>Ga0307477_10003137_pt1 | contig 12421 bp, 8 predicted proteins | sample atmos_gasesECM2C_FD_203316 | JGI IMG/M metagenome (GOLD analysis project Ga0307477, IMG submission 203316) | Hardwood forest soil microbial communities from Morgan-Monroe State Forest, Indiana, United States - atmos_gasesECM2C_515 | ecosystem: Environmental > Terrestrial > Soil > Temperate...
GTCGAAATCCCTCCGAAATTGGACGGTATTGCCTGGCCCGGAGTGGTGGTAAGCACCGTGATCGTCGCAATTGCGCTTCCCGAGGTCACTGTTAGCGTCGCGGAGTCGCTGGTGACGCTGCCGATCGAGTTGGAGACCATGACCTGGAAGACGGCGCCGTTGTCAGAGGTTGTGGTGGCCGGAGTCGTGTAGGTGGAGGAAGTTGCACCGCTGATCCCGGCACCGCTCTTGAACCACTGATAGCTGAGCGGCGCCGTGCCGCTGGCCGCAACGGTGAAGGTCGCCGTTTGGCCGGCTGATACGGTATGACTGGCCGGCTGAGTGGTGATGCTGGGTGCGACCTGAGCCGGATTGACCGTCAGAATAGCCGAATTGCTTGTAGCGCTACCCGCTGAATTAGTGACGACCACTCGGAAGGTTGCACCGCCATCGGAAGTTGTGGTGGCCGGAGTCGTGTAGGTGGAGGAAGTTGTACCGCTGATCCCGGCACCACTCTTGAACCACTGATAGCTGAGCGGTGCAGTGCCGGTGGTGGCAACGGTGAAGGTCGCCGTCTGGCCCGCCGTCACCGTCTGGTTCGCCGGCTGTGTGGTGATCGTCGGGGCCCCTGCGGCCGCATTCACCGTCAGCTTGGCTGCATTGCTCATCACGCTCCCTGCGGAGTTACTCGCCACAACTCGAAAAGTAGCTCCGTTGTCGGACGCGACCATCGGCGGAGTTATGTAGGTAGCGGATGTAGCTCCTGTGATGTTTGTACTATTCTTCTGCCACTGATGGCGAAGTGGCGCCGCGCCGCTGGCGACTACCGAGAAGGTCGCCGTTTGGCCTACCGTTCCTGTCTGATTCGCGGGCTGTACAGAGATCGTCGGGGTCCCTGCGGCCGCATTCACCGTCAGCTTGGCTGTCATCGAATGTGCGTTCGCTGCTGTCTTGCAGTTATAGACGGCCGCTCCAAATTTTGCTCCGTTATCCGTTAGCGTCACTGGTGGCGTTGTATAGCTTACAAGACCTACGCCGCTATGACTGTTCACGCCATTACGCTGCCACATCACCGAACATGTTGGGTCGCTGATGGTTATAGTGAACCTTGCGGTTTGCCCCACGACAGCAGTTTGATTTTGCGGCTGCGTCGTGATGACGGAACTCTGACCAAATACCAGCGTTGCCCAAAACAAGATTAAAGCGAGTGCGGAGACAGAGCGCTTCATGTTGCCACCTTCCTATGGTGGGAATTGGCCGTCACCTTGCGCGATGCGGCCCGAGCGATTCCCTTTTTCTTGTGCCTATGCCCGTTCGTTTTTCAACCAACGCGGATACGCGAGAGGGAATGAGATAGTCCAAATACATTCAGGAGCCACGGCACCACGAGAACGAACACGACTGCGTTTAAGATCGACTTGGCGCTGTCTGCCATGGCATCGCGACTCCTCTCGAACTTCATCGAGAGGAAAAGTGCGGAGCAAATGCGCACACAAATACCCTTTCACTCTCGTCCCTTCGTCTGGGCTCAGGTCAGCTAGGGGGCCTGGACTGGGAGGGTTCCACAGAAGCTGATGCTAGTAGCAAATACAAACCGGCATCTATCTGCTTTTGGACAGCTTCAAAAAAAAGGACCGCAGATAGTTGCTTGTCTAGTCACAAGTTCAAGGGAAGAATAGAACGAGAGCAGAAAGTTAACTACTGGTCTGAAGAACAGTTTTGGTACAAGGTCAAAAGTGCTCGGCCCAGTGTAGTGCATTGTCCTACAGCCAGCCATCAATTAACCGATAGGGACGAGCGAGGGCTTGGCGCAAGGGGCAATTTAGGACAGGAGAAGCGCCTAGGTCGGGTATTTGGTGTAAAAGCCCTGCTCGTAGATATGAATCCCGTGAAACGGGCCAGAAATCTCGTGCGGGAAATTACGACCACGCTCTCCAGTTGGCTCCTGAAACGGTCCAGCCTTGAGAGCAGCGCTTGTCGCGGCACTTTTGAACAGATTCTTCAGATCGTAATTGTGAATACGATCCAGACCACGAATCGATACCTGCTTCTTTGAACGCTCTAACCTCTCATCGACGCATCGGTGGTCGGCGCTCATGTACGTCTTAATCCCAAAACCAATGTCTGTCCATAGCTGCCGCTCAATGCGAAAGAGATAGGGTGTCTGGAAGATCGCGATGATGAGAGTCGCGCGGATCGGACCGATCGATAGAATCGTCTACTGCCCAATCATGCAGAACCGCTGGGGGACAACCTCCCCAACAGGTGCGACATATGTTGGCCAGAGTTTGATGGTTCAACTGATGGTATAATCTCGAAATGCGATTGACGTATCAAGTTCCGGCATTCTAAAACGTTTAGAGTATGCGGCTTGCCATCACTAGCGCGGTACTGCTGACGTTCCAATGACACCTTGGTCGACGCTGGATGCCACTCCCGCGAGTAGCGTATGAATAGGAGTTGTGCGATCTGAGCGGGCTTGCAGCTGAGAAAGGTGCCGCTGATTAATTAGCGGAGCACGTATTTTACGTGGATGTATGTTTCACGCCAAAGAACCACGAATGGAACTCAACCGCCATTCTGAGAAAGCTCCTTCCGATTTGACAAACTCGGAGCTGCGAGCGTCGGAACGATCCTTCGCGTCCTTCGAGCAGAAGGAATGGGATAATTTCGTGCTGGCGAGTGGAGGATCGTTCCTTGGCTCTTGGGCCCTCATAAAGGTCCGCCGTCTCTTCTCCAACGTAAAGCTCATAGAATTTCACGCCGATTATGGCCCGCTCGCACCACTAAAGGTTGGGCAGTGCGCGCTCGTTGTCAAGCGCCGAAGGGTGACCTTTCTCGATCGCATCTGTTTGAGGCCGACGCACAAACATCTTTGGGGTCAATGCTTCAGACTTGTCACTCAACGGTTTCGCGCGAAGATTTATCAGTATGGGTCCCACTGGAATCAGGAGCCCCACTTCGAAATCAGCGCGATCGACGGCCACGTCGCTGAAAAGATGCTCAACGATCAATTTCATATTGATCTCATCGACCTTCGGGAGTGGCCCAGCTTCGCGGCATACCTTCAAGGCGTAAGTGAGAATGTCCGGCGCGACTATAGAAAAGCCAAAATCACCGACGTAAGAGTTAGGACGAGATACGGTCTGGCGGCACTGCTCGACGTTTTCGCACTCGTCAGGTTGCGAGCGGAAGTAATGCGCAAGAATCATGTGCCCTCTTCGTTTTTTGAAGACTATTTCACGCATGCGACAAAGCTCGCAATCTTACGGCAGAGTGGATTTATCACGACCGTCAGAATGAATGGCAGATGCTATTCCGCGTTTTTCGGCGTAGAATTTGGACCCAATCTGTACTATATCTCGGGTGGCACGACGAATAACCGGCATGGTATCGGCTCGTATCTAATCCTTTCGTTAATTGAGAATTGGTTCAGCAGATATCCAGACGGTAAGTTTGTCATGGGCTTTTGCAACGGAAAACGGGAAGATTGGGCCTACTCCCGTGGTGCCCTTCTTTACCGAAGAAAGCTACGCGTCAATTCGGTGGACGGGTTGGAATTTCAGCTTAGGATTAAGCCTTTCCCTTACGGATAGTTGAGGATGCGGCATGCCACAATCACTTGATTTTGGACAAGTCCAAACGGAATTTCGCGCGAGTTGGGACGGTCAACAGTCTGCATGCGTACTTCTCCTGCAGTGCGACAGATTTTCGCGGCGCTGATTAACAGGAGTAGACAAACATCAGTGGCGAGAACGCGGAAATGAATCGCAGAAGATATCTAAGGGGTTTCTACTTAAGCCTTGAAAACCAGCTTGCCAGAAACTACCGAATCAGAGCGGAACCTTCCCAAGAGCTGACCCGCTCCATTTGGCAACTCGCTTAGCGGCGCTTTAACGTCCAGCAATCTTTCGATGGATCGTTGCAAAGTGCAAACACGTCCAGATTCGGAAAGTAGCTGAATTTCTTAAAGGTTCCTGCTGCTCCGCTGCCCGCAGGAATCGCCGTATTCTGCGGATAATCCACACCTTGCACTGAACCGTGAATTTCCGGCGTACAAGTCCACGTAGCAGGGTCGAGCAAGTACAAAGCGTTTCCGCCGTTAAGATAGACAATTACGCGATTGGAGATTGGGTCCCACGCGACGCCCGGATACTGCGTACCTTGGCCACCTGGGCCGCCACTTCCTTTGCCGCCATTTAACGCAGAACATCCTGTTGTCGCGGGAATGTGCTGGGAATTGGGCGTTCCCGAAGCGGTGTCGTAATACAAGACTGGATTGGCCTCGGGACCAATTTCGATGAGATAGTGGTGCAGCGGGTCAAAAACGCCGGTGTAGTAGTAATCTTGCGGGGCACTTCCTCGGTCCGTGAGCGTCTTCTTCGAGGGATCATAGCTGAACAGTTTGCTCTGGTTCGTGACCCAGACCAGACCGGTTGAAGAATCATACCCGGTCGTGATCCCCACGCTGCTCGGAAATGAGGTCACAATCTTTGCCCAACTCGGATCGCAATTTGGGGCGCATGTAGAGTTGACGGAGTTAGCCGCTAAGTGCCAAATATCTTGGCCGGAAAACCCGTTGGGCCACAACGCTCCGCCAATCTGTATCACAATGTCGAGCGTTGGGATATATGCGGCTCCGTCATACAAATGCCGCGCGTTTGGCGTACTTCCGCTTGGAAAACAGCCTAGGGGCAGAATGCAAGGAAGCAAGGTTTCATTTGTCCCTATCGCGCCAACAGGCAGCGGAGGTGCTGGCGGGTCAAGCCGAATGAGCCCCGGGCATGTTGCGGTAATGGCGCAATTTAGCTGTAGAGAATAGATTTCGTTTCCTGCATAGTCCGCATGTCCGCCACCCCAGAGCAACAAGCGATTTCTCGTTGTGTCGGCGATCGCGCTGCTCGGGTCTGCAAGGACGTTGACGCAATTCGTCGCAAAATTATAAGGGTAGTTATTGAAGCCATCGGGTGGGCAGGGGGAAGCATTCTCAGAGCCGCCTCTTAGCATTGTTCCGGTCAGCTTTGTCCATCCCTTGCCTATCGTCGCTGAGCTGTTGCTCACCGTCACAGCCTCGTCCGCAGTGGCTGAATTCCCCGCCGTGTCGCTGGCCTTTGCAGAAAGAGTGTGCCGGCCGTCCGGCACTTTTGTTGAATCCCACGAGGTTGAATAAGGAGCTGAGGTTACTTCGGATCCGAATGCGACCCCATCCAATAGGAACTGAACTCCCGTAACGCCATGTTGAGCCGATGCTGAGGCGGTTACTGCGACGGCTCCTGCTATCACCGCGTCCGAGAGCGGCGAACTCATTGACACCGCAACTAAGGGAGAATTCGCATTGTTCACGGTCACCGACACCGTCGCGCTGGTTGTATTGTATCCGGCAGTATCCAACGCGACGGCCGTCAGATTGTGCTTCCCATTCGTCACCGTCGAAGTATTCCACGACTGCGAATAAGGAGTCGCCGTCACCGCAGCACCGATGTTCGATCCATCGAATTGGAACTGCACGTTGCTGATGACCGCGCTATCCGAAGCTGTCGCGCTCACCATGACTGTCCCTGAAATCGTCACCCCAGAACTGGGCGAGGTAATCGACACGCTCAGCGTGCCCGGCGGCCGGCTCTTCGAGCTTGTGTAGCCCGCGCAACCACAAATCGCCAGACACGAGAGCGCGACGAATGGCCATGCGCGTTGGAGAATTTTCCGTGAGACTTTCTCTCTCAACCTGTATGAATTCATCATTAGAATCCCTGGCTTTCCTTTTTTTGACATTCAGGCGGAGAGGACGCCCGGTCGAATTTTCTTTCCCACTGCCCAAACTACAGAACCGAAACTTGAATAGAAACTGATCAATGGGTCAGTTTCCGTTCAGCGAGCGAAAACTGGCCTTAGGTCATCGCGCGCAAACGTGTCTCCTTTCTTGCTGTCCCTAGGTACCGGTGGCGCTTTGGCCTACCTTGGCGTGATGTCCCACTTCGGGCTATTGTTTGAGAAGTCGATGATGCAACCCATAGTGCCTCGAATTTTGTTGTAGGCGGTTGCTCCGCTGTATCCGCCCTGAGAACTCGTCATACCGTAAAAGTACGACATGGCCGCGGCGTCTTCGCCCGTGTACCACTCGTCTGTGGTTTGTGCACCGCAAGCAGGCCATCCGGTTGGCTGAGTCGCGTAGAATTTCTGGGCCTCGGCCCAGGTGGTAATCTCATTGCCGCTCTGGTCAAGCGTAGGGTAAACATAGAGTGAGAGATGGTAGATGTTAGAGGCCGGATTCATCGCTTCGTTGATGAAATGGTTAGCAATGTAACCGAGCATCCCGCAAGAGCCGGGACAATACCCCATGTCGTTGATCCAGCCGATGATCGTCGCGGAGTAGGCCGTCTGGAAGTTGGAATTGCCGTCCTCAGGAGAGTTCGTGAATTGCGGAGTCGGACACGGCGCCGTCGTATTGCCAAGACAAAGAGGAAAGTTCGAAGCATATCCGTTTGTTCCGGTAGAAGGACCATGGGTCCATGCCCCGAGAGGAGTGCCAGCGGCCAAAAGGTTGTTGATGCGAACAGTATTCCCGTAAGTCCACGCCGTTGAGTAGTTACCGGGGATGTCGTTCGGGATGTTGTGAACGCCTTCCCACACACCCAGGTTCGCACGCAGCTTGTCTTCAAAATATGCCTTCTCTGGTGACCCGTCCACGGCGATGAATGCCCCAATAGCATTCTCCCGTGCCATCCAGTCCGTTCCGCGCTCCTGGTCGATGTACCAATAGCCAGCGGAACCCATACGCAGACTCTGATTCCCGGTATTCTGCGTGCACGCGCGCGCGCCAGGGTCGGCGGCGACAGCGTAGGCTGATTGCATCAGTTGTTCTTCGTAGTAAGCGTATTGCCCGGTTGTTAGATAGCTCGCATAAGCGAGATTCGGCCAGTGCGAGGTATCAAGGTTGTTAGTGCCCCATACTCCTGTATCCTGCCCAGAGCCGCCGAAGTTTACCCAATCGGCTGCAAAGTTCGTGTTGCAGCCCCGCGACGTTGTGTCCATCAGGCTGATTTGAGTGCGTGCATTAATGGACACGACTCGGCCAAGCGTTGCTATCGTCCCGCCGTGATCGAAGAATCCTCCGTGCCCTGCGCTTGCGTCGGCTTCACGGTAGAAATAAGGAAGCGCATTACCGAGGTCCGCACTGTTGGTCATCACGTTGTACATGCGGGGGTCTTGGCTAATCAGATAGATGATGTCCCAGGTAGTTAGAGGGCCGTGGTACTCACCCGATCCAGTGGCATTCATGCCTCCTTGGTTAGGCCCAGGGTAGAAGGCGATGCCGTTAGCGTTCCCGGTCAGTGTTTGGTTGGTGCCCGCGAAGCCGTTAACTTCGGCTTTGACCTTGGAAGCGGCGATTGTGAGAGTCGGATCCCAATGGGGCGTAAACTTTGTTTCCGCCAGATATGGCCAATTGTTGTTCACAGCGAGAATTGGCGGTTGGTTCGTGACCCAGAAAGCCTTATGCCAGCGAGTGCGGGTGGTCTGCGTGATACTGCCGCTCGTATATTCAATAACCGGACTGGTATTCCCGCCAGTTAACGTCACGCTGTAAGTCTGATTGCGAGCTGAATTTGCGGGATTTGTAGAGGCCCAAGCGTCTTCCAAGGTATAGCCCAATTGAACGGAGTTTCCTTGCGGATAGAACCATGCCTCAAATAAGGGATGCAACGGGTTCCCGGCAGCGCCGTCAGTGTTCACGTCAAAATTTTTGCCAGTTCGGTCTTCCAATATGGCTGCTGTGACGATGGGGCCCTTGAGCCAATAAGTACAGATGAACTGGCCACCATCAGGATCGTTGCCAGGATCACTACACGAAGAAGCAGCATTCAGAATCGCTCGCGCGCTGATGTTATGACTGGCTGTACCTGAAATTTGAATCTGACCGTCGAAGTTGTACCCCGTGGAGAGCATGTCCGATTTTGCTAGGAAGCCTGTGTTGTTGCCCGAGACTTGATTCGAGAAAGAAACGGTGACTGATCCATTGGCGGGGAGCGAGGGGATGATGAAACTCACGACGGCAAATTTGAGCGAACCATCTGGCCATCTGTTTTTCGCGTCGCATTGGGTCAATAGTTTTGTGCCATTGATGGAGGCTTGCGCAAAGTTCGCGATTTCGCCTTGAACGAAAGGTCTTCCAATCGAGATGGATCGGTTTGTCTGGGTGGCACCCGAGCCGTCCAAAATTGTTATGTTATCTCCCGCTGGCGGCGGAGGTGGCACTGCTGGCGGCACGCTAGATTGAGAGACAGTGACCTCGACGTTGCTTGAAGTCGCAGTATTGCCTCCTGTGTTCACTGCTTGAGCTGATAGTGTGTGCGATCCGTTGCTCGTCTGGGCCGTGTTCCATGAAACCGAATAAGGGGAAGTGGTGACTTTGGATCCCAGACTTGCGCCATCCAGAAGGAACTGGACTGATGCGATACCAGCACTATCTGTCGCCGAAGCCGTTATTGTGACCACGCCTCCCACGGCCGCCCCGTTTGAGGGCGACGTGATAGAAACAGAAGGATTTGACCCATTTCCAGAAGGATTAGGACTCTTGGAATTGGTGGCGCCCGCGCAACCAAGACCAAACAATGTCAAACCTAGAACCCAAGCCAACAATACGGTCCTTAGGGGTCCCATTTGGAAACCCTTCCTGCCAGTAACGGAATCTCTCATGATGCTCCTCAGGTATTTCCCCCAAGCGCGTGCGCGAAATCGTGGGGGAAGTACGAGCGGGACACTTCTCCCTTGCACCAATCTAGGTGAATGGGGTGGACCTTGTAACTGTCCTGGGGGCTAAGAGAAGGTCAGGTGTGAGGAGCAGGGACGGAAACTGCCCTCAAGGACACAACGAAAAAACTCAGGTTAATGAGCGTGCGGAGAAAAAAGTTGATGGGTAGGCATCTTTCAGCGCGGATTGAAATCATGAAATGCCAGCTTGCCGTCTTGCCTCCAGTCGCCCACCAGAGGCTGCCTGGGCCGTTATCCGCACCCGTCGTGGGGGTTTCCTTCTCTTGAACAGGGTTACAGAAACCACCCCGGCTCTAGCGCTCTGTCCCTTCCTCCTCAACCGGGTTAGCTTGCACAGCCGCGCTGGATCAGTTAGGAGAACGGTCGGGGTATTGGCCAATACAGTTGAAAACTCAGGAGTCCTGAATGGGCCGCACTGCGATTGTGTCAGTGCGAGTCAGATACTGGTAGTCCGCCACTGAAGGACCTTAGGAAAAACAATGCAGAATTAGTCCACGGATGTTCCCAGTCGCCGGCAATTTGAGTGATCATCGCTGTGTAACAGATTGGATTTACAAGACTTATTTGATGTCATCTTTGGAACCTAGCATGCCCACTTAGAGCGCATGTACATTGGTAACTCAGTTTCCGAGCCAAGCACTTTGATGATACTGGGGGCTGCTTCACTTGTAACCTCCCTTCTGATTCGTTTCCTGAAAAATGCGGTACGCCGTTTTAACCCCAGGCCGAAGGCGGACCTTCACCCTCAGGAAAGCCTCCTCAAGTAGTCAGACGACCACCGGAGAGCATGTTTCGATAGCGGATCTGAACCAGCTGGTCGTTCGACTGCTCCGTATCTCTGGTGGGCAGAATTGAACGAAGTACCCCGATAGCTTTCTCGCTTGTTGATTCCGACCTGACTTAGTGCGTCTAATACTTCTTCATCAGGCCTATCCCGTTCGTTCTGGAAGGCCTTGAGATTGTCATGGAAGCGCTCTTCGGGAGTCCCAAAGGGGTGCCGGAGGGCGACCTATCAGTGCGAGGTTCGGCTTTCCTCACTTTATTACTCCCATGTAGGTCCGGCCCCGACCGCACATTATTTAAGTCGATTTCGTTGGTTTCAAGATGCCCATCAGCGAACTACCTTACCTTTGCCAATGACTTGCATGGCCAATTTGAGGGACGACTTTTCGAAGGCAATTCTCGCCGCCGAAGGTGGAAATGCCAAGAGATATGCGAATGGTCTTCGGTACACAGCGCAATTTCCGACTATTCACCCAAGTAGACGCTCAGCTCTGTCAAGCAAATCTCTTCCATGGGTTGGCCTCGAGTCGGTGAAGAGTCGGAGTTGAGCTCTTCGACGGCGCAAATCAAGGGTTGAACCTGAAAATCGTGCAGCAGGCGACGGAATTTCCACTCTGCCCCGCGCAGTCCAAAGTAATGACGCAGGCGCGCCGACAGGCTCACTGTCATTCGTGGTTGTTCCGAATCGAGCTCCCAAGGATGCAAGTAAATGCACGCTGAGTGGTCTTCCCATGTGTTTATGTGGCGTATTCCCCATCGTGTATACCAATAGGGTAGGAGTCTGAAATAGGCGCCGCCGCCAATAGGAGCACGCGCTCCCCAAATCTGAAGAGTTGGCATTGGAAATTCCGTAATCGAACCACTAGCAGTCTTGATCTTGAAGGGAAACCGAGGAGCCCGCGGCCAGCCGTAACTCGGATGCTTAATCGGGAAAATACTGGAATCATAGCCAAAGCCAAGCTCTGCCAAGATGTCAAACGCCCAAAGTGAATTTCGCGTGATGGAGAAGCTAGGAGCACGATAACCAAGAACTCGCGTTCCGGTTAGGTCTTCGAGTAATTCTTTAGCCTGAGCCGTGTCAATGCGAAATTCAGCAGCGCTCATCGCATAAACCGACCGGTGGAGGTTGCTGTGACAAGCAATCTCATGACCGCGGTCTGCGATCTCCCTCACTAGCTTGGCGTGCTTTTTCGCAAGCCACCCAAGGGTAAAGAAAGTAGCCCTAGCGCCAAGATCATCAAAAATTGAAAGCAGTCGATCGGTATTCCGCTCGACCCGACTGCTAAATCTATACCACTGATCAATGTCAATGTTGTTGGAAAAAGCGCTGACCTGGTAGTAGTCTTCCAGATCGATTGTGATTGCGTTCTTCATGCCAATTCCAATCAAACGATTGACGCCTAGCCCACAAACTTTAGACCGAATAGATTGATTGATGTACCCTGTACTTCATCACCATTTTCCCGCAATCCTCGGTCTGGAACACTAGAATTCTCGGACGCAAAAGGTGCAAATGCCACCTGGCTTTCCTGTCGAATCCCTCCAAAACGGCCAGCTCGCCATGTCCGATTGGAGACCTGATCGGTCGTTGATATATTCGTCCACTCATCACTCGGGCCCGCTTTGTAGTATTGCCAAATGATGCCAGAATCTCGCTTTCGATTAGCCTCGGCTTCACAAGGCTGAACTAACAGGCTATTCATGAAAATACTGACATTCACATCATTGTTCCCCAACCAAAAGCGTCCTGACTTCGGCATCTTCATCTTTCAGCGCACTTCCCATATAGCCAAGCGACCTGGCAGTCTCGTTCAGGTGGTTGCTCCCGTTCCGTATTTTCCTTCTTGGATACCTTCGAAACGATGGGGAACCTATGGTCAGCTACCTCGCCAAGAAAGGATTGGAAATCTCGACGTCTACCATCCGCGATATCCACTTCTTCCCGGTCTGCTTATGCCACTGCATGGACTCCTGATGTTTATGGGCTCCTTGCTCTTGGTGCGGAGACTACACAGAGAATTTCATTTTGACTGCATTGATGCCCATTACATATATCCTGACGGGTTTGCCGCCGTCCTGCTGGGGAAGATGTTGGGTCTGCCCGTCGTCCTCTCCGCACGGGGCACGGATATTAATGTCTTCCCTTCGTTTTGGATGATCCGTCCGATGATTGTCTGGAGTTTGCGCAGCGCCGCCGGAGTTATTGCAGTGGCAGCTGCCCTCAAGAGTGCCATCGTCAACCTAGGCCTGCCGTCCGATAGAGTTTGTGTTATCCCCAATGGAGTTGATTTGGGGCGGTTCCAGCCTCATGACCAGTCCGAAGCACGGCACGCCCTGGGGCTGCCGGCAGCCGTGAAAATCGCCATATCCGTCGGCTCTTTGGCGGAAGTGAAAAATCCCAAATTACTGATCTCCGCCTTCGCGAAACTTTCTGAAGGCCTGCCTGATCTCAGGCTGTTTATCGTGGGGGAGGGCCCCTTACGCCCCGCTCTGGAAAACTTGATCCGCGAGTTACGGCTTCAGGAGAAAGTATCTCTTGTGGGCGCACGGCCGAATGAAGAACTCGCTTTCTGGTTCAGCGCAGCCGATGTGAGTTGCCTGACCAGTTTACGAGAGGGCTGGCCCAACGTGCTCATGGAATCGATCGCGTGTGGGACGCCTGTCGTTGCAACACGTGTAGGTGGCGTGCCCGAAATCATTTGTTCGCCCGAACTTGGTGTCATGGCTGAACAAACCTCAGAGAGTGTCGCCGCAATGCTACAGTTCGCATTGACAAAAGAGTGGAACCGCCAAACTTTGACTTTGCACGCACAGGGGCGTGCATGGGACATGGCCGCCAAGGAAGTTGTCTCGTACTTTGCTTCCCGAGTTTCGCCCGTTCACTCCAGGT
>Ga0307477_10003138_pt1 | contig 12416 bp, 10 predicted proteins | sample atmos_gasesECM2C_FD_203316 | JGI IMG/M metagenome (GOLD analysis project Ga0307477, IMG submission 203316) | Hardwood forest soil microbial communities from Morgan-Monroe State Forest, Indiana, United States - atmos_gasesECM2C_515 | ecosystem: Environmental > Terrestrial > Soil > Temperate...
CCTCCACCCGTTCGGGAGCGGCTATCTTATCGGGGTCGGGAAAGACACGGTCAACTCTTCGAGCGGGAACTTCGCATTCTACCTTGGCCTGAAGCTCTCGCTCTTCAACGTCACCTCCGCGGACTCGACCGAGGTGGCCAACTACATGATAGGCCAGCGGGGGACGGACTCGCCCGTGCTCAGCGACCCGCTCGCGTTCACCTTCGACACCACCACGAACACGATGGTGATCCCAGTGAACCTCTTCACGATCTCCGGCGGACAGTCGACGTCGCCTCAATGCCCGGGATGCCCACCGCCATTCGGCGACTTCACCTGGCAGGGGGCGTACGTGTTCAACGTCTCGACGACGGGCTTCAAGCTGCTCGGGACGGTCACGCAAAATAGGCCCGGCGAGAGCCCCAGCACCAACCAAATTGACAGGAGCGTCATCATAGGGAACGTGCTCTACACGGTCTCCCAGAACGAGGTCATGGCCAGCAGCCTCTCGAACTTTACGACCTTAGCGACGGTCCAGCTGACAGGGTAGACAGCGCGGGAGACCGGGCCTGTCGAACCGGCCATCGTCGCATGACTAGGCTTATAACGCTCCGGCAGGCGCGACCCTTTCCGTCTTGCAAAAGGTCACGAAGGCTCATCCAGCGAAGCTCACCGCGGGCATAGAGAGGACCCCCCAGCGGGCGATGCTCCGCGCCATCGGCCTCACGGACGAGGACTTTGACAAGCCGATAGTTGGGATCGCGAACACGTGGGTGGAGGCCCAGCCATGCAACTACAACCTGAGGGAGCTCGCGAACGAGGTGAAGAGGGGCGTGAGGGACGCCGGCGGGACCCCGCTCGAGTTCAACTCGATAGCGATCAACGACGCGATGGCGATGGGGCACGAGGGGATGAAGGCCTCGCTCATCAGCAGGGAGGTCATCGCGGACTCCATCGAGCTCTGCGCCGCTGGTTACCAGTTCGATGGGCTCGTCACGATAGGGGGATGCGACAAGACCCAGCCGGCCTCGGCGATGGCGCTCGCGCGCGTCAACATCCCCGGGGTCTATCTCTACGGCGGGAGCATCCCACCGGGGGAGTTCAACGGGAAGGAGGTCACGATACAAGACGTCTTCGAAGCGATGGGTCAGGTCTCGAGGGGGACGATGACCGTCGCTCAGCTGAGGGACCTGGAGTGCAACGCCTGCCCGACATACGGAGCCTGCGGGGGGATGTTCACGGCCAACACGATGGCCTCCGCCCTCGAGGCGATAGGCCTGACAGTCCCCAATAGCGCTGCCCCCGTCGCGCCCAGCGAGACCAGGAAGAAGGTCGCTTACGAGAGCGGGTGGGCGGTCATGAAGGCCCTCGAGAGCGACACGCGCCCCAGAGATGTCTTGACCAGGGACGCCTTCGAGAACGCCGTCGCCGTGGTCGCCGGGATGGGGGGCTCGACCAACGCAGTCCTGCACCTCCTCGCCATCGCCTATGAGGCGGGGGTGAAGCTCACTCTCGAAGACGTCGACAGGCTCGGGGCGAACGTCCCGGAGCTCGCAGACCTCCGCCCCGCGGGGAAGTACGTGATGTCTGACGTCGACCGCGTCGGCGGGGTGAAGCTCGTCATGAAGCAGCTCCTCGACGCAGGCATGCTCCACGGGGACGCGCGCACGGTCACCGGGGAGAGCCTCTCCGAGAGGCTGAAGGGCGTCGAGCTACCCACCGGGCAGGACGTCATCCACCCCATCTCCAATCCCGTCAGGAAGTCCGGAGGGTTCGCGATACTGAAGGGGAACCTCGCCACCGAGGGAGGGGTGCTAAAGACCGCGGGCTCCACGAGGAACTCCCACCGCGGCCCCGCTAGGGTCTTCGACAGGGAGGAGGACGCGAGGCAGGCGATAATCGAGAAGAAGATCAACCCGGGCGACACGGTGGTCGTCCGCTACGAGGGCCCCAAGGGCGGGCCGGGTATGCGGGAGATGCTCGTCGTCACAGCCGCGCTGGTGGGCCAGGGCCTGAAGGACTCTGTCGCCCTCCTCACCGACGGGAGGTTCTCCGGAGCCACCCACGGGTTCATGATAGGCCACATCGCCCCCGAGGCCCAGGTGGGAGGGACCATCGGCCTCCTGAAGGACGGCGACATCGTCTCTATCGACGTGGCGAAGAGGTCGCTCAACGTGGAACTCTCCGACAAGGAGCTGGCCGAGAGGAGGAAGGCCTGGAAGCCTAGGCCTCCCAGGTACAAGCACGGGGTCTTCGCCAAGTACGCAGAGCTCGTCGGCTCCTCGTCCAGGGGCGCGGTCTGCATGGTTCCCGGCGAGACGTCTGCCTTCTGACTCGAAACGTAGTTAGGTAAGCGAAGAAAGAGGCTGTTGATACCTGCACATGTCCGGCACCCCCGAGGCGAGTCTCACCGAGAGCCAGCCCAGTGGCGACCAAGGCAACGTCTTCCAGAGGCTGTTCTCCCCGCCCCTCCTGAAGGCCCTCGAGGAGAGGGGCTTCACCTCGCCCACCGACCCGCAGATGAAGCTCGTCCCGCTCGTCGCTGAGGGCCGCAACGCGCTCCTGATGGCTCCGACCGGGACGGGGAAGACCGAAGCGGCCTTCCTCCCGATCCTCGACAACATGATCAGGAACGGCCTGGCGAGGACCCCCGGGATCAAGCTCCTCTACATCACTCCGCTGAGGGCCCTCAACAGGGACATGCTCGAAAGGATGCAGTGGTGGTGCAAGAGGTTCGACGTCAGGCTCGGGGTCAGGCACGGTGACACCGGCCAGGCCGAGAGGGCCGGGCAGAGCATGGTGCCCCCAGACATACTCATCACGACTCCGGAGACTCTCCAGGCCCTCCTCACGGGGAGGCGGATCAGGGATGGCCTCACGAAGCTAAGGTGGGTGGTGGTCGACGAGATCCACGAGCTCGCAGAGGACAAGAGAGGGAGCCAGCTCTCGATCGCGCTCGAGAGGCTCCGTCGGGCGGTGGGGCGCGATTTCCAGCTCGTCGGGCTCTCGGCCACGATAGGCTCTCCCGAGACTATAGGGAAGTTCCTCGTGGGCGAGGGGAGGGAATGCGAGATAGTCAGGGTGCCCGTGGAGAAGATGCTCCAGCTCTCGGTGGTCAGGCCCCAACCCGCGCCCGAGGACGTCGCGCTGGCTGAGAGCATCTTCACGTTCCCCGAGGTCGCCGCGAGGCTGAGGACGATACGCGACACCGTCGACCAATACAGGTCGACGCTGATATTCACCAACACGAGGTCGGAGGCGGAAGCGCTCGCGAACAGGTTCAGGGTCTGGAACGAGAGGCTGCCCATAGGGATCCACCACAGCTCCCTCTCGAGGGCGACGAGGGAGGCCACGGAGAGGAGCCTCAGGGAGGGGAAGCTCTCGGGGGTGATATGCACGAGCAGCCTCGAGCTCGGCATCGACATAGGCTTCCTAGACTGCGTCATCCAATACAACTCGCCGCGCCAGGTCTCGAGGCTCATCCAGCGCATAGGGAGGGCGGGACACTCCATCGGGCAGGTCTCGAAGGGGATCATAATCACCCAGGACTCGGACGACACGCTGGAGGCGATGGTCCTCTGCAGAAAGTCCCTCCGGGGCGAACTCGAGCCACTGCTCCCATTCCGCAACGCGAGCGACGCGGCCATCCACCAGATAGCAGGCCTCCTCATCGAGTCGAGCTCGTGGAGGCTCGACGACCTTTACTCGCTCTTCAGGAGGACCTATCCCTATTCCACCCTGAGCATCGAGACCCTCAAGAAGTTCCTGACCTACATGCGGGACAGGTACCCCCGCCTCCTCTTCTTCACGGAGAACGACGGGATGGTCAAGCGGGCGAAGGACTTCAAGCCGCTCTTCGAGTTCTATTTCGAGAACCTCTCCATGATCCCGGACGAGAAGCAATACATCGTCATCGCGGAAGGGGACAGGGCGATAGGGGTCCTCGACGAGGCGTTCGTCTCGGAGTACGGAGAGATAGGCGTGAAGTTCGTGGAGGCGGGGAGGTGCTGGAAGATACTCGAGCTCTATGGGAACAAGGTCTACGTCGCGCCCGAGGAGGACCCGACGGGCGCTGTCCCGAGCTGGGTCGGCGACGAGATCCCGGTCCCCCTCCCTGTGGCGCTCGAAGTCGGGGCGATAAGGAGGGAGTACGCGGAGGCGCTCGCCAGCGGAGGAATCGGGGAGCAGGCCGTCGTCGACTCTCTGCGCGGGCGCTACCCTGTGGACGCGGCCGCGATAGCGCTGTCCTTGAGCGAGGTCAAGGAGCAGGTCTCGCTCGGGCTCGTGGTCCCCTCTGACAGGCTCGTCACCATAGAGAAGTGGGACAAGTACGTGGTGATTCAGTCCACCTTTGGGCACAAGGTGAACAGGCTCCTAGCGAGGGTGGTGGCGCACGTCCTCTCGGAGCGGATGGGGCAGTCCGTCGCGGTGCACCAGGACCCCTACAGGATCATCCTGGAGGTGGACTCCTCTCCCCCGGTGGTGGAGGCGGTCATCCGCGAGCTAGCGGGGAAGGACGTGAAGGAGCTCGCGCGCGCGGCCGTGGAGAGGTCCGGGATATTCAAGAGGAGGCTGATACACGTGGCCAAGAAGTGCGGAGCGATAGCGAAGGAGGCGGACTTCGCCAGCGTCTCCATCTCAGGCCTGATGGAGGCCCTCAGGGGGACGCCCGTCTACGAGGAGGCGCTCAGCGTAATCTTCCACGACGACTTCGACGTGGAGGCCGCGGAGGCGATCGTAGCGCAGATCCAACGAAAGGAGATAGAGATAGCGATACTCGAGCCCGAGGGGGCGCCCTCGCCCATCGCGAGGATAGGGCTCGAGGAAGTGAGCAGGAGGGGGGAGATCGTCTCGCCCGAGAGGCTGAGGGCGATAATCAGGCAGTCAACCGAGGCGAGGATCCGCGAGAGCTTCCTCGTGACCGCGTGCACCAACTGCTGGGAGTACGTGGAGCTCAGGAGAGTGGGGGACGGCGCGCCCGAGAGGTGCCCCCGCTGCGGGAGGAAGGACACCCTAGGATTCACGACCGAGTCCTACGAGACCGTCTTCGGCGCGACCCTCAAAGCGAGGAGCAGGCTTCAGATGCACGGCAAGGCGCTCAAGGCGCTCGAGGCGCTCAAGAAGTCGGCGCAGGTCAGGAACGAGTTCGGGGACGAGGCCCTCTACGTGATCGCCGGGAGAGGGATCCGGCTCTCGGAGGTCCCGGCGCTCTTGAAGAAGAGGAAGGAGACGGGCGTGGACCTCATCGACTGCGTGATAGAGGGCGAGAGAGAGGCCCTGAAGCGCAGGTACTTCGTCAGCTAGTCGGCCTGTCGCTACTTGCCGGCGGCCTTGTTCTGGGTCCCTTGGGCGAGTATCAAGGTCATCAGCGACCTCTCGTCGATCTCCGCCCTCGTCCGCCAACCTATCCTGATGAGCTCCTTGTCGTCCACGTCGAGATATCCTCGCTTGATGTACCTGTCGATGGAGTAGTCTATCCTCCAGCGCGGGAACTTCCCCTTCAGGAAGCTCTCGAGCTCCTTCCTCGAGATCCTGCCCTGCTTGGAGTTGACGAGCGCGATGGTCGCCGCCAGGACCGCGAGGTCGTCTATCCTGAACCCCGCCGTCTCCGCCTCGGTCAGCGTCGGCGAATCTCTGAACCTGAGGAGGAAGCGCGTCGAGTCGTCTGTCCCCTCTGGGCCGGGGACCAGGTGGACTTCAAGGCCGAGCGGCTTGAGGTCGTCGGAGAGGACCTCGAGTATCTTCTTGTAGTCTTTCCCGAGATACCTACGCATCTCCCAGCCCTTTACGCCTGGGTTTCTCCCGCGTTGAAGTATCAGGACTTGGAAGGCCCTCCTCGTCTTGCGGTCGAGTGACGCCCTCTCTGCTGCGGCCTCTGTTGGGGGGTTGGCCGCGTCAGGAGGGTTTGCGCTCTCGCTCATCTGACGGCGATCGCCACCGATCTTGTCTCGTCGCCTGGCTTGCCCTGCATCGTGGAGATGAATATCTGGTCAGTGAGAGGGTCGGTCCTCAGGGTCGCCCGTCCCTCCGTGACGACGAACGCTATGAGGTACCCCCGCAGGGCGGTCTCCTCCGGGTCCTTGCCCATGATGAAGTCCCGGTAGTCGATCTCCTTCCCGTTACTCCTCTCGACCAGCTCCTTGTTGATGGCATTGAGCCTCGTCTCGAACTCCTCCTTCGTGAATATGCTCAGCGACTCGAGCTCCTCCAAGCCTATCATCCCCGTCTGCTGCCCGTAGTTCCCGAACTGATCCTTGAACCTCTCGCTGAAGGGGACGAGCTCCCGCCAGTAGACGAAGGCCTTCTCGAGCCCCCTAGGTGTGAGCTGGTCGAGCTGCGCGATGGGGTGCCAGCACTTTGCAAAGCTCTCCGCGAGTTCTTCCTTGGTGATCAGCTGGATCTTGAGCTCGAGCAGGAGCGGGTCTATGTAGAGAGCCGATGCGCGATGTTTGATCCATTGATCTTGCAGCTTGACTATGGCGACGAGCTGCTGCATCGCCTCCGAGTCTTTGAGCATAACGTCGATGACGCCCCAGTCCGGCAGGTGCTTCTTGAGTACCAGGAGCTTCTCCCTGATGTCGACCTCGAAGGGGTTGACGCTGGAGGAGGAGACAGCCCGGCAGAGCTCGATCAGCCTGAGGATGTCCTCGAGCTTCTTGTCGCGCTCCTTATCTTCCGGCGCCGCTTGAATACTCCTTCACCTCAGACGAGCCGTGGACGGACTGGACGGTGATGACGTGCGCGCTCCTGTCCGCGACCGAGATTATCGACGGCGTTATCACGATGTTCTGCGAGTTCGGGTTCCTCTTCCCCTGGGCGAGAATCATCTTGAAGATCGCCTCCCTGTTGCGCGGGTCCATGTGGATGTCGAACTCGTCCATCGCCCGCAGGGGCGAGATGATCCTGCTCTGGAGTGAGAGCATGAACGCGACGAGGGCCACGGACCGCTCGCCCCCGCTCTGCGTGTACGGGTCGAGTATCGACGGCTCCGCCCCCTTGAAGCCGACGAGGAGCTGGAGCCCCGCCTCCGCGACGCTGTTTCCTTCGTCGAGCCTTATCGCCCCCGTCGCGCCGACCGTCGAGAGCACCTGCTGGTATATCGGCGCGACCTCGTCGATGAGGTTCTGGACGGCGTTCTTCCACGCCTTCTTCCTCTCCTCGAGCTCCTTGAGCATCAGCTTCTTGTTGTCCTGGAGCTCCTGGAGCTTGCCCTTCAGGCCCTCGAGGTTCCCGGTATAGTCCCTGTAGATCTTCTCTGCGTCTTCAGGCAGGTCTTGGAGCTTCTGGAGCTGAGCAGAGACGAGCTTCAGCTCCTCGGAGACCTCGTACGGGGCCCTCTCCGTGACTATCTTCTCGCCCCCCCTTTCTAGGTCGGGTTTCATCGCCTCGAGCTCCCCCTTGACGTCCCTCTCCGACCTTTCGAGCTCCCGTATCTCCGACTCGGTCACCTTGGTCCTGTACTCGAAGACCTCGAACCTCACGCGCTGCGAGATGTAGTCGTCTGTGACCTTCCTTATCGCGTCCTCGACGCTCCCCACCTCCGCCTGGAGGGACGCGACCTCCCTGTCGAGCTCCGCCTTCTTCCGGCCCGCCTCCTCCGAGTCCCCGCCCGACTTGCTCGAGGCGAACTCGACGAACTCCTTGACTCGCTTCGACCGCGCGGCGTCGAGGCTCCCGACGAGTTGGTCGAGGTCCTTGGTGAGCGTCTCAAGCTCCTCCCGGAGCCCCTTCATGGCGTCGCGAGCGGCTTCGCGCCCGGCGCGGTCCCTCTCCGCCCTGATGAGCGCCCCATACAGCTTGCTGACCTCGACCTGCCTCTCGCCGAGGGCCGTGCGGTGAGCCTCCGCCTCGCTCCCCGCCATCTTCTGCTGCTCCCTAAGGTCGGCGAGGGACTCGCGCTTCGCCTCGAGCCTCTCCGCGATCGACGAGAGGGAGCGCGAGAGCTTTCCCTCATGCGCCCATAGCAGCTCCCGCTCCAGCAGGGTCCTGTGCTCCTGGAGCCTCTTCTTCTCGAGGAACCTGTCGTAGATCTGCTTCCAGTACTCTATTGTCTGGTTGGCGTTGTCGATGAGCTGGACGAGGGAGCCCTCCTCGCTCACCATGCCGTTGAGGTCGGCCTCGGCGGCAAGTATCCTCTCCCTGTATTCTCGGAACCCGACGGCCTCCTCAACCATCACGAGGCGGTGCTCCTGCGAGATCGCCCCGAGCTCCTCGATCATCCCCTGGTGCATGATGATGAGGAGGTTGTCGGGGTTTATCCCGAACTCGCGGAGCAGCCTGACGACCTCGCTCTTGTCAATCTCCTTGTAGTCCGCCTCATACCAGTAGGACCCGTCCTTGCGGAGGTAGCGAGAGAGCATGAAGGTGTCGGACTTTGAGTACGGGATTGGCCGCCGCCCCTCGCTAACCCTGTTGTCGAAGATGAGGGAGACCCTCGCGATGTCCTTCCCCCTCCGGATGAGGTCGCTCATCTTTCTCGAGCGCTCCGTGTGCGCTTGGCCGAAGGCCACCGAGATCGCGAGCAGGATTGAGGATTTTCCGGCTCCGTTAGGGCCGACTATCAGGTTGAGGCCTTGGTTGAGGGGGATCCTCGAGGATTATCTCCTTGATTGGCGGCGAGAATGTCCGCTCCTGCTCAGTGGAAAGCTCCTCAAAAGGCCCGGACAATGTGTTGCAAAGGTCTCAAGGCCAGATGGTATTTTAGCCCTGTGGTGGGGAAATTGGAAGAATTGTGTCCCGAATCTAATTTTGTGTTTGGTAAGCAATATAAGCGACTGCGGTGCCGTCCTCCACATGTCGCTGGACGATGCCCCCGCTCCGACCTTGAAGGTGATGAAGGGCAGGCTAGAATCGATCGAGACCGCTTGGACGATCGCGACCCAGCCTTCCAAGAGGAAGGAGATCAACGAGGAGTTCAAGAACCTCGCAGAGGAGATCAAGAGGAGGTTCGGGGAGGAGGGCGCGAGGGCCGTCGACGACGTCGTGAAGAAGCACAAGGAACTCAACTTCAAAGGCTACTAGGAGCGGGCGCTACCTGGTCCTCTCATCCGATCAGACCCCGATGACCTTTTGAATAGGCCCCGACGGCCTCCCGCAGCGTCTTGGTTCTAGCGGCGAAGGTCTTCGTCGTCCAGGAGGAGCGGAACCTCCCGCTCGTCGCGTCGAAGCTGAAGGACTTCAAGCTCGAGCAGGAGGTCAGGATCGAGGGAGACAGCTTCAACCTGCTGTCCGAGATAACCGACCTAGACATATCCCAAGAGTCTCTCCAGGGGACCTTCGCCTTCGACACGGTCTTCCAGGTGAAGCAGCACGGGAAGTTGGTCCCCATAGTGCGGACCTACGAGGCGCCCTTCATGTTCGACCTCTTCGGGGACGACCTCCTTCTCAGCATCTTCGACAAGAAGAGCCGCGCGAACAACATCGCGAACGAGATGAGCAAGGCGCTATTCATGAGTCTGGGCCAGATTGTGGAGGGGAGGATCCAGCCCGAGACCCTGAAGCGGTTCCACGAGGAGAACTTCGAGATGACCAAGATTCTCTTTTTCGACGACGTCGACATACCCAACATCTCGAAGCTCTCCCTCTACGGAGAGGGGCTCGGCACCACCAACCTCTACAACGACTATCTCACGCACGGCAAGATCTGGTACGCCGTGGTAAAGTCGCAAAAGTACGGCTACGTGGTCGGCGTGACCAGGAACTGCGTGGTCACGGTCTTCAGCAGGACTGACCTCCCAGACTTCAAGCGGTATGTCAGAAACGAGATACTTCCGCTCATCGCCTAGCAAGCATTAAAGTCCCCAAGGCGGGCGTGGGCAGAGCCTTGCTCAAGGTCGTCCCGGACGAGCCCGCGCTCATCCACAGGGAAGGAGACGTCGCGACGCTGCTCGTCTCTGACCTCCACCTCGGGCTGGAGAAGGAGATGGCCTCCAAGGGGTTCAGGCTCCCTCCATACTCGCAGAAGATGCTCGACCGGATGAACTCGATGGCCGAGAAGAACCGGCTCAACCGGGTGATAGTAGTGGGGGACGTCAAGCACTCGATTGGGAAGGTCCAGGACATCGACTGGGGGATAATACCATGGTTCTTCGGCACCCTGCTGGACATCTTCCAGGCGGTGGAAGTGGTCCCGGGGAACCACGACGGCATGATAGGCTCGCTCCTGCCGAGCCGCGTGAAGCTCCACCCCGCGGAGGGGACCGTGATAGGGAAGCGAACGAAGGTCGGCGTCACGCACGGGCACTCCTGGCCTTCGCAGGAGGTCATCGCGTCGAGGACGATCGTGATGGGGCACTCGCACTTCCGATACGAGATGAGGGACAAGTTCGGGGGGCGGAGCAAGGAGGCCGTCTGGCTCTTCGCGACCTACGACGTGGCGGACCTCCTCGAAAAGGCGGGTCATCCTCCCGTCAAGAAGGGCGAGGGGAAGCTCATCGTGATGCCTCCCTTCAACAACCTCGTCGGTGGGCAGGCGATAAACGCGAAGGGCGGGTTCGACTTTGGGCCCATCCTCTCTTCGGGCTCCTTCAGGCTGAGCGACTCGGACATCTTCCTGCTCGACGGGACACGCGTGGGATAGCGCTAGACGCCGGCCGCTTTTCTGATGCGCTGCTCGAGAGGGACCTCCTGCATGGTCCCGATGACCGCGTCGACGGGCCTCCCGTCCTTGAAGAGCATGAAGGTGGGGATCGACTGGACCTCGTAGTTCGTGGCGATTCGCGGGTGCTCGTCGACGTTCAGTTTCCCGAAGTTGACGCTCCCGCCGAGCTTCGCGGCGAGGCGCTCGACCACAGGCTCCATAGTCCTGCACGGGCCGCACCAGACCGCCCAAAAGTCGACGAAGGTGACCTTCGAGCCGTTGACCGTCTTGTCGAAGTTCGCCTCGGTGAGCTCGATGATGTGGCCGAGCGAGGTCGAGTGCTCGGCGACCAGCCTCTTCGTCTTCTCTGCAAGTATTCTATCGAGTTCTGAATCGGACAACGTTCTTACGGAGAAGCGAAAAGCGTATTTTAAGATTCCCGGGAGATTCCGACGACTTGGTCGACAGGAGTTTCCTCGATTCCCTGTCTCCCAAGCTCACCGGGGAGGAGCCGACCCGGCTCGTCCCGGGGGCGAACGCGGGCGTCGCCGTCATCTTTCGAAACCCCGGTGCGTCGGAGGAGGTCCTCCTCATCAAGAGGGCGGAGAGGGAAGGCGACCCCTGGTCAGGTCAGGTGGCCTTCCCTGGCGGGATGGCAAACGCCAGCGACAGAAGCTTCGAGGAGACGGCGAGGAGGGAGACCGCGGAGGAGGTCGGGGTCGACCTCTCGTCCAGAGCGGCCGAGTTCCTGGGATACATGCCCAGCGTCAAAGCGCGGATGAGGGAGGTCGTCGTGGTCCCGTCCGTCTTCAAGCTGACAGCCTCGTCCGCAGTGACCCCGAACAAGGAGGTGGCGTCTTACGAGTGGGTGCCTCTGAGAAGCTTGGCAGGGGACGGCGCCCGCTCCAAGTACCTGCTCAAGAGGAACGGGATAGAGATCGCCTTCCCGTCGCTCGTCCACCGAGGACTCGTCATCTGGGGGCTGACCGAGAGGATACTCTCGGCCATAATCCGAGAAGATGCGGCAGGGGATGACCGGGTGCTAGGAAACGTCGAGCGCTACTAGCTAGATGCCGAGTGCCAGGCGCAGGCCCTTGTAGCGGTTCCTTATGGTGACTTCCGTGACGCCCGCCGCGTCGGCGATGTCCCTTTGGGTCATGTTCTCGCCCTCGAGTATGCACGCGACGTAGAGGGCCGACGCTGAGATCCCCATCGGGTCCTTCCCGGCCGAGATCCGCGCCTGCTCCGCCCTGAGGAGTATCTCCCGCGCCCTCCTCTGGGTCTTGCCGCTCACGTTGGCCCGGGAGGCGATCTTGGACATGCACTTCATGGGGTCGACCACAGGCATCTGGATGTCCATCTCTTTGAGCAGGAGCCTGTATGACCTGGCGAGGTCCTTCTTCTTGATGAAGCCCACCGCCGCCACGTCCTTCAGGGTCCTGGGCACCTCCCTGTCTCTGCAAGCCGCGTAGAGCGAGGCAGCCAAAATCGCGGTGATCGACCTTCCCCTCACGAGGTTCCTCTCGAGGGCCTTTCGGTAGATGTACGCGGCCCTCTCGGTGACTGCCTCTGAGACGGAGAGCTTCTCCGAGAGCCTCCTGAGTTCGCTGAAGGCCTGCTTGAGGTTCCTGTCCTGGGACTCGTGGACTTGGCTCCTCCTGTCCCACGTCCTCATCCGCTCGACGCTCGACTTCATGGCGCCGGTCAGCGACCTTCCCGCCGCGTCCTTGTTCTCCCCACCGATTATCGTCGCGAGGCCCATGTCGTGTATCGCAACCGAGGTGGGAAGGCCCGTCCTGCTCCTCTCGTCCTTCTCCTCGTTCGAGAACGACCGCCATTCCGGGCCGGTCTCTATGAC
>Ga0307477_10003139_pt1 | contig 12415 bp, 9 predicted proteins | sample atmos_gasesECM2C_FD_203316 | JGI IMG/M metagenome (GOLD analysis project Ga0307477, IMG submission 203316) | Hardwood forest soil microbial communities from Morgan-Monroe State Forest, Indiana, United States - atmos_gasesECM2C_515 | ecosystem: Environmental > Terrestrial > Soil > Temperate...
GAGAAGAAGGCTTTGCAATGGCTGGCGGAGCGCACGCCGCGCAGAGTCAACTCCGATCATCTGACAGTGCTCGGCGCTCTGGGAATGCTGTTCGCCGGACTTTCTTATGCATGGTCGCGCTATAGCCATTACGGACTCTTGATGTCGTGCGTCTTTCTTGCCGTGAACTGGCTGGGTGACAGCCTGGATGGGACGCTGGCGCGTTACCGCAAATGTCAGCGGCAGCGCTATGGGTTTTATGTCGATCACCTTATCGACTGCTTCGGCGTCACGGCGTTGCTTGGAGGAATGGCGCTGTCTGGGTACATGCAGCCGCTAATTGCCGTTTGCCTGCTGGTCGCTTACCTGTTGCTCTCTGCCGAAATCTTTCTGGCGACTCATTCGCTGGGCCGCTTTGAAATGTCCTATTTCCATTTTGGTCCAACCGAGTTGCGCATTTTGCTTTGCCTCGGAAACCTGTACGTCTTTCTGTTTCCATCGGCTCACCTGTTCCATTCGCAGTTCAGCCTGTTCGACATAAGCGCGCTGATCGGCGTTGCCGGCATGATCTCGATCGCGATCGGCTCATTTATCCGGCATACCCGCGTTCTTTATCGCGCTGAGCCGCTGCAATGACTGGAAGTGCAAGAGATGAAATCTTACAGATCGATGACGAATAGCCCCGATGAATGGTCAGATTGCACGCTTGTTAAGTACGCGATTCCTCTTATGGTACGCATCAATTCTTCCAATTTGCATTTCACGTTCGTACGACGTAGTCTCTGTGTAGCGAGAGACCCTGACGTACACTCGCTTCCAATCCAAGCTGATCTCCCGATCGCGACGTTTCTGCGGGTCTTCAAGATCGCGGAGCGTTACAGAGCGCAGCTCCTGGCAAGCATTCGCGCAGCCTCCCGGCTGAGCAGTTATGCGCAGCAACCCAGAAAGCGCGCACGCGCACAACGTACCTTCTGCATTCCGGTTCGTCCGGCTGCGGTTCGGCGTTGTGATGCTAACCGATTCACGATTGGAGATTAGAAAATGAAATTTACAAAGAACCTTCTCTTGTCATTCCTGCTTCTTGCCGCGGTGAGCCTTCCCAGTGTCGCCCAGGACGCAAATGGCAAATTCACCGTCACCCATGAAACCCGTTGGGGCACGGCTGTGTTGCCCGCGGGCAGCTATTCCGTTTCGCTTCGCAGCGGGGCTGCTCCGTATGTAATCGTCACCTCGGACACGCTGAGCACGCTCTCCATCATGGCAGTTGCGCAGTACGAGGAGACAGCGCAGTGCAAGTCCAGTTCACTAGAACTGGAGCAGAACGCCGGCAGTTGGGACGTGCGTTCTCTTTGCTTCGCATCGTCGGTGTCCGTTCACTTCAGTCCATCGGAAAAGATGAATCACGCTCCAGTCGCGACGCCGCAGGTGGCATCGCTCTCTGGATCGAACTGATTGGCCGTGAGGGCGAATGCGGAACATGCATTCGTCCTTTCGGTTCCACAATGTTGATTGCAATTTCTTGACGACGAGATTTGTTAATCGCTTCGATAGCGAAAATTCATAAGAGCAGTTTCCGCGCGCCGATACAATGCGATATGGACCAGCTAAACGTTAATCCAGCTCTCGATTTTCTTCATGATTTAGGCACTCGTATTGCAGCGGCGGACCCCTTGCACGAAGTCCTCGATGAAATTGTGGATTTTGTGGCCGACCATGTGAGTTGCGATTCCTGTTTCATCTTTGTACTGGAAGGCGAGGAACTCGTGTTGCGCGCCTCCAAGAACCCTCATGCGGAAGTCTTGGACAGGCTCACGATGCGAGTAGGGCAGGGAATCACCGGGTGGGTCGCAGAGCATCGCGAACCGGTTGCACTTCCTGAGCACGCCTCGCTCGATCCGCGATTCAAGGTCTTCACCGAGCTTCCTGAGGACACCTATGAAGCCATGCTCTCCGTCCCCGTAATCTCGCGTGGCCGCGTAGTGAGCGTGATCAACGTCCAGCATAAAGCGAGTCATGCCTACAGCGCGCGCGAAGTGAAAGCCATTTCCACTATTGGACACCTGGTCGGAGCGGCGATCGAGATGGCGCGACTGGAGAACGAAGTCACTCAACTTTCCGACAAGCTAGCCACAAGAAAAATTGTGGAGCGAGCTAAAGGCGTGATGCAGCGCGATCTCTCCATCAGCGAGGAGGAAGCCTACGCGACCATTCAACGACAGGCGCGGCAGCGCCGAAAATCGATGAAGGAGATAAGCGAAGCGATCCTGCTCGCCGACGATTTGAAAAAAGGTAACCGCCCAGTTTCCTGACTTCCCATCGAAGTGCGTCTTGCACTGGGAGCCGCTTGTCAACGCACGGGCACGCGGCTCCTTTTTTTGCGCTGAAATCCTCAATCTAGAGTAGAGACGCAGCGATGCTGCGTCTCTACAAAGCACTAGATCGTATTTGACGACTCAGCGTCCTCTCTCCGTCGTGGCGTCGATGAAGTTTTCGAAGTCCTGCTTCATCTTGGCGTGCGATTGCTGATCGAGATATACCATGTGTCCCGAGGCATATTGCGTGAACGAAATGTTCTTGTGGTAGTCGGGCGCAAGGTCGAGATGGTCCATGGTGTAGTCCGCGCCGGCGAAGGGAGTCGCCAGATCGTAGTAGCCTTCCATCACCAGGACCTTCAGATAATGATCCTTCACGATGGCTTGTCGCAATGCGGTCGCGGTATCAGGATATCCACCGCCAAATCCTTCCACCCCTGTCCAGCTCCAGCGGAAATTTCCTGACTGCTGCGCCGACGTCCAGTAAGGCATGTCTGTCTTGTAGTTCAATTCGCGCCGAACATAGTCGTTGTACACCGAAGTGAATGGCGGACCCGTTTCGGAACTCGTAGGATCGTAGAAAGGCGTGTCCATGAATCCGTTTGGATCGGGATCTTTGTATCTCCCATCCAGGCGCCCTACACGCAACTTCTGATCGGCGAGAAGGTAATGAGTAAATGTGCGGACGTCGATGCGCAGGTTCGCCCACTCGATAATTTCTTTGCTTAGGCCGGTGTAACGCGAGAGCTTGTCCACCACATTCGCGTGCTCTTGCGGCGTGAGCGCATCGCCTTTATTCAGAGCGGTCCAGTATTCACCCATCGCCCATGCGCGCGATTCCTCCGCTGTCTTCTTTACGTCTGCCTGCAAGTCCGATGGCAGCTTATGGTGATACCCCGCGATCCAGGTAAAGCTCGGCAGTATCAGCGGATAAGGGACATCGTTGGTCTTGGCAAATTCGAGCGTCTCGAAGCTGAGCACGGTGGAAAGCAGGACGATGCCATTGAACGAGATCCCACGATCCGCCAGATAGCCGGCGATTCCCGCCGAGCGAGTCGTGCCATAGCTCTCACCGAACAAGTAGAGCGGCGAGGGCCAGCGCTCGTTGCGCGTGAGATACATGCGAATAAACTCACCGAAGGATTCGATGTCGCCGCGCATGTTCCAGAATTTGCGAGCGGCTGCGGCGTCTGCCGGACGGCTCCAACCGGTGCCAATGGCATCGACCATCACGATGTCAGTCTTGTCGAGCGGAGTGTTGGGATTATCTTCGAGCCGGTATGGCGCAGGCGGCATCCATCCTTCAGGCTGCAGGACTACTTTGCGCGGACCCATCGCGCCCATGTGCAGCCAGATCGATGCCGATCCCGGTCCTCCGTTGAAGGAGAAGGTCAAAGGACGCGTGCTCGGATCGGCGCCATCGAGGGTGTAAGCCACGTAAAACATCTCCGCATCGATCTTTCCTTCGGCATCCTTGATGGGCATGCGGCCGGCGGTGGCCGTGTAGCGCAGCTCGCGTCCGCCAACGCGAATGCTGTGGTGAGTTTGCACTGGTGGAACCTCGGTCATGTCAAAGTGCATCGGACGAATCTGTTGTCCTTCCGCGCCCTCCGACGGCTCCGGTGTGCGCTGCGCGGGAGTTTGCGGCGCAGGTTGAGCCTGCTCCGAAGTGCGCGCGGTGCGAGGCTCCTGGGTTTGCGGCGGCTGCTCAGTTGGAGTTTGAGTGGCCGGAGTATTTGGGGGCGGCGTTCTTTGCACGCGCTGTTGCGGCGGGTTCGACTGCTGTCCGAATACGGAACACGAAATCAAAGCAAGCAAAACTATAAGGCTTCTAATCATCAAGCACCTCGCATGATTGGCGTCAGTTGGGAAAACCCGAAATTGTAGCAGTCCCGTCCCGCCTCATGGGTTTGGATCGTCGTGATCGCTCAGACAACTGCGTCACGCGAGACATCTGGCGGCGAAAGAAGCCCGGTGAGCACAGCGACGCCGATGATTGCCGATCCGGCGACGAAGTATCGATCTTCGATGTGAGGGAACAACACAATATGTGCCGCCGATGAAAGAAGAACAATTACGACTAATTGTCTCCATTCGCGAGTAAGCCGGTGCGAAAGCAGGGCCAGCGCCGCAAGAAACGGAAATACCAGCACGCTGCTCTCACGCCCTTCATCGACCATCTCATGCACGGCGGAAAGATAATCGGCGGCTGTGAAGGTGGGTGTTACCTCGGCAGGGTTCACAATTGGACTCGATGTGTTTTGCATGAGCACCTGCCATCCATAGCCGTGTTCCACTCGATTGATCGCGACAACTATGGCGAGACTCAACACTGCAAGCACGCCAGCCAACATGGGTCTCAGCGGCCGATTCTTCGCCAACGCCATCCAGGCCAGCAGAAAAAAAACAAAGATCACATTGTCGCTGCGGAGAAATAAGGATATGAGCAGCAATGATGCTCCCAGCAGCAGGCGCTTGCGCTCGAACAGCCAATACGTGCCGAGCGTTACCACCAGCGCAGAGAGCGCATCGGGAGATCCCGTTCTGGCGCCGGTAAAGATGGCGGGCGTGATCAGCAGTAGAGGAACGCCGATCGCTGCTCGCCACTCGCCGATATAGCGCCGAGCCCACCTCAAAAGCACTAGTCCCAGCAATAAGAAAGCGAGGGCCGATAGCAAACGTGTTGCCTGCACATAACCCAGGCCAGCAGTTCGGAAAAATGCGAGCAGGCGGATGTAGAGCGGACGAATCTGATAAAACCGAAGTTGCTGAGAAAAATGGTCGGGATTGCCGGCCACATCGCGGCGGAAAGCCGATCCGCTGACTATCTCCTGGTAATCGTCTTCGGGAAGTTCTCGTCGCAATGCGGCATAAGCTTCAGATTGGATCGTCTTTACATCCCTCTCACGCAAGGCAATGGCGGCACCGGTGTAGGCAACGAGATCCCAGTCGTAATAGGGGACGAAATAAGCCAGGAGCGTGAGGGCAATTAGAAGTGTGCTGAAGATTAGCCGCGATGCCGTTGTTCCAGACTCGACGACCACTGGTTTCGAAACCTCGAGGCGGCGGCTGGGTCCCTCGTTCAGTGGTGTCCTGCCTGTGCGTTCGAACCCGGTTCAGCCTGATTGGAATATAGAGACTTCCCCCCGATTGCCGATACCAGGTGCAGTTGGCTTGCTGGAACCAGTTTTTCCACTTTGGGAATGGCATCGTCATGAAGCGCGAGGTAAAAGCGTTGTGGTTGCGCCCAGAGGCGAGGGAAATCGGCGTCAGTGACGAAGACCTTGGGGGCATCCGGCGCATAGGAGCCGTACGCAAGATTCACATCGCGCCCGTTGAGCAGCAGTTCCTTGTCTTGACCGTAGAAGAATAAAGACGAAATTTCGTTGTGCTCTCCATAAACAATTAACTGTCCTTTAGGAGAACGGCTCAGGACTTCCGCAATCGGTCGCGAGGAAAGATAAGGATCGAAGACAATCAGAGCCACCCTGGCCGCCTGAAAAAAGATCACCATCATTGCAGCCATAGCCAGCAGCGCCATTTTGCCGCGCAGAAACCAGGCCCCCGCTGCGCCAATCACAAACGCAATTCCAGCCAGCACAAGAGGCAAGCGCAGATAGGCAAACGCTCGCACGGTGAGATCGCCAATGTGTCCCATGGCCAGCGTGTATGCGTCGGGATTCTGGGTGAGTGCCACGGAGATGTCTCCCGGACTGGGCACGCCGCGAACCAATACCAGGATTGACGCGATAGCGAGCGCAGCACAAGCGGCGACGATGGCGATGAACCTTGCTCCGACGCGAAGAGTGTCATCCTTGGTCGCAATAGCGCATCCGAGCAAGAGCGCAAGCGCTGGATAGATGGGCATGGAGTAGTACTCCTGCGTCGTCGAGAAGGTAAAGAACACCATCACGAAGCCGATCCAGCAGAGCGTCATCATCCTCACTCGACCGGCACGATCCGTCGGCCGGTAACTTAAATGCCGCAGTTGTGGCAGATACACGCTCCAGGGAAACAGCCAAAGCAGGTTCAACAGCCAGAAATAAAGCGGCGGTACGGTGTTGTAGTCGTGCGGATAACGCTTGTTGAGAAAGCGCAGCACGTGCTCGTTCATGAAATAAAACCAGAAGAACCCCCGGTATTGACCGGGGCTGGCGTGCATGGTGAAGTCGAAGTAAGGAGGATTGCGAAGAGTTGCAAGCACGTGCCAGGGAAGGGCAATGGCAAGGAATAACAGAAACCCGGTAAAAGGATGCAATCGCCGCCACGTCTTCGCGTCGAGCAGCCGCCGCGTGACAAGAAGATAAAGGAAGGCGGCCCCCAGTGGGAAAACGACTCCAATCAGACCTTTTAATAGCACGCCCGCAGCGAGACTTGCCGCCATGGTCCATGCCCAAAAGCGAGGATGCGGTTCCTCATCGTCCAATGCGCGCAGAAATGCCCATATCGACACCGTGACCGAGAGTGTGAGGATCACATCGGGAATGATGATGCGCGTAAACAGGAACAGGCCCACACATGTGGAGAGAAAGAGTCCGGCGTAGAACCCCGCCTGTTCGGAAAAGGCCCATTTCCCAAATCGGAAAACGATCCAACAGAGCAAAATCGCCGAGAGGGCGCCCGGTAACCTCGCCACCCAATCATGAATGCCGAAGACTTTGTAAAGGATCGCGGTGGCCCAGTACTTCAGCGGCGCCTTTTCCAGGAACAACACGCCATCGACGCGCGCACTCACCCAATCTCCGGATGTGAGCATGTTGCGCGCGATCAATGCCTGTGATGCGTCAACATCATCCATCAGCGACGGCGGGCTGATGACGCCAGAAAGAAACGTCACCGCTGCGACCAGCAGCACGATCCATTCGCCATATCGGAACCAGCGGGGAGTTGAGTCGATTTTGGCCGTTGGCGCGCCAGAAGCTTCTGCGGAAGCAGCTTCAGGCAAATCAACCTGAACAGCGCCTGCGAAACGAAGAGGGGGGAACTCTGGCGTCAATATGAAATCGTTTCTTCGCTCCGGCAGCGAATAAAGGTGTCTGAATGGCGGTGGGCGACCCTCACCAAGAGACTCGTGCAGGCTGTTGCCTGAGTCAAAACCAGCAACTCAAGCGCGCATTGGCGCTGCGCTTCTCCGAGCACGATCAAAGACACTCCTCGACAATCGAATAACTGTAACCACTGTAACGCGAGCCAGCCGGATTGCACAACCGCTTAAGTGGTATTGCTCGCGCTCGGAAATCGGCAGTTCTGTTCCACGATTCCGTTCCATTGTTCTGCGCAACGACCAGCTCTTAGCGCACACTCGCTGGGCAAATTACAATCGGTGTTTGATGCTTCGGCGGAGATTTTGGTTCGGAAATTTGGCGCTCACTACGGCGGCGGTTCTTACTGGAGCAGCAACACATTTAGCTTCTTCTTTGAAATCTCCTGGCGTATCGTCTCCCGCCTTCTATAAGGATGTGTTGCCCATCCTCCAGCAGCACTGCCAGACCTGCCATCGAATGGGCGAGATCGCGCCTATGCCGCTGGAGACGTATGCCCAAGCGCATAAGTATGCGGCTGCGATGAAGCGTATGACGAGCGCGAAGGCGATGCCACCATGGTTCGCCGATCCACGATACGGTCATTTCTCCAACGATCCATCGCTTACTCCCGAACAGATTGCAACCATCGCCGCCTGGGCAGACGCGAATGCGCCTGCGGGCAGTTCGAAGGACGCTCCACCGCCTCCACATTGGGCCCAGGGATGGAACATTCCCAAACCGGACCTGGTAGTCCAAATGCCCATGCCGGTCCAACTGCCCCCTCACGGCGATGTGGAGTACACCTACGAGATCGTTCCAACTGGCTTCAAGGAAGATAAGTGGGTGCAGGCGTCGGAGATTCGTCCGAGCAGCCGCGACCACGTGCATCATGCCGTGGTTTACATTCGTCCTCCGAGCTCGAAGTGGCTGCGCGATGCGCCCGTGGGACGGCCGTTTTCCGCTTCTGAAATGAACAGCGAGCAGGACCTCCGCGATGCGTTGTTTACCGACAGCGACATGCTGCTGGTCTATGCGCCGGGCAGCTCGCCCGATCAGTGGCCCGATGGAATGGCCAAGTGTGTCCCCGCAGGATCAGATCTCGTTTTCCAGATGCACTACACCACCAACGGCCGAGCCGCTTCCGATCAGACCGCAGTCGGAATCGTATTCTCCAAACAATCTCCGATGCAGCGCGTGTTGACTCTGCAACTGGCCAATCACAGCTTCGTAATTCCTCCGGAGGCGGACAATTTTCGCGTGGAAGTCTTCGGCACTCTGCCTAACGACGCAACCCTGCTCAGCTTCTTTCCTCACCTGCATCTTCGCGGCAAACGTTTTGAGTATGACATCGTCCATCCTGATGGCAGCATCGAGACGTTGCTGCGCGTGAATTATCATTTCCACTGGCAGATGAGCTACCGGTTAGTTGAACCGCGGTTTCTCAAGGCCGGGACCAAACTCCAGGCAGTTGCTTGGTTCGACAACTCGCGGAATAATCCACACAATCCCGATCCCGAGCAGACGGTGCGCTGGGGAGGGCAGACCTATGACGAAATGATGGTCGGCTTCTTCGACCTTGCCGTGCCGGCGAGCGTGGATAAGTGGCAATACTTTGTCCGGCACACGCCATCGCAATAGTGCCCTGAATCGATGGGAGGAAACTTGGCCGCTGCCAATGAGAAACGCTACATCAACCTTCGGAATCGGCGCGGAAACCTGCCTTTCAGCGATGCCGTAAAGGTCGGAGAGACTCTTTACATTTCCGGCCGCATCGGGTTCCGTCCAGGAACAACGCAGGTCCCGGACGATCCAGCCGAGGAGGCGCGCTACATGCTCGACGGCGTGCGCGCCGTTCTGACTGAAGGTGCCATGGAGATGAGTGACCTCGTATACGTGCAGATATTCTGTTCCGATGTCGCTCTCTTTGACACCTTCAACGCAGTTTATCGGCAGTATTTTTCCGGAGATCTTCCAGCCCGCGCCTTCCTCGGATCAGGTCCGCTGCTGTTTGGCGCAAGGTTCGAGATTATCGGAATGGCCGTGCGCTCCAAGTGACCACCATTTGCGCAGTTTCAAGGAATCCTGAGCTCAAGTGGCTCTAGGGTTTGCCAGTCTGTCACGCACAAGCTTCCCGTATAGGTGTTTTACTGTAACTTTTGCACCGTTTCAACCTCGTCACTCATCTTGAAAAACTGACAAATTCCGTCAAACACTGGCTATAATTCGGAAGAACATGCCCAAATATTCGATTGTTGTCCCTTTTCACAACGAACAGGAAAACGTGACCGTTCTCTATGATCGTTTGAAAGGTGTGATGGAGGCGAGCTCTGAGACCTTTGAGCTCGTTTTTGTCGATGACGGCAGCAACGACCTGACCTTTCATCTGCTCAGCGAAATTGCGGCCATCGATAGCCGCGTGACTGTGGTCAAGTTGCGCAGGAATTTTGGTCAGACCTCGGCACTGGCCGCCGGGTTCGATCACGCTTCCGGCGAGTACATCATCGCTATGGATGGCGATCTGCAGCACGATCCCAGCGACATTCCGGCTTTTCTGGAGAAGATTGCCGAAGGTTATGACATCGTCAGCGGGTGGCGCAAAGAACGCATCGATAATTTCGTGATGCGCCGGATTCCGTCGCGTCTGGCGAATTGGCTGATGGCCTGGCTGAGCGGCGTCGAGATCCACGACTTTGGCACCACTTTCAAGGCGTATCGCCGCGAGCTCATTAATCAGGTCCCGCTTTACGGAGAGCTGCACCGCTTTATTCCCGCGCTGGCGTCATGGTACGGAGCTTCGATTTGCGAGATTCCCATCCGCAATGTGAATCGCGCGCGAGGAGCGTCGCATTATGGGATTTCCCGCACCTTCCGCGTGTGTTTCGATCTGCTCACGATTCGATTCCTGCTTCGATATCTCTCGCGTCCGTTGCATTTCTTCGGAAGCGTTGGCGGAGGCGGAATTGTTTCCGGATTGATCATCGCTCTGTGGCTGGTCTTCCAGAAGCTGGCCTACAACTCCAATGTGATGGACGATCACGGCCCCCTGATGGTGTTTGCCGCGGTGCTGATCGTGGCTGGAGTTCAACTTCTTGCCCTGGGACTGCTAGGCGAGATGCAGGTTCGGCATTATCATGAGCCGGCTCGGCGCGCGCCGTACTCTGTGGACCGTGTTCTGAGGTCGCACACCGGCGAAACGGTGAACGACTAGCTGCGAATCCTTCGTATTGTCTGATAGATCGGCCGATCGCTTCCTGTACTGATCGTCCCAGGCACAAGAAAGTGGCACGTTTCCGCAGGTTTCCTGAAATGGAATTGACTGTCTGGCCGACTACCGGCAGTCTCCAGCATCCATGAGCGCCATTAAGCAAGTCACCATCGTCGGTACCGGATTGATCGGCGGGTCACTGGCAATGGCTTTGCGCCACCATGGCATCCGCGTGATTGGCTCGGACAAGCAGCGGGTGCTCGCCAAAGCCGATGAGATGGGCGCCATTGACGTTGGTATCGAGAACCCTGCGCGCGCCTGCGTCGGCAGCGATGTCGTGATTCTGGCGACAAACGTTGGCGGAATCATCGATTCCATCGAGAATCTCGGGCCCATGCTGCCCCGCAACGTTCTGCTCACCGACGTCGGCAGCACCAAGGTTGAGATTCTGAAGCGCGCCAGCTCTGTGTTCGGATCGAGCGCCGGGTCGCGCTTCCTTGGCGGACATCCCATGTCGGGGAAAGAACACTCGGGCATCGACAACGCCGATCGAGCGCTCTTCCACGGCGCCACCTGGATTTTCACCGTCGATGGCGATCAACTCACCGACCTTGCCCACGAATACATCACGCTGATCGCCTCGCTGGGCGCGCATATCATCCATCTTTCTGCGCAACAGCACGACCGCCTGGTGGCCTGGACGAGCCATTTACCGCAAATGGTTTCCACGGCATTTGCCGCGGTGCTGCAGGATGAGGCGGAACTTGAGCAGGAGGCACACATCACTCGCGCGCAAATGCAGGAGGTAGGAGGCCGCGCGTTGCGGGAAATGACGCGCATCGCGTCCAGCCCCTATTCCATGTGGCGCGATATCGCTCTCACCAATGCCGTCAACATCGAAGACGCCCTGCTGAAGCTGGAACAACGCTTGACCCACATCCGCGAAAACCTGCGCACTCCCGAACTGCGCGCGGAATTCGAACGGGCAGCGCGATTCAAGAAGCGGGACTAGTTCCTGCCCGTCTGGAACGAAGTGCCTCGGTTGGTTTGACCCTCAATGTTAAACTCCAGCCGATGAAAAACCGGCTGCGAGTTATCACTTCCATCGTTCTTTGCGTGTCATTTTGTTCATTTGCTCAGAATTCCGGACGCCGTCCGCTGAAGTTGGACGACCTCAATCGCTTCCGTGAAGTCAGAGATCCACAGTGCTCGCCTGACGGCCAGTGGGTCGCGTACAGCGTCTCGGTTAACGATACTGAGGCGGACAAGCGCGTCTCTCACATTGCCATGGTGAGTTGGGACGGCAAGCAGAGCCTTCAACTCACCTACGGCTCCGACTCGGACAGCTCTCCGCGCTGGAGTCCGGACGGCAAGTATCTGTCGTTTACCTCGTCGCGAACGGCCAAGCCGAAGGGCTCACAGATATGGGTTCTCGACCGTCGTGGCGGTGAGGCGCGGCAACTCACGCATTTCAAGAACTACAGCATCGAGCGTTACGAGTGGTCTCCCGATTCGAGCAAACTGCTTCTGGCGATGAGCGAAAAAGAGGATACCGGGGACGAGCCGAAGACGGGCGATGCAGCCGCCACTCCGAAGAAGCCAAAGCCTGTGGTGATCGATCGTTATCACTTTAAGCAGGACATCCAGGGATATCTCACCGGCGAAAAGCGCAGCCACATCTACATTTTCGAGATCGCGAACGAGAAACTCGAGCAGATTACGAACGGGAACTTTGAGGAGCGGGATGCAATCTGGAGTCCCGATGGCGCCAAGGTGGCATTCACCAGCAATCGCGACGAAGACCCGGACCGGTCGGTTAACTCCGATGTCTTCGTAGTGGATGCCCGTCCTGGCGCCGTTGCGAAGAAGCTGACCGTCTGGCCAGGTCCCGATTC
>Ga0307477_10003140_pt1 | contig 12413 bp, 10 predicted proteins | sample atmos_gasesECM2C_FD_203316 | JGI IMG/M metagenome (GOLD analysis project Ga0307477, IMG submission 203316) | Hardwood forest soil microbial communities from Morgan-Monroe State Forest, Indiana, United States - atmos_gasesECM2C_515 | ecosystem: Environmental > Terrestrial > Soil > Temperate...
CTTTCATGTAGGCATCGATGCGCTTGAGCGCGGCGTCGGAGGGCCGCGGCGCGCCGGGCACGATTGGCCAATAGATCAGCGGATAAAACACCAGCTCGTCGCGGGCGATGTCGATCCCGACCGGATCGCCGGGCTCAAGCGCGGTGCGCTGCGCCAGAAATAACGTGAGCCCGGAAAGCCCGGCCTTGCTGATGGAATCGACCTCGGCATTTCCGGTAATGACGTAGGCAAGTTTGGTTTCAAGCGCTGACTGCGGCACATCCGTCGGCGATTGCTGCGCATAGGCGCTTACGCATGTCAGCGTCAAAGCCGCGATCACGACAATGGATGCCGAGGCGGCGGGCAAACGGCGCGGGATGAGGCGCTGTATGCCGCCGCCCAGGAACAGGACAATAATCGAGTCGAGCAGCAGCAAGGCGATAGCCGCAAGCAGGACTGGTCCGCGCAAGTCCTGCGGCTCGCTGATGCGGTAAACCTCACGACTGGCATTGACGAGCGGCGAAAAATCAAGCGCGGCGAGGCGATCGCCGCCCGCCAAAGTGTTGACGGCCAGAAGGCTCTCGGGCGGTCCGTAAAATCCCGGCGGATGATCGTGCGTGGCGCCACCGGCAAAATCTTCCGGCACCGGCCGTGCGGTCGGCGGCGGCGCCACGAAGCTGCCGAAGCCATCCAGGATGTGACTTGGCGCGGCGACGGCGCGCGCATTCTTGCTTGCTGCCGCCGCGCCCTCGGCTGTCATGGTCGTGACGGACAGCGCGACGATGCGCTTAAGCATATCGACAAAGGCGCCGGACAGCGGCAGGTCAGACCAGCGTGTATCGCCGGTGACATGAAACAGTATGATGAGACCTTTGCCGCGGTGCGCCGCGGTGACCAAAGGCGTACCGTCGGCGAGTGTCGCCCAAGTGTTATCGCCGAGCGTCGCATCCGGTTCGGCGAGCACTTGGCGGGTGACGGTGACGTCATCGGGCACCGGCAGGCCGCCGAATGGACTGTCGCGCGAGAACGCCGCCAGCGGTTGTGGTTTGTCCCAGCTCAGGCTGCCGCCAAGAATACGGCCGCCGCGACGCAGCCTGACCGGCACGAGGTCGTCCTCGGACGCGGCAAGCCGCGGACCCGCGAACCGCACCAAAACGCCGCCGTCTTCAACCCAGCGGGCAAGACGGTCATGCGCGTCGCCGACATTGCCGACGTCGGTGAGGATCAGCATCGGCAGATTTTGGTCAAGGAAGTGCGACACGGCATCGGCCGGCGATTCCCCTTGCGCGAGGCGCACGTCGGCGAACGGCTCGAGTGCGCGCTGCAAATAATAGCTCGACGACAACAGCGGCTCGGCGACGTCGGCGTTTGCGCCCGAGACGATGCCGACGGTGCGGCGGCGCGACCGCTTGTCCAAAAGCTGGACCGCGCCCGCCGACCGCTCGCCGGCAATTTCAAGTCGCGTAATTTCATTGCGCAATTCGACCGGCAGTTCGAAACGCGCCTCGGTTTCCCGATCGGCCGGCCTGAAAGTAAATTGTGCTTCGCCGAGCGGCAGTCCCTTTAAATCGAGCGCCCGCACCGTGCCGGTGTCGGGTGCACCGGGCGTCGCGCGCAGGACCTTCACAGCCAAGGCGCCGGCGGCATTGTCGGCTTCGTTGAGTGCGCGCGGCTGCGGGATTCCACCGGTGACGATCGTGAGCGGATGATGACCGACTGTTTGTTCCAGGTTGGCGACAAAGGTCGCTCCGTTGCCGAGATCTATTCCATCAGAAAGCCAGACCAGTTCGATCTCGGGATCGGTCGAGAGGAAGCGTGACAGCGATGGCAGGGTCTCGGCGCGGTCGACGCGATAGGGGACCGGCTTGATTTGCTGCAACCGGACCCGCGCCGAGTCGGCGGTTTCGAGCGAAATGTCACGCGCGCCCTGGGATAGCGGCAGCAGCGCCACGGCGCGCCGGTCGTCCGCCGCGCGCATAACGATGTCATCGGCGGTGCGCAGCCGCGCCTCCCACGTGCTCGCCGCCGTCCAACCGTCGTCGAACAGGATTGCAAGCGGCGCGCGGGTCTTGGTCGCCGTCACCGGCGGATGCCAAAGCGGACCGGCGGCCGCGATGATGATCGTCGCCGCGAGTGCAAGCCGTAACAGCGTGAGCCACCATGGGGTGCGGGCCGGCGTTTCTTCCCTCGGCACGATTGCGAAGAGAAGCCTGGTCGGGGGAAAGTCGATGCGCCGCGGGCGTGGCGGGATCAAGCGCAATAACCACCATAGCGCCGGCAAGGTGATTAGCCCGGTCAGCACCAGCGGTTCGGTAAAGCCAAGCGAAAGCGCGCTGATCATGCCGATACCGCCGATCGTGGGGACGCTTGCGGTTGCATCCGTTCGTAACCTGCGCCGGCACCGATGCGGGCGTGTAAAGCCAGCAGAAGCTCGGCCGCCGGTCGGTCGGTTCGGTGGATGCTGAAGCTCCAGCCGAGCCGGTCGGCCTCGCTGCGAATTGCGGCGCGGTGCTGCGCGATCTGGGCGACGTAATCGGCGCGCCAGTTCTCGGCGCGTCCCGCGGTGATGCGTCTGCCGTCTTCCGGCTCGATGAATTCGATCCGGCCCCAATAGGGAAATGTCTCCTCCGCCGGATCGACGATCTGCACAATATGTCCCTGGGTACCACCGCTGGAGAGCTGCGCGATGATCCGCCGCACGTCGGCAATGTCGCTCCAGAGGTCGGAGAGCAAAACCACCTCGGCGAGCGGAGAGGACGCAAAATCCGGCGGCAGGCTCGTACGCTCGTCGCGATCCACCACAATGGCCTGGGCGATCCGCTCGATGATGTTGCGGCTGCCGGTCGGACGCATCAAGCCTGGAATTCCGACGCGCTCGCCGCCTTCGACCAGGACCTCGGCAAGGGCAAGCGCGATAACGAGTGTCCGATAAAGTTTGCTGTCGCGCGCGAGCGACGAGGCAAAATACATTGAGGGCGAACGATCGGGCCAGATCCAAACCGTATGCGCCGCTTCCCATTCCTGTTCGCGCACATAAAGATGATCGTCGCGCGCCGACCGACGCCAATCGACTCGTGAGGCCGGCTCGCCGGAAACAAAGCGGCGGTACTGCCAGAAATTCTCACCCGGTCCAGCGCGGCGGCGTCCGTGCAAGCCGTGGATCACGGTGGCCGCCACGCGACGCGCTTCGAGAATAAGCCGCGGCATGCTGGCTGCGAGCGTACGGCCTTCGCCGGACGCGCGGGCGACCGCCGCACCGTCCGGGTATATGCGCTGTGGTGTGCGCGAATGTGGAGACGAGGTCTCCGTTGCCATCGGCCTATCCGATCCGCGCCTTTAATCGTCCGATCACGGCTTCGATCGTTTCGCCTTCGGCGCGCGCCGTGAAGGTGAGCGCCATCCTGTGCTTAAGGATGGGCTCGGCGAGTTCGATGACGTCGTCGATGGAGGGCGCCAGCCGGGCGTCGAGCAACGCGCGGGCGCGCACCGCGAGCATCAGCGCCTGGCTCGCGCGCGGGCTTGGGCCCCAAGCAATGAGTTTGGCGTCACCACTGCCATCGGCGCCCGGACGAGCGGATCGCACCAGCGCCAGAATCGCCTCGACGACGGAATCGCCGACCGGAAGCCTGCGCACCAAGCGCTGCGCCGCCATCAGGTCCTCGGCCGTCATGGCCGGCTTTGGCCGGGTTTCCTCGGAGCCGGTTGTTTCGAACAGGATCCTCCGCTCGGCTTCGCGGTCGGGATAGCCGACGCCAATTTCCATCAGGAAGCGATCGAGCTGCGCTTCCGGAAGCGGGTACGTGCCTTCCTGCTCGAGAGGGTTCTGCGTGGCGAGGACATGAAATGGCTTGGGCAGATCGTGTCTGGTACCCGCGACCGTCACGTGCTGTTCCTGCATCGCCTGTAGCAGCGCCGACTGGGTGCGCGGGCTGGCGCGGTTGATTTCGTCGGCCATGAGTAGTTGCGCAAAGACCGGGCCGGAGATGAAACGAAAGCTGCGTTTGCCGGTTTGGCTCTCCTCCAGGACTTCGGTGCCAAGAATGTCCGAGGGCATGAGGTCGGGCGTGAACTGAATTCGCCGCGCGTCGAGACCGAGCACGGTGCCCATTGTGTCGACGAGCTTGGTCTTCGCCAAACCGGGCACGCCAAGCAGAAGGGCGTGGCCGCCGGACAAGATGGTAACCAGCGCCTGCTCGACGACCTTATCCTGACCGAATATGACCATGCCGATCGCCGCTTTGGCGGCGCGCACATGTGCCGCGGTGGATTCCGCCGCGCGCACAATCATGTCTTCGATCTTTTCGAGCCCTTCGCCGCCAGTAGCGGGCATGGCCAACTCCTTGCTTTTAAGCGTTGCACCGATCAGATTTGCATCACATGAACCAACGACAAGGCATTTGTACCCCGTTTTCGGCTTATGAAATGCAACATATGCGCCATCTGCCCGGTGCAGATTTTGCGCTGATTCGTAAGCCACCGGAACACAACTGAGGTTTAGCCGCTGCCCCGATAGCGATCGGCAAACGCGAAGCCAAAATGACCATGCCGACGCCGATGTCTTAAGCTTCAAAGTCAAGGCAAACCATGGCGAAGGAAGGGCAATTCGGCCTGGACTCGATCACAGGCGCGCTAGCCGAGGCGGGCCGGCGCCCGCCGCCGGTCGAATTATGGGACCCGCCGTTTTGCGGTAACCTTGATATGCGCATCGCGTCGGACGGGACTTGGTACTATCTCAAGACGCCGATCGGCCGGCCCGCGCTCGTCAAGCTGTTCGCTTCCGTACTCAAGCGCGAAGGCGACGATTACTTCGTGGTCACGCCCGTTGAGAAATGCGGCCTCCAAGTGGAGGACGCGCCGTTTGTTGCCGTTGAGCTGAAAGTCACCGACGGGGATGCCGGACAGGTGCTCAACTTTCGGACCAATGTCGATGAATGGATCGCCTGCGGACCAGCGCACCAATTGCGTTTCGATCCCGAGGTGGGGACCGGGGGTTTGAAACCTTATTTGCATGTGCGCCGTGGCCTGTGGGCCAAGGTGACGCGGTCGTTGTTCTTCGACCTTGTCGCGCTCGGCGAAGAATGCGAGGTCGCGGATAAAGCGATGTTCGGTGTCGCCTCGATGGGTGTCTTTTTCCCGATGGCGCCTGCCGATCAGGTAAAGGATTTGGCGTGAACGAACGAGCCGACAGCGCAGGCGCCGCCGCAATCGGCGATTTCTTCGATCGTGCGCGCGAGCGGCTCACTCTTGAAGTGCCGCCGGGTTTGACCGATCCGTCCGCGCAGGGAGTGCGCGGCGATCTCGATCTCAATCCGGAAATCTGGCTGCGCGGCGGCGTCAAGGCGACGAGGCCCGCCGCGGTGCTCGTTCCTATCATCGACCGCAGCGAACCGACCGTGCTTCTGACATTGCGCACGGCGGAGCTTGCAAGCCACGCCAGCCAGGTGGCGTTTCCCGGCGGCAAGATCGAGCCAGCGGACGAAAGCCCGGTGGCCGCGGCACTACGCGAAGCGCGCGAAGAGACCGGCATTGCACCTGCATTGATCGAGCCGATCGGCTACCTCGATCTTTATCTGACCTTCTCCGGTTTTCGCATTCTGCCGACGGTGGCGCGGGTCAAACCCGATTTCACTCTCTTGCTCAATCCGCAGGAGGTGACCGAGACATTCGAAGTGCCGTTGAAATTTCTGATGACGCCGGCCAATCACCAGCGCAAGACGCGCGACTGGAACGGTTTTGCACGCGATTATTACGCGATCCCTTATCAGAATCGCTACATTTGGGGCATCACCGCGGGTATTCTACGGAATCTCTATGAGCGGGTTTATGGCGCATGATCCGGCCGATACTGATTGAGATCGGATTATTTATCGCGCCGTTCGTCATCTACGCCATTTTGCTTGTGGTGACCTCCAGGGGCGCGCTGCAGCGATCGGCTTGGGGCGCGCGACGCATCGCTGCGCTTGGGATCGCGGGATTTGTTCTGATGCTCGGCAGCTTTGTCTTTTTCGCGCAATTCTCCGGGGCTCCGCCGGGCTCGACTTACATTCCGGCGCATATTGAAAACGGCAAGTTCGTACCGGGGACGACGCGGTGAGCAAAGGCGAATCTCTGGGTGACGCCGTCTGGCTCGTGCGCGGTGAAGCGGCGCCGCTGCTCAAACTTCTCGACAGCGAGGGGGAGGAAGCACGCATCGTCGGCGGCGCTGTCCGCAACGCCTTGCTGCGCCTGCCTGTTCATGAAATCGATATTGCGACCACGGCGCTACCGGATGAAGTCGTGCGGCGCGTCGAAGCGGCAGGTTGGAAGGCCGTTCCCACCGGCATCGAGCACGGCACCGTCACCGTCTCGATCGCGGGCAAACCCTTCGAAGTGACGACGTTGCGGCGCGACATCGAAACTTACGGCCGGAAGGCCAAGGTCGTGTTCGGCCGGGACTGGGTCGCCGACGCCACGCGGCGCGATTTCACCATCAATGCCCTGTCGCTGTCGGCGGACGGTCAGATACACGATCACGTCGGCGGTCTGGCCGATCTCACCGCGCGCCGGGTCCGCTTCATCGGCGATCCGAACCAGCGCATCGCCGAAGATTATCTGCGTATTCTGCGCTTCTTCCGTTTTCACGCTTGGTATGCCGAGGGTGCACCCGATCCCGCGGGCTTGCACGCCTGCATCCGCGGGCGGGCCGGAATCGACTCGCTGTCGCGCGAGCGGATAAGAACCGAATTATTGAAACTGTTGCTTGCTCCGCACGCCACGCCAACGCTGGCGCTGATGACCGAGACCGGCTTGCTCGGCAATGTGCTGGGCGGAGTGGCGCTGCTGGCGAGCTTCGAAAACATGGTCAAGGTCGAAGCCGCGGTCGCGCTCGAATCCGATCCGGTGCGGCGGCTCGGCGCGCTTGGCGTGTGGGTCGCCGAGGATGGCGAGCGCCTTGCGCAACGGTTGCGTCTATCGAATGCCGACGCCGAAAGGCTAACCGCGCTCGATGGATGGTGGCGTGTGTCACCCGAAAGCGGCGGCACATCGGCACGCGCGCTGTTATACGAGCTGGGTCCGCAGCATTTCGTCGACCAGGTGCTGGTGGCCTGGTCGCGTTCCGCTGCGAACGCTGCGGATCCCACTTGGCGCGCGCTTGCCGAACTGCCGCGGACGTGGACCGCGCCGGAATTTCCGCTCAAGGCGGCGGATTTTATGGCTCGCGGTTTTGCCGCAGGGCCGGCTTTGGGAGCGGCGATGCGGGCGGCCGAACAGGCGTGGATTGCGGCTGACTTCCCGGCCGATGCTGCTACGATCCAGGTCATTGCCGACCGTGCGGCGCGGGAAGCAATTCGGACGCGCTGAGCGAAGGCTTCAAGACGTTCGCGCGCGCAATGCGCGCAGGCGTTTTCGGCTAACCGCGGCGAGCTCCTGTAACCGCGGCCGCAACGGCGCCGCCAGCCGGATCGGCCGCATGCGCTCGACCTGCATCGCGTTGCCGCGCCAGGTGAAGTGATTGCCGCGCAGCGCGGCGACAAAGAGCGCCGGCAACATCAGATCGCGGATCAATCCATAGAGCGGGTGGAGCGGCGAGACATGCCAGCCGCCTGCCGCCGCGAGCGCCATTTCGCTGCCATACCAAAAGAGCGCGAACGCTAAAATGAAAAGCAAGATCGGCCAGCCGAAGGCGTAGGCCAAGATTGCCGCGCAAATCATCGGCAGAACGCCGCCCGAGAGAATTTCGGGCAAGAAATAGATGAAAAAGCTGGCGCGCCGCAGCCGGGCCCAGCGCAACTGGCGATTCCAGACCTCGCTGGCACTACGCCGGCCGAGCGGCTGCGCCAGCGGCCGGTCCACCAGGCGGACCTTGAGTCCCGCGCCACGTACAATTTTGGTTGCTGCGGCGTCTTCGGCGACTTCCTTGCCGAGCGCCTCGATGCCGCCGCCCGCCTCGAGATCGGCGCGCCGCCACAGCATGGTCTTGCCCTGGGCGAAGCCTCTGCCGAAGCTATCGACGATATATTGCCAGCGCGCCTGATAAGTGTTGAGGAAGGCGCATTCCATCTCCGCCCAAAATCCCCGCGGCTGCGATCCGATCGGCGGCGAGGCGACAAGCCCGGTGTCGGCGCGCCAGCTGGCGAACAGGCTCTGAATGTAGTCGCGCGGCATCAACACATTACTGTCGGCGATAACGACCCAATCATGCGATGCGGCGCGCCAGCCCTTGACCACATTGTTGAGTTTGGGATTCGTGCTCACGCGATCGTCGCCGATCAGTAACCGCGCATCGACCGTGGGGTAGGCGGCGATCAGGTCTTTGATCAGCGAGACAACGGGATCGTCCGTATCGGCGACGCAAAACAATATTTGAAAGCGCGGGTGGTCAAGCTCAAATGTGGAAAGCAGCGTCTCCGCGGCGTAGTTATCGATTCCGCACAACGGGCGCACCAAACTGACGGGCGGATAATCGCCGAGCTGAGGCGGCACTTTCCGGCGCAACCTGACGATCGCGATCGCAATGCTGGCAATCTGAACAGCAAAAAAGAGAGCGCAGAAGATCGCGGTAGCGAGAATCGGAATCGGCATCGCGGCGAGTGGTAGTAAGGCGTCATGACAAGCTTGTGACTCCAGCGCGACTCCCGAGAGGCGCCAGGCGAACGAAAGGGTCGTTAGCGAATCGACAGTCGCGCGTTAACGATTGCTGTCATGCTGCTGCAATGGAGCAACTCTATAACCCTGATTCGATCAAACTGGGCGCGAGAATTCGGTCGGTGACATCCGAGCACGGCATAAAAAAATTCCGTACTCTGTTTATCTCGGATGTGCATCTCGGTGCGCGTGGCTGCCAGGCCGAACATCTTCTTAATTTTTTGCGCTATCACGACGCTGAGACCATTTATCTGGTCGGCGATATCGTCGATGGCTGGCAATTACGCTCCGGCTGGTTCTGGCCGCAACATCACAACGACGTCGTGCAAAAACTCTTGCGCAAGGCGCGCAAGGGCTCGCGAGTCATTTATTTGCCCGGCAATCACGACGAGTTTCTGCGCGACTATTATGGGACTCATTTCGGCGGCATCGAAGTGGTTGAGACCGCAATCCATGAAGCCGCCGATGCGCGGCGCTATCTTGTGGTGCACGGCGATGTGTTCGACATGGTGGTCAAGCATGCCCGCTGGCTGGCGCTGCTCGGTGACACCGCTTACGACTTTGCGATCCTCATCAACCGCCACTTCAATGCCATCCGGCGCCGGCTGGGTTTCCGCTACTGGTCGCTGTCGCAATGGGCCAAACATAAGGTCAAGAACGCCGTGAACTATATTGGCGCATTCGAGCAGACCTTGGCGGAAGAAGCGCGGCGGCATCGCGTCGACGGCGTGATCTGCGGCCATATTCACCACGCTGTCATTCACGAGAATTTCGGCATTCGCTACATGAATTGCGGTGACTGGGTCGAAAGCTGCACCGCGCTCGCCGAGCACGCCGACGGACGCTTCGAAATCATCACCTGGTCGGATCACCCCGAACTGCTGCGTCCGCCCGTGGACGAAGACGAGCCGCCGCTCTCGCTGTTCGACGAGCGCACCGGTATCGCCGCCTGAGCAGGCCAACTCTGCGATCCAACTGAACACAATTCAAGTTTCGGAGCGCTCGCCGGTCGGCGTAGCGGGCGCGTATAATCCATTTCATGAATCTGACGGTACGGATCGAGCGCTGGCCACTCCAGCGCGCCTTCACCATCAGCCGCGGCAGCAAAACCGAAGCCGTCGTGGTGGTTGCCGAGCTCGAGCACGGCGGCCATCGCGGCCGCGGCGAGGCGGTTCCTTATCTCCGCTATGGCGAAACGCCGGAAGGCGTGGCGGCGGTGATCGAGGCGATGGGCGCTGCTCTGCGCGGCGGGCTCGATCGCATCGGGCTGCAAACCGCGATGCCGTCCGGCGCGGCGCGCAACGCGCTGGACTGTGCATTTTGGGATCTTGCCGCCAAACAAGCCGGCCACCCCGCGCACGAACTCGCGGCGTTGCCCGCGCCAAAGTCGGTGGTGACGGCCTATACCGTCTCGCTCGACAAGCCTGAGACTATGGCGGAGGCCGCGGCGAGCGCCGCCAGCCGCCCTCTGCTCAAAGTAAAACTCGGCGGCGGTGACGATGCCGCGCGCATTGCCGCCGTGCGGCGCGCCGCGCCCAAGGCCGAACTTATCGTCGACGCCAATGAGGGATGGAGCGAAGACGATCTCGAACGCAATCTCGCCGCCTGTGCGCAAGCCGGCGTGACGCTGATCGAGCAACCGTTACCGGAGGGCCGCGACGCCGCCCTGGCGCAGATCAGGCGGCCGATCCCGGTCTGCGCCGACGAGAGCGTCCACGATCGGGCTTCGCTGGAGGCAATCGGCGGCAAATACGATGCCATCAACGTCAAGCTCGACAAAGCCGGTGGCTTGACCGAGGCGCTGGCGCTTGCGGCCGAAGCTGAACGGCGTGGCTTCGACATTATGCTTGGATGCATGGTGGCAACTTCGCTGGCCATGGCTCCGGCCATGCTTGTGGCGCAGCGGGCTCGCGTCGTGGACTTGGACGGGCCGCTCCTTCTCGCCGAAGATCGTCCGCACGGCCTGCGCTACGAAGGCAGCATCGTTTATCCCGCCAAGGCCGTCCTGTGGGGATGAGCCGCCGCCCGGCGGAGGTTCATGCAAAACCCTGCGCGATTCCGTTTGACTTAGCGGTTTCAACTAGCGCGCGACTGTTCGGTTGAGCCGACCTGATTTATACTTGGTGAGTCGCTCAAGGGGTGGGACGTCCGGCGTGTTGCTTGCGATGGCCGGACGAGATTCGACGGCCTGACGTTGCGAACGACGAGGGCGTGCGCACGGCGGTGACTTGCGACTGAACTAGCCGCCAGCCTTTAAGCGAGACTCGCCAAGCGGCAAGCGATCGTCTCGTACTTGCTGTCGTTGCGCTGATCGAAGCCGTCGTTCGCAGACTAGGTCGAGCGTCGCATTCTCAGGACAGCGACACGATCGGCGGAAAGACCGATCCGTGTGCCGCGTTGTGCGTGTTTAGTGAGCAAGAGCTCATCGCCTCGTCTGGTAGTAGCCATGCTGCAGTGGAAACTTTAGCGGCGCTTTGCGTTGCGTTCCTGATGACTCGTTGAGTTCTCGAATTGTCGCGTATCGGACACAACGCTGAATTTGCTGCAGCGGCTCGAAAGTTACTCAGCAAAACAGTGCAAGCGAGGTGTAGGCGATGTGCTGAGTTCTCCGGGTCTGCTGGGCCCTCATGTTAGGTCCGCAAATGCAATCGTCTGGAGGCCGTTATGCACAGACTTACCGCTTTGGTTGCAGTGGCGTTGTGCGTGTTTGCGTCTGCTGCCGGCGTCTCGGCGCGCGATGACGGCCGTTACGCCAATTCTCCCCTAAAGCCCTGGTTCGACCAGCTTGCCAGCAAAAAGGGCTTGTGCTGCTCATTCGCCGACGGCGTCAAAGTCGAGAACGTCGATTGGGATAGCCAGGACGGACGTTACCGCGTCCGCCTCGACGGCCAGTGGATCGTAGTCCCGGATTCAGCGCTCATTACAGAGCCAAACCGTTTCGGCCCGGCGGTCGTTTGGCCCTATCGGGATGCCGATGGCGCCACGCAGATCCGCTGCTTCATGCCGGGAGCGGGAGCTTAGGGTCTGTCAGGCGACGAGCCGGGAAAATACCTCCGGATCGATATTGCCGCCGGAGAGTACGGCGACGGCAATTTTATTCCTGACATCAACCTTGCCGTGCATCACGGCCGCGAGCGCGACCGCTCCGCCCGGTTCGACCACCAGCTTCAATTCGGCGAAGGCAAAAGCGACAGCTGCGGCGACCTCATTGTCGCTCACCGCTACGCCTGCGCCCACCAACGACTGATTGATCGCAAAAGTAAGCTTGCCTGGCATGCGCGCCATCAATGCGTCGCAAATCGTGCCGGTCAGACTGGCATTCTCTTCGCGACGGCCGCTGCGAAACGAGCGCGCGTGATCGTCGAAATCTTGCGGTTCGGCGGTGTAGAGCAGGGCGGATGGAACGCGCGACTTGATTGCTAGCGCGATCCCGGCAGTTAACCCTCCGCCAGAGGCGGTCACGACCACGATTTCGGGAACAAGGCCGATTGCGCGGAGATCGTCGACGATCTCGCGTCCGGCCGTGCCCTGGCCGGCGATGATCAATGCATCATCATAAGGCGGCACCAGAACCGCGCCACGGCGGGCGGCAATCTCGGCAGCAATGGTCTCGCGATCGTCGCGCAATCGATCGTAAAGCACGATTTCGGCGCCGAATGCCGCCGTGCGTTCCCGTTTGGCACGGGGCGCATCCCGCGGCATCACGATCACGCAAGCCATCCCGAGCAGCTGTGCCGCGGCGGCGACGCCTTGCGCGTGATTGCCGGAGGAATAGGCCACCACGCCGCCGGCGCGCTGATCGGATGGAA
>Ga0307477_10003143_pt1 | contig 12408 bp, 6 predicted proteins | sample atmos_gasesECM2C_FD_203316 | JGI IMG/M metagenome (GOLD analysis project Ga0307477, IMG submission 203316) | Hardwood forest soil microbial communities from Morgan-Monroe State Forest, Indiana, United States - atmos_gasesECM2C_515 | ecosystem: Environmental > Terrestrial > Soil > Temperate...
AGGGAACAATTCAAGGAGCGGGAAACATCGGCGGTGCCTCTATGGCTCTGAACAACTCGGGGACTATAGACGCCAACCAGTCCAATGCCCTCACGCTGCAGATCAGCAACGGGGCCACCAACACGGGGACGCTGGAAGCCACTGCCGGAGGGACGCTGATTATAAGTGGCGGGACCTACACCAACACCGGCGGTACGATTCTGAACAGCGCCAGCACGCTGCAAATCAACGGCGCCACGATCAATGGCGGGACGGTGAGCCAGACGGGGGCGGGCACGATGCAGTTGAACAGCGCGACGGTTAACGCCCCAGTGAGCCAGACGGGCGCTGGGCTCATACAGTTGAGCGGCGGCGGCACAATCGGCGGCACGCTGACAAACAGTTCCACCGGAACCATTGAAGTCCTGAGCGGCAGCTTAAACAACACGATCGGCACGCTAACAAATCCGGCGGGCGGTCAGGTGAAGTTGGATGACTTCGCCTTTCTCACGGTGAACGGAGGCAGCAGTGCAGGCATGATTTCGATGAACTCGGCCGGAAGCGGGACCGAGTTGATCATCGGTGGCTCCAACTTCACCCTGAGCGGGGGCGGTACGCTCACTATGTCCAACAATACCCAGAATTTCATTTTCGGTTCCGTGGCGGCCAACATGCTGACCAACCAGGGAACAATTCAAGGAGCGGGAAACATCGGCGGTGCCTCTATGGCTCTGAACAACTCGGGGACTATAGACGCCAACCAGTCCAATGCCCTCACGCTGCAGATCAGCAACGGGGCCACCAACACGGGCACGCTGGAAGCGACTGCTGGAGGAACGCTGATTCTGAGCGGAGGGACCTACACCAACACCGGCGGTACGATTCAGGCAACCACGAGCGGTTCGTCAGTCCAGATCAACAGCGCCACAGTCAACGCAGGGACATTGAATGCAGCAGTCGCTGGCGCAACGATTGACTTGAGTTCAACCACGCTCAGCGGAACGGCCCTGAAAGGCAAGGGAACGTTCGTCTCGAACGGCAGCACGGCGATAAATGGCGGGAGCAACGCGGCAACTTTGCAAGTATCGGATAATTCGTCCCTATCTCTCGCTGGTACCTTCACGAATACGGGCCAGATCCACTTGAACTCAGCTGGAAGCACTACCCAACTTCTCATAAACGGAAACATGACCATAGGCGGCACCATAAGTATGTCCAACAATGCGAGCAATCTGATCCAGGGCGCCTCAACCGGAAACGAAGTGTTAACAAACAAGGGAACGATCGAGGGTTCCGGGAACATCGGAAATGGGTTCATGGGTTTGGTAAATAGCGGGACGATCCTTGCGAACCAGTCCACTCCGCTGGTCATTGATGTAAGCAGCGCGGGCTTTACTGACAAGGGCACGCTCAGCGTCGGTGCCGGAAGCACGCTGGACATTACCGGGGTGGCCAATTCCTTCAAGAACTTCAACAGCACGACGAATACCCTTACCGGCGGTACCTACCTGGTCACCGGAACGCTTCAATTCGATAATGCCAATATCGTCACGAACAAGGCGAAAATCACTTTGACCGGGACGTCTTCGCAGATCGTCAATCAGTCGAACGTGAATGCACTAGCAAATTTTGCCGTGAACGGCGCCGGGGGCAGCTTCACTCTGGCGGGCAATCAAAATTTCACGACTGCGGGGAACTTCAGCAATACGAGCACGATGATAATTTCGACGGGCAGCACGTTCGCGGTGGGTGGAAGCGGTCGCTACACTCAATCGGGAGGAACAACCACAGTTAGTGGCACTCTCACCGTACCCACGCCGGGCATCATCAATGTCATCGGCGGATCGCTGTTTGGTACTGGGACCGTGGCGGGGAATCTTGATCTTGCCACCAAGGGGCTGCTGAGTCCCGGCGCTGCTACAAAGAAGGCGGGAACACTCACTATCAACGGCACCTACACGGAGAGTTCTGGAGGAATTCTGAACATCGACCTCGGCGGCACCACCGCCGGCACCAAATACGACGTGCTCAACATCTCGGGCGCGGCCACGCTGGGTGGGACGCTCACTGTGGATTTGATCAGCGGGTTCACGCCAACGGTTGGCAACACGTTTGACATTTTAAATTACTCCTCGGAGACAGGCAGCTTCGCGACCGTAAACCTCCCCACCGCCCCTGCAGGCGATCATTGGACGTTTGCCTGCGGAGCGACCAACTGCACCCTGACTCTGAACAGCGGCGCCGCGATGTCCACCTCCACTGCTGCACCTGCAGCCTCGGGCTCGTTCGGGGCTACTCCCGCAAGACTGGTGCCGCCGAGCGGCCTCATCGCTGCTGAACCGCCAAATATGCATCAGCCCTCCGCCATTCTCACGCCGGCGGAAACTTGCGACGGCCTGCGCATCTTGGCATCGATGTCCTGCATCGCGAAGGCAACTTCGGGGGTGGCGGCGAGCGCAGAATCAGGAATCCACAGCGCGCAGTCCGCACGAACTACAATCAGCACGCTGCACAACAACGTCGCTGCAACCATGTCGGGACCGGGCGCGCGAGTAGGCGGATCGCACGCACCGAGCGCGACGACCGTATCGGCAGAGTCTCTAATTCGCCTTTACTTCTGTGCCTATCTGCCGTCCGGTCTCGCACGCACTACGGGCTGCCACTAATTTGTACGGATACCACTGGTGTTATTTCAGCTTGGTGTGTTTGGATTTGGCAGCGGACTAAAGGAAGAGCACGGTCGGGCGCTAGAGTCCTTATCGTATCATTGCGGTCTGGTGGAGCTTGTATCGCGGAGGACTACGGCATCGGATTCTACGTGGGCGCGGACCATTAGGATGGACTTGCCGTCCGGTGAGTAGACGAAGCTAGCAATTTTTTCGCTGGGGAAGTTGGTCATCTGATGCCCTCGCGAACCATCCAGGGGCTGCACCCAAAGATTTTCAACGTTGTCAACGGAGATGGGATAGGCAACGGCTTTGCCATCGGGTGTGAACACCGGCGAACCCGAAATGCGGGGATCGGGATCGAGCCAGCGCAGTTCTGGTTTGGGCCCTGCTTTGAGTGGTACGAGTTCAATCTTCTGTTTATCGTCTTGATCATGCGATACGACGTGCGGTGGGTTTATACGGGTGGCTAGGGTGGTTCCATCGCGCGAGATCGAAAAGCCGTAGCCGGGAGCACCAAGGGAAGAGTCGCTTCCTGGAACGATTTCCGGTGTGCCGCCTTCGATCGGGACGCGCATGGTTTTAACTCGATCTTCGGAGAAATCTGAAAAATAAACGGTCTTTCCGTCCGGCGAACACGCACAGAAGAACTGGTTCTTACCATCGGTAAGGCGTACGAGGTTTGTGCCATCGGCGTTAGCGCGCCAGATACTCGCGTGCGTCTTGTCGCCGCCATGCGCAGGCCAACCAAAAACTACGTAGCGCGCCTGGTGCGTGTGCGAGGCCCCCTCGGAGCCATCTTCCCAGCAAGGAGATGGAGAAATTATGAAAGCATTCGGGTCGTCGAGCAGGGTTGTCGCGTGGCTGCCATCCAAGGATGTGCGTAAGAGACTAGGGTGGCCGGGAAGATATAGTTCATCATCTCCTGCAAAGTTGGGCAGTTCCCACAACTTGTTCTGATGGAGGATTGGAGACGGCAGCGGGCTTTTGGTGCCTGCTGCCGGCAGGAGATACAACCCTTGCGAATCCTTTTTCTGCGCAGACGCGATTGTGGTCCCGTCCGCGGAGACCGAGATTCCGTAGTAGCTGTTCGTGTCCTTCGTGATTTCGCGAAACTTGCCGCCCGGCACCGAAACAAATCCGATCTGATCGCCCGATCTGAAGTTGGAATTGACGACAAACAGGCCGTTTCCGTCCGGAGTCCACTCAAGGTCATACACGACTTGATCCACGAACTCCACCAACGTGGTCATTTGTCCAGAAACAGAGTCGACCATCCGAATGCTGCCCAGAATATTTCCATGAGGGAAAACCGCCATGGCAATTTGCTTGCCGTTGGGTGCCCACGCAATTTCGTACGGCTGCTCGTTCATCGGCCCGGTGAGTAGAGCTTTTTCGTTCGCGCCATCCGCATCGGATTGGAGCAGCGCATATTGGGGCGCCGTTTTCTTGCCGACGTTCAATCGTACGTACCCAATGCGTTTCGCGCCATTAAACGTGACCTTGCTGTCTACATCCCGCGCCACGGTTTGGGGGGTTCCTCCGAGAACTGGCGCGCGGAGAAGGACGCTGAGGTCGGCTTCGGTTTCAAGGAAATACAGGTAATCTCCGTCTGGAGAGAAAACGGGATTGTAGAACGGCTTTTTTGAAGGAGTTACCACCTGCGTGTTGCTGTTCGTGGTCAAATGCCGAAGCCACAAGCTGTTTTTACCGGCGTTCTCAACTATGCTGAGGACATATTTGCCATCGGGCGAAATGGCGGCTGCGTTCACTTTGCCCGAATCTGTAATTTGCGAAATCGTGAAATTTTCGAAGGTTGGCGCTGCGGGCTTGCGGCGGAGAAACGACTTAACACCAAATGCTACGGCTACGATCAGCAACAATACTACAACTCCTGTTCCGATGAGCGCTCCTTTGTCTTGGTTCGTTACTCCGGTGGCAGAGCTTCCCGACCGTTCTGCGGCGACGGCTGGGGCGCCTGCTCCCGCGCCTTCGCTTCTTGACGGCTCGTGAGAATCATCTCTCCGGACACTTGCGGCGAGCTCCGTATCGCGCAATGGAGCTGATCGTCCCGAGTCGGTGTCGCGCTTCAGCCTCTGTAATTCCGAGCGCAGATCGGACGCGTGCTGGTAGCGCAGATCGCGGTCTTTCTCCAGCGCGCGGCTAATAATACGTTCCAGTTCGGGCGGGAGATCTGGGTTCAGCCGTACGGGAGCCACCGCAGCGCGGTTCATGATCCCGTCGAAGATCACTCCGGTACTGTCGCCGCGAAATGGCAACGCGCCTGTCGCCATTTCGTATAAAACCACTCCGAACGAGAACAAATCCGTGCGTCCGTCCAGCTCCTTGGCCCGAACCTGTTCCGGCGACATGTATGCGACCGTACCAAGCGCAGATCCTGGACTGGTGAGATGTTCGGCACTCACTCTCTCGTCAGCGTCCTCGGTGACCGTCAGTTCTCCCGTAGGTCGACCTCCCATAAACGTCCGCTTGGCCAGCCCGAAATCCAGAATCTTGGCGTGCCCGCGCTCAGTGATGAAAATGTTGGCGGGCTTAATATCGCGATGAATGATCCCCTTGGAATGGGCGGCGTCGAGCGCGTCGGCGACTTCGATCGCCAATCCGAGCAGAACTTCGGTCTCGACAGGTTTTCCGGCGATGCGATGCTTTAGTGTCATGCCGTCCAGAAATTCCATCGCGATGAACGCCTGTCCATCCTGCTCCCCAACGTCGTATATCGTGCAAATATTGGGATGATTTAGTGCAGATGCGGCTTGCGCCTCGCGCTGAAAGCGGCTGAGCGCCTGCGGGCCATTGGTAGCGTCTTTCGGCAAGAACTTGAGCGCGATGAAGCGATGAAGCCGAGTATCCTCGGCCTTGTAAACCACGCCCATACCTCCGCCGCCTATTTTTTCGACGATGCGGTAGTGGGAGATGGTCTGACCGATAAGTGAGAACGAATCCGCCATCTGGCGCACATCTTAGGTTGCGTTCATGGGCAAGTCAACGAGCCCGAAATGTGTGGCACAACCATGAGACGGCAGGATAGCAGATCCGTCACGCACCCGATGAGGGCCGGATTGTCAGTCTCACAGGAACCGGTCTGTAGCCGGGGGGAAAGTGACCCGCGCATTATGTGAATTATTCCGAGCATGAAATGGCATTGGCAGCTAGCACCGACGACTACGAGCATCGCGTGGTGATGGCGCTTTAACGAATCGCGAATGATCCGAATCGCCACTTCTAAGTAATAGAAATGCAAACTTGCCTGCTGCGGTGCGGATTGCTATGCTCCGGCCACAGCAACCGCGGGGTTTGGCTCTACTGCTCCAGCGCGAATCACGCTCCAAGACTGTTACAATCGTCCTGGCCATCCCCCCGGCAGTTGCTCAGCAACGCGAACAAGGGCCCAGTCTGAATGCAATCGCTGTTCGCTTACGCTGCGGTGGTGTGAATGGCCGATAGCCCAACTCGCGAAGTTACGCTTCTGCTGCACGCCTGGGAGCACGGCGACGAAGAAGCGCTTAAACGCCTGACCGTCCTTGTTTACGAAGAGTTGCATCGGCTGGCCAAGCGTTTTATGGCTCGTGAGTCGCGCAACCATACCCTGCAAACCACCGCCCTCATCAACGAAACTTACGTACGCCTGGTGGACCTGAAGAACGTAAGCTGGCAGAACCGCGCACACTTCTTTGCTATTTGCGCGCGCATGATGCGGCGCATCCTCACCGACTTTGCGCGAGCCAGCCACTCCCAAAAGCGCGGAGGCGAAGCGGAGCACATCACGTTTGACGAAGCCCTTTTTATTTCTCCCAATTTACCTACCTATCTGGTTGCGCTAGACGAGGCCCTCAACAAGCTGGCCGAAAAAGATGCGCGGAAATCGCAAGTAGTTGAGCTTCGTTTCTTCGGAGGATTGACGGTGGAAGAGACCGCCGAGATATTGAAAATCTCCAACGAAACTGTGCATCGCGACTGGAGTTTCGCCAAAGGCTGGCTGCTGCGCGAAATCGTTCACGAACACGGCCAGGAACATCGCGATGGAGCCTGAGCGCTGGAAACGCATCGAAGATCTGTATCACGCTGCGCTCGACCGCGACGAAAGCGCTCGCACCGCGTTTCTGCAGGAAAGCTGCCACGGTGAAGATGACCTGCGCCGCGAAGTGGAATCGCTCCTCTACTACGGCCAGCGCGCCGATAGCTTCATCGAAACGCCCGCCCTGGAGCTGGCCGCGAAAAGTTTCGCAAACCAGGACGCTGACGGCCGCGTCATGCTGGGCCGAAGAATCGGCCAATATGAACTGGTTGCCAAGCTCGGCAGCGGCGGCATGGGCGAAGTTTATCGGGGCGTGCGCGCAGACGATCAGTTCCACAAAGAAGTCGCCATCAAACTGATTCGCCAGGGATACGACACTGCTCTGATCGTTCGCCGCTTCCGCAACGAGCGCCAAATTCTTGCTAGCCTGGAACATCCGAATATCGCTGCGCTGCTCGACGGCGGCACTACCGAAGACGGTCTTCCTTTCTTCGTGATGGAATTAGTGGAAGGCCAGCCCATCGACCAATATTGCGCTGCGCACAAATTGGACGTTCGCGAACGCCTGAAACTTTTCCGCAGCGTTTGCGACGCGGTGCAGTACGCGCATCAGAACCTGATCGTTCACCGCGATTTGAAGCCGCAGAATATTCTGGTGACGGCGCAAGGTGTTCCCAAGCTATTGGACTTCGGCATCGGAAAAATTCTGAGCGTTTCGCCACAGCAGGCAGGCGGGGACCCCACGGTTACGCTCCTACCCATCTTGACGCCTGACTACGCCAGCCCCGAGCAGGTGCGTAATGAAGCCATCACCACGGCTACCGACGTTTATTCGCTTGGCGCGATTCTGTACCTGCTGCTCACCGGACGGCGTCCTTATCGCGTGAATACTAATTCGCTCAACGAGATCGTGAACGCCATTTGCTCGACCGATCCGGAAAAGCCGAGCATCGCGGTTACTCAGCGCAACGAGCCATCGACCCGGCATGTTCTAGGTTCCAATGTAGCGCCGCGGACTTCAGCGCGGCACCGTCATGCCGCTACTGGCCTGCCTGGCCGCTCAATCCCCCAAGACGCTGCGTCGGGTTCTTCGGTCTCGCACACATCCTACTCGAACGAGCTTCTTCCCCCACAAGCCGAAAAGCTGGGGCGGACTTTGTCTGGCGATTTGGACAACATCGTCCTGAAAGCCCTGCGCAAAGAACCCATCCACCGCTACGCTTCGGTCGAACAATTGTCTGCGGACATCCGCCGCCATCTCGAAGGCCGTCCCGTGAACGCCGCAAGCGGCACCCTGCAATACCGCGCGCGCAAATTCGTAAAACGCCACCAAGCACCCGTCGCAGCCGCGATTCTGATTGCCATTGGCTTAATTGTGGGAGCCACCGCCATCATTCGTGAAGAACGCATCGCTCGTTTTCAGCAGCAGCGCGCCGAGCGGCGCTTTCAGGATGTGCGCGCCCTGGCGAATTCCCTCATGTTTGATGTGCATGACGCTATCAAGGATCTCCCTGGCGCCACCAGAGCACGCAAGCTTCTGGTGGAACGTGCTCTTCATTATCTCGATAGCTTGGCCAGTGATGAAGGCAACGACGTTTCGTTGCAAAAAGAATTGGCCACCGCCTACGAAAAGGTAGGCGACGTGCAAGGTGATCCGCACTCCGCAAATCTCGGCGATAGCACCGGCGCGCTGGCAAGTTACAAAAAGGCGCTCACAATTCGCCAGTCAGTCGAGCGGGGCGACCATTCGGAGGACGCCGAGCAATTCCTGGCCGCCGACTATCATCGCCTCGGTCTTGTTTCTTACTCACGCGGTGATTGCCCCGGCGCTTTGGAGTATTTCCGTCAGGCTTTCACCATTAAGGAACGCGTTTTGACCTCCAGCCCCGAATCACAAGAATCGCTCGCGGGTGAATATTTCTCGATGGGGCAATGTCAAAATGTCACGGCAGATTTCCACGGAGCGCTGGAGAGCTACCGCAAGTCCGCAAAAATGCGAGAAACGATTGTCTTCAACTCACCGGAACTTCAGGGCAACGTGCAGACGCGGCTTGCCGGCACGTATGGCTATATGGCCGGGACGTTTCTCTCACTGGGAGATCTTGACCAGGCTATCGCCATGCAAACTAAATCCATGGCTATCTTGAAGAGTTTGTCTACAGCCGATCCGGGGAACGCTAGGTATAACCATTACATATGCGAGAGCTACTACTGGACTGGATATTACCAGCAGAAGAAAAATGACCTGCCGGCGGCCCTCGGAAACTTTCAACAAGCTCTTTCTGGCTTCCAGCGTATTTCGGCAGCAGATCCAGCCGAAGTCCGCGCGAAGGGGTATGTAGGCTATTGCTACACGCACATCGGCTCGGTGCAAAGCGCTTTGGGACATTCGGCAGAAGCGATGGTCAGCCTTCAGAAGGGGCTGGAGGTGGCGGAGGAGATGCATCGTTCGGACAATTCCGGCACCTACATCACGCTTCCGGATATCGTAGAAGCCTATGACGCCATCGGTGTAGCATATGCCCGCGAGGCGGAACAGCCCCACCTATCCCGCGCAGAGAGGATCGATCGATGGAAGCAGGCGCGTTCGGCTTACCAGAGCGGTTTGAATAATTTGCTCGAAGCCAAACGCCTCGGCGCCTCCGATGCGACGCTCCACGGTGAGGACCAACGTTTGGCCGGCGAAATTGCTAAATGCGATGCTAAGCTGGCAGAACTGACCGCTCTCGCGGACCATTGGAAACACGTCTGGCCCAGTGTCGATAACCACGGCTCGCCTGTCATCTAGCGACATTGTTAGAGACGTCCGGTTTGCGCATTACCAAGGACCTTGCCTGAAGAAGCAACCTTACGGAGGCAGAAAGCGGTGATAGTGCCGTATAATCACGATCTTCGTGCGATCAATTACCATGTGCGCATTGCTCGCGCTTCAGTTTTTCCACGTGCTGTTCCTCGCCTTGCATGATTGGATTCCTCTGGGAAGGCTCAATGACGTGAAGGCCGTTCGCCAGGCGAACCCGGGCCACAAACTGCTCGCTGGGACAATCATCAGTCTCACTCCCTTTGCGATCGGACTCGCCGCCAGCGCCATTTACTTTGGCAGAGTATATCCGGCGTGGTTGTTCTGGTGGCTCTGGATCAGCTACGGCCTTTTATTCGTCGGTGAGTTGATGGCCTGGTGGATTCCATACCTCTTTCACCCAGAGCCAGAGCGCGCGACGCGCTATCAGGTGATGTTCGGGGCGACGCACGCTTTCCTGCCCACACGCAACGGCATCCGGCCAAATACGCTGCATGTGATCCTTCACTTCGTAACAGTCACAACCTTGGTTGTCTTAGGCGCACTCACAGCGCAGCAGAGGTGGCCCTAACTCCTGGTTGGTCGAATAACCGGACAACTGCCTGTCGCTGCCGCAAACGGAGTTTCAGTAAGTCTCACCCGAAGCGTATCGCTTCTCTGGGATGGCCACTAGGCCTGACGGAACACAATGTCGTTTTCTTCGCACCATTCGATGGCCATTTGCCGGAGTTCGACTTGCTTGAACCGATTCCACGCGTCCCACAGGCTGTATTCGGTAAGTAGATGTTTGAACAGGCGGAAGGCGCCCGCACCGTGGATGCCACGATCGAAGTCATTTCGCGTCTGCGCGTCTTTCAGTGTCTCTGAGAAGCGTTTCATGATGGCCCACTCGTGGACATCGAACTTGTCAGGTAAAGGGAGGTATCGTTTGCCCTCCTGCTCCTGGACACTCCGCGCTAGTTTAACCGCCTCACGCTGCCAGTCCGGCAAATCCTCCATGACTGTCTGCAGATCCTTCGCCAGGTCGAACTCCTCTTCGGTGATGGAGCGCACTTCGCCTGTTTCCACGTCCAGATACGACGAGATCGAGTCGTCAGCCATTTCGAGTGCTTCGATGATTGCGTCGAGCTTCACTTCAGTAGCCATGTCATGCCAATTGTACTGCTGATCCGGTCCGTGAGTTACGTCCCAGCATAGCTTTGCAATCTATGCCACTTTTCCGCGGCGCGTCAGATGCACATTCTCAAGTTGCCGGGCAATTCGTTTCGTTCCATAAAACGGCGAAGAGCCTTAGGCGCGCCAAAATGTCCGCTAAGGCATCACCCGATTATCGGAAGAGCCTGTCGCCTCGTTGCGGGCCCTGCATTACCCGCTGGATTTGAATTCTGGATGACAGTTTTGGCTCGAAGATTTCGCTATAGAAGGTAAGGCAAGACTTCTGAATGCGTCGGTCTGGATCAGCAAGCAGATCATACCGGCACGATTCAGGAAGTCTCGTCACATCAGGAGGTGAGATATGTCCCGATTCAATTTAGTACCACTTTTGATTCTTGCGGCGTTTGTCTCGGCCCATCCCACGCTGGCATCTACCTACTACGTGGGAAGTTGCAAGAGCGGAAGCTACTCGTCCATTTCCGCCGCAGTTGGCGCAGTGCCGGCGGGATCCACAATTTTAGTTTGTCCGGGCATCTATGCCGAGCAGGTCGAGATAACGAAAGCGTTGACTTTGAAAGGCATCTCCAGCGGCAATTCGGGTCAGGCGATCATTGCCATCCCCGGTTCGGGGCTTACAACCACTACGAGCATCTTCTTTGGTCCTTCCGTCGCGCCGCAGTTGTGGGTGACCGCCGGGCCCGTTGACATTAGCAACATCACGGTAGATGGGACAGGCGCCTCATGTTACGGCGGATGGCTGGTCGGAATTTTCTATCAGACGGGATCCTCGGGCATTCTAAACGAGGTAGCCGACCGCAACCAGACTCCGAATTTTTGCGGAATCGGAATATTGGCCGAAGACGGAAGCGGGACGAGCGAGTCAGTGACCATTGAAAACTCCAGTGTCCACAACACGAGCGGATACGGCATCGTTGCCCTCGGTTCGCTCGTTCCCACGATCAAGAGCAATTCCGTAAACGCTGCTGGTAGCGAGGGCATTTTGGCTTCTGGCACCAGTGGTGAAATAACGCTAAACGTTGTCGCGAACTCTCAAATCTACGGGATAGTCGCTGCGGATGGCTCCGTTTCGGTGTTCAGTAATACGGTCGTAAATTCTCCCTATGGCATCGCGACCCAGGGAGGCGTTAGCGTCAAATCGAACAAAATATTCCAAAGTTCAACAAACGGAGTCTACGTTTACTCCGGTAGCGCGACCATTGAGAACAACGACATTGCCGAAGGCGGCGTAGGGATCGAGTTCAACTGTAATACTGCTACCGTAACCCACAACACAATCAATGACGTCACGACCGGCCTTGATCAAGTTCCTGCGGGCGATAGCGGCTCAAACACCTTTTTCGACACATCTGAAATCAGCGTGGCGTGCAGCAGCGGAGCCGCGCGGTCGAACAGGGCGTTCGATCCGCCAAGATATCCGCCTAACTAGGCGCAGGCAGGGGCAGATGCGTTTTAGACGGCTTCATAGAGTGATCGTGCTGGAGAAAGCGATCCAGGCGGTCGACCAGGGTACTCGGTTTGACGCTCCAGAGGGCGGCGTATATACTCGCGCCCACATTCGAAGATTCGGACCTAATGGGCCCCGAATCTGGGCCAAATTAATCCATTTGAAAAATTTCAGGAGGATTGATGAGAAAAGCCTTGTGGGCCACTCTGTTTGTTGTGATGCTACTCGCCGCGCTCCCGATCTATTCGCAAAGTCCGAATTATGATGTTGGGCCGGTGTGGCGCGTCACCTATTACCACATCAAGCC
>Ga0307477_10003146_pt1 | contig 12403 bp, 5 predicted proteins | sample atmos_gasesECM2C_FD_203316 | JGI IMG/M metagenome (GOLD analysis project Ga0307477, IMG submission 203316) | Hardwood forest soil microbial communities from Morgan-Monroe State Forest, Indiana, United States - atmos_gasesECM2C_515 | ecosystem: Environmental > Terrestrial > Soil > Temperate...
CGACCGAGCCCCTGATCGAAACGATCTCGCAGCTAACCGGCGAGCACCTTGAGATCGGGCTCCTCCGTCGTCTCGTAGAGGCGCTCGAGGAGGTTCGCACAGCCGGAGCGGTCAAAGTCAGCGCGCCTGCATCGACGTTCCAATTACCCGAGCGGCTCGAGGTGGTGATCGAGGAAGGGCAACGTGGTCTGCTCGATGCCGCCAGACGTTTGTCGGCGACCACCGATACTCTCGGAGCGACGATAGGATCGTCGGTCGACGCTCTCAGGACCGCAATCAGCGCGGCGGCGGCCCAACTGCCGCCGATCGCAGAGCGGCGGAATGAGGCTTTTGGGTTTTCGGAGCTGCAGGGCGCAGTAAAGGCGTTGACGGCTGTTCTCGAGCGGTTGACGACAGTGACGCACAGCATCGAGGAACCGTCGCTTGGTGCCGATCAAGCCGCTCGCCCTAAGGCTCAAGAGCCGCACCTAGCCCGTGAGCTGCGCCAGCTTCTTCAGGACATCGAAACGGCCCGCTAACCCGAGCTCATCCGTGCTTCAATTCTTGGAGGAGCTTTTCCGCCTCGGGCTTGTCGGTGAAGGAAACGCCGGAACCGAGCAGGGTCTCGAGCATCGCCTGAGCGTCGGCTGGTCGGCCGACGCGCCGGAGCGCCACCGCAAGGTGATATTGGATGTCCGGGTTGCGCGGTGCCGCGGAATTGGCGCCCGTGAGGTAGGTCATGGCTTTGTCGGCGTCACCCTGGGCCAACAGGATCCATCCCAGGGTGTCGCCGATCTGGGCGGCCGCCGGAGCAGCGGCGAAGGCGCGCTCAGCCAATTCACGAGCTTTCGGCAGATCTCCTTGTCGCTGGTAGAGCCAGGCGAGATTGTTTAGCGCGGCCGGATCGGTCGGGTGTTCGGCGACGAGGCGGGTATATTCGGCTATGGCCGGGTCGTATTTCTTCTGCTCCAGGTAGAACCCCGCCAAGATCGAGCGGATGGCAAAGTCTTTCGCGTCGGCCTTCAATCGGGTATTCAGCACCCCCTCGGCCTTCGCGGGATCACCCGCACGCGTATACAGGCGGAAGAGCGCGAGCGTGAGATTATCGTCCGAGGGTTGGGTCGCGGCGACCTGGTCGGCTAGGGCGATGGCTTCGCTCGTGCGCCCAGCATTCTCGTAGAGTTCCGCCGACACCACATCATAAAGACTGTTGCCGGGGTCGTCGTTGGCGAACCTGCGCGCCTTTGCGAGGCCAGCCTCCAGGCCGCCGATTTCGGCTTCCACTCGGATAAGGTCGCCTTTCAGAGAGGCATTTTGCGGATCGCGATCAAACGCGGCTTGCAACACGGTCCGCTCCTCCGGGAAGTTCTTTGCCGCCTGGAGCAAACCGAGGTAGCGAGACAAGATCGGCCCGGAATTGGGCGCGAGTTCGTGCGCGCGCTTATAGGTCGACAGCGCGCCGTCCCTATCACCGGCTGCGATTTGCACCCGGCCCTCTGCGTCGAGGACATCGACATTTGCCGGGAACCGGGCGACAAGCTCGGCGGCCGTCGATGTAGCCTCCTTCCAATCCTGCTGCAACCCGTACATGTTAACGAGCAAGAGCCCGGGTGCTGGGTCATTCGGCGCGGCTGCGCGGGCGCGGGTGATATAGTCCGTGGCCTCCGGCCACTTCTTTTGCGCGACGGCGATTTCCGCGAGACCGAGAAGGGTGGCGACGTCGGTCGGTGTCTGCGACAGTAGCTCGTCGTAGCTCTTCTTGGCGTCATCGGTGCGCCCGGTCGTCAAGTATAGTCGCGCCAGGGCCGCGCGTACGGTAAGATTTTTCGGATCGGTCGCCAACCGGCGGGTTAAGACGGCCGCCGCTTTCGTCAGGTCGCCGGTGCCGGTATAGAGACGAGAAAGTGCGATCGTTGGCCCGTCGTCTGACGGTCGTGCCGCGACCGCCGTTTCGAGCAGAGCAACGGCGTCCTGGGGCCGCCCTGCCTTTTCAGAAAGCTCGGCCGATACCAGAGCATAAATGTTGTTCTCTGGATCGTCCTTCGCGAGTTCATGTGCTCTGGCGAGAGCTGCATCCAAACCATCGATTTCCGCTTCGACCCGGATCAGATCAGCCTTCAACGATGCATTCCGCGGATCGCGGACGACGGCTTCTTGCAACGCAGTACGCGCCTCGCGAAACAGCTTCGCCGAGTTCAGCAAGGAGACATAGCCGGACAGGATCGGGATCGAATTAGGTGCGATCTCATAGGCACGTTTATAGCTGGAGATTGCGCTTTTGGTATCACCGCTGCCCAAAAAGGCGGTAGCTTGCGCAATTTGGACATTAACGTCGCTGGGGAATTGGGCGACGAGATCGCCTGCGACTGTCCTGGCGCTGCTCCAGTCCTGCCGCATCTCATAGACATTAACGAGCTTGATCCCTGCTGCCGGATCCTTCGGTGCGGCAGTCCGCGCGCGGTTGATATAATCAATCGCCTCGGACCATTTCTTTTCCGTTATCGCGATGTCTGCCAACCCGAGAAGAGCTGCGCCGTCGTCGGGCTTCTTCGAAAGAAGGTCGCCATACACTTTCTTGGCATCATCGGTGCGGCCGGTTGCCAGATAAAGCTTCGCCAAGTCGCTTGTCGCCGCCGCGAACTCCGGGTTGCGCACCAGCGCGGCGCGGAACGCCATTTCCGCCCCGGCATAATCCCGCTGCGCGACTTGGACCACACCAAGCAAGGTCTGATAGAGCGGGTTGTTGGCATCGAGCTTGATCAGAGAAGCTGCGACCTCAGCCGCTTTTTCGACCCGTCCGGCACGCAATTCGGTGAGCACAAGAGTGGGCCCCGCGATGGTCACGCCGGATTCGCTGGCGAACACCTGCTCGAGCTCAGCGAGACCCTGCTGGCCGCGACCCGAGTTGATCTCCGAGATCGCAACGCGTGCCTTGATCGTCTGGTTTTCCGGATCAAGAGTTGCGGCTTTCTCGAACTGCTGCAGTGCCAGCTCCGCCTTGCCATCAGCCATATAGGCATTCCCGAGCAGGCTTAGCGTCGCCGCGTCCGCTGTCGACTTATCAGCCTGCGGCTTGAGGTAATCAATCGCCCGGGACGGGGCATGCTGTTGCAGCGCGGCGCTCGCAATGAGTCGCGAGGCCCGCTGGTCGACCGGAACACGGGCCAGGTATTTGCTCAGGATGCTCTCTGCCTGCGCAAATTGACCGAGCGCCAATTTCGTCGCTCCCTGGAGATAATACCCTGCCCAGAATCTCGGGAAGCTGGGGCTAATGCGATCGAAAATTCGATCTGCTGCGGCGTATTGCTGTTGCTTGTCGAGCTCGAGCGCGCGTAGGAAGTTTGCCATGAAAATATTTGGAGTGGCTTTCAGAATCGGATCGAGATCCTCGTCGGCTGCCTTGAAATTGCCCTGAGCGATGTTGATGTTGGCGCGGCCCAGATGAGCCTGCAGATTTTTGGGATCGATATTGAGCGCTTCATCGAAAAGATGCATCGCTCCGTCCTGGTCGCCCCGGGTCCGCAGCATTTCCGCCTTGACCCGGAGGATTTCCGCCGAGCGCGGGTTGGCGGCGATCGCCGCGTCTATCAGCTTGTCTGCCTCCTCGCGGTTGTTCCTGCTGAGAAGCTGGGCGAGCTCGACCTTTGGCTGTGTCGCCTCTGGATCTAGCCGCATCGCATCGCGAAGCATCGCTTCGGCTTTGTTCCGATCGTTCAGACCGGCCGCAGCAGCACCGAGGGCAATCCGGACCTTGCTTTCGAGTGCGGGAGCCCGGTCACCCGGTTGGATCAGATCGAGGACGTCCGCGAATTTTCCCTGCCGCAGCAAGGCGTCGGAGAGAATTGGTAAATAATCCGCCTCGTCGCCGTTGCGCTCGCGTGCGGCGCGCGCCTCGCGCTCGGCCGAGGTGGCGTCGCCGAGATCGAGATATACTTGCGCCAGCCGCGCACGAATGACAGGGTTCTCCGGCGACTGGCGTACAGCATTGCGCAGCTCGATTTCGGCGGCCTTGAGATCTCCTTTAGCTAGATATTGCTCCGCATCTTTCACCGAAGACGATGAGTCCTTGGCGTTCGCGCCTAGGCAGGCGATCGCGAGGAGGGCGGCCGCAAAAGCTAGGGAGCGCCATATGTAATGACGTTGCGCCTTGAGCATTGCCTTTCCTTTCACCCGCAAGCGTCCTTCATAGGTCGAGGCCGATCCGATGCTGCTGCATCAGATCGTATAACGTCGGTCGGCTGATCCCGAGCAGCTTTGCTGCCTTCGACAGGTTGGAGCCGGCTTGGGCAAGAGCTAACTGAAGCACTTCGCGCTCGGCGCGCGCACGCGCATCCCGAATGGTCAGCGATTGGCTGTCCTCTCCGGGTGCATTAAGACCGAGATCGGCGGCCGACAGCAACGGGCCGTCAGTCATGACGACGGCGCGTTTTATGCGGTTCTCTAGCTCGCGCACGTTTCCGGGCCACGGATGATCCCTGATCGCGGCGAGCGCAGTAGCACTGAAACCACGCGCCAAGCGGCCGTATTCGGCGGTAAACCGGTTGAGAAAAAAGCTCGCTAGTACAACCGCGTCAGCGCCGCGCTCACGCAACGAAGGGATCTGCACTGTGACCTCGTTTAGCCGGTAGTACAAATCCTCCCGAAAGCGCCCATCGGCCATCATCAAGTCGAGGTCCTGGTTCGTCGCACACACTATCCGTACATCGACCTGCACTGGATTGCGCCCGCCGATCCGCTCGACCACCTGGTCCTGCAGAAAGCGCAGCAGCTTCACCTGCATTGGCAACGGCACGTCGCCGATCTCGTCCAGGAACAAGGTCCCGCGATCGGCGCTTTCAATTCTGCCAATCGTCTGCTTGAGCGCTCCGGTGAACGCGCCCTTTTCGTGACCGAAGAGCTCGCTTTCGAGCAGCGTCTCGGGAATCGCCGCACAATTGATCGGCACAAACGGCTCGTGCGCACGGGCACTCAATTTGTGGACTGCCCGTGCGAGCAACTCTTTGCCGGTGCCGCTCTCGCCGCGCAGCAATACTGCAACGTCAGTGCGCGCCGTCTTCTCGATGCTGCGCAGCACCCTCAACATCTCCGGGCTACTCGCGATGATCCCATCGATCGGCGATGCCGCTGTTGTCTCCAGGAGCGTGCGGTTTTCGGCTTCTAGGTCGAATATCCGTTCGGCGCGCGCGACGATCAGTTTTAGCACGTCGATATCGATCGGCTTTTGGTAGAAGTCGTAAGCACCGAGCGCGATAGCCCGCAAGGCGTGTTCGCGGGTCTCGTTACCAGTCGCAATGATAACTTTGGTCGACGGTGCAATCGCGAGGATGTCGGTCAAGATCGCCAACCCCTCGGAGGCTCCGTCGGGATCGGGGGGAAGACCAAGATCGACGATGGCCACCGGCACGGGATCCTTTCTGACGAGCTCGGTGGCTTCCTGGCGCGTGCTAGCAGGAAATACCTTATGGTCCGAAAAGGCCCAGCGAAGTTGGCGCAGAAGGCCCGGATCGTCGTCGACGATCAGCAACGGTTTTGCGATAGTTGACATTCTCGTCACGTCACGGCGGAAGGCGCCGCCGGCTCTCTCTCGGGGACAAGGGGTAGAAGAATCCGCATGGTGGTACCAGCGCCCTGTTCGGAGATCACTTCGAGGTCACCGCCCGACATGCGGATCAGCTCTCTGGTCTGAAAGGCGCCGATGCCAGAGCCGCCGGATTTTGTCGAGCGGAACGGTAAGAACAGTTCGTCGCGAATAAACGTGTCGTCCATCCCTTGGCCCCGATCGACTATATCGATGACGAGGAGGGTTCGGTGCCGACGTGCAGAGATGACCACGGAATCGCCTGGGCGCGAGGCCTCGATCGCGTTCTGGGTGAGGTGGATCAGAGCGGACCTGAGGCGTTCAGGATCAATCGCCGCAACACAATCCCCGTCATCAGTGCGGGTCTCGATGGTCACCGGGCCATGGGCCAGCGCCGCCGCGACAGCGGCCACGATCGCGTGTGCGTCGGCCGAGCGCGGAGTACGCGATGCGGCCTCAACCTTGAGCTGGCTGAGGAGTTGGTTCATCCGGGCGACCGCATCCTCGATCGTTTGCAGCATATCGCGCTGAAAGTTGGGGTCATCGATGTACCGTCTCGCATTTGAGACAACCAAGCCGAGTTGGCTCGCCAAGTTTTTGATGTCGTGGACGACGAAGGCGAAGCGCTTGCTGTACTCGTTCAGCAGTTCGCTGTCGCGCAGCACCCTGGTCGATCGCTCCTCCGCGAGATAGCTGGCCGCTTGACGCCCGGCTGCGCGCAACAGATCGAAGGCCTCCCAATCGAGAGTGACCGAGTGGTTGGCGCAGTCGAGAAGGACGAAACCCACGACTTCTCTGCGATATGACAACGGCACAGCCAGCCACGCGTTTTGCGAGGCGAAATGCCACGCCTGATCAGTCGCATCAGGCGAGCGTTCTTGGATCCAACTGCCACCCCGGAAGCCCGCAATGAAGGGGTCTTCGGGAGGCAACTTCGCTTCTCGCGGAGCGGGCTGCTGCCACACGGCCGTTGGATGATAACCGATCCCGCGGCTCAACGACCACAGTACCCCCGCCGGGCTGTCGACGAATTCGGCTAAAGCGCGGATGATCCTGACCTGAAGCTCCTCCGCCTGACTTGGATCGGAGATGAGCTCGATAAATTTGAGCCACTCAATACGATAGTCGTACCGATGAGTGAAAAAGTTTCGTGAGATTAAAAATTTGAGCCGGCGGCGCAGGCTCCCTGAGGAAAGCACGGTCGCGAGCACGACAATGCTGCCGAACAGCATCGCCAGCTGCAGGACCAGCCCCCAATCCCCTCCGAATTTGCCCAACACCATCCCGACAATCGCCACGGCGAGAAGAAAGCAGCCGCTCGCCAGCAAAGTCGCGGTGTGAAACACCACTTGGCGGGATACGTGAATGTCGACCCGCCATTCTCGATTTCGCGCCATCGCCAGAGCGAGCAGGGGTGCCATGAACGCTGCCGTGATCGCGCGGCCCAAGGCGAGCCCGGGATCGACCCGGCCGCGGGTGATGAAGGCATCCGCGAACAGGAACAGCTCATAGGCGAAGAGACCACCAATAGCAAGACACAGCGGCCAAAGGTGCCACCGTCGCTGCGGTTCGGTATTGCGCCAAAGATTCTCGATCGTCAGCAGCCCAATGACACCGAACCCGATACGGACCAGCAGCTGAGATGTGTAGAAACCCGACACCGTCGAATCGAGGAAAAGCAGGTGCTCATCATTGGCCATCGCCGCGACACAAAACGCCAGTGCGCCGAACAGATAAAGCCGCCCGAGACCCGAGCCGTCACCGGCTCGTACCGTAACGAGCGCGACCGCGAACAGCAGCCACGCAGAGAGCCTGAGGCTGTCAAATAGCGCCAGACCAGGGATTGGCAGACTGACCGACGCCGCAGTTGCGGCTGCCCAGGCAACCGAGGCAAGGCAGCAACCAAGAATTGCGAGACCGGTCTTGCTGGTCCGACCCCGCAAAATCATCAACACGATCACCAGGATAAACGCGAGCGCACATCCTGCATAAACCGTTTGCGTTACGACGGTATCCAGGTTCAGCGCCTTATCTTGCCCCATAGTTCCAGAAGATCACCCGGGCAGTCTGTAACAATATCACGAGGTCCAGAAAAATACTACGATTTTTTACATAATAAAGATCATAAGTCAGCTTGATCCAAGCGTCCTCCGTCGAGGCGCCGTACGGGTAATTTACCTGCGCCCAACCGGTGATACCCGGCCTTACCCAATGGCGCTCTGAATAGTATGGGATGGCCTGGGTAAGCTCGGCAACAAAAAAGGGGCGCTCCGGGCGAGGCCCGACAAAACTCATGTCACCGCGCAACACATTAAAAATCTGCGCGAGCTCGTCGACCCGGAGTTTGCGAATGATTGCTCCGATGCGGGTAACGCGTGGATCCCTCTCGGAGGCCCAGCGAGGGCGGCCGTCTGTTTCGGCATCCACTCGCATGCTTCGGAACTTTAGAATCGTGAAAACCCGGCCGTGAAGGCCCACCCTAGCCTGATGGTAGAAGATCGGCCCAGGGCTCTCGAGCTTGATTAAGCAAGCCGTCACGACCAGGAGCGGCAGCGTCAAGAGGAGCAAACCGAGGCTGACCGCGATGTCGAATGCGCGCTTCAAGAACTCGTCGAGCGCACCACAACGAAAGCCGTCGGAGTAGAAGAGCCAACTGGGCTTAAGCGCCTCGATGTCGACCGTCCTGGTCTCGCGTTCCCAAAAATCCAGAAAATCGATTACCTTGATGCCGGCGAGCTTGCAATGCAGGAGCTGGCGAACCGGCAAGCCGCGCCGATCGTCGGCTGCCACCACGATCTCGCTTGCCCCCAAACGATACACCATCTCCGTCAGGGCATCATCTGTCAAAGCAGCGGGGTCGGAGCCCGACCGGTCAACGGTATCGGAACGCACCCTCGAACGTTCACCCGGCGTCCCGATAAACGAAATTGGCACAAAGTGCTCGTTTTCCCCGGTCTCGACCAGCTTGGCGATCCGCGCCGCCTGCGCTCCGTTACCCAGTACGAGAACCCGCCGCTTTAGCAGTCCTCGTCCCAGAGTCACCGAAAAGGTACCCCGCGTAACAAATACGCAAACGAGCCAAATAAGCGTCGCCTTCAGCGGAAGACTTCTGTCATCCGGCAGGTAACCCAGCCCATCGTGCCAATACGTGGCTGAGAAATAGACGAGCACCAGCACGAGTATCGAGGCGACGGCGATCTTGCTCAACCAGAGACGAAAATCCACGAAACTCTGATAGCCATAAAGCCCGACCGAAACCATCGCGGTTACTGCAGCGACCGCCAAACCCGCGGAGAACTGAGCGGCAAAGCTCGAAACACGCAGCATGATCGGGCCGCCAATCTCCGACGCCGACAACAGCTGATAAAAGGCGGCGGTGATCAGCAGCGCGTCCGACGACGCGAGAAGCACGACTGAAACCGGAACAAAATGTCGGAATAATCTGAGTTGCATCGCGAACGGTAAAGGTTGACGCCCCGCACAGCCGACAACCCTTGCCCCCGACCGGCGGGTAGGATCGCACGCCAATAATAGCAGGAAGTCGCGAAGTCGTCTAGTGGACTAGCGCCAGCTCTTGCAACCAGCAGCTTGTGCTCTCTAATAAAGTCGTGCTCGGTGGCGGGTCGTGTTGTTCCTGATCCCGACAGGCCACCGGAGCGGCGATCGCGGTCGATTCGTCAATCAGGATCGCGCGATCACGTCCAGCTTCGCCCTACGCTCAGGAAGCAGCAGGACGCCAAGATGATGCTGGCGCGCGTGGAAGGCTCTCGGGAATCCGGTTCTCGTCACCGGCAGTCCCTCCGAGGACCTCTGAGGACAGGGGGCACATCATAGCGGCCGACCGCCACCTTGCCATGAACCGGTGACAGACCCGGTGGAAACGGCGTAACATCGACCATGGCGGGTGTCGTCGCCGACGATCGGTAGCTTCAGCTTCAGCAACCGAATCCGACGCTCAATCAACGGTTTGGACTCCGCCCGCCAGACCTCGTGCAGAGATCGGGCTAGGTGCCGCAACCATTTGCCCAAAGTACCGTCTCCGAGACCGGCGTTGATCTCAGAGACGAAGCGCAGCGTAGCCTAAGTGGACGCAGAGGAACTCATGCCACTACCTCGTATCTTCGCCCTGCCAGCATTGGCATGGCTAGCGCGCTTCTCCTTTCTGCGCCGTCTGGTGCCGCAAACCGGATCAGATGCGCTCGATCCATCGATTTACGGGTTCATCCTGCACTACAGTCGGCGGGAACAAATTTACCTGGTTATCGTTACTCTACTTTCTTTTCCATTTCTTTATATCTCTTTGCAAATACCGAAGTATATCGTCAACACTATTACTGGAACCACGTCCTCCGAAGAGCTCTTCGGTTTGGACATTGCGCAAGAGTCGTATCTTCTCGTGCTCTGTGGAGCCTTCCTGGCTTTTATCGTGATCAATGGTTGGTTCAAGCTTAATATCAACGTGAAGAAAGGGCAGGTCGGCGAGCGCATGCTTCGCCGCCTGCGCTACGAGCTCTACGAGCGCCTGTTGCGATTTCCCCTCCACCATTTCGACCGGACGGCGTCCGGGGCGACCATAGCAATGATGACGGGCGAGTTGGAGCCGGTCGGTGGCTTCATTGGTGAAGCTTTCGCCCTGCCGATCTCGCAAGGCGGCACCTTGCTGACGATCTGTGTCTTCATGTTCGTGCAGGACCCGGTGCTCGGGGCCGCCGCTGTTGCCTTTTTCCCATTGCAAGGCTACGTAATTCCAAAGTTGCAGCGACTGATCCGCCGTCTCGGGCGCGAACGCGTTCAGAAGGTAAGACGCCTCTCCGATCGGATTGGCGAGACTATCGCCGCGCGACGCGAAATTCGCGCCAATCACGGCGCGCCGTACCAGCTGGCCGACATCGCCAATCGTTTGGGGGAGATTTATGATGTCCGGTTCGAAATCTATAACCGAAAGTTTTTTGTCAAGTTTTTGAATAACTTTATCGGAAATCTTACGCCTCTATTCTTTTATGCGATCGGCGGATACCTCGTCATCAAAGGCGAGCTATCGATCGGCGCCTTGACCGCCGTGATTGCCGCCTTTAAGGAACTGTCGTCACCATGGAAGGAACTGCTCGACTTTTACCAGAACCAACAGGACGTGGCCATCAAATACGAGCAGGTGGTCGAACAGTTCAACGTCCCAGATATGCTCGATAGACGGTTGCTGCTCGAGGATCCGGAAAAGGTCGAAACTTTTAGCGGAGAAATCGCCGCCGCCAATATCGAGCTAGTGGATGCCGACGGCATCCATCTACTCGACTCGATCAATTTTGCGTTTCCTCTCGGTACCGATGTTGCGATCGTCGGCCACAGCAACAGTGGGAGAAATCTGCTGCCCCAACTCCTCGCCCGGCTCGTCGTTCCGACGAGCGGGCGGCTCGCCATCGGAGACACCGACCTCAACACCCTGCCACTTGCGGTATCCGGCCGTCGCATCGGCTACGTCGGGCCGACGAGCTTCCTCTTCTCGGCGAGCGTGCGCGACAATCTTCTCATTGGCCTACGTCATTGTCCGGGACAGACGCCCGATTACGACGCAGCCACGGCGGCTCGCCGGGAACGGGCGATAGAGGAGGCGCGGCAGTCCGGGAACAGCGATCTCGACATCGCAGCCGACTGGGTCGACTATCAGCAAGCCGGTGTGGCGGACGCGGCGGCGCTGGAGTCGCGGATTGTCGAGGTGCTGCGGCTCGTCGATCTCGAAGAGGACGTCTACCTTTTCGGATTGCGCGGGCGTGTTGATCCGGAGCTCCAACCGGAAATCGCACAACGCATCGTCGAAGCGCGTCGCGTGCTCGCCGAGCGCCTCTCTCGCGACGATCTGGGGCACCTCGTCGAGCGCCTCGCCGGCAACCGTTACAATGCGAACTCGCCGGTCTCCGCCAATTTGTTGTTCGGCACGCCGATCGGTCCGGTTTTCGAAGGAGATGGGCTCGCTCGCAACGCCTATGTACAGAGCGTACTCGACCGTGTCGGGGTGACCCGCGGCCTCGTTGAAGTCGGCACTCAGATGGCGCGCATCATGGTCGAATTGCTCGCCGGTTTGCGGCCTGAGCATGAGTTCTTCGAGGAGCTCGGCTTGATCAGCGCCGAGGATCTGCCTGTGTTCGAGAGGATCCTGATACGGACGGAGAAAACCGGTGTCGACGGGCTGGTGCCTGAGGAAAAGGTGCGCTTGGTTTCACTGGCGTTCAAACTGATCGCCGCGCGCGACCCGCTCGGACTCGTCGACGACGATCTGCAGCAGCGAATACTGCAGGCACGCCGAGCCTTCGCCGAGAATCTCCCTGAGGAGTTTAAGGCCTCGGTCGAGTTCTTCGACCCCGATCGATACAACGCCGCTGCGTCCGTGCAACAAAACGCGCTCTTCGGCACCATACCTCGCGGTGAGGCGAGCAATCGCGAACGGGTCCACGACGCGATCTCCCGAGTGCTTGACGAGCTCGGCTTGCGGCGGACCCTTATCGAGCTCGGGCTCGACTATCAGGTGGGCACTGGCGGCTCCCGGCTTTCGGAGGCGCAACGGCAAAAAGTGGCGATAGCGACAGCGATCCTCAAGCGGCCCGATATTATCGCCTTTAGCGACGCTACTGCGGTAATCGACAGTGAGACGGAAGCCGCCATTCTCCGACACCTGAAAGACGAGCTCATCGGCCGCAGCCTGGTTTGCAGCCTGCGCCGCACACCCCTCGCCTCTGCTTTCGATCGAATCCTGATCATGGAGCAAGGCCGCCTCGTCGATCAGGGACCCTTTGGCGAGCTGCAAAAGCCGGGAAGCGCGCTGGCGCCGCTCACGGCCGCGGAGTGATCCGG
>Ga0307477_10003147_pt1 | contig 12403 bp, 12 predicted proteins | sample atmos_gasesECM2C_FD_203316 | JGI IMG/M metagenome (GOLD analysis project Ga0307477, IMG submission 203316) | Hardwood forest soil microbial communities from Morgan-Monroe State Forest, Indiana, United States - atmos_gasesECM2C_515 | ecosystem: Environmental > Terrestrial > Soil > Temperate...
CCACCGATCGGAAGGCAAACCCCGCACGACTGTAGAGATTAAACCACTACATCACTACGCTCGGGCTGGTACATTTTGAAGTGCCCGTGGCTGGTACACTTTCAACTGCCCGCCGAGGCCCCATATAGACAGTGGATAGCGTTCCGGTAGTCGTACCCGATGGTGAGGTAATCGTCTGCACATACGACCACGTGGTGCCAGCCTGCGGCAGTTGAGGGGTACTCGAGATAGGTGGATTGGCAGAAAAACTCGACCCACTGCCGCACGAGAAAAGTCCGATCGTCAGAACCAGGCATACGAACAAAACGGCAAACTTCAGCATTCGGGAACTCTTACCGTTGGCGGCCACATTCATGGTGGAGGTCTGTGAGCGCCCAAGAGCCTCGCCTCTTTCTTGCTACCACGTCCAGCTTTCGCTGCCCCACTGGCATATCTTTGGGGGAAATCCGGGTCGCCAAATTGCTGGCTTGACTCCGCCGGATCGCGACCTGTCGATATTGACGGAACTCGGATCGTCAGGGCTGCCATCATAGCATGTTGCTGTGTCCGTGAACGTTCCGCATATCCTCTACTTCCGAAGAGGTCGATTCCCCGGATTTGGCAGAGTGCTCTAGCGCCGCTTAGCAGTTCAGAGCGGCGTCAAAGGTTATACGGGTACTCGTTGACCCAGTGAAAGCCGCGAGCGTTGAGCGGAAACGCGTCCGGGCCTAACAAGTGCAGCTTCGCGCGGATCGTCTGCCCTCCATACTTGCCCCATATGACGATGTCGTTCGGAGCGGAGCGCTGGAACGCATACGAGAGTTCTTCCTTTGGCGTGTCCCTGCCATAGCCATAGAGTACAATCTTCTGGGTCTTCGGATCCACTGATGCGAGACCGCGGCGGGGAGCTCCCACGAGCGTTTCGATCTGGATCACCGCCTTTCCATAGAAGCCGTCGATGACGGCGCGTTTCCAGCGGGAGCCGCCAACCGGCCTCGCCACAAGCGATTTACCGTTGACCGAAAAATCCTCGACCTTCCAGACACCGTAGAGGGCTGGCCTCTGCGCCAATATCGCTCGTTCGGCGAGTACCTCTTGCAGCGACGAGGCGACAAATGCCAAGGCTACGAGAGCCTGGACCGCCACAAGCGCGCGGCGTGGCACAGGACGCGACACCGGCGGAATATCCTCATCAATGTGCGCCGGTTGTGCCCGCAGCAGAAAGTCCGTAACTGCTTTGAGATTTGGCCCCAGTACGATGAACGCCGCCAGCAGGAGGTGAAGCGAGTACAGTTTGACGGGAACGTCGTAGGAAAAATTGAGTGCAACGATGTTACCCAGCGCGGCTGCGGACACGAGCGCACCCGCAACGGCAGTGCGTGGCCAGAGGAGCAAGAGGCCTGCCGCGCATTCGATGGAGCCGGTAAAGATCGTGTATGCCGGTGACGAGCTCATGAACATCCAGAGCAAGCCCATAGGCGAGGCCGCACCGTACGGCTCCGTGTACTTCCAGAGAGACGGTGCTGGGAATTGCGTTACGAAGACCTTGAATAGTCCGTACTTGATCATCGCCGAAGCGAGCCAAAAGCGGATGTAGAGGCGAAGCCAACGAGCTAGCGTCGGATAACCTGCGCTACGCCGATCGAAGATCGACCACACGGCGGTTGCGAACAGGGCGACCGCGAGCATGCAGACCAGCAACACGTAGTTGTACGTCGCGTCACTGCTGCCAGTATACGTCTGGCGTACGGGTTCGGCGAGGTGGAATAGGTTGCTGCCGGCCCAGGCCACCAGCGCATGCCACGGCCACGAGTACGCCCCCTCAAGCCGCGCAAAAGGTATGAAGCCGAGCGGAAATGGCGCGCAGTAAAGAACGACGTAAGCGAACATGAAACGGAAGCCCAGGCGCTGCCCGAAGTGCCACGTCACCCGTCTGAGATTCGCGACGAGTTATAGCGACCATGCCAAAAGTGCTTTGCCAACGCTGAGACGCGCACGTCTATCGAGCAAATTGCCGCTCAGCGCGCCGTGCCGGTCCTATGAAGGGGGACGCGGCGGAAGGTCAACACCAGTCTGTGCTTGTGGATAGATTCTCCCCAGCACTTTGCGGATCAGAGGGAGCCGCCCGTGGTAGTCAAGTAATCTCTCGAGGGTCTCAGCAGGAGAGTCTACAGATGCTCACTACCGGACGCGCACTCTGTCTTGTAACGACACTAACGCTGGCTCTGGCGATGTGGGCGCGTCCGACGGTCTCAAAGCCGAATTCGTTGCCAAGCGCATCAGACTCGGAGGCGGAGCGTGTCTTTGTGCAGGCGCGCAATACGTGGCAAGCTAGAGCTGAAGCGCCGTTCCTGTCCTATGGAATTCGCCTTCGAATAACCAGTGGTTCACGCCACTGGGACAATTGGTGGGAAGCTCTTTACCGAAATTCTGACAAGCGCTTTGTCGTAAAGCGTCTCGTTATTCCGGCGGACGATGAAAAGCGCCTTAAGGGTACCCCGTTGTGCCTTGGGGTGTTCGGACTCAAGATCTTCGACACCAATAAGGACGCCGAACCGATCTTCGTTGAAGATCCTTCGATTCAAGCTGCAGAGTCATTCGGGCTTCTACGCTCGAAGATGGGCGAAGCCGTCAATTTGGACACCGGCGAGAGTCCCTCAACGGGTTCTACGGCACCACCCGAAGTGGGAAGGGTTCGGACCGTAGGGCGCGACTATGCCGTCGAACTAGTGGACGACGAACCAAACGTCGGCGACAATCTTTATCACTTGAGGCTCACGCCACTCCACGATCCAAGACGATTACGCTTGCGAGAGCTTTGGGTGGCGAAGGACGATTATCGCACGAAAAAGCTCGTCGTCGACGGCATCTCCGATGGCGAACCCTATGATCGGACGCGGTGGGTGGCGTCGTACATTACGATAGACGGGCGAGTGTATCTCCAAGAGATCAGGAACGAGGCGCCGTTACACTTCGGATTGACCACGGTGCAAGATATAGAGTTCGACTTCGTCGATTACCGTTTTCCGCAGCAGATTCAGCACTACTTGTTCTCACCGGGAATGTCAAGCAGACACGTGTCGAGTTGCGGGCCCTAGCGTTTGGGGCTACTTCTTGGCGCTCGGGCTAACGCTCGACTTCGCGCTGGCGTTCTTCCACCAAGACCGAGAGTTTAGAGCAACCTCTAACAGGCCCCGATCTTTAAGGTTTCCGGCGCGCTGGCATCACAGCGCTACTGCCCAATTCCTGTCGCGCTCAATTCCTACGTGACAGACTCGTAACGAGCCAGACGGCCACTAACAACTCGGCAAGCAGAGCTGCCGCGCGACCGATGCCGGGACGCCATCTTGAACAAGACTGCTTTCCCTAAGCGCACCACCACCGCCCATGATCAAATTCCATCGTTCTCCGGATACGCGCTTAAAGATGGCAGCACCGCCCGCATGTCCTGTACGCCAATGGAGCACTGCATAATCTCCGACGACGTGTACTGCGACTATCGTGTTGTTCGGAGCCAACTGATGCTCGGCCGCCCGCACGGCAGCGACGTCTGCCTTCGGCCCAACGCTCGCCGCAAAAACTAAGCCTGCCGTCGCCACAGCGGACACGATGAACGCGACCAAGTACTTGCTCCTATCGATGATTTGATACCTCGTGCAGAAGGAAAGCCTCCGCGTCCCCAAACTGATCAGCATTTTGCCGGCTGGAAGCGCCGCCGCCGTGTCCCGCATTTCTCGCGACTGAGAGTACGATTGGGTTATTACCCGCCTGCGCCCATTGCAACGTGGCGGCTAACTTGTAACTGTTAGCCGGGAATACTCGATCGTCGTGATCCGAGGTCCAAACGAAGGTCGCAGGATATATGACACCTCGCTGAATATGGACGAGCGGCGCATAGCGATACAGCGCTTCGAATTGCGCCGGGCTGGCAGTGGATGACCCAAACTCAGGCACCCAGACGGCCCCGCCGGTCAATTGCTCGCGCAGCACGTCGGCTTCAGCTGCCCCCACGACGGTCGCGCGAAAGAGCGAAGGGTGCTGAATCATTGTTATGGCTACAAGGAGACCAGCTCCAGAATAGCCATAAGCCGCCAACGTCTGATGAGATGCATATCCGCGACTGATGAGCATTTGCGCGGCGCTTGCGAAATCGTCGAAAGAGTTTTGCTTGTTCGCCAACATCCCGGCGCGATGCCACGCTTCGCCATATTCACCACCGCCACGGACACAGGCGATCACGAACACGCCACCCCGTGCCAACCATGGCTCGCCGATACCATAATAGGCAGGCTCGGTGGAATCCCCAAATGCCCCGTAGCCGTAGAGTAGCGCTGGCGCGCGGCCGTCGAGTCTGAGTCCGCGACGGTGCGCGACGAAGACCGGGATTCGGGTCCCATCTTTCGACCGCGCAAATAGGGCTTCAGTAACATATGAGGCCGGGTCGAACGTCGTGCGCTTCTGGTACACGATCGCGAGAGTTCGTGATCGCGTGTCATACCGAATTATCGAGTACTGCCGGCTCATGCTTGAGAAAATGAAATATGCGTCCGAATGGCGGGCGTCGGCGTCAACAGTTCCAACGCTGCCGACGCCAGGCAGTTTAACGCGGCCAGTGTGTCGACCGCGATGATCGAACAGCACGAGTGAAGACTGGACGTCTTTGAGATAGTGAACGATGAACTGGTTACCGACGGCGCGGATCGAGTCGAGGGTGGATGCACTTTCGGGAATGACGGTCTTCGCGACATTTGGGCGCCGGACGTCGATCGCGATGAGTTTGCCGTGCGGCGCCCGGAAATCGGTGAAGAGGTAGAAGATGGGGCCGTCGTTTGTTACGTAGCGATACTTCGCGGAATCAATTGGCGCGATCTGGTGCAGTTGGTCTCGCGGATTGCGCAGATCTTTCACGGACAACATGTTCGAAGCGCTCGCCCCGTTGATCGCGCCGATCAGCAGATACCGACCATCGATGCTGACGTTTACGTAAGGAATCCAGGCCGGCTCGTCGGGCCGACGGTAGATGAGCCGGTCAGATCCTTGAGCCGTGGCCACATGATGAAAAAGTACTTTGTAATTTGTTGGAGTGGAGGTTAGAGATTCGAAGTTTGCCGAAGCGTCATAAGCGCCATAGTAGAAACCGCTTCCATCGTGTGCCCACGCGATAGGAGCCCAATTTTTTGCCCCAATGAGCGAATCTGGCAGATCTCGACCAGTGGAGACGTCTCGCACGTGCCAAGTGACCCAGTCGGAACCTGCGCGCTGCGATGGATAAGCGAGGTAGCGGCCATTCGGAGCAAGCGACCATATGTCGCTAAGCGAGGTGACTCCATCGTGCCACATCGCGGCAGGGTCTAGTAGAACTCGTTCTCTACCTTGTTCGCCGCGTGTGACAACAAGAATGCCGTGCCCGGATCGACCATCGTTTTGACTGAAGACGGCGATGTCACCGCCACGTTGCGCCAGTCCTCGATTCGGCGACCTGAACAGAGTTTCGAAATGTCGTCGTAGATGATTCCGTTCCGGCATCGCGGCGAGCAGCTGCTCGGTTAACGTAGTCTCCGCTGCGACCCAGTTTTGCGTGTCACCAGAGTCGATTCGTTCGAGCCAACGGTACGGATCGGGAACTCGTGTTCCAAAGTAAGAATCAATGACGTCGCCTCGAGGCGTCGCCGGGTACCTGGGTGCGATAGCGTCCGCGCGCGACGTCTTGCTTCCGAATGCTACGAATAGCGCGGCGCAGACAAAGAGAATCCGAGCAAATCCGATCATCAACTGTCCCCAATCGTGTCGCTTCGTCTTCGGCACGCTCAATGAATGCCCGCCAATGGACCCGATGCGGAGGCCCAAGGGGCGCGCGTTGCAATACGGTGAGCGATCATCTTAAATTCTCGATTCGCGGCGACATAACCTTAAAGTTGGGGAGCGATGGCAAAGTACCGTCGAAAAGGGCAATACTAGGAGCGCTTTTCCGGCCATCGAGATATATCAGTATGACGACCAAGGAACCGTGGTAAACATTACTCGGATCATTGCTATACCAGGTGGCCCGGGAGGTTGACTGTTCCTGCCAGTAACTTTTCCTATCAATAGCACCTAGACTCTGATAGAAAAAGGAGAGGTTTTTCCGAAAGAATGCGATTCTTACTGATTATCGGTTTGGTGTGGGGCGTGCTCCTAACGTACGTAGTCGTAGCGGGCGCTGGCCTGGGCGGAATGCTTGTGGCACCATTTTATCTCTTGGCCGCGCCGTATATCTTGCTTTCTCGAAGGGTTCTGAAGTAAAGAAAGTCCACGGATTTGACAGTCTTAGGAATTCTCGTGTGCGTCATGTATTTACCCTTGGTTTGGGCCCTGCAGCATTCAGGAATCGGAAACGTAACCCCGGTTCCTACTCAAGACCCTTGCGTGCGCTACGCGGGACATCACAACAATTTGAAATGCGTGGAGTTGGGCACTCCAGAGCCGGGCGCGACCTAACTGAATCGGCGGAGGAAGTGAGCTCAAAGAAGTTAGCCCAACTGACCTGAAGTGGCCCTTTTCATACAGACCCGACTGAGAATAGCTTGGCGCTGGTCTCGTTTACGGCCCGGCTAACTTTCCCGCCCAGCGGTTCGCTAGGAATCTCGTCGCCTGAATAACGATCGCCGCCAAGTGAGGCCGCGTCGTAGATTGGTGCGCGCCTTCACGTTTTACCAAGAAGGCTGCCTTGCGTGGTTCTCCACGGTCGCTGTCGCCGATGTTATAGCTCCGCCAAGGATCGTGGCCGACCGTGACCTTTCAAAGATTCATACAAAACCCGGGAAGTCGTCACTTCGGTTTCGGTTCAAGAGATTGCTCCCACGCTTGCAATTGTTCAAGATATTCTTCAAGTGTGACATCACGGCGAAACAATCTGTAGGGGGCGGCCCGTCGCAAGTCGATTGAAAATGATCGAGAAATGAATGCAGCTTCTGGCTCAGCAAGCGTCAATTTGCTCTTCGTTCCATGGTAATACGATACATAGAATGCGCCGTCATCGATCACGACGTTCTTGTCCGCGTTCAACAAAGCGCGCAAATTTGGCAGAGGTACCTCTCCGGCGACCACGATGTCAGAATTCCTAATGGTACCGACCAGTACTTTTTTCGATACTAAGAACCAGGAGAAGTGGCGGCTGTGCCCCGGTAGCACCGCTATATCGAAGGGGGGCGTCCAGCAATTTGGCGTTTCGACGTAGGCTCGAATCCAACCAGGTTTCATTTGGTACAAACCGGTGAAAACCGAGCCGGTCCTGGACCAAGCTAGCGACTGCCCTCGAAAGCTTGCAAGCTGGTGCGTACTCGAGTTTGCTGTTTTCAAGAGCGGTGCCGCAGATCCGTCCTTCGAGCAGGCGGCCACTCTTAATGTGATCGTCGATTCAGCCACTGAGGCCCCTGCGCCGAACCTAAGGCACAGAATAATGATCGCTACGCCTGTGACGAATCTAAGGAAACGCATCGCTCTCCTCTCAGCACTGCCCGGTTGTATATCCGCCACAGCCTGCCATCATAATCAATCCAAAGATGATATAGGGGCCTGTTAAAATACGCATCCGGCGACCCCCTACGGGTATTCACGATCTTCGGGAGTTTAATGGCGAACTACTGCGCACGCCAGCGATGCTTACCGAATCCCGTCACGGCGAGCAAACACCAACCGGCTTACTTGAACGTTAGCGATTGAGGATAATGAACTTGTACGATGTTCCTTTGTCGGGACCGTGCAGTTCGCGTCGCGGTAAAGCGATGCCGCTCATTGCGAGCCGAATGGCCGCGATCTCTGGCGCGCTGATGCCCTCGTCAGCCGTCGCCGACATCATCTGATTGCCGTTGCGCCAGGCGAAGTGCTCGTACTTCGTTAGCACTGGATGACCATCGGGCGCTGGAGGCTTGGGTTCGAACATATATTTCGGTGGGAACCCACTCTGCGGATCGAACCGCTCGGCCACTAAGGCAAACCAACGGCCGCCGGCGCGGCGATAGCTGAAGTTCACTGCCCGCGGACCCACGTGCCACGAATGAGTTGCCTTGGAGTATACTGCAGTTGGGGTCGTTTGAATACTTGACGACACAACGTCGCTTGGCAGACCAGCTGGCGGAATGATCGTGAAGCGGACCCGTGACTGCGCAGTCGAAAGGGTAGCGCGCTGCGATGACAGCGACGAATTGATCGATTTGGGTACCGGCGGCGGAGCTATCCCTCCCAATGCTTGCAAGGCAGCGCGATAGCGCGCTTCGATGGTTTGGATCACAGCCACCGAACTCGAGGAAAAAACCACAAACACGACCGCAATGACTGCCGTCACTGCGATCGCAGGGCGAAGATACCGCGGCACGTATCTCGGGGCAGGCTGCAGTTGCGCAACTTTTCGTTGAATCTCAGACAGCGGAACCGGCGGCGCGTCGATTCCTTGAATCATATTCCTCAGCGCAGCGCTAATCCGCGCATCAGTGAACATCCGAAAGTACCTCCTCGGAAGATTGTAATGTGCGCGCGTCCGTCGTGGAAAGAGCTCTACGCAACGCCCTGCGTGCGAGCATTAAGTGGAAACGTACGGTCGAAGATGGTAGCCCGGTTGCGTCGGCAAGTTCACGACTGTTCAGGCCGACATAGTAATGCAGAATAATCACCCCACGCTGTACAACTGGAAGTGACGCGAGCGCATTGTAGAGATCCAGGCTATCGTTTTGGTCGAAATAAACGCGCTCGGAGAGTGTGTCCAACGCTTGAGTGTGGGGGCGGCGGCGCGCCACCACGATCGCTTGGTGAACGATAATTTTATAACACCAGGCATCGAAAGCGCCGGCATCTTTGAGTGCGGACAACGAGCGTGCCATAGCGGCACACGCCTCTTGCGCCGCATCCTCCGCCAGGCCGCGATCTCGAAGAATGCTGAAGGCCGTCCGGTATGCCTCGGGCCAAACGACCGCAATAAGGCGTTCTAGGCTGGCGCCACCTGCTCGGGCATGTTCGACCAGTCCGCTTTCGAGCATGAATCGCACGTTAGTGGCTCCGCGCGCGTGGGTCCATTTCCTATATAGACGAGCGTAATCGCCAAAGTGTTGGTGAAAGCCCGAGCCCGCTCCGCTGGTCGATGCACTGCGCGAACGCGGGAGGTGCTAGGCGGCTTTTGGGGCTCCGCGCGGCCGCCCGCGCCAAGTTGCTATCGGGGCGCTTACCGCTGCTTAGCGCTTAGCTCGCGAAGGCCTGCTATCGACGGCTTGCTCCATCAGTCCGGGTACTCTCGCTGCTGAAGCAGCGTTGGAGCCGCCCCCCGCTTGCCGATTAATGACTTTGCGTCGGCTAAGCCGGTATGTCGTGCGACGGATCGATGCCCAGCATACTGCTGAGAAGCCACACGGTCGACGGTCCGATCGTGGTGACGTTCTGCGGTGTCAACGAGCCGAGCAGATGAAACCAGCGGGTGGCTTCCGGCATCGCGGGGCCAGAAGTGTCGGAGTTTACGCTGCTATCGGCCAGCACGAAGCCTTCTTGCGCGAGGAGTTGGCGCTGCAGTCGTTTGCGTTCCGGCGCCCCCATCTCGCTGTCCGCAGGGAGTTGCTCCTTTGCCATGCTTTCGTCGGGACGCACTAAGAGCCAAACCTCCGGCGTAAAGCGGCCGTTGGAATAGACGAGCCGTTCTATGACTCCAGTGATACCGGCCGTCGAGCGGCGTTCGAGTCGCATGGCTTGCGCTCGATCCTCAGGAGCCAAGTCCTCTGAGGAAAATCGCACCAGGCTCAGCAGTATTGGCCGGTACCCTTGCCAACCATAGAGCGTGAGCCTGATCGCTTCGCAGCGCTTGGGATTCGCCGGGCAATCGAGCAAACCGCTGGAATAGTGCGCGCTGACCGTGAGCTTGTCGAATCGTTGCGCAAGCCCCATGCGCTCGAGTGCAACGGCATCCTTGGCAAGAAATGCTGCCAGGATCTGGGCTGCGGCTTCGCCTCCCGCGCCCCGGGCGACCGCAGCCCGCTCGATGGGCACGGGGTCCATATTGGGCGCGGCGCGTGCGACCGCGAGTGTTGCACTGAAGAGCAACGCCAATATTGCAAGCAAATACATCGGTAACCGCATGAAGAGCACCAGACGGCCACATTTTTCGGCGCCGGATATTAACTCCCACCCGGAGTTTGCCGGGAATGCAGCGACCCACGGGCCGATCAGCAACCAAAACAAGCTTGAGTTCCGGCGAGCTACCGTTGGCTGAAGAAATGGGCTCGGACGCATTTGCTCAGCCGAAGCAGTGGCCGCCAGCAGTCTGTCGAACTCGTTCCGGGTGAGCCGCTCTTTCAAAGGCCCCTGGCTCGCTTTGATGGCGCTGATCTTCAGCGTCTCATGCTCGAGCGGGAATTCCAGCACTACTACGCTGCAGCGAGGCTTCACCGCTACGGGCACGGGACCACCCTGCCCCACCGTCGTCAATGCCAGCTACCAGATGGTCTCGCCAGCCAATGGCGCAACCGGCGTGCCAACTAATGTCGGTACGATCTACTTTGCCGGCGCGGCGGCCGGAGCTTTCGCCCAAGCCGCCGTTCAACTCGCGACGGCGTCTGGCTCGACGATCGTTGGCGGTCCTTTGATCGCAGCGCCTTCGCCGTTGCCGGCCGGCGTCCCAAACACCGCGAACTCCGAAGCAAGCGTGCCGACTTTGGCGCCACTAACGGTCTATGCGATATCGCTTGTCGGTACGGGCACGCCTTGCCCGCCACTGTTCGGCGGTAGTTCAGGCTCATTCACGACCCAATAGGGAAGACAACCGGCCATCGCGATCCGAGCTAGCCACCCGTAAGAAGGTTTAGGGCCCAACGGGTATCGATCCCGTTTGGCCAACGGCGCCGGTACAATAGCGTAGCGCGCATTCGTCGCGACCGCCGCGCTCTTGGCGGTAGCGTGCAGTGGTGGGAGGCTCGTCACCCCAAGCAACCCTGCAGACCGGGCCGGTGACGTTGGGGCAGACCTCCGCCTATCTGGGAACGGCGGTGAGTTCTTGCAGAGCGAATTGCTTACGTGCGCCGGGGATGGGCGGAAACGACGTGGTGGTTTCGCAGCCCGGCAACGCGTCGAACTTCCAAGCCGTCAGCTCCGATCCGTCAGTCGTGACCGGCGTCGAGACAACGATCGTCAGCCTGACCCAGTCGGTCCCCGGCATCGAACTGATTGGACAGAGGGCCGGGACGGCCAGCGTTACGATCGTGGGGAACAACGGTTCGGCGGCTCAGTTGCCGGTCACCGTCACGACGGTCTGCACAAAGACGTTCACGCTGAGCGGATTACCTACCGCTGCCGGGATACTGGCTTGTCGCGACGCCGCCGAGTCCGGATTGTTCGGGGTTCAATGCGGGCTACTTCTTCAATTTGGACGTTCCGACGCCGCCGGCGACGAGCATCACTTATTCATATTGGCCGGCGATGGCCGACGGCGCTTCGAGCGCATGCGTCTTTCCCACGATCGTCCTGACGGTTAGCGACAATGCCGGGAATATGCTCGCACGAAAGACGACCCAGGTTCCGATTAGTCTGGGCCAAGACAACCCGCTCGCGATCGCAATTCTCTGAACCACACTGACTAGGGTCGCGTTAAGCCTGTTGCGGTTTGCGCCCGGTTTCCAAGAACGTTTGCTGTCGCGTCCTTCTCTTCGACTATAAGAGCGCCGAACATGAGCGCAAGCGCCAATACGAGTTCGGAGCTGACTCATCGATCGCCAAGAGATCGCCACCTCGATGCGCGCGATCGTGACGAGGATCGTCGCGCGCCAAGGTGAGATGACCTTGTGTGGTGTGTGCGGCGAGCCACGTCGCGTCACGAGAACCCGAACCAGGAGTGTTGAGCTTATTGCTACGCGCTCGGCTACGATGGAAGACGACGTTAGAAATGCGAAGAAGTGACTAGCGAGCGAGTGCTTTCCGCATGTATTCGGGTGCGCGTTCTAGTAACGATAGTGGCGGGATAGCTTAAGGAGGAACGATGGCTCGAAATCGGGTTCCCACCGCCGCAGAATTAGCGGATCTCGATGCATCGTGCAATCTGCTCTACCTGCGGATTTATGAAGGACTAGAGAAACAATTAGAACCAGCGGGCCAGTGGTGGCCTATAACGGCGCTTTGCGCAATTGCAATCGATGCGCTCGCTACGGGCACGAGCAAGGACGGGATTTCGACCAAGAGCAGGTACATTGAGTTCGTAAAGGCATGCCCGGCGCTGTCGGACTATGCGCCGATGGCAGACCGCTTTTATGCCTCCGTGCGTAGTGGTTTAATTCACTCTCTAATGCCTCAGCACGTCCTTCCCCCGTACGCCACTAAAAAGAAGAAGAGCGGTAAGCGAAAGCGGAGAACTCGTTTGGGACCTGCGGCGATTAGTCCCGAGGACGTTGCGCCGCACATTGCACCAGAAGCCGCTGAT
>Ga0307477_10003148_pt1 | contig 12390 bp, 12 predicted proteins | sample atmos_gasesECM2C_FD_203316 | JGI IMG/M metagenome (GOLD analysis project Ga0307477, IMG submission 203316) | Hardwood forest soil microbial communities from Morgan-Monroe State Forest, Indiana, United States - atmos_gasesECM2C_515 | ecosystem: Environmental > Terrestrial > Soil > Temperate...
CAACTCATGCAATCCCTTGCCCTCGCCCCCAAGGACAATCCCCACCGGCGATGTGTAGTCCGCCTGCGTATAACTCTTGTCCGCTTCCTCATCCAGCCCGATCAGCCAGTAGCCCGCTTCTTTCAGTTCCTCCATCGTCCGGACCAAATTCGTGACCTTCGCAACCGGCAGATGCGACAGCGCCCCCGCCGAAGCTCGCGCCACTGTATCCGTCAAACCCGCCGCGCGCCGCTCCGGAACCACCACGCCATGCGCCCCAGCAGCCAGCGCCGTGCGAATGATCGCCCCCAGGTTGTGGGGATCCTCCACGCCATCCAGCAAAACAATCAGCCCTTTTTCGCCTTTTCCTGGCCCAGTATTCGCCGCCGCAAGAATATCCTCAAGAGTTGCCGCCGCCCGCGCCGCCGCCAGCGCCACCACGCCCTGGTGATCTTTGGAGTCCGCCAAACGGTCGAGCTGCCCGCGGTCCTCGAAACGCACGGCAATATTGTTGCGCCGCGCCAACTTCACAATTTCTTCCACGCGCGTATCTTGCCGCCCGCGCGCAATCACAATGCGGTCAAACGCCTGCCCCGCCTCCAGCGCCTCCCGCACCGCATGTATCCCCGTCAACCGATCCATAGTTTTGTTCCGCGCGTTGCGCGAGTAGTAGTAGGGGCACGGCACTGCCGTGCCCGCTCGTCAGTCCAGCGCCGCGCAAAACTCCAAGATCCGCTCCCGCGCCGTCTTCACTCGCACCGTAAACGACGCGCCCGCTGCCTCATCCAAAAGCAAAATCACGCGATCCAGTTCTCCGTCGCCAGCCCGTCCCGCAAGCGCCAGCCGAATCGGGTGAAACAATTCGCGCCCCCGAATTTCCAGGCTCTCTTTCAATGCAGTGATGATTTCTTTAAATCGATCGGAGTCCAGCGCCGTTCCCTCAAGCAACAAAAGCGCAAGCTGCCGCAAAACGTCGCGCGCCGCATAGCGCGACAACACTACATGACTCTCCGCGCGCGCCAAAATGTCCCGTGAATCGTAATGAAACACTAGCCCCAACAATTCCGCAAGCGCCTCGCGATCCGCAGCCTGCGTTCCCAAAATCGCCGCGGCATGCTCGCACCACGCAACCTGCTCGGCCGATAACTCACCCGCGGCCCACCCGCGCTCGCGCAGAATCCCAGCAACATCCGCAGCCGCAAACGGATTCACCACAATCGCGGGCGAATTCTCGATCTCATCCGGCATCATCGTAGACTATCGGCACTGTAGGGGCGCAGCATGCTGCGCCCCAGCTAGGCGCGACGCAAAAAATGGTTAGTTCAGCGTCTCACGATCATCGCTACCACGTGCGCCGCAATCGCTTCGCCCCGCCCAATCGCGTCCACGCCTTCATTTGTCTTCGCCTTCAGATGAATTTTCTCGGCCGGCACGCCCAGCGCCTGCGCCAGCGCTTCCCGCATCTTCGGAAAATGCGGACCCAGCTTCGGCTTTTCCGCGATCACCACGGCATCGACGTGTTCGATCGCAAAATTCTTTTCGGCCAGCAGCTTCTTGGCGTGCTCCAAAAAAATCAAACTGTTCGCGCCCTTCCATTTCGGATCGGTGTCCGGAAAATGTGTCCCAATGTCCCCAAGTCCCGCCGCGCCCAGGAGCGCATCGCAAAGCGCGTGTGCCAGCACATCCCCATCCGAATGCCCCACCGGCCCTTTGTCGAAGGGCAACTCAACCCCGCCAACAATCAATTTCCGCCCAGCTTCCAGGCGATGCAGGTCGTACCCAATGCCGCAGCGCACGCTCATTTCTTCTGCTTCTCGCGTTCCATATAAAATCGCGCCAATTCCATGTCCGCGGGCTTCGTGATTTTCATGTTGCGCTCGGAGCCCAGCACCACGTGCACATCGTGACCCATGCGCTCGATCAACCCGGCTTCATCGGAAGCATTGACGCCATCCGCCTGCGCTCGCGCGAATGCTTCCTTCAATAATTTCGTGGAAAATGCTTGCGGCGTCTGCGCCAGCACGATGCGTTCGCGCGGAATCGTCGCGGTAATCAGCGCTACATCTTCGGGCAAGCTTGCGCGTTTTACTTCTTTCACCGTGTCCATCGCCGGAATTCCCAGAATCGCCGCTTTGCAGTTGCGCGCTTCTTCAATCACTCGCGCAATCTGCTCCCGCGTAACAAACGGCCGCACCGCGTCGTGCACCAAAACAATTTCCGTATCGTTGGAAACCAGCTCCAAAGCCTGCGCCACCGAATCCTGCCGCGAGTCCCCTCCGCGCACTACGCGCACACTCTGCTTGAATTTTTCGTTTCGGATCCGTTCTTCCAACTTTGCTACATCGTCTCCGCGAGTGGCCACAATAATGTCGGTCACCAACTCGCAGGAAGCGATGCGCCGCAAACTCAAAATCACAATGGGCACGCCATCCAGTTCCAGAAATTGTTTTGGCGTTTCCGCGCCCATGCGCGTTCCGAGTCCAGCGGCTGGAAGAATGGCGGCGATTCGATTCATGTCTGTGCGCGCGACGGCGCGAGAAACGCGCGGTCAGCAAACTCCAGAGTGTACCTCAGCGACAGCCCGTCGGTGAAATGCGGCATCTAGATCGAACTGCCGCGTTCGGCGCGCGTCTTGACCCAACTGAGGCAGGCCAAGATCCCACTGACGATCGCCATAGCCGCCCAGAAAACCCAATGCTCTTCGACATAACCTGCAGGGCCAAGCTTAAAGTATCGCGTGAAAAAATGGATTTTCGCGCCTATGTAGAGCAGGCCGAATACGACCAAGAACAAGATGAAAAGTCGATCGGTCCACTTTTTCATAGGCTCGTCCGTCAGGACACGTAAACGCGGGGGACGCGGGCGGTTACGGCGCAGAGAAGATCGGAGGTGACCGTGCCGATGCTGCGCGCGACTGCGTTTGCTGGATGCACGTGTTCGCCATCGGCGCCGTACATGGTGACGACGTCGCCGACTTCGACTCCGAGGACGTCGGTGACATCGATCATGGTTACGTCCATGGAGACGATGCCGATGATAGGTGCGAGCTTGCTGCGCACGAGGACGCTGCCGCGGCCGTTGCTCAGCGAGCGGTGAATGCCGTCGCCGTAGCCGGCGGCGAGAACTCCAATCACGGAGGGGCGCTCCGCAATAAACTTTGCGCCGTAGCCGACGCCGTCGCCGGCGGAAACTCGACGCAAGGTTATGATGCGGGTGCGCAGGCTCATCACCGGTTTTAGCGGCAAGCGGCGCTCGGCTTCGGCGCGCTGCTCTGGGGGGTCGTAGCCGGGATGATAGCCGTAAAGAATTACGCCGGGGCGCACCATGTCTCCCCAACTCTCCGGGCGCGCGGCAATGGCGGCGCTGTTGGCCATGTGCACGATGCCGGTGTCGATGCCGAGCTTGCGCAGACGATCGAGGGCCGCGTAGAAATTTTGCTCTTGCTCGAGAGTTTGCTGGCCCTGCGGCGACGGCGCGAAGGCTTCGGAGGAGGCGAAGTGCGTCATCACGCCGCTGAGCCGGAGATGCTTGCATTTGGCGAGTTGGCGCGCGAAGCATTCGACGTCGCCGGTGGCGATGCCGAGGCGGTTCATGCCGGTATCGATTTTCAGGTGGAAGGAAACCGGTTTGCGTGGAGAGCGTTTCGCTGCGGCGCGATCCAGCGCCTTTAGCTGCTCGCAGCGATGGACCACGGGAGTCAAGTCGTGCTTCAGGAGGTTGGCTTCTTCGCCGGGCCAGAAGCTGGTGAGCACCAGTATGGGTTTGCGCACGCCGGCTTTGCGGACGTCGATGCCTTCGTTGGTGCAGGTGACACCGAACCAATCCGAGCCGGCTTTCTCGAGGATTTTGGCGACTTGCGGGCCGCCGTGGCCGTAGCCGTTGCCTTTGACGATGGAAAGCACCTTGCGCGGCGTTTTGCGCTTTTCGTTTGGCGGATTGACGAAGTCGCGGATGGCGCGGAGATTGTAGGTGAGCGCGGACGCGGAGACTTCCGCCCACACCGGGCGGCCTTCGATCTTCAGTTGGCTTTTCTGTCGCGGCGACATGGTCGTCCTGAGAGAAAATAGTGTACGACATCCGCGCGGCCGGGGCCGAAGCGCCCCGCGAATGCTGCGTGAAAGGCAACAGCCAAGTTGGATGCAATTGCGAAGCCGCGGACGGACTCCATTCGGATTTTCGGCGCGCGCTGGTCTGTAAGTTGTTAGAGGGCATAGACCTACGGTTGCCACGGCCATTGGCGTTTCTGATTCGGTTCGCGCAAAGGTCAGTGTCTCCGCTGCTACGCATTGATGGCCGTGAGCCACGCCGAACCGGTCGATTAGGTTCACGGGTTGGGTTCATGCTTTTGTCACAAGACTGCCAGTTTGTAGCACAATTGGGCTTGAGCTCTGCGAGCTGAGAATCGAGAACCAATAACCGATCAAAGAGGAGACTTGGTCCGTGTGCAGAAACATTAAGACACTTTTCAATTTTGATCCGTCGGTTACGGATGAGGAAGTGCGGGCGGCTTCGCTGCAATTCGTGAGGAAAATCAGCGGATTTAACAAACCGTCGAAGTCGAACGAGGGAGCGTTTCTGGCGGCGATCGATGAGATTGCCGGGATTTCGCAGCGACTGCTGCGTTCGCTGGAGACGAACGCGCCGCCGAAGAATCGTGAAGAAGAGGCTGCGAAGGCCAAGGCCCGCGCAGCGGAGAGATTTGGCGCGTCAGCCTGACAATAGGAATGCTCCAGGCGCGGACTGCTGGGGGCGGGCTCGAAGCGCGAATGGTAGGCCATCAGCTTGAACCTACCGTCAGCATTCAAGGGCATTCTGCTAGGTACATGATTCGGGAAAGCGCGGCTCTTTGGGCGAGCGCCAGAACCGTTTGTAAGTATTGCTGTTGCCGAAGAAAAGTGGGGATGCCCTCAAGCTTCTCTAGTTGGATGCGGCGGGATTCCCTTGCTGCCAAGCGGCCAGCGGCGCTTTTCAGCAGGTTTGGCGTTCGGTCGCTGCGCTCGATCAGACGAAAGCTAGCGCGCTCGAGCAGTTGCTCATTGATGCCCAGGGGAACAAATTGGGCGTAGCCATGCGGCGTGCGCCGCTGAATTTCTTCGCTTGAAACCGCGCCGGTGATGACACCGGCGTCGGTGAAGAGAAATCTGCCGCCGGAAACCAACAAGCGCGCGACTTCCCGGAAGATGGCGGCGCGATCGCGCAGATGCAAGATCACATCGATCGAGACTACCGCATGGAAACGCGCATCGGCGAAAGGAAGCGGCTCGTTCAAGTCAGCTTGCTGCAGATTGATTTGTTCGGAGAGCCCGAGGGAAGCGGCGCGGGCACGTGCTGCGGCGATGGCGTTCGCACTGACGTCGAGCCCAACGGCCTGGCATTTCGTTTGCGCTGAGATATAGGTAAGCGGTCCGGCGGGACCGCAGCCGAGATCGAGAAGGCGGCTTTCGGGCGAGAGCTTGAGCTTGGGAATATCGCCCAGGAGTTCTTCGGCGGTCACCCAGGAGTGCTGGCCTATGTCTTCGCCATAGGCCTCTGCGCGAAGCTGGCGCATGAGCGGGGAATCGAAATGCTCGTAGAGTTTGTCGTAGGCAGCGGTCACGGGCTTAAAATCTTCTGCGACAGTGAGAATGATTGTAGAACAGATCCAAGACTGCAACTCGGACGCGCGAAGATTTAAGGATAACGCAGAGACGCTGAGAGCGCGGAGTCACGCAGAGAAAACGAAGACCACTCTTGCACAGACCGCAAGGATGGGGAACCCAAGCAACCTCTGTAATGCAAGAGGCGATTTGTAGTGCAACAAGAATATGCAAACTGCTGTTCATGCGAGACTAGATGACCGATCGCGAAAGAGACTGGCGGCGCTGGTTCGGGAATTGGGCTGGACGCCTTCGCGGGTGGTACGCGAGGGCCTGCGTGTTCTAGAAGCGAGTTATTTGCGACGCAAAAGGGGCGGCGTGATTGGTTTGGGAAAGTTTCGTTCCGGCGTGCCAGACCTGGGGTCGAACAAAAAGCATTTAAGTGACTTTCGCCGTTTGTCGTAGGGGGCGGTCTCGGGCTTAAAATCTTCTGCGTCAGCGAGAATGGTTGTAAGCAGATCCAAGGGTGACCACGCTTCGCAAGACCGCGAAGGATATTCCACGCGCCCGGCGCTCCTCTTACACATCACACACGCCTGCCAGTAGCTCACACTGTCAGTAGTGCTCCGAGTCCGCTCTGTCAGGGATGTGCCCGGTCTGTACCGGTCCGTACCCCTCCCCCCCTTTTTTTTCATAAGTGTTGATTCTAAAGGTAGTTAAAGTCGTTTGTTTTGATACACTTTTACAAGTGTTGATTCTAAAGGTAGTTAGCCGAAGGATGGATGGACCCCTTTTCAGTTTGAAAAGACGGGTGTACCCGCGCTCCGCCTGGTCGCAAAATCATGAGTGTCAAATTTACGGGAAGCTTAGGGATTCGAGGCGTACTACTCTACGGAGCTAATGTACAAGAGTCGTTACCGTCTTGTCAATAAAAATTTGAGGGATCGCTCTAGCTTGTCTTAATATACATTTACTTGTATATTGAGCTTTGCTGGTATAGTCGCTCGCGTGAGCGACGAAACCGGAGAAAGCAGGCTCGCGCAGATCGTGTGGGAAGGCGACTCGAGGGAAGTTCTTAGGGGCTTCCCCGAGGGCGTAAGACAGAATTTTGGATTTGAGCTTTGGCAGCTCCAGTTGGGCGAGCGACCAAGCGATTACAGGCCGCTGCCCTCAATTGGCGCGGGAGTTTTTGAACTGCGTGACCAGGATGAGAGGGCATGGTATCGCGTCGTTTACCTTTCGAGAATAAACGACGTGATTTATGTTCTTCATTGTTTTGAGAAGAAAAGTCGTGAGATGCCGAGAAGAGATTTTGAGAAGGCAAAGCAGCGGCTCAAGGCGATCAAGGCGCGTTTAACAGAGGAGAAGAGGCATGAAAAGTGCAGCTAACAAGCCGACGCACATAACGCGCGGAAACGTTATGGATGATCTTGGTTTTTCTTCAGAGAACGCCACGGCCCTGAAGTTCAAAGCGGAGTTGTATCGAGCTATTCTGAAATATGCGAGAAAGTATTCGCAAAAGGACTTGCAAGTGATTCTGGGGGAACCGCAGCCGCGAGTGAGCGAGTTGCTGAGCGGAAAGATCGCGAATAAGAGCGTGGACAAACTGCTTTACTATGCGGGGCGATTGGGCATTGAGGCTAAGGTGACCTTCGCGCAGAGTCGCAGAGATGTGGTGGAAAAAGAGTTGGCGCTGGCGGACTGAAAGCGCGGTTTTGTTGCTGCAGCAAGTTAAATACCGCACTTTTATAAACGGCCCAAAAGCACCCGGCGAAAAGGCCGCTATGCTGCGACTGAATCAAACTTCCCATTGTCCCGCGGCCGGACGTTTACGCCTTTAAACAAAAGCCAGAAGCCGGTTGTCACTTCGGCGATGGCCATCGGCGCCCAACCATATTGGAGCGTCGCTGCGCGCTCGGGAAAAATAAGACTGGCAAAACACATGATCGTCACGACGACCGAGGCGAATACGGCGAACGCCGACAGGATCCTGGGAATATATCTCGATTTGAAGAACAGGTAACAGAAGAGGATCGAGCCGACACTGAAGAATATCGCGCTGATGTTGTACGCGGCGAAACCAGCATGGCGCGTTAGATCCACTAAGGCCTGTGACTGGTCGGTTCCCAATGCCCCCAGCGATTGTGGGGAAGTGTAAAGACCCAGCTTCACAAAGGCGAAGATCATTCCCGCGCCGCCGATGAATGATTCTCCCAACCTCCAATACATTGCGATCTGAGCCAGAAGCTTGTCGACGGGCTTGAGCGTTACATAGAGAGCGAAGGCCAGCAGGACTGCGCTCAAAGTCTCAATCAGCTCACCGGAGAGCGCGACCCGATATAGGTGTTCCGACGCAACGACTCTCTTCGCTGTTTCTGCAAACGTCCCAGACCCAACGATATGGGAGATAGTGAGGTCACCGGCCAGACCGGTGATGATCAGCCATAGAAACAGGAAGCCCGCGAGTCTTGCGTACCTGATCTGTGATTTATCGGTGTCAGAGCTTGTCATTTCAGCCTCCTTCAGTTAAAGGTGGTGGGCACATAATGCGTGCGTTTTGGCGCAAAAGAAAGACCGACCCTTGCACAAACCAAAGAGTTCTTCCGAAGGCCGCTGGAGGTGCTTACCATGGGGCGAATTCTGCCGGCGCGTCTGCTAGTGGTGCTGTTTTTTGGTGTGAGTTGTGCGGCCCAGGACCTGCCTGCTCCGCGGGTCGTGGATTTGAAGGCCGCAGATGGCACGACGTTGAAGGCGACGTTCTTCGCTGCCGCGAAACCCGGCCCGGGTGTGTTGCTGCTGCACCAGTGCAATCAGCAGAGGAAGAATTGGGATGAGCTGGCTGGGCGGCTGGCGGGAACCGGAGTCAACGTGCTCACGCTGGATTATCGCGGCTACGGAGAAAGCGGCGGAACTTCGTACAAAGATCTTCCTCAGGACGAGTTTGCGAAAATCGTGGCGGAGAAATGGCCCGGCGACGTCGACACCGCGTTCAAGTATCTGGTGGCGCAGCCGGGTGTGACGCGGGGCATTGTTGGTGCGGGAGGCGCGAGCTGCGGCGTCAACCAGTCCATTCAACTGGCGCGGCGGCATCCGGAAGTGAAATCGCTGGTACTGTTGTCCGGCAATACCGATCGCGGCGGGCGGGAGTTCCTGCGAAAGTCGGAAAAGCTTCCAATGATGCTTTCCGCGGCGGACGACGACGGCGCGGCGGTGGAAGTGATGCAGTGGCTGTACGAGCTATCAGGGAACGCGGGGAGCAAATTCGTTCACTACACCTCCGGAGGTCATGGAACGGAAATGTTCGCGGCACACAAAGAGCTGCCGGGAACGATTGTGGACTGGTATGTGCAGACCCTGGTGAAAACACCGGGGAGCGCTCCGGCAGTCAGCGGGGCGTCGGGAAAGACACGGGCGCCGGGAATCCTGGAAGAGATCGATTCGCCGGGCGGCGCGAGTACAGCCGCACAGAAACTGGCGGAGGCGCGGCGACGTGATCCCAAGGCAAATCTCTTTTCGGAAGCGATTGTGAACGTGATCGGCTACGAGCACTTGCAATCCGGGGACACCAAGGGAGCGGTGGAAATCCTCAAGCTCAATGCTGTTGCTTATCCGAACTCGCCCAACGTGTACGACAGCCTCTCCGACGCGTACCTTGCGAACGGACAGAAAGAGTTGGCGCGAGAGAACGCCAAGAAAGCGCTGGAGCTTTTAAAGTCGGACACGACCGATCCCGAGGCACGGCGCAAATTGATTCAAGAGAGTGCTGAGACCAAATTGAAGCAATTGGGAGCGGGGCCGGAGTAGCCGCGCGGCGTCGCAAACGGCCGGTCCCCGGTCATGATGCTTTAGAGCGGAAAGAAAGGCCCACCCTTGCAAAAATCGCAAGGATGGGGCACCCGGCGGGTGGAGTCGGAGAGACGAAGGCATGAGGAAAGCGGTTGCTGTGATCCTTTCGGCTATCGCGGTGGGCACGACTTGTGTCGCGCGCGAACCGCTGGAAATCAAGGGGGATCATCTCGGGGAAACCGTTGAGCAGTTCACCGCGCACTACCCAAGCGCGACGTGCAAGGACGAATCCTCAGTCGCTCGCGTCTGTACGCAGGTGCGTGGCGTCTCCTTAGCTGATGTCATGACAGACGACACGGCGTGCGAGCACCAAAAGTATGCTTGCAACCGGCAGGGTGTGCAGGCGAGGTTTCATAAGGGGCACTTGGAATCAGTTACCTATCGATTCTACGGAATGACCACTTATAGGACCTTTTGCGACGCATTGGCGGCCAAATACGGCAAGCCCAATCACGATTACGAGCAGTACAAAGAAGGGTTGGGTTGTAGCTGGCAGCAGGATCAGATATGGCTTTCTGCCTGGGGCGGTAAGGTTCCGAAACACAACCTCGAGTTTGCTGTCATAATGCTTGCGGAAGACACGCCGAGCAAGGATATCTGAACTGCGCGGGATACTCGGTGGGAACGTAGCCGACAAGGTCTCGCGGAAACTGCTTAGCTAATACGCGCGTTGTGTGCACGACCCCTCCGGGCCCTCTTGCGGAGAAAGATGAGCCAACCTCACCGTAAGAAAGACTCTCGGAGCCCGTCGGAAGCATGAGGCCCGTGTTCGCCAGTTACATTCTCGTGCTCAGGGCATGGTTGACTCTGGATGAATTCGCCGCTGACAGTCTGACCACAATAACAGCAGCGAGACACAAGGGTAGCTCCGGGGGCCCTGAACGGATAAGGATGCCAACAATGCTCTGTTATAGCGGGTTGGGTCACTCTTCCTCCTTGCTCAAATGTCGTCGGGGGAGAATTGGCTGAACGCGTCTGGCGCTGCCTCTTCAAACCTTGTTAGGCGGCTGCGGAATACGAAGCGGACGGTGTCGGTGGGGCCGTTGCGCTGCTTGGCGATGCGGAGCTCGGTTTCTTCGCGCTCTTCGGGGGTGGCGCCGGCTTTGAAGAAGTGCGGGCGGTAGATGAACATGACGACGTCGGCGTCCTGCTCGATGGCGCCGGATTCGCGGAGGTCGGAAAGCTGGGGGCCGCGCTCGTCGCGTTCGGGGGCGCGGGTGAGCTGGCTAAGAACGAGGACCGGAATTTGCAGCTCTTTGGCGAGGCCTTTGAGGGCGCGGGAGATACTGGCAACTTCTTCCTGGCGATTGCCGAAGCGACCGCGGGCGGTGATGAGCTGCAGATAATCGACGATGAGGAGAGACAGTCCTTTGTCGCGCTTGAGGCGGCGGGCCTTGGCGCCGATTTCGAGGACGGAGATGGAGCCGGCGTCGTCGACCCAGATGGGGGAAGAGGAAATTTGCCCCAGAGCTTCGGTTATGCGGCGCCAGTCTTCACGGGAGAGACGGCCGGTGCGGAAATGGTGGGCGTCGATTTGGGCGACGGAGGCGACGAGGCGCTGGAGGAGCGACTCCTTGGACATTTCGAGGCTGAAGACGGCGACGGGCTGGCCGGCGCGGATGGCGATGTTTTCGGCAAGGTTGAGGGCCAGCGCGGTTTTTCCTTGCGAGGGGCGCGCGGCGAGGATGAGGAGCTCGGAGGGCTGGAGGCCGGAGGTGAGCTTGTCCAGCTCGACGTAGCCGGTGGGTATGCCGGTGATGCTCTTGCCTTCGCGGAAGATTTTTTCGAGGCGCTCGAAGTTGTCGCGAACGATGTCCTTGATAGGGAGGAGGCCGACGCGGATGCGGTCTTCGGCGAGCTGGAAGATGGAAGATTCGGCGTTGTCGAGGATGGCGTCGGCGCCGTCTTCGCCCTCGAAGGCGCGCTGCTGTATGTTGTGCGTGGCGTGGATGAGATTGCGGAGGATGGCTTTTTCTTTGACGATGCGCGCGTAGTGCTCGACGTTGGAGACGCGGGGCATGCCGTCAGCGAGAGAGGCGAGATAGGGCGCGCCGCCAGCGGCTTCGAGATCGCCGCGGCGGTGCAGCTCTTCGGTGAGGGTAATGAGGTCGATGGCTTGCTGGCTTTCGCCGAGGGCGATCATCTGGGTGAAGACGCGGCGGTGCTGATCGAGGAAGAAATCTTCGGGCTTGAGATTTTCGATGGCGGCGTTGAGGGCGTTGTTGTCGAGGATGACGGCGCCGAGGACGGAACGCTCGGCGTCGAGGTTGTTGGGGAGAGGCTTTTCGAGGGTGGAGTCGGTGGGCATTTGGCTTTAGTATATTCGCTTTAGTTTCGCCTACAGTAACACGAACCCCTTTTGCCGCGCAAGCCCGGCTTGGTCAGGGACGGCGACGCATTCGGATTTTTTCAGGTGGCGAGGGATTATGCTGGGCTCGACCGATTCCCTGTTTGCTGCTGCGTGATTGTTGAGCGCATTGTGCGTTGAAGGAGAGGGCGCGTCAATCGGTGTAGCTGTGCATCGCTTCGGAAAACGGTGCAAAAGTTTTTTTTACCGTCGACGAAGTATTCACGAAAACGTTTTAACAAAAACGCCGCCACTCGTGGAGAGCGGCGGCGCTAAATTTGCGAAGCGCAAAACGTACTAGGATTCTTTTTCGACGTGAGCTTTTACTTCGGCGGTGACGTCGCGGAAGATTTTTACGGTGACGGGATATTCGCCGAGGGCTTTGATGGATTCGCGGAGCTGGACCTGGCGCTTGTCGATCTTGAAACCTTGCGCCGCGAGGGCTTCGGCGATGTCGCCGGAGGTGACGGAGCCGAAGAGCTGGTCGTTCTCGCCGGTCTTGCGCGTGAAGCGCACGGCGACGCCATTGACGAGCGCGGCTTGCTTTTGTGCGGCTTCGAGCTCGGTGGCGGTTTTCTTGGCGAGGGAAGTGCGAATGCGCTCGAGGGCTTTCATGTTGCCGGTGGTGGCTTCGATGGCGAG
>Ga0307477_10003149_pt1 | contig 12390 bp, 9 predicted proteins | sample atmos_gasesECM2C_FD_203316 | JGI IMG/M metagenome (GOLD analysis project Ga0307477, IMG submission 203316) | Hardwood forest soil microbial communities from Morgan-Monroe State Forest, Indiana, United States - atmos_gasesECM2C_515 | ecosystem: Environmental > Terrestrial > Soil > Temperate...
ATTCAAGCAGACGTGCCGGTGGCGGTCACAGGGATCTCGGACGCCACGAACGGTGGGACAAACAACGCGTTCACCTACTGCATGTTGCTCGGCTCCGAGTCCGTCCGTTGCTGGGGTGACAACACTGACGGCCAACTGGGCGATGGGAACACGGGGGCGTTCTCAAACGTGCCGGTCGGGGTGCTCGGGGTCTTCAAGCCCGTGGGCCTGGCCAGCGATGGGACAAGTTTTTGCGCGCAGCTGAAGAGCGGGGGGGCGCAATGCTGGGGAAGCAACGCCGAGGGCGCTCTTGGCAATGGGAGCACGGTGGCGTCTTCCAGCGTCCCGGTCGCGGTCCGAGGGCTCAATTACATCCAGAAGCTTTTTAGCGGTGCGGGCGGGTACTGCGCGGTTATTGACGGTGGGGGCGTCGAGTGCTGGGGTTCCAACGCCCATGGGAGCCTTGGTGACGGGAAGGCGTCCGGGCACTCAGCCGTCCCGGTCGCGGTGAAGGGGCTGTCCGGTGTGTCGAGCATCGACAGGTCCTGTGCAGTCATGGACAACGGAAAGGTCAAGTGCTGGGGCGCTGGCGTTGACGGTCAGCTCGGCAACGGGACCAGCGGGCAACCGTCCGACGTCGCCGTCCCGGTGAAGGGGCTGACAGGGGTGGCTCAGCTCGTCGGGGACTATTGCGCCTTGCTGGGAAGCGGGGGTGTCGAGTGCTGGGGCAGCAACGGCAACGATGGGGCGCTCGGCAATGGCAGCAAACAGGGGTTTTCGGACGTTGCCGTGCGGGTGAAGGACATTGTCGGTGCAACGAGCCTTGTGTACGACTCCGCTGGCGGCGGCGGTTACTGCGCTTTGCTCGGCACTTCCGGGCGGGTCGAGTGCTGGGGAGACAACCGCGACGGCGAGCTAGGCGACGGTGGAAGGGAGCCGAGCTCACCGGTCCCGGTGAGGGTAACCGGATTGGGGAGCTGAGTTAGCACTAGTAGAACGTGGGCGCCGGGGCTGGCTTGTAGAGCCTACGCCCGCTGAAACGAGGGTTGACGATCGCTATCCAGTGGTCCTTCTTGCCTGGAGCCCACTTTTCGATACGGTCCGCGCGCGCCAGTAATGACAGGTGGTCGACGGCATCGCTGATGTCGGCGCCTTCGCCGGTCACGACTACATCCCAGCCCTCTTGGCTGGCCGGGTCGATAGAGTCGGCTTCGAAAGCGACGTGGCCGAGGGGCGCCCACGACTGCAGCACAGCGGAACCGGTGACAATGACAACTGTCCGGCCGTGCAGCACGAAGTTCACCGGGAAGATCTCGGGCCGTCCCTCAGATGTGACGACCGCTACGCGCCCGTACTGGACGTGCCTGAGCAGAGCGATGCATTCCTCTTCGCTCAGGCTTTCGAGTGCAGCGTCCGACATGACGGCCTCCTTCGGGTGACGGCATCTTTGGGCACCCTTTGCGTTCGAGTGCCTTTCAAAACAGCATTGCAGTGGGCCGACCGCTTTAGGGAGGGCCTAAGGTCACTATCTTCACGGAGAAAGGCCGATTCACGGAGAAAGGCCGATTCACGGAGAAAGGCCGATTCACGGAGAAAGGCCCGCGTCACAAAGAGGCGGCTTCACCGCGAAGGGCTGCTCTTGCCTTTTGGAGCTCCGGTGGCCGCGATCACGATCGGGACACGCCAGTCAAAGCGAGTACCGCCTCCCTCGGCCGGCAAGAGGTCCAGATGCCCTCCGAGCAGCTCGGCGCGGGCACGCGCGTTGGCTATGCCGCTCATGCGACGGGGTTTGCCCACCCCGACACCGTTGTCCACGACGAGCACACCAAGCTCGTCGCCAACCGTTACGTGTACTTCGACCCGGCCGGCATGAGCGTGGCGGGCGCTGTTGGAAAGAGCCTCTCTCAGCACTGCTGTGGCTTCGAGTTGTACGGGTAGCGCTATCTCGCGGTCTGTCAGCCCCCGGAAAAAGACCGTCGGTTTGAAACCGAGCCCTTCGGTGGCGTCTGTGACGGCTTCGAGGACTCTGGCTTTCAACCCCGTGCCGGGCGTTGATTCCAGGGCGAATATCGCTTCGCGTATCTCTTTTATCGTGGTATCGAGGTCGTCGATGGTCGACGAGACTCTCGCCACCGCAGGCTGGTTGTCGATGAGCCCCAACGCGCCTTGAAGGCGGAGGCCGGCGCCGAACAATCGTTGGATGACCAGGTCGTGCAGGTCTCGCGCGATACGTTCCCGGTCAGCGGAGATGAGAAGCCGATCTCGCTCGGACCGCACGCTTGCAAGCTCGCTGATGTCGCGCACAACAACTGAAAAACCGGTCTCGTTGCCGACTGCCAACGTTGAGATCGACACCGCCACGTCAATCATCGTCCCGTCGCTCGTTGGCCAACGGGTTTCCGCGACGGCGAAACGCGCCCGGAGCGCGGAGTCGAGCAGCTCCTCCAGCACCGGGTCGTCGGGGAAATAGAGGCCGACGTGATGTCCCACCACATCGGTCCGGCTGAACCCGAAGATGGCTTCGGCCCCGGGGTTCCAGCTTGTTATAACGCCCCGGTCGGACATGGAAAAGATGCCGTCGGCCGAGGACTCCACTATCGCGGCCAACTGTGCCGCCGCCGCCTGTGCGGCTTTTCGCTCGGTTATGTCACGCACAGCCGCCACGACCAGCTGGCCCTCTTCGGAGGCGACGGGTGCCAGGCTTATGTCGACCGGGAACTCGCTGCCATCTTTTCTCCTGGCGTAGAGGTCCAAGCCGGCACCCATCGGCCGAGCGCGCGGGGCGGAAGAATATGCAGCGCGCCGTGAGCGGTGGGAATGGCGGAACCGCTCGGGGACGAGGATCTCTATGGACTTGCCTTCCAGTTCGCTGGCCGCGTACCCGAAAAAGATCTCGGTACGCTCGTTGAGCGCGACGATTGTCCCTTTCCGGTCCACTGCTACGGCAGAGTCGGGCATGAGAGAAAGAAAGGTCGCGAGCATCTCGCGGCCCTTGGGCAACGGGGCAAGTCCTGCCACTGTTCCGGCAGCCTGGGCTTCTGGCGCCATGAAGCCAGGGTACCCGCCCCTGCTCGACCGCACTGAAGGGCCCTGCGGCTAGGGAGCTTGGGCCATTGGGCCCTGACCGGGACCGGCCTCGGTGCCCGACTATGAGTTGTGATGTCCCACGCGAAGGCCTTGTCGCCGCTCGAGGTACCCCCACACGGGCCAGTCCCGCGGCTGAGCGACGAACGTTGCCGCTTCATTCTCGCCAGCGCCTCCTCGGGCTACCTGGCTTTGTCGCAGAACGCCCTCCCGTTCGTTGTCCCGGTGACATGCGTGCTCGACGGGGACGCTCTGGTGGTGCGGGCCGGGCTCGGGCTGTTGGGCAAAGTCCCCCTACACCTGGGAGTTGTAGCTTTCGAGACAGGCGGGGCCAGCGTCGACGGGCGCTCGAGGTGGGAAGTGCTGGTCCAGGGACACTGCGAACCGACGGACGAAGGCCTCGTGTCGAAAAGCCCGCCGCAGTTGAGCCTTATCGACCCCGGCGTGACAACCGTGCTCCGGATGCGTATGGAGCTCATTACGGGCTGGCAATACGGGATTGCACCACCTTCTCTCGCGCACTTGGCCGCAAAAGGACATAGCTGATGGCCGCTGAGCCTTCCGCGCCGTGGGGGCACGACGTCTTACTGGCCGACGGTTCAACGGCGCGCATTCGCTACGTCACGGTCGAAGACGGGCCCGGGGTCACCGCGCTGCACGGTCGGCTGTCGCCCGAAACGGTACGGCTACGCTATTTCGCCGCTCACCCACACCTTTCAGAAGCGGAGCTTGCCCGCCTGGTGGGCGAAGCCGAGCCCGACCATCTGGTCCTGGTCGCTGAGAGAGGGGGCCAATTGATCGGCATCGCCCAGTACGACCGCATACCCGGCAGCGATGTTGCCGAGGTGGCTTTCGTCGTCGACGACGCTCATCAGGGCTTCGGGATCGGGACCCTTCTGCTCGAGTACCTGGCGAGCGAGGGCCGCCGGAACGGCGTCAAACGCTTCGCTGCTGACATTCTCCTCGAGAACAACCTCATGGTGCAGGTCTTCCGGGACGCCGGGTTCACGCAACGGTCGGTTCTGGACGCCGGGGTGATCAGTGTCGTCATGGACATCGCCCCTACGGTCGACGCGCTGGCGTCTCTGTACGAGCGGGACCGCAAGGCGGCGGCACGTTCAATGGGGCGCTTGTTGCGACCTCACTCGATCGCCGTCATAGGGGCGTCGCGCTCGCCGGGGACTGTCGGCCACGAGCTCGTCCGCAACCTGGTCAGCGGAGGCTTCCGGGGCCCCGTCTACCCGGTGAACCCGAGCGCGGCCCACATAGCGAGCTTGCCCTGTTTTGCCAGCATCGAAGATATCGCCGGGGTTGTCGACCTGGCGGTGGTTGCCGTCCCGGCGAGTGCTGTCCTGGGGGTTGTCGAGGCGTGCGGTCGCAAAGGGGTGGGTGGCCTGGTGATCGTGTCGTCCCACTTCGCCGAAGACGGCGTAGCGGGCGCCGCTCTTGAACGCGACGCGGTCCGACTAGCCCACTTCTACGGGATGAGGGTGGTCGGGCCAAATTGTTTCGGTGTGCTCAACACCGATCCCGAGGTTTCCATGAACGCTACATTTGCCAGGGAAACGCCGATGTCAGGTCGACTGGGGTTTGCCTCCCAGTCCGGCGGCCTCGGCATCGCGATCCTGGCCGAGGCGAAAAAGCGCGGCATCGGGCTTTCGAGCTTCGTGTCGATGGGCAACAAGGCCGACGTCAGCGGCAACGACCTGCTGTCGTGGTGGCGCGAGGACGAAGCCACCGGGGTAGCGCTCTTATACCTCGAGTCATTCGGTAACCCCCGCAAGTTCGCTCGCCTGGCTCGGGAGTTCAGCCGTTCCAAGCCGGTAGTTGCAGTGAAGTCAGGCCGCTCCGCCGTTGGGCGCAGGGCTGCTTGCTCGCACACGGCCGCCTTGGCGAGCTCAGACGAAACAGTCGCCGCACTATTCCTCCAGACCGGCGTGATCCGGGTCGACACGATCGAAGAACTTTTCGACGTAGCCCAAGTGCTCGAATCACAGCCGCTGGGCAAGGGCCTCCGGGTAGCGGTCCTGAGCAATGTGGGCGGCCCGGCCGTGTTGGCTGTGGATGCCTGCGTCAGCAACGGTTTGGAAGTGCCGGAGTTCTCGCTAGAACTGCAACGCAGAGTCGCCGACCTCTGTCCTCGCAACGGCGGTGTCAGCAACCCGATCGACCTCGGGGCGGAGGCCAGTGCGCCAATGTACGAGCAGGTCCTCGACCTGTTGCTTTCGTGCGGGGAAATCGATGCAGTAATCGTCAATTTCACCCCACCGCTGGTGACGCGGAGGACCGACGACGTTGCCGCTGCAATCGTCGCCGCGGTGGACCGCGCCGCCGATCGGGCAGGTCCCACATCGCTCGACGATCGCCCCGCGGTGGCCCGTCCCGTCGTGGCGAGCCTCCTCGGTGCCGACGACAGCGGCGAGGCCGTCTTGCGGTCCGCGCACAACCCTGTCCCGAGCTTCACCTACCCCGAGACTGCGGTGCGGGCACTCGCTCACGCCCTTCGCTATGGAGAGTGGCGCCAACGGCCAACGGGCACGGTACCTGTGTTGGCGGACGTCGACGTGAACGCAGCGCGGCGCCGTCTGCCGCGCGAGTTTGCTCAGGCCGGCGCTGACGTCAGCTCCGGCTGGGTCACCGGTGCGCAGGCGATGGACGTGCTCGCCGCTTTCGGTGTACCTGTGCTGCGCACGGTAGAGGCGTACAGCGCCGAGGAGGCCGGCAAGTGGGCCGAAGAGATGGGTGGCCCGGTGGCGCTGAAGGTGCTCGGCCCGGTCCACAAAAGCGAAGGCGGGGGAGTGCAACTTGGCCTGCAGGGCCACGACGCAGTCGCAGCGGCCTACGAAGCCATGCGCCGCAGCTTCGGCCAATCCATGACCGGCGCGCTACTGCAGCCGATGGTCCCCCCAGGTGGCGTCGAAACCATCATCGGAGCGTTGCAGGATGCAGCGTTCGGCCCCCTTGTCGTCTTCGGCCTCGGTGGCGTGACCGTCGAGGTGCTCGGTGACCATGTGACGCGTCTGGCCCCGCTCACCGATGTCGAGGCGAAGGAAATGGTGGCCGGGCTTCGGGGATCGGCTCTGCTCTCGGGCTACCGGGGCAAGCCGGGTGTCGATGTAGACGGCCTTGTCCAGGTGCTCCATAGGGTGAGCCGGCTCGCCGAGGACATGCCGGAGGTCGTGGAACTAGACTGCAACCCCGTAATCGCCACTCCCGACGGCGTTCTCGTGGTGGACGCCCGCATGCGGGTCGACTTCCGCACAGCCGGCTCAGGTGTCGAAGACACCCGCTACCTTCGCTGAGACTGGGTACCCGGCAGGCCCTCGGCGACTATTTGCCAATTGGGCGCGCAACGCCTAGGACCGTCTGCACCTGTTATCTTGCCGGGTTCATGGTGGCTTAAGGTACCTCTAGTTACGCTTGCTCAGGTGCACGTACGCCTGCCCCATAGGCGGGCCAACGCCTGGCTGGGGGACGGTTCGCTCGGCCGAATACGGGCCTGCTCCGGAGGCTGATTGTGCTGACAGCCACCTTTGCCGCTCTTTTCGCCGCCGCTCTTTTCGCCGTTTCTACGGCTCTCCAGCACCGTAGCGCCGGGCTGGTGACAGAGGCTGACATCGTCCGCACCGCCAGCTTGGGCGGGTTCATTTCGGGAACGCTCCGGCATCCATTGTGGATTGTCGGAAGCGCAGCCGGCATCGTTGGCTTCGCCCTGCACGCTCTCGCATTGCGGGACGGCCCCCTCACCCTTGTGCAGCCCCTTCTAGTCAGCAGCGCTGTTTTCGCCCTTGCACTGCGCCAGCTCCTCGAGCGCCGCCGGCCCCGGCGCAGCGAACTCGGGTGGGCGTTTGGCCTCGTCGTCGGGCTGGTGTTGTTCCTTACGATCGCGACGCCGGCCAACGGCGTCGCCAAGCCTGCCGATGCCCTTCCAACACTCATCATTGGCGCGCTAATTGGCCTTGGCGCCCTCGGATTTTTTGCGGCGGGCAGGCGCTCCAACGGCAGCGGGGCGGCCGCGTTTTTAGGCACCGCTACCGGCCTGTCGTTCGCGGCGAAAGCGGGCCTGTTGAAACAGGTCATGGGGGCCCTCAACGGAGGGCCCGGCGCCCTAGCTAGGGCATGGCCCGTCTATATTTTCATCGCAGTCTGGCTTTGCGGTCTGTTGCTCAATCAGCTGGCCTACCAAGCTGGGCCGCTTCACTCGAGCCTGCCGGCGATCATGACGGTCGACCCGGTCGTCAGCTTGGTAATCGGGGTGGCGATCTTCGACGAGCAGTTCCGCAAAAGCCCCGCCGACTTGGCGGGCGAGGCCTTCGGGTTAGCTCTCGTTGTGGCCGCTGCGGTCGGCCTGACCAGGTCCGTGCCCGGTCGCACCGACGACGGCCCCGCCGCGCCGGCGGAGCACCGCGCCACCGCCATGACCGGCTCCTCGCCATCCGAAAGCCTTGTGGCCGTTGCTCAAGTCCACAAACGTCGGACAAAAGCCATTACAAGATCAGGAGAGTGAGCATGGCCCTACTTCTGCGGCGCGTGACGAAGAGCAGAGCCGCCCCGTTGTTTCAGCCGGCCAGGTAGTGACCGACCCGCCCGACGAAGAGCACAGCCAGCAAAGCACCGAGAGCGATGCTGGCGGCAAGCGCCCATTGGCGCAGGCCAGCTCCCGCAACTTGCTGACGAGTGCGCCAGTAGAAGTCCAGGGGAGCGAGCCGGGCGGTATCGAGCAGGTGTCCCAGCACGTGCACGGCCATCGCCACGAACCAAAGGACAAAGCTGGCTTTGTGGACAAAAAGAAGTTCTCGACGGAGCCCATGAGGGGCGAACAACAAGGCGATCCCGCTTGCGAAAAGCGTGAGCGTCAACAACACAACGACCGGGCCGAGCAAGCGCAGCAACGCAGGCGGTGGGCCCTTGCGCCGGTAGTCCGGGGAACCGGCATAGTAGCGGACGAAGCGATAGCCGGTGCTGCCCATCTTCAGCAGGACGGGCGGCACCAGTAGCATGCCGATGAACACATGGGGGGTGAGGAGCGCCCGGATGCGCAACACCGTTACGCCCTCGGCGGCCAGCAAGACCAACAAAACGACCGCAGCCGTGGCCGTCAACCTGGCGTTTGCTTCGACGCCGCCCTTAGGCCGCCCGTCGAAGGGCGCCGCTGTCGAGGCGGGGGGCTTTGACCGTTCCGAGGGCCCCGCGGGAGATATTGCCACAGTGCCCATAATGGGCAGAGACCCTTACGCTTGCATGAACACCCTCGGCGACAGGGTGCGATAAGGCGCCGTGCGTTTGCTCCTCGCTGAAGACGACCAGAACTTGCGGGGCGTGCTGGCGCGTGGCCTGAGGGAAGAAGGTTACGTTGTTGACGCCGTCGCAAATGGCACCGAGGCGATCGACTATTTGCGTATCTACGAATATGCCGTCTGCGTCCTCGACTGGCGCATGCCGGGTGCCTCCGGCCTCGACATTGTCACATGGGCGCGGGGGCGGGGGATCTCCACCCCGTTCTTGATGCTCACCGCAAGAGATGCCCCTCCTGACCGCGTCCACGCTCTCGACGAAGGTGCCGACGACTACCTAGTCAAGCCGTTCGACTACGCAGAACTGCTTGCTCGGTTACGAGCACTCCTCCGCCGGCCAAGCGGCGACCGCAGCCCCCTGCTGCGATGCGGTTTGTTGACCGTTGACCCAGCCACCCGCCAGGCCTTTGTAGCCGGCGAGCGCGCGGACTTGACGCCGCGGGAGTTTGCCATCATCGAGCTGCTAGCCCGCCGCGCCCCGGCCGTGGTACCGCGCCGGTCGATAGTGCTGCAAGCCTGGCCCGACGAGGCAAGCGGGGTCGGGTCCAACACAATCGACGTCCATATCGCTCGCTTGCGGGGGAAGCTCGCCCGTTCGGACGCCCGGATCGAGACCCTCCGGGGCACTGGCTACCGACTGGTTGGCCCGTCGCAATGAGCGCGCCACGCAGGCGGGTCGACAGCCCGGCCCGGCAAGTCCGTACCCAGGTCCGCCGGGTAGCACTCGGGGCCACATTGCTGGCCCTCGCTCTTTACCTGTTGGCTTGCTTCGTCGCCGACCTCATCGTCGTCGACCGTCTCAACCATGAGGTCGATTCGCGGCTGGCGGCTCGCCTTCACCAGGTCATCCCTACGCTGCCCCGAGAAGGCCCAGCCGGAACGCTCGGCTCCTACAGCCCACAGTCCTCGGGCGACTTCGACGACGCTCCGGTCGTGCTGTGGTGGGTGCCGGCTCACGCCGAGCACGCAGTGCGATTGGATAGGAACTCGCCTGTTCTGCCCACCGATGCGCTGCATGCAGGCCAACCGACCGACGCCAATGTGGGGGGCCGAGAGTTCCGCTTTGCGGGCGCCGCGCTCGCTGATGGCCGGCTCGTCGCTGGGACAAATGCCGACCAGGTCCGCACGGCCCGGTCGAGCCTGCTTGTCATCGAGGCCATCCTCGGGCCCCTTGCCCTGGCCATCCTCTATGGGGCCGCCTCGGTCATCGGCCGCAGCGCGGCGGCGCCGGTGGAGCGCGCTCGCCGCCGTCAGCTCGAGTTCACCGCCGACGCCTCACACGAGCTGCGCACCCCGCTTAGCGTCATCGAAGCAGAAGTTGGCCTGGCGCTCAACGTCAGACGGTCAGCGCCGGAGTACCGACATGCCCTGGAACAAATCGCCGCGGAAAGCAAAAGGTTGCGCCATATCGTAGAGGACCTGCTTTGGCTGGCACGTCTGGACTCGCTCCCCAACGCTCCTCCCACGGAAGCGGTAGACGTCGCCAGCGTCGTTAATGTCTGCGCCGACCGCTTCAGGGCTATCGGGGACAGGCGGGGCATCAGGGTGACGGTTACCGAGAAGGGCGCGGTACCACCGATCGTGTTCGCCCCCGCCGAGTGGCTCGACCGCCTGGTCTCGGTCCTGCTCGACAACGCGTGCCGCTATGCCAACGACAAAGGGCAAGTAGATGTCACCGTGTCGGCGAACGGCGAGCGGGTGGTGCTCGTCGTCGACGACAGCGGCCCGGGGATCTCAGAATCAGACCGTCAACGCATCTTCCAGCGGTTCCACCGCGCCAGCGCCGAGCCCGGCGGTGCCGGGCTCGGCCTATCGATAGCAGATGCGGTCGTGCGGGCGACCGGCGGTGACTGCACGGTGACGACCGCGCCCCTCGGAGGGGCCAGGATTGCTGTGTCCTGGCCCCGCCACCGTCCCGAGCACGCTTGGACCACCGCCGATAGCGGAGGGCCCGAAGAGGGTGCCGACGGCCTCGTAAGCGCTCGCCTGGCACTCGACAGAGAAGCTGGACCGTTCGAGGAAAGTGAAGGGAAAATAATACAAAAGTAATAAGCGCCGGCAGGACGCTCGGCTTCACCTCGCCGTAAGGTCCGCTCCCTACGCTCAGCCGTGGAAGAGAAGCGAACCGGAGAGGACCAATTGACAATTGCGGAGCCCATGGAGCTCTCGGACCGGGACCTAACTTTGCCGGGGCGGCCCCCCGCTGGCGTGCCAGCCCGACCAGCGCCGTCTCACCGGCGGGCACGGCACCGACCAGGCCGCCCTCCCCGTCGTTGGGCTGCTGACCTTTTCTTGGCGCTCGCCGGGACAGGCTTTGGCGCAGTGCTCGGCGCGGTGGTCACCGGCGAGACACATGGTTCGCTAGCGGCTCCCGGGGGCCTCCTGATCGCCGGCGGCAGGCTCGCCGGCTTCGCAGGAGCGTACCTGTTGCTGATCATGCTCGTGCTCATAGCCCGGGTCGCTTGGCTCGAACGAGCCGTCGGCCAGGACCGCCTCGTGCGCTGGCACCGCCGGACGGCACCGTGGGCGCTCGGGCTGATCTGTGCCCACGTCGTGCTCATCACCATGGGCTATGCACAAGCCGCCAAGACCGGTGTGCTTCGCCAGATGTGGGTCTTTTTATCCTCGTACCCCGACATGCTCGCCGCCGCCGCCGCTTTCGGCCTGCTCGTGATGGTGGCCGTTACCTCGGTCAGGGCCGCCCGGAGGCGGCTCAAGTACGAGACGTGGTGGGTCGTGCACCTCTACACCTACATTGCCCTGTCGCTCGCCTTCGCCCATCAGATAGCGACGGGAGTCACCTTTGTCGGCCACCCCCTGGCACGGGCTATATGGGCGACGGCTTGGGCATCTACCGCGGGAATCGTCATCTTCTACCGCGTCCTCCTGCCGGTCGCTCGCAACCTCCGCCACCAGTTGCGCGTCGAGTGGGCCCGCGAGGAGGCGCCCGGCGTGTACTCGATCGTCTGCCGAGGGCGCCGAATAGACCGCCTCGCGGTGTCTGGGGGCCAGTTCTTCCAATGGCGCTTTCTCACCCGGGACCTGTGGTGGCAGGCGCACCCATATTCGCTGTCTGCACTGCCTCGCCCGCCGATGGTGCGAGTGACCGTTAAGGCCCTTGGCGACCATAGCCGCGCCGTAGCTCGGCTGAGGCCCGGGACCCGCGTTTGGGTTGAGGGGCCCTACGGGGCCTTTACACATCATGCCCAGTCGACGGGCCGGGTGGCGCTGATCGCAGCCGGGGTCGGCATCACCCCATTACGGGCGCTGTTAGAGGACCTGCCTGCATCCGTCGACGTCGCCGTGGTCGTGCGAGCGTCGGCCGCCGAAGACCTGGTGCACCGTGAGGAGGTCTCCGCTCTTGTGGAGGGCCGGGGCGGGCGGGCCTATGCGGTGGTCGGCCCACGCCACAAGGTCCGCTTCGACTCCCGTGTCCTTCACCGGCTCGTGCCTGATCTCGCCGCCCGCGACGTTTATATCTGTGGACCGGGCGGCTTCGCCGACAGCGTCGTGTCAGCGGCTCTCAGTCTGGGCGTACCGAAGGATCGTATCCACAAAGAAGGGTTCGATTTCTGATGCATAGGTCCCCCGGGTTCACAGGAGTGGCCCGGCGAATGAGAGAGGCTAAATGAGACGCGCACGGGTCGTGGTGGTCGCCACAGTCGCCGGCTTGGCAGGCGTCCTGAGCTTCCATACAAAGCCTGCCACTCTCAGCCTTGGCCGAGCCGTAGGCCCCCCCGCACCTGGAGGCTCGCCGACGAGCGCACCAACCTCCACCACCACTGCCCCGAGCAGCGCAGGGTCACCCGCGACGACCAGCCCCGGGCCACCCGCGACGACCAGCCCCTCCACTTCACCCCCAGCAACAAGGACCGCTACCGGGGCTGCGGTCAATTACAGCTATGGGGACTTGTCCGTGGCGGCAACGGTCTCAGGGACGAAGCTGACCAACGTCACGATTGCGTCGATCGACGAGGGCGGCAATTATCGCTCCGAGTCGATCGACCAGCAAGCGATCCCCGTTCTCGAACAG
>Ga0307477_10003150_pt1 | contig 12389 bp, 4 predicted proteins | sample atmos_gasesECM2C_FD_203316 | JGI IMG/M metagenome (GOLD analysis project Ga0307477, IMG submission 203316) | Hardwood forest soil microbial communities from Morgan-Monroe State Forest, Indiana, United States - atmos_gasesECM2C_515 | ecosystem: Environmental > Terrestrial > Soil > Temperate...
TCAGTTCCTGCGTCGCTCCCGTGCGGCCGATGCTGTGGAGAGCGACGTCGCTGACGATCTGCTTGCCGCTGGCCAGGCTGATCCGCACCTTCGGGCCGGATGGGTCCTCGATCGGATCAAGACGGCTCACCTCCTCGCCCAGCCGCAACGTCACGCGATTCTCCCGCAGGTGATACGCCAGCGTATCGGCGATCTCACCGTCGACGAACGGCAGCAGCCGCGGCCGTTTATCGATCAGTGTCACCCGCACGCCCAGCGTTGCGAAAATGCTGGCGTATTCGACCCCGATCACGCCGGCCCCGACCACCGTGAGCGTTCGCGGCAGCGTTAGCAGGGTCGGGACATCATCACTGACGAAGATCCGCTGCCCGTCGAACGGGATGTGCGAGTCCTTTGTCGCCGTTGTTCCGGTGGCCAAAACGATGTTCGCCGCCGTCACGTCTCTCTGCCCGCCCCCCTCTGCGACCAGGTTGAGGCGGATCGTGTGCGGGCCCAGGAACGACGCCACGGCGGCGATCGTCTCGATGCGGTTGCGCATCAACTGGTGGCGGGTCACGTCGATCTCGTGACGGATGACGTGCCCCGCGCGCAGCAGCAGGTCCGACATGGTGATGTTCTGCTTCACCACGTAGGAGGCGCCGTAAATCGCGCGTTCGCGGTACCCCGAGAGGTACAGGACGGCTTCGCGCAGCGTTTTGCTGGGAATCGTGCCGGTGTTGATGCAGACGCCGCCGACCACGGCCTTGCGCTCGATCAGCGCGACCCGCCGGTTGAGCTTGGCGGCCTGAATGGCCGCCCGCTGGCCTGCCGGGCCCGAGCCGATCACCAGCAGATCATAATCAAACTCGCCCATTGGCCGTCCTCGCGCGGATGATCAATCGCGCACACTATAGAGCGGCGTCCCGCGCCGGATTATATCCGCCCGCGCCGATCCGCAAGCGATTACGCGGCGGGTTCCACCCGCTTCACGTAAAACAGTGAGTCGGCCGCCCGTTGTCCGACGTAATGGAGGCTGAACGGATAGTTCAGCTTGCAGTTCCGATAGAACTCGAAGATTCGCTCGCCGTGCCGGAGTTGACGCTCCAGATTCGCGTCGACCTGGTCGGTCAGCTCCGGCGGGATCAATTGCTGGCGGTCGTAGTCCCAGTTGAGGTCGATCCGCACCAGCAGATGCGCCTCGTCCCACTCGATCGGATATCCGTGGACGTAACCTTCGCCGGTCTTGGGCGTGTAGAACCAGTGGCAGATGAATCGATCCTTGAAGACGGTACTCGCGGCGTTGTCGGCGCCGGTGATGAGGCGGGCGTGACTGGTGCGGATCGCCTGCCCGCTCAGCGATTTACAGATCCACACTTTTCTCTCGCGGCAGTCATACAGCCCGACGTGAGGGTACTTGCCGTTGAATTTGTCGGTGCAGAGCCGTGTGCTCACACGAGGATCCGCGGGGGGTTGCTCGCGCCCTTTGAATCGGAACATGGCTGGGAGACGCAGCGCGTAGAACGTAGTGCGTAGAACGTAAACAAATCCAATTACGTTCTACGCACTACGTTCTACGCTTCATGCGAGGTACTGGCGGTCGGTTCGGTTACCTAATGCTCACGTCAAACGGAGCGACAAGCACCACAGGGCGGTCCTGAAGGAGTTGGATCATCTGAAGCTCGCGGCAAAGCCCTTTGCCGAAAATCGGCGAGAGAGCCGAGAGCATCGGGTCTTTGACCTCGATCTTGGGACGGATGGGTGATGCCGCCTCCGGGGCGTTTCCCGTCAGGAAGTCCGCCAGCGTCTTGGGCTGTGGCAACACCCGCACATCGTATTGCCCGGCCTCGAGGCCGCCCTTGCGGGCCGCGTAGGCGATTGCCTCCTGCACCCCGCCGATCTCGTCCACCAAACCCAGCGCCTTGGCCTGGCGGGCCAGGAAGATGCGGCCGCGGGCCACCTTGTCGATGTCCTTGATCTTGCCTTGGCGGGTCCGCATGACCCGCTGGGTGAACTGCTCGTAAGTCTGCTTCATCCAGGCGGTCACCATCTTCCGCTGTCGGTCGGACCACGGCTCGGTCATGCTGAACAGGCCGGCGTTGGTGCCTTTGGAGAAGATTTCGGTGTGAAGGCCGAGCTTGTCGAACAGGTCCTTGAGGACGAACTTCCCACCGACCACGCCGATGGACCCGACGATGGCGCCGGGGTCGGCAAAGATCTTGTCGCCGGCGCTGGCCAGGTAATACCCGCCGCTGGCGGCCATGCCGCCGACACTGACGATGACCGGCTTCTTCTCTGCACAGTGGCGCGCCGCCTGCCACATCACTTCGCTCGCCAGCGCGCTGCCGCCCGGCGAGTCGATGCGGACGACGACCGCCTTGACGTTCGGGTCGCGCGCCGCCAGGCGAAACGCCCTGCGCATGGATTCGGAACCGACGCCGGCCTCCTCAAACAGCCCGCCCTCGGCTTCGCCATCGGTGATGACGCCCGCCGCGTAGATGATCGCCACGGCCGGCTTGTCGGCCTGCGGCTCGGGGCGGCGCGTCAGCACCGAGAACAATGCGAGCGGATTGGAAAAGTCGATCGCTTCCCGCGCCGGCCGGCCAAAGTCATTGAGCAGATCGACGTCGTTGTTCAACTGCTTCTTCATCAACTGCCGCAGGCCGTCTTCGTCAACCAGCTCGTCAACGAACCCGCGTTCCTTGGCTTCCTTGCCGGTGATGATCGTCTGATCGACCAGCTCCTGGACCTTCGCCTCGGGAATATTGCGATGGCGGGCGATTCCTTCAACGATCTGGCCGTACAGCGCATCCGTGAGCTTGGTCAGCTCGCCCTTGAGTTCCTCGCTGGCTTCGGTGCGGGTGTACTCTTCGTCGGCCCCTTTGTACTCGCCGATCTGCACGTAATCGGCCTTGACGCCCAGCTTGTCGAACAGCCCCTTGTAAAACATCATCTCGAGACCCACCCCGGGGACCATGATCTCGCCCCCTTCGAGCATGCAGATGTGGTTGGCCCCGCTTGCCAGCGTGTACGAAGGCGTGTCGAAGCTGTCGGCGTACACGTAGCACGGCTTGCCCGACTTGACCACCGCCGCCAGCGCGTCGCGGATTTCCTGCGCCTGCGAAAACGAGACCTGGCTTTCGGCGCCGAGCGTGATGAGCACCGCTTTGACGGAGCTGTCGGACTGCGCCATGTGCAGACGGTCGAGCAACGATCGTAGCGTCATGCTTCCGTCATCGCCGAACAGCGAGAAATCGGCCGGCTTCTCTTCGACCGGACGGACCAGGTTGAAGAAAGCAACCTTGGACAGGCTGGCTTTCTTCTTGTCCGCCTGCTTCATCCGCCGCACCAGCTCGGCGGGCGAAGGGAACTCGTCCTTTGCCGGCTGGGTGGTGGCCGAGCGCTTGGCGGTATTGCCTTGATCTTTGCTATCCGTCTCGTTGGCGTCGTCGCGGGCAAATGCCACGCTGGTCACCAACAACAGCAATCCGACGATGAGCCTTTTCATATCAACCGCTCCCTTACGCAGTCGCAATCGATCGAATATAGACGGGAACATCGGTCCGTTCAACGCGAATCATTGATGTTGACGAGCTGATCCGGCGGTCCCGCGGCAGTCGGGCCTGACTTTGCCTCGCCCCGGCGGTAAGGTGGGAAGGCAAGGTCTGCTAATCTACGCATGACCTGTGCAGGGGCCGAAGAACGTGTTCTAAGGCGGCGCGACCATGCGTGTATTGATTGCCGACCATTTCGAGCAGAGCGGCCGCGACGGACTGGCCGCCCTCGGCTGCGAGGTCCAATTCCACCCGAAGCTCAAGGACCAGGCGTTGATCGCCTCGGTGCGGCAGTTGCGTCCCGACGTGCTGGTGGTGCGCTCGACGCAGGTGAGCGAGGCCGTGCTCGAGGCGGGCCCGCTGAAACTGGTCGTCCGCGCCGGTGCGGGCTTCAACACGATCGACGTGGCGGCGGCGTCGCGGCGGGGGATCTATGTCTCCAACTGCCCGGGCAAAAACTCGATTGCCGTGGCGGAGCTGGCCTTCGGGCTCATTCTCGCGCTGGACCGTCGAATCGCCGACAACGTGATCTCGCTTCGCGCCGGCCAGTGGAACAAGACCGAATACTCCAAAGCGCGCGGCCTGCTGGGCCGCACGCTGGGTTTGATCGGGGTCGGGCAAATCGGTCAGGAGATGATTCCCCGCGCCGCCGGGTTCGGCATGCCGGTTGTGGCCTGGAGCCGCGGCCTCACGCCGCAGCGGGCCCGCGAGCTTGGCATCGAGCGGAAACAGACCCCCCTTGAAGTCGCCGGCGCCGCCGACATCGTCAGCATCCACCTCGCCCTCAACAACCAGACTCGAGGCCTGATCGGCGCCGACTTTTTCAACACGATGAAGACCGGCGCTTATTTCATCAACACCTCTCGCGGCGAAGTTGTCGACCATCCGGCCCTGATCGCGGCGATGCGCACCCGCGGCATCCGCGCCGGCCTGGATGTCTACGCCGCCGAGCCGGCGGCCGGCGTCGCCCCGTTTGCGGATGCGATCGCCGTCGAGCCAAACCTGTACGGCACCCACCACATCGGCGCTTCCACCGAGCAGGCGCAGGAGGCGATCGCCGCCGAGACCGTGCGCATCATCCAGAGTTTCAAGGAAAGCGGCCGCGTCCCCAACGCCGTCAACATTGCCCGCCGCACGCCCGCCACCTGCCGGCTGGTGGTGCGTCACCGCGACCGCCCCGGCGTGCTGGCCCGCGTCCTCGACGCCGTCAGCGCCGCCCGGATCAACGTGCAGGAAATGGAGAACGTGGTTTTCGACGGCGCCGAGGCTGCGGTCGCCGACATCAACCTCGAATCTGCCCCCTCCGCTACGATACTTGAGTCCCTGCGCAGCGCCGACCCCGACATTCTTGATTTGACCCTCGTGATGCTTGCCGTCTGATCCGGCGACCGGCACTGACACGCGACGAAGGCATCCCCACCTCTGGGCGACTTGGAAAACGTCGAGCACACGAGCACACCATGCCAAGGCGCGGATGGTCTAAGCCCTTCCATGTGCCGCGTGCGAAACTACCCAGAATTGAGTTGTCGAAACCCGCAAGTTACGGTAAGATTTAGTTTTCGTAATGCTCTTGTTTAGTCCGACTTTTCCGCTGGTCTGGCGCGGAAACAAACCGGGGAGAAGATGCGGAAGCGTCATACTCGGCTTTCCACGAGCGGTAAGTCTGCCGTATCGCCTCGGCAATCTCTCGGTACGGCATCAGTAGGCGACCGCCCGCTGTTTACCGCCGAGGCATTGGAAACGCGCACGCTCCTCGCCGCGGTTTCCTGGACGGGCGCGGCGGGCGACGGCCAATGGACGACCCCTGGCAACTGGTCGACCGGCGCTCTGCCGGGCGCTGCCGATGACGTGACCATCAACGTCGCCGGCAATCCGACGATTACCCTTGCTTCGGGGACTCAATCGATCAAGAGTCTTAATTGCAGCGATGTTTTGAGCATTTCCGGCGGGACGCTCAACGTTGCCACCACAGCACAGACCACGACGACGCTGGGCCTGTTCGGCGGAACCATCGGCGGGACGGGGATCCTGACCATTGGCGGGCTGTTTGCATGGTCGGCGGGGACACTTTCAATCGCCCAGACGATGGCCAACGGCGGGATCAATTTCGCCGGCGCCGGAACCGATTTTCTCTCGACCGGATCGCTGACCAACCCGGCGGGCCAGACGGCGACGATCGGGGCGGGCGGCGGAATGATCCTGCGCCTGCAATCCGGTGCAACTTTCACCAACGCCGGGACTTTCAATGCCGACGGCAACGGCAGCCAGGTCGCCTACAACGGCGGCGCGGCCAACTTCGTCAACAGCGGCACCCTCAACGTCAACGCCCCGGGGACAACCTTTACCATTGGCAGCAATGTCTCGCTGGCCAGTTCCGGCACGGTCAACGTGCAGTCGGGAACGCTGGTTATGCAGTCCCTTGACGGTGGATTGGCGGGCGGCTTTACGCTCTCTGCGGCTTCCACCTTGCAGTTCGATGCCAACTACACGCTGACCGCCACGTCCAGCATCACGGGAGCGGGAATCGTCCGCTTCGACTCAGGGACCGTGACGATCAACGGCGCATACGGCGTCAACGACACGAACTTCACCGGCGGAAACGTCAACTTCAACACGTCGGTAACGAACACGGGATCGATGACCTTTCCGGGGGGAATTATCGGTGGAACCGGGGCGCTCACCATCGGCGGTCTGTTCACTTGGTCAGGCGGCACACTTTCAATCGCCCAGACGACGGCCAGCGCGGGAATCAATTTCGCCGGTACCGCGACGGATTTCCTTTCGACCGGGACGCTGACGAATCCGGCGGGGCAGACCGCGACGATCGGCGCGGCCGGCGGAATGCTGCTCCGATTGCAAAGCGGAGGAACCTTCGACAACCTCGGGACGTTCACGTCCTTGGGAAACGGCAGCCAGGTCGCCTACAACGGCGGTCTGGCCTCCTTCGTCAACAGTGGCACCCTGAACGTCAATGCTCCGGGAACCACCTTTACAATTGGCAGCAATGTCTCGCTGGCCAGTTCCGGCGCAATCAACGTGCAGTCGGGAACGCTGATCATGCAGTCGCTCGATGGTGGACTGACCGGTACGTTTACAGTCTCGGCATCCTCCACGTTACAGTTCGATGCGAACTATACATTGACAGCAACGTCCAGCATCACGGGCGCTGGCGTCGTCCGCTTCGATTCGGGTACGGTGACGATCAATGGCGTCTACGGAGTCAACGACACGAGTCTCACCGGCGGAAACGTCAACTTCAACACCGCCGTGACCAACTCGGGGCCGATGACCTTTCCGGGGGGAATCATTGGCGGAACCGGGACGCTCACCATCGGCGGCCTGTTCACCTGGTCAGGCGGCACACTTTCAATCGCCCAGACAGTGGCCAACACCGGCATCAACCTCGCGGGAAGCGCAACGGACTTCTTGTCTAGCGGGACGCTGACCAACCCGGCGGGACAGACCGCGACGATCGGCGCGGGCGGCGGAATGCTGCTCCGGTTGCAAAGCGGAGGAACCTTCGACAATCTCGGCACATTCACGTCCTTCGGCAACGGCAGCCAGGTTGCCTATAACGGCGGTGCCGCCACTTTCATCAACAGCGGCACCCTGAACGTCAATGCCTCGGGCACGACGTTTACGGTCGGCAGCAACGTGACACTGGCCAGCTCCGGAGCAATCAACGTGCAGTCGGGAACTCTGGCCATGCAGTCCCTTGACGGCGGACTGACCGGAAGCTTCGCCGTCGCGGCGGCTTCCACCTTGCAGTTTGACGCCAACTACACGCTGACGCCCACCTCGGCGATCACCGGCGCGGGCGTCGTCCGCTTTGACTCAGGGACGGTGACGATCAATGGCGCCTACGGCGTCAACGACACGAGCTTCACCGGCGGCAACGTGAACTTCAATACCGCCGTGACCAACTCGGGACCGTTGACGTTTCCAGCCGGGATCATCGGCGGGACCGGGACCCTGACTATCGGCGGCTTGTTCACCTGGTCAGGCGGCACACTTTCAATCGCCCAGACGATGGCCAACGGCGGGACCAATTTCGCCGGGGCAGGCTCCGATTTTCTCTCGACCGGGACGCTGACCAACCCGGCGGGCCAGACCGCCACGCTGGGGGCGGGTGGATCCTTCATCCTGCGCCTGCAATCCGGGGGGACCTTTAACAATCTCGGCACATTCACGTCCTTCGGCAACGGCAGCCAGGTCGCCTATAACGGCGGCGCCGCCACTTTCATCAACAGCGGCACCCTGAACGTCAATGCCTCGGGCACGACGTTTACCATCGGCAGCAACGTCACGCTGGTGAGCTCCGGCGCAATCAACGTGCAGTCGGGGACGTTGGTCATGCAGTCGCTTGACGGCGGATTGACCGGAAGCTTGACCGTGGCGGCGACTTCTACCTTGCAGTTCGATGCCAATTACACGCTGACCTCGACGTCGGGGATAGGCGGCGCGGGAGTCGTACGTTTCGACGCCGCAACCGTGACCTTGAACGGCGGCTTCGCCGTCGGCGGCGTCGAGTTCACCGGGGGGAGCGTCAACTTCAATACTTCGGTGAATGTCCCGGCGCCGGTGACCCTGGCCGGCGGAACCATCGGCGGCAGCGGAAGCCTGACGATCGGCGGCGTGTTCACATGGTCAGGCAGCACGCTTTCGATCGCCCAAACAATCGCCGATGGCGGCATTTCCTTCGCCGGCGACGGCATCGACGTTCTATCGGGGGGGACGCTCACCAACTCATCCGGCCAAACCGCCACGCTTGGGACCGGCGGCGGGGTCCTCCTGCGTCTGCAAAACGGGGCGACCTTCATCAATGCCGGGACGCTCAACGCCGACGGCAACGGCAGTCAGATCGGCTACAACGGCGGCGCCGACAGTTTTATAAACAGCGGCACTCTTAACGTGAGCGCGTCCGGAAGCTCGCTGAATTTGGGAACAATATCCACGGCGAATTCCGGTACCGTGAATGTACAGGCGGGGACGCTCAATCTGAGCGGCGTGGATGGCGGTCTGACGGGGAGCTTCACCGTCGCCGCGGGCGCTACCCTGGAATTCAGCGCCAGCTACACGCCGACTTCCACCTCCAGCGTCACCGGACCCGGGACGGTCGAGTTCGTCTCCGGAACGGTCAACGTCGATGGAACCTATTCCGTCGGCACGACAATTATTCAAAGTCCGGGGATGGTCAATTTTCTCAGCGCTGCCTCTACCGGAATTCTGCAAGTCAACGGCGCGACTCTTACAATCGGCGGGGCCCTGACCGGCGCCGCTCCGGCGAGCGGGACTGCGACGCCGGCGACTTCAACCGGCTCACTTCAGGTGCTCCAGCAAACCGCCATCAGCGGCGGCGGGAATGTGATCGTTGACGCCGGCCTTACGTTTCAGGACACGGCGGGCCTGCTTTTCACCGGATCGGGCACGGTGACGATCGACAGCGGCCCTGCGCCGGGCCAACTTCTGTTGGGCGGCAGCGTGATCTTCGCAACCAGCACCGGCTCGGCTTCCATCGTGTCGGGCGGCACCGGAGCCGTTCCCGGCCAGATCGACCTGGGCGGCGGACTTCGGTCATTCACCATCAACAAGGCTTCGACATCAGTCGATATGTCCGTCACGGCCCAGGTCATCGACGGGTCGCTCCAAAAGGATGGATCAGGACTGTTGCAACTCAAATCGGCCAACAGTTATGCCGGCGGAACGACGTTGAATTCGGGGACTCTAGAGGTCGATAATGCCGCGGCGCTTGGATCCGGCATGGTGACTTTTGCCGGGGGAATGCTGTCGGTCCGCACCGGCAGCGGCGCGATTACCAATCCCATCAGCGCCGCCGCGGCCAACAGCATCACGCTCGACGTGGGCGCCAACGCCCTGACGGCTTCCGCCCCAACGCTGGGCTCGGCGCTGAACGTGATCGGCACGAGCGGTGGCTCGCTCACACTGAATGGACCAATTGCACTTGGGAACAACCTGGTGATCGACAACACCGTTCCACTCACGATCAACGGCGCCGTCAGCGGAAGTTTTGGAATCACCAAGACCGACATCGGTGCGCTGACGCTGGCCGGATCATCATCCAACACTTACACCGGCACGACCACCCTCAATGGCACCACGCTTCTCCTGAACAAAACCGGAGGCGCGGTGGCGATCCCGGCCGGGCTATCGATCGTGCCCTTTGCGGGCGCGGGAGTTGCCAGCTCGGCCCTTGTTCGTCTGATGGCGGGCCAGCAACTGGCATCGACCTCTCCCCTGACATTCGACTCGACCAACGGAACGGCTACGCTCGACCTCAACGGGTTCAACCAGAGCATCCTGTCTCTGTCGATTCAGAACGCCGGCGGAAGCGCGATTCTGGGCAAGGGACCGACCGGGGCCGCGGCGATCGCGACGATGACGGTCGGCTCGCTGTCCATTGCTTCGGGACAAGCACTCGACGTGACCGGCAACAATCTTCAGATTCAGTATGCCAGCGGCAGCGATCCGGTCGCGTCGATCCGGCAGTACCTCTCCAACGGCTACGCAGGCGGGGCGTGGAACGGCACCGGGACGGGCGGCGGCGTGGGCCGGATCGTCTCTTCTACCGCGGCAGCCAGCGGTCGGACGCTGGGTTATGCCGACTCGGCTGACAATGTCGTCACCGGCCTGACTGCCAACACGATTCTCGTGAAATACACGATTCCCGGCGACGCCAACCTCGACGGCAGCGTGAATTTTTCGGATCTCGTGATCCTGGCGCAGCAGTATGGCACGGCGGGCGCCGCCTGGGACCAGGGCGGTTTCGGTTATGCAGGGGTGGTAAATTTTGCCGACTTGGTGGCATTGGCCCAGAACTACAACAAAACCGTGGGGACGGCAGCGATGTCCGCGGGCTCGACGGCGCTGGTGCCTTCAGCCGATGCCGCGGCAACGGCATCAGATTCATCCCTCAAATCGCGAAACAGGCTTATGAGACGCGCTCGTCACGCAACTGGGCATTAAAGCGTAACCACTTCACGTGTAGCGCTACAGGTGAAGCGGTACGTTCTAACGGCCCAGAAACGCTTGTGGCGACGGCGAGGAGACGGATATAATCCGGTTTCAAGGGCACTTCCGATTCCGGGTCATAGGCCGGCGACTCCTCCCGGCCGGAGAGTGGGATAAGAATGCGAAAACTACGTGCTTCCATTCGATCGCGCGGCAAGTCTGCTCGTCGCTTGATTCTTTCGCTGGCGTCACGTGACCACAGCACGCGCTTCGCCGTCGAGGCTTTGGAAAGCCGCACGCTGCTCGCCGCCGTTTCATGGACCGGCGCCGCCGGAGACGGCCAATGGACCACGCCGGGCAATTGGTCGTCGAACCCGGCGCTGCCGGGGCCCGGCGATGACGTGACGATCAATGTCACGGGGAATCCTACGATCACACTCGGTTCGGGAACGCAATCAATTCACAGTCTTACCAGCGCCGATCCGATCACGGTTTCTTTTCCCGGTACGCTCGCCGTTGCCACGACGGTGCAGCTTTCGGCCAATCTCACTCTTGCCGGGGGAACACTACTGGGGGGAACCTACGCCGCGTCAGCCGGAGCCTCGCTGATAACCGCGTCAACTTCTACCCTGAACGGCGTCACCCTCGATGCGCCGTTCCTTCTGCCTGTCAACGGATTGCACATACTCAACGGGCTGACCCTCAACAGCACGCTTACTCTCTCTGCCAGCGCCGGTGCCTTTGTGATAGCCGAGTTCGATGGAACCCAGACGTTGTCCGGCACCGGACAGGTGATCTTTGCCGGCGCCGGCAACTATGACTCGCTGGACCCAAACGAAAACGGCTCAACCTCCCCGGTAACCCTTACGATCGGCTCGGGAATCACGATTCAAGGCGCTGCCGGCGCGACTGCAATTGGCGAGCTGGAGCCGAATGACGGCGCCCAGGATCTTGTCGTTAACCAGGGAACCATCGATGCCAATGTCTCGGGGCAGGTTTTGCAGCTCGGAGCCGACATTTTTAATAATCAGGGAACGGCGGAAGCCACCGCATCGAGAGCGGTCTTGGACATCGAACCGCCGCAATTTATCGGATCGACCGCTCTCCCTATTGAGCCTTGGACGAACTCCGGCACACTCGCCGTCTCGCCGGGCGCGACCATCGAGCTGGACGGGAGCATGACCACCGCCGGCCTGGGCCTGCAGGGCTTCCACAACACCGGCGGGACGGTAGACCTGATTGGCTCCCTGAACAACGCCGGCGCGACGCTGGCACTCAATGCCGCGACCGGCTCGTGGAACCTGGACGGCTGTACTATCACCGGCGGCACACTTGCTGCTTCCGCCGGGGCGGCATTTTTCGCGACGAATAATTCCACCATCGATGGCGTGAGCCTTAACGCGAATCTCACCGTTGAGGACTTCGCCAATCTGGACGTGAAGGACAACCTCGTTCTCAACGGCGTGATGACCGTGACGGACGCCGATGTCACATTCCTTGGAACGCAGCTTTTGTCGGGCACCGGCCAGGTCGTGTTCGGCGGAACCGACGAAGATTCCTTTCAGCCCAGTTCGGGCAGCGACCTTTCGGACGGCGCGGTGCTCACCATCGGGCCGCAAATCACGATGCAATGCGCGTCGACCAGCACGGCGTTCGTGTTTCTGGAAGGGCTGTACGCCCCCGACAGCGTCACCAATCAAGGTCACATCAATGTGAACGCGGCGGGAGTAGATTTATTTGTCGATTCCTTTTTCAACCAGGGAAGTGTCGTTGTGTCGGCCGGACTCTTTGAGCTCGATGGGACCATCCCGACTTCTGCCCTGGGCTCGATCAGCAACACCGGCGGCGAGGTCGATATAACCGGCACCCTTGACAACACCGAGGCGACGT
>Ga0307477_10003151_pt1 | contig 12382 bp, 8 predicted proteins | sample atmos_gasesECM2C_FD_203316 | JGI IMG/M metagenome (GOLD analysis project Ga0307477, IMG submission 203316) | Hardwood forest soil microbial communities from Morgan-Monroe State Forest, Indiana, United States - atmos_gasesECM2C_515 | ecosystem: Environmental > Terrestrial > Soil > Temperate...
TTGGCACGAGCGTAGCGCAGGCCCTCCGGGTGCATTCCGACTCCCTCCGCACGGAACGCAGGCAGCGTGCCGAAGAGCAAGCAGCAAAAACGACGATCAAGATGGTTCCCCCGCTGGTGATCTTTGTTCTGCCGTCGATTATCTTCGTCACGATTGGTCCTGCTGTCATCGAGCTCATTAGGCAGTTGGGACCGATTTCGGGCGGCCGGTAGCGAGATCCCGAATCCTTAAGACACGGGACCAGAATGGGTTTTTTCCCCTCTGACGGGCAGGCCTTCAATCGCACACGCCAGGCGCACCTCGCCACGGCTCTTGCTATCGCCAACACGCACTGGAGTCGTCTTCGCGGCCTGCTTGGCCTCGGCGCCCATGACTTCCGTAACGGCGCGGGACTCTGGATCGTCCCCTGCCATGGCGTTCATACCCTCGGCATGGGCTTTCCGATCGATGTGCTCTATCTGGATGATGGATTGAAGGTTGTAGGCATCCAACCTCACGTACGGCCCTGGCGTTTCACTCCGGTGCTGCGCGGTGCCGCGTCAGTACTGGAACTCCCGTGTGGCACGGCGGCCGAAACAAAAACCGCCGTAGGCGATACAATTGAGATAACCCTCCCCAAGGATTGCACGCAGCTTCCCGCATGAGCCCGACTCTCGAACTCGAAGAAGCGGTCCCTACCCGCGACGCAGCCCCTAAGTTGCTTGTGAAATGGTCCTCGCGCTGGGAGGAGTTCGTCGGCTCCATCAAACCTGCTTTCACCCGCTCAGAAGCCCGGCTTGCGGGAGAGGCCCCGTTTGGCCTGATTCCCTTGCGCATCATGGTCCCCTCGTACGCCCTGGAGGCTTTCCTGATCGGCGCCGCAATATTTGTGAAGGTGAAGGTCGACGAATTGCAGCCATACGTCGCGCCCAGAATCTCCAGCCACGATGTGATCTATTACAGCGGCGACGAACTGCCACGCACCCAGGACCTCGGCGGCGCGGAAGCGGGGCGTACCGGGGAAGCCGGCGGCGAAGAGGCGCGCCATCGCACGCAAACCATCAAGGTGGCCCGCGGCGCCTCGCTTGTGCCCAAGGTGGTGGATGCGCCGAACTTGAAACTGCCTTCGTCGAGCGATGCGGTCGCCAATTTATTGGCGATCAGGCCAGATCCTGGTCCGCCACCGTCCGAAGGACTGCGCTCGACCCGCGCTGCGCCGAATCTGACCGCAACGCTTGTCGCACCGGCTCCGAACGTCATTCGCGATTACACGCGGAACGGAGTCCGGCTTGATCCGGTGATCGCTCCCGCGCCCTCAGTGACGCGTGACCAACCTCTTACAGCACCCAGTCTCAGCACGATACTGGTTCCACCCGCGCCAAATGTCTCGAGCGATCACACGCTGGTCGCCCCGGCGCTGGCACCGGCGGTGATTCCTCCCGCGCCTGCAGTATCGCGGGATCATCCATTGGTTGCACCGGCTTTGGATCCGTCGGTCGCGCTGCCGACTGAGACCGTCCGGCGTGATCCGTTCCGTGCCGGTCCAGTGCTCGCTGCGAATGTGGTGCCACCGCCTGCTCCGGCCGCGGTAAGCCGCCAGCTTTCCGCCGCACCGATTCAAACCATGGATCCCTCAGTAGTCCCTCCGCCGGTTTCGGCGCCGGAACGAGCGGATGTGCGACGGTCCAAGCTCAACTTGCCGGCTCCTGCTGTGGTCGCGCCACCAACTTCGACGGACGTCACGGCCGATATGCGGCGCCTGACCGGTGCCACTCCTCCCGATCCATCGAAGGCAGTAGCGCCACCACCGCCGTCCACCTCGGCCAGCGGATCGCGCATGAGCAACTTAATCGGCCGGATTTTCGGCCCGACCGAAGTGGTCGCGCCTCCCTCAACCTCGGTGAATGCGAAGGGGACGTCAAGCGGATCGCGGCCCACTCTTCCCGATAACGTCGCGCCACCGCCGGCTTCTGTATCGACCGACGGTGGCGGCAGCCCGCGCGGGAGTCGCAACGGTGCGGGTGGGGCGCTAACCCCGAATGTCGTGGCTCCGCCTCCCTCTGTCGGTTTGAACGGAGGCACGGGTACTCCGTCCCGCAGAGCGGCTGCGCCTTATGTTGGAAATCCTAGCGTTGTTCCACCGCCGCCAGCTCTCGCTGGGGCGGGCGGGGGCACCGGAAAAACCGGCGGCGCCACGGGGGCAGACGGCGGACGAGTGCTGGCGGACAATGGTGTACCTCCTCCTCCCTCGGTTGGAGGAGGTACCAGTACGACGGGCTCGGGACTGGGGCGAAAAGGACCGGGTCTTGGAGCGCCTCTTGATGCGGGATCAGGTTTGACACCTGCAACGAACGGCGGTAGCGGCAAAGATGCCGGTACTGTGATGTCGAGCCAACCGGGCACGAAGATTGGAGTGCCGCCCGACCCGAAAACTGGATTGCTTGCACTGTCCCCGGCGGGTGGCAACAAGGCAGGCGTAGGCGGAGCGGGCGGAGGCACTGGCATCGGGCGCGGCAATGGCCCGGGCAGTGGCATGACCGGCGCTGGAAACGGAGCGGGCAAGACTGGCGCAGCACGCGGCTCCGATCCCAACGCTCACGGCGGTATCTCTCCTAAGAACGGTCCGGGCGGCGCGGGCAATATTCCATCCGGCAACCCTACGGTTCCCGGAGTGGATATCAGCGGTGGCAACGGGATTGTCACGCTTCCCAGCTTCGGCTCGGATCCGTCGGGCAATAGCCCGGCGACGCCGGGACGCTCGTCGGTAAACCAGCAGCAGAAGAAGACGCTCGGTGTAACGATTGTGGCGACCGCTGGTTCCGCAGGAGCTTTTGAACCTTACAAGAATCTTCTTCACGGCGAGAAATACATCGGCTATATCGACACGACCCTGGGCACGGTGGTGATGGAATTTGCCGACGAGTCAAACGCAACTCACGCTTTCGGCGGAACGCTCACTTCTCCTGCCGCTCTGCGCGCCGATCTTCCCGAGGGCTTACCCCGCGCACGTATGGTTATCACCTGCACCCTCGATGCTTCGGGGAACGTGAAGAATCCCCGTGTGCTCGATCCCGGTCCCGCTCAAATGACCGCCAAGGTGCTGGCCGCCCTTCGCAATTGGAAATTCCAACCCGCCACCCGAAATAATCAGCCACTGGACGTCACCGCGATCATCGGCTTCGGCATCGATACCAGCGACCACTTCTAAGCGGCTGGAAAACGGCGAAGTATTGTGGTTCGACCCTTTCGTAGTCCACTTTCTAAGAAACCTTGTCATTCCGAAGCCGGGCTTCATCCGGCGAGGAATCTGCTGTTTGCCGTCAGCAAGGGAAAGCAGATTCCTCACCGTTCTCGCCGCCAGGCGCGGCTACGAACAGTTCGGAATGACAACGGTTTTGTTGGAGTCCGAAGATTGCCTCCCGAAGCCTGTCCTGATCGCGGTCGCGTTATTTCGCGCTTCGTCGGGCGCGACGCTGCGATGGCGGAATGATCCCCTTCTCCGGCACCTCTCTTTCAATTTTGTCAGAGAGATTATGCAATGGCTTGTCGTGCGCGGAGGAAAGCTGGCGGGCTGATGCAGTCACGCTCAGGCCCTTGGCTGTGTAAATGGCTTCCTTGAAGGTGGGAGTCCCGCCGAAACTCACATTATTCTTTTGCGCGACGGCGAACACGCCATGCGGCACCCCGTTCACAAATGCGGTCGCGATGTAGTCTCCTACCATCAGCCCGTTCTGCGAATTGGCCAGCCAGTTCAGCGGCATCGCGGCAGAGGTTAGAGTTGTCGGAGTGTTCCAGGTGGACCCGCTGTTGGCCGAGGAGATGTATCCCACGAAGAGTTGACAGGTCGCTGCCGAGCAACTGCTTTGCGGGTAGTAGTAGTAATGCAGCGCGACGTGAGCGCTCGTTCCTGAGGTTGCCGGATCGATTCCAATCCCGGGAATGAAATGATCGACGGTACTCGAAGTGTCATCAATCGGAATACGCGTGACTGGCCCCCATGTCACTCCGTTTGTGGAGGTACTGTAAACGAGGTCGTTGGTAGTACAGTTGGCGCGAAAGCTGCAATCTTCCCACACAGTCCAGATCGTTCCGCCACCATCGAAAGCCGCTGAGGGCAACGGCCCGCTGCGAATCCCACCTGCATCGGCGTGAAGGTGAATGGTCGAGATCGTGACCGGCGCAGTCCAACTCGCGCCGCCATTGCTGGAGAGGAATGCGGCCATCACCCCCGTTTCTATCGGCACAACCACCGTCCCGTTCGGCTGGACGAGTGGTTGGCCGCCGATCCCAGCGGCTGAATTCGCAGTCGGAGTAGGGACACCCCACGTCAGCCCGCCGTCCATCGATGTGCTCATCAGGATCTCGTCGTTGTTGAGGGGATCGTCCCACTCCACGTAGCAATTCCCGTAGTGGGGGCTGTTCGGCCATGAGTCACAGACAATCCAGTTCTTGTCGGAACTCGGAGCGAGCGGATCGACGCTAATCGGGTTTCCCCAATTCAATCCATCGGTAGAGCGACTGACGACAACGGCCGGCGTTTGCGAACTGCTGGATAACGGCAGTGACGCAATCATCCACATGTTGTGCTTCGCATCGAACGCGACTGCCGGATCGCTGGCCGCGTCATAGGGACCGCTTCCCTCCCCTTTGGTCAGGCCGGGCAATGAACCTTGCGTCCAGGTTGCACCGCCGTCTGTCGATGTGGCCCAGCCAATATCGGTCGCGCCGCCTGGGGCGATTCTTCCGACCTGGAACGCCGCAACCATCGTCCCGCCATTCGACAGCAAGTGCGGCTCGACCTCGGTCGCGTGCTGGCCCGGCGCAACGGTGAACGGATCGGAGCTTACCTGGATCAGATTCGGTCCGAGAGGATTTCCCTGTTGCGTGGACGTGGACGAAGAACCACCACAGGCGGCCAGTGCGAGCGTGAAGGCAAAGATGGCGCCCAGGGCCCATCCGTAGGAACTGAATACAACTGGTTTGGTCATACGATGCGGTGTAGGTATTCTGGGACTGCTCCCATCATCTGCGGAATTGGATGCGGGCGCAATTGAATTTAGTGGTCCGCGGTACGATCTCGGCCCTCCTCGATTTGGCTTCGGAGAAACACAATCGCCACGTCATCGGAATAAACCGGCTTCCACTCCGGCATTTTGCTGAGGACCACTGACAGCGCGGCAGTTCTCGGCAACACCTGGCAAGAGCTGCGCCACTTGAAGAAGTCCTCCCATCCTGGCTCTACGTGCATCATCGTCAAATAGGACGTCAGGAAGGGCTCGCCGTAGAAGTCATGCCGATCATCGATCACCACCTTATTGCGCGGATAGAGGCGGTAAATCAAGTAGCCGCCCCAATAATCAGGACTGAACACCGGATCGCGTACGCCGCTTTGTGCGATAAAGCTGACGGCATCGACCGGCATTCTGCGTGCGTCAAAGTGTGCATCCATCAAAGGCGTTAAGCCGATGCGCCCACTGTTGAGAGCGATCATCAAGGTCGCAACCGTAGCTACGATTGGCCCTAGATGACCGCGCCGGGTCGAGTCCATCACCCCCATCCTTTGCCCGAATCCCTTGGTAGCCGGCAAAGAGTTCAGCGAACCGACCATTACTGCCAGAAAAATAGAAGAGATCGGGATGTTGCGTGAGGAGTACAGCGCCGCGTAGACCGCGAAGAGCGTCAGCAGAATCTGGCTGAGCCTGAGCCGGTTGCCACGGCACGCCAGGACTGCAACGGCAATCAGCAGGAGCACGAGAAAGCATCTCTGCGCGATGCCGTGGAAGTTGGGCGACTGGAACTCGTCGATGTGATCCATGAAGAAGCGGTTGGAGAGATAGGAATAGATGTGCGCGTGCAGATGCCATCCGTACGGATTCACTAAGCTCGCGACCGCTGACGTTAGACCTAGCAGCGTGAGTTGCCGCACCTGCTTCCCTGCGGCGATCTTCTGAAGCGATTCCTCGATGCGTGACTCCTTCAAGCGTAGCCACGTCCACACGGATCCCAGCCAGAAAATTCCCAGAAGCACAAAGCCGACTAGGAAGCCTCCGTGCACGTTGACCCAAATCAGCATCAGAAGCGGCAGCAGCCATAGACGCTTATCGCTGTGGTGCTCATCAGATTCCCTTGAGTCAAGGATCCAGAGCCAGATGAGCACGAACAACCAGCTAAGCACGTGTGGACGAGCAAGAAAGTGGATCGTCGACGCGGACATGGCCAGCAACGTCAGGAGCAACGCGACCAGTACGTCAGTCCCGCGCTTGACCAAGAGGCGAAACACCGCCGCAAATACGGTGGCGATGACGACAGCCGTGAACCAGACCACTCCATTCAAACCGGTGGAGAGTTCCAGGCGGCCCACGATGACGTCATACAGCCATTCCCAGGCGATCCAGGGCTGGCGGATTTGCGCAGAGAAGGGATCGACACGCGGAATCGCGTGCGTCGTGAGAATTTCCTGCCCGGTGCGAATGTGCCAACCGATTCCAGCATCCCCCAACAACTTCACGGATAGCGGAGTGAATACCAACGAGGCCAGCAGCGCGACGAAAATCAAGTCCGCGACGGATGGCATCAGCCAGCGCAGTAATGCGTTCTCCGGGGTACCTGCGAGCAAAGAACTTCTGGAACCGTCTGCCATCGCGTGAATCTTATAGATGTAGGGCCGCGTGCAGCAAGGTGACGGAGCAGGAACATGACTAGCAAGACTCGAGTTGTAATTGTGGGTGCCGGCTTTGGGGGCCTGAACGCCGCCCTCGCTTTAGGCAAGGCCGCGCTGCAGATCACCGTGATCGATCGCAAGAACTTCCACACCTTTCAACCGCTTCTCTATCAGGTCGCGACCGCCGGCCTGTCTCCGGGCGAGATCGCCGCCCCGGTCCGCTCCATTCTTCGCTCCCACAAGAATGTCGAGGTGCTGATGGCCGAGGTTACAGGATTCGATCTCGAGCGACGGATCGTGCAAACCGCGGACGCGGACATTCCCTACGATTACCTGATTATCGCCGCGGGGGCTACTCACTCGTATTTCGGGCATCAAGACTGGGAACCTCTCGCTCCCGGGCTCAAGACAATTGAAGATGCGCTCGAGATCCGGCGACGCGTGCTGCTTGCGTTCGAACTGGCGGAGCGCCAGGCGGCCGCCGGAGAATCGGAATTGCCCCTGAACTTCGTGGTTGTCGGTGGAGGCCCTACCGGCGTCGAACTCGCGGGCACGCTCGCCGAGATCAGCCGCCACGCTCTGGCTCATGAATTCCGTTCCATCGATCCGAGGCGCACGCACATCCTGCTGATCGAAGGCGGGCCGAGGGTTTTGCCGGCCTATCCCGAAGATCTTTCGCGCAGCGCGGAGGAGCAACTCCGCGGACTCGGAGTGGAAGTTCGGACTTCAGCGATGGTGACCCTGGTCGAACCAGGGGCGGTCGACATCGGCGAAACCCGCGTGTCGGCGACAGTCGTGCTCTGGGCTGCCGGAGTCGCTGCGTCTCCGCTCGGGAAGAAGCTCGGCGCTCCCGTGGATCGAGCGGGAAGAGTACCCGTCCAAGCCGATTTGAGCCTGCCAGGTCATCCGGAAGTATTTGTCATCGGCGATCTCGCGGCGGCCAAGGACGAGCAAGGCAAAATGCTGCCTGGCGTTGCCCCGGTCGCCATCCAGGAGGGGAAGTTCGTCGCCAAACTGATTCGAGATGAAGTGGAGCGAGCCGGAAGCAACGGAAATCCCGAGGGTGCTCCACCCTTGTCGCGTTCTCCGCGACAGGAGCCTGTCCTCAGCGGACCCGAACGCAGTGAGGGGAAGTCGAAGGGTGGGGGTTTTAACTCCCGCCCCGCCTTCCACTACTGGGACAAAGGCAGCCTCGCCACGATCGGCCGAGCCGCTGCCGTGGCGCAATTCGGAAAGATTCACATTTCCGGGTTCATAGCCTGGCTGTCCTGGCTGTTTGTGCACATCCTGTTCCTGATCGGCTTCCGCAATCGGTTGCTGGTTTTCATCCAGTGGGCGTGGTCCTACGTGACTTACGAGCGCGGAGCGCGTCTGATCACCGGCAGCACGTATCTTCCGGGATGGACCACACCGAACCGGGCAACAACGGTTACTCCCCGGCAACGAGTGGCGCAAGAAATTCACTCCGGCACGCCGAAATAGGTAGACAATGTTGGTGAGCGCCGCCATTGAGCCGTGATTTGGGGCGTGTGACGCTATGAAGAAATTCGCCATCACCAGCACGTTTATCTGCCTAGTCCTTATCGTTGGTTCCTCCTCTCTGTCCGCTGAGGTCCTCAAGGTCGTGGTGAACGACACCATTCAGCCCATTAGCGGGGAATACATCGCGCGTGCTATTGCCGAAGCTGCCCGTCGCAACGATCAAGCCGTCTTGATCGAGATCAACACTCCGGGAGGCATGGTCAGTTCCACGCGGGAGATTATGGAGAAGATTTCCACCTCCACGGTTCCGGTGATTGTGTATGTGACACCAACAGGTGGGCACGCGGGTTCGGCTGGAATTTTCATTCTCGAGTCCGCTGACATCGCGGCGATGGCGCCGGGCACGGCGGCCGGCGCCGCGCATCCCGTGATTCTGATTGGGCCCGTACAACTCAAGCCCGACGAGGAGATGAACCGCAAGATTGAGAACGACGCTGCCGCGCTAATTCGCTCGGTGGCATCGAAGCGAGGTCGCAATATCGAGGCTGCAGAAGGCGCAGTGCGCGAGTCGAAGTCATTTTCAGATCAGGAAGCGATGGCCCAGCACCTGATCGACTATATCGCCTCTAGCCCCGAAGATCTGTTTCGCCAGATGAAAGGGAAACCGTTCAAACGATTTAATGGCGATTCGGCGACCCTGGACCTCGAAGGACAGCCGATCGCAACTTTCAACATGACGTTGAAAGAGCGGATCCTCGACGCCCTCATGGAACCCGATCTGGCCTTCTTGCTGCTCGCGATTGGAGCTCTGGCCTTGTATGTGGAGTTCAATCATCCCGGTGCAGTGATTCCGGGGACAGTCGGCGTCGTATTGATCCTGGTCGCCGCGTTCGCGCTCAATCTGCTCCCGACACGGTTTGCCGCGCTTGGGTTGATTCTTGGCGCATTCGTTCTGTTCGCAGCGGAAGCCAAGTTCGTTTCTCACGGAGTGCTCACCGCAGGAGGCATCGTACTGCTCACACTGGGAGGCCTTCTCCTGGTGGACGCACCGATTCCCGAAATGCGCGTGCATCTGGCGACGGCGCTGGCAGTGAGCGTTCCGCTGGGGATTATTACGGCATTCCTGATGAGCATCGCTCTGAAGGCGCGGCGCAACAAAGTCGTCACGGGAGAACAGGGACTGGTCGGCGAAACTGGTGTCGCACAGACAGCGCTATCGCCGCAGGGAAAGGTCTTCGTGCACGGCGAACTCTGGGACGCGATAGCACCGTCTCCCGTACCGATTGGGCAATTGGTAGTCGTGCGCCGAATCGATGGCCTGACGCTGCAGGTTGAACCGCTGGCAGTCCCGTCATCAACACCCGAGCATCACGCATTGGCATAGTTCACCACAGAGGGCACGGGGGACCACAGAGGAATTCCGGGTGATCCCCTGTGTCCTCTGTCGTGAGTCTTTCTTCTACTTCAGATTGAACAGCGCATTCACGTGCGCCGAGACAATCACGGTTTGAGCCGAGAAATCCTCTGTCGGGGCGGGAGCGGCAGCATTGGGCGCGGCAGCAGACATGGCACGAGCCATCCGTGGCATCACAACTCGCGGATTCTCAAAGGTGTCGACTGAGGCGTAGGAAAGATCGCCCAAGGTCCTTCCGCTGGCACGGGCCACGGTTTCAGCGGAGTTTCGCGCACGCCGATAAGCGTCCTCGACCGCATGATTCTTGGCTTCGTCCATATTTTCCAGAATGTAGTTCAGGGTTTGGGTTTCACTGACATTGGCTTCGGCAAGTTGCTGCGTGATGGGGCCGATCTTGGAAAAGTCCTTCAGTTTGAGCGTGACGTCGGTCGTGACGCGATAGCCGATTACGCGCTGCTTCGGCCTCCACTCGTAGATCGGTTGGACGGACAGGAATCCAACTGTGGCAAGCTTTGTATCCAGCCCGTTAGCACGTAAGACCTGCCGCACCTGATCTACATTTTTCGATGCCCGCTGATACGCCGCTTGCGGGCTGTCATCCTGCACCGAGACGTTCATTTGAATCTGCGCGGTATCCGGAACGGCTTCGAATTTGCCGTCGGCGCCCACATAAACACTGTTGGGCTGCGCGGTGACAGCCGGATGCTCCTGCGCGAACACTCCAATGGAAAAGACGAAAACTGCGGCAAGAACCAATGCAGATTTCATAGCGTTCCTCATGAAGGGGATTATCGGGCATGGGGGCAAGAATTCCTATAAGTGTTAACTTGAGAATTACTTCCGATTGGCCCGTGACTTGCTAATTTTGAATGTCTCTGAGATCAGAGGCTCGATATGGTCCTACAATCTTACATAACTTCGACCGCCTTTAGTCTCCGCCTTTTTCATCCACCTGACGCGTGTACCGCTTGCCTTCTTTGGTTTCCACAACGAGGCAGTAACAAACTGCGTGCTTACGCCAGAACTGCCGGGGAAGCCACGCGCGCAGCATGGTCGGTGAGATGTACTCCGATCGCACTTCCTTGTCGTTGTTGACGTCGCTTCCAAAGGAAAACATGACCTTGTCCTCGGAGGAAAAATTCTCGCCGCGTATCGATACCGCCAACTCTTTGGGACTGTGCTCATTCATGAGTCGGATGGGAAACGGGGACACCGCGGTGACGATCGCGGTCTTTGGCTTCCAACGCCTGAAGTCGCTCTCGGAAAGCCGGCCATTTGGCAGCGGCCGACTGGTGTGTCGAAGGGTTACATCGAATGGCTGCGAAAGTTCCCACTTCTCTTCGTTGCCCCTCACCCAGAAGCGCAGTTTCTCGCCCGCAGGCTGCGCGACCGTGTAGTCTCCTGCATGCGCCGGGTCTACATGCACTCGGAGTTCTGTGGATGAGACATACTCGGTTTCCGGCCATAGTTGATCTGTTTGATAATCACCCGCATCGGGATAGTATCCCGCGTAGACGAAAGAATCCTTCGTGAAGCCGCGGCCACGCAGGATCAGTTTCATCTTGTCCTGTCTAAGATCATCAGGAAGGCTCGCGGGCGAAACTGAGTCCAGCTTGGGACTCGACCTGCTGGCTACGTGCACGGTGGCGCCGTCCTCGGTATCGTTCGACGTTGTTACCAAAAGAATCCCCGGACTCTGCAGGCAGTCAGGGTCGACCGTGATGCGTACATGCGCCAAATCCAGAACCTGTGCATGGAAGCTCTGTTGGCGGCATCGGCCACCCCGTGATGCATCCATGCGAAACTTCGTACTCTGGCCGAGATCCTGACCCATCGCATCAAAGGTGATCGCCCCCATGCCTTGCGCCGCCCGTACCCAGGTATGGCCAAGGCGGGGCGCAGGGGTGAATTGCTGGCGTCCACCAACCGTGGCTCCCGAAACAATGCCACCTGGGTGGGATGTCATCACAGTGTTGATGTCGCAAGTAAGTGTTTCCCCATTCGGATCCCAGATCGAGACTTCCAGATTGTCTTCCGGCTGCTCGTAGCCATTCAGAGAGCTGCGGTCCCACTCCCAGTCCAGTGTTCCGTTGGCCTGAATCGCAACAGGTTTCCTGTCTAAGAGCAGAGGCCGATCCAAAACCTCGATCCATGCTCTGCGAACCTGGTCGGGGTGAGGGATTGAATAGAAGAGGTGCCTTCCGTCATCACCCACGGCAAGTTGAAGCTCGCTGGAAGGTCGCTGCTGCGTCGCTTGTCCAAAACAGACAACACAAGCCGTCAAGCAAACAAGGCTGGCTATGATCCGCATGCGATTAGGCTATCCTTGGCAAGCTGTGCCGTCGACATTACGGCGGTGTGCAAGTCAGCTTGAAAGGGTATTCGAAGTGGTTAGTCGGCTACTCGGGAGTTACCGCTCAGAAACCGGAGGAGAGGCCACCCTCTCGCCCGTCCTGCGAAAGTTAGCGCTAATGGCGAACCCCAAGTCGCCCCTTCAGAAGAACGCATCGTGCCGCGGATCTTGCGAGGTGGGAGCAGCCAGCGTCCGGGTCAGGGAATCATCAAATTGCGATCCAGTCGGATTTCGAGGGCAGTCCCTTTGTCGAGCACGAGATCGTGACCAGACTCAAAGGCCGAGTACGCCGAGTTCGCACCGCCGTTGCCCGCTCCAGCGGCCGCACCTTTCTTGCCTCCTGAGTGCACTCCTTCTGCCGCACCTTCGCTCTCACCAATCACCACGGCTTCAGCGATCTCTTCCCTCGTCATCCCCTTGCGCCCAATCTCTCCCTCTTCTCCCATCTGCTTCAGACCGTGTTCTCCGGGTACGCCGGTGACGGTCGCGATGA
>Ga0307477_10003152_pt1 | contig 12382 bp, 7 predicted proteins | sample atmos_gasesECM2C_FD_203316 | JGI IMG/M metagenome (GOLD analysis project Ga0307477, IMG submission 203316) | Hardwood forest soil microbial communities from Morgan-Monroe State Forest, Indiana, United States - atmos_gasesECM2C_515 | ecosystem: Environmental > Terrestrial > Soil > Temperate...
CCCTGCGGATCGAGCACCGTGACGCCGTTCGGCTTTTCGGGAAGTTGCACGTCGAATGTGAGCAGGTCAGTTCGCTGCCACGCCAGAGGATTCCAGACCACCACCGGTACGCCCGCGATGGTTCTGGTGTTTATTTCCGAAGACAGAGTGCGCAGCGCGTTTGAAGTGGCGTCGTTAGCGGTCCAGTGGACTACGTCATAGTCCCGCTGCGCATCCTTGTAAATCACGCCGATGCCGGAACCGGCCGCCAAGTCGTGAAACTGATTGAACAAGACTTTCTTCCAGGCTTCGGTGAAGTTCGTTCCCGGATATGCGGTGCCCCGCAGCCAGGCCAGCGCGGAATATTTTTCGGCATTCAGTAGCCATTCTTCGCTCTCGCGCATGTTCTGTTTGTGTTTTGCCTGCGTCGTGAAAACGCCACGATGAAATTCCAGATAAAGCTCATCATTCCAGGTCGGCAGTTCGATCCTTTCCTCACTGGCGGCGGGCAACCCCGGCCCCTTGGCCACCGATTTGTAGTTCCATACTGGCGAATGCTCGGAATCCAATTTGCTTTCCACCGCGGAGAAGAACGCCTGTGCAGATCCGAAATTCATCGGTGGAAAGACCAAGTCCGGATTCGATGCCCAGCGGATTCCCCTGTCGAGCATGTCTCGCGTCGGTCCACCACCGTGATCGCCCTCCCCAAAGAGATTCAGCACCTCAGTGAGCCCCGGGTTATGCGAATTTGCTCTTCCGAGATCGTATGCGAGCCGGACGGGTTCAATGGACCCTCCGTAGCCCAGTGGGAAGTAAGTCAAGACGCGGCTGCCATCGGGGGATTGCCACCAGAACAGGGTCAAGGGAAGTTGGTTGGTCTCGTTCCAACTCATTTTCTGGGTTACGAAATAATCGATCCCGGATTTCTTGTAGATTTGCGGAAGTTGCCAGCTGTACCCGAACGAATCTGGATTCCAGCCGATGCGGACGTCGGCGCCGTATTTTTGCCGAAAATAGCGCTTCCCAATGAGAAGTTGGCGCACCAGCGATTCGCCGTCCGGCATGTTCAGATCCGGTTCCACCCACATACCGCCGACCAGCTCCCATCGATTTTCTTTGGCGCGGTCGACGGTGCGTTGAAACAGCGGCGGGTATTTTTGCTCCATCCATTCGCTGTACTGCGCGGCAGATTGTGCGTAATGCAGTTGTGGATATTCATCCATTAACTGCAGCGCGGTTCCGAAGGTACGGCGGACCACATCCACCGTTTCGGTCCAGGGCCACAACCAAGCCGCATCGATGTGCGAATTTCCCGTTAGTTGAACTGAAAGCTTTTTGACGGGCTCGCTTATCGCTTGCAAGCTGCTGTGAGCCTTCGTAATGGATCGGTCGAAAGCTTGCTGATCGCCGCCGTGCAAAGCATCAAGGTCCACCGTAGCAGATGCGCCTTCAATGCGGCGGGTGGTATCAGCCACGTCGGGGCCAAGTGCGGGCGCGAATTCGGCTGCAGAGAAGATTTCCTGCCAGAGCGTTTCTGAATTCGGCGGTCCAGAATTTCGTACGATACGAAGATCTGCGCCTTCAAAGTGTTTGGGCTCTGTGCTTCGACTGAGTTTGACCGCGACCAGGACTCTGTCTCCCGGCTTTGCGGCATCGAACAGGATGATCGGTTCTAAATCGTCCCCCATTGCCACCCGGCGGCCGTTGAAGTAAACAATGGTGGGACCTAAGCCGTCCGCATTGGCATTGAAATGGAAGAAGATTTTGGCGCCGGTGATATCCTCTCCGCCGACGTTCCTTGGCACTTCGATCCAGGCGCGATACCAGAGTGCATCTGCGGGACCCTGCCACCCTGTCTTTACGGTTTCCCAAGCGGAGTCGTCGAGATCGACCGTTTCACCATGAGGTAAATTGGCGACATGCATTTTCCATTGCGGTTGAGGTAACCAATCTAGCGCAAAAAGTTGCGGAATGACGGCTTGAGTGCGGGCAGGAAATTTCTTGAGTTCTCCTCGGGCCTCTTCTGGAAGTTGATTCTGGGCCCGGAGCGGCGACGCGCTTAGCAACATTCCTGCCAAAGGAAAAAACCAAGCTAGCGTGCTTGAAATGCATTTGAGTCGAAAAGGGCTATATTTCACAGTAATCTCAATCTTTCGAAAACCTTAAATTCAAGCGTCTGACTGACGTCGCGGTTTGTACTAGCACGTCGCAAAACTCTCCTCCAATAAAGGACTGAACGGTACGCATACGACTCGCTGAACTGACGGCATGCAGGACGCGCCCGGCGCGAATACGAGACATGCCACAAGGTTAACGTTCGATTTCGAATGACAAGAATCGTATCGATTCGAGCGCAGCCATGCTAGCTTCTCGACACCCAGAACGTCAAGATTTAAAGACACTTGTATCACCTGGCCAATCTGACAGTCAGTGAGTAGAAATATCGTTGTAATCTAGAGGTTGCGGTGATTCGGGCAGACCCGGACAGCATCCGAAAAAAGCAGAGCTTGGGCTGGAGTTCGGGGAGTTCTTCCAGCCAGTGACGTAAGCCTGGCGCCGTTCGCGAAGTTAAAGGGAGGCGATTCCAGCTTCGAAGCTCGCCGCCCTATCGGCGACTACTTGCGCGTCGAGAAACCAAAAACCGTCACTCTGTGAAAGCGTTGCCCGGGTTTCAGTTCGGTCGTCGGAAACTCTGGATGATTCGGCGAATCGGGGAAGTGCTGGGTTTCCAGACATAGCCCATAGCGACGTTGGTACCCGATTCCGCTTTTCCCCTTGATCGTACCATCAAAAAAATTGCCAGTGTAAAACTGAACGCCCGGTTGATCTGTAAGGACGCGCATGACCCTACCGCTGTTGGGCTCGTAGACTTCCGCTGCCTCCGCCAGTTCGCGACCGCCTGCGTCCAGGACAAAGTTCTGATCGTAGCCTCCGGCGACCCGCAATTGCTCGTAATCGGAATCAATTCGCTCACCGATACGGGTTGACTTTCGAAAATCCAACGGAGTGCCCTCCACGGACTTGAGTTCGCCAGTCGGGGTGAGATTAGAGTCTGCCCAGGTGAAGCGCGAAGCACGCAGGATAAGGTCGTGATCCAGTATGTCGCCTTGGCCTGCTCCTTTGAGGTTGAAATAAGTGTGATTTGTGAGATTCAAGATGGTGTCTTTGTCGGTGGTTGCCGAGTAGTCGATGGTCAGCGCACCCTGGCTCAGCGTGTAACGCACCACAACGTTAAGATTGCCGGGATATCCTTCTTCCCCGTCCTTGCTCAAATACGTCAGCTCAACGCCTTCAGGAGTGAGGTGGCCCTTCCAGACAACCTGATGGAAGCCATGTGGCCCGCCATGAAGAGCGTTCGGACCGTTGTTAATGGCGAGCGAGTATTGTCTGCCATCCAGCGTGAAGGTGCCTCTTGCGATTCGGTTCGCGTATCGCCCGACAATCGGGCCCAAATATGCGGTCCCCTTGTGGGTGTTGTTGTTCACATATCCATCCAAATCGTCAAATCCCAGAACGATGTCTGCGGATTTTCCATTTCGATCAGGCACTTTCAGCGATACCAGGTAGCCGCCGTAATTGGTCACGCGCACTTCGATGGGACCTTCGGACAACGTGTAGATATCGATCGGAGTTCCATCCGGTAACTTGCCAAAAAGATCTTTCTTCACGTTGCTCCTGCCCTCCACCGAAGAGACGCACAATAGCAACACTGATGCGGTCAGCACATGTTTCCATCCCATATTCATGGACGTTCCTTAGTACTGAGTAACTCTAGCCTACGAAGCTGATGGCGGACCGGTAGACTTTCGAACTCGCAATTCCGCTTTCAATGTGATCACAAAAGGTTCAGCTGAAAGAGGATCGGTGTCTGACAGAATACGCAAAAGCGTTTGCGCCGCCTGCCGTCCCACCTCGTGACCGGGCTGAGCAACCACCGTCAGCTCCGGACGAATTAAAGTGCTGAGGCTAAACCCATAGGTATCGGGCGCCGGCTCATCGAATCCGATGATGCTGACCTGATCAGGGCAAGTCACATGAAGTTCGTGCACGGCCCGGAGAAGTCCCAACGTCATTAAGCCATTCGAACAAACAATTGCGGTCGGTGGTTGGGGCAATCTCAGCAGGTCAAGTCCGTTTTGATACCCACTCTCGGGATGGTAGTCGCCACGTTTAAAGTATGCCCCGTTAACTGGTAGATGTGCGTCCTCGAGCGCGCGCCGGAATCCCTCTGCCCGCTCGCTCGCAGTGGAGAGATCAAGACGTCCCGCAATGAACGCCACCGATCGGTGCCCGAGTTCAATGAGGTGTGCAGTCGCACGATAGGCCGCGTCGACATTGTCCACAACCACCGCCGCCCCTCTATATCCGGGCGGCACGCGATCGAAAAGCACGATGGGAGCGCCCGAACGCAATTGCGTATCAGCAACCGCATATAAGTCCGTCGATGCCAACAGAATGCCGTCTACCCGTCGCGAAAGGAGGGCTCGGAGATGACGTTGCTCCTGCTCGACATCGTCGTCAGAATTGCACAACAGCACCGAATACCCGACACTGCGGGCCGCATCTTCGATTCCGCGCAGCACATCCACAAAGAACCCACTCGAAAAATCCGGAACCACCACCCCCAGCGTGGTTGTCTTCTTTACCCGCAAGCTGCGAGCCACATGATCGGGATGGAAGTTCAATGCCTTCATGGCGTCCTGAACCTTGGCCACCACGACGGGGCGTACTACCTGTTTTCCGTTGACGACAGCGGAAACTGTGGCAACCGAGACGCCAGCTAAACGCGCAACATCTCGCATCGTATAGGCGCGCTTGTGCGATACCTTGTCCATACGGTTGTCATGCTAATTGGCTTGCATGTCGGAGCGCAACACAATACGTCGAATCGATTTGTCCGCCCTGTCGAAGACCACGCACGCCGGGGATGACCCGCAGGATGGTTGGTGTTCAAATAAATCGTTTGTTATTAGTTATTTATAGTCGCTCTAAAGCTTCTTGGAGCAAGATTGAAAGAGCTCATTCCTCGTAGTTGAATCGATTCGATTTTGCGAGTAGATTACCCGTGAGATCGAACGGGTGCACTACGATCTCTCTGGCATCGTGGCTGATGAAAGGGTGACCCCTCATGGGAAAACAAGTGTTCCTGTTCTGGCCGGGAGATGGCAGGAAGGCCCCGAACGATCTCGCCAAGGCGAGCATGGAGAACGCCACACACCAATTGGAACTAGCGCTCCGGAAGCTCGGGCGCGAACCGCGTTTGATTGAAGGATTTATATCCAAACCTCATGAATCGATCGAAAAACTAGGTCCGATCAGCGATCCGATGATCGGAGTATGCGTGCATTGGTGTTACGCGCCTCACACTACGGAAGGAGTTGTAGGAAAGCAGAATCCCCTTTTGCTGGCAAGCAACTTCTCTGGTCAGTGGCCCGGCCTCGTTGGTCTGCTGAACACAGGGGCCTCTCTCGAGAGTCTGGATCGTCCATTCTCACGTATTTGGACCGATTCGAAAGAGTGGACTTCCGACGATGTCTTTATGGACCGTCTGGCGCAGTGGTGCGAGACGGGGAAGATTACCTATCCCGAGAAAGACATCTCTTACGAGGCTCCCGTTTCTAGTGAAGCCAGCGACACTGCACACAAAACTGCGGAGCAGATCCGAAAGCGACGGATTTTGATTCTGATGCTAGGCGATACATCGATGGGAATGATCAACGGGTACTTCGGGGCGCGACTGCTCCATCGATACGGCTTCGCAGAACACAAAATCGACCAGGCATGGGTCATCGATCGCGGCTCTAGCGTAGACTCTAAGCGCATTCGCGATGCGTTCCAGTTTGTCCAAGATCGTGGCGTGAAGTTCCATTGGCAGGAAAACGGGGCGGCGGATTTCAACGAGAATGCGACTTGCGAACAACTCCGCGACTACCTCACCGTGCTCGATCTGGTCAAAGAATACAAAGCTGATTGTCTCGGCTGGCAATATCAGCTGGGTCTGATTCCCTTGCGGCCACCGTCCGATTTTTCCGAGGGTTTATTCAATTCCACGTGCCGTCCTGAATCGAACGGTGATACCGTCGTCTGCTCAACCGAGGCAGATCAGGGAAATGTGATTCCCATGGAAATGATGAAGAGACTGCTGAAAAGCAAGGGCCTTCATCAAGGAGTGTTCTTCCATGACGTGCGTTGGGGTGGAGAGTGGGGTGGACGTTTTATCTGGGTACTACTTAATTCCGGTTCGAGCGGCGCTTATGCATTCAACCATAAGCCGGAGGTTTTGAGCGGAGTCCATTCTTACCGCCAGCCGGCCGCCTATTTTCCGACGGCTGGGGGAACATTTACCGGCGAGAGCTTGCCGGGGAAGGTGACTTGGGCCAGAAGCTACATCCGCGGAGGCGTCTTGTGGATGGATATCGGAAAGGGTGAGGTGGTGAAACTGCCGCCCCATATTCGCGACGAGTGGTGGTCGGGTACCACGAGGGAATGGCCGCTCATGACTGCCGATCTTGGCATGCCGCGAGATACCCTGATGGCTCACTATATGTCCAACCACATCGCGGTGGCGTACGGCGACATCTTTAGCGAGATGTTGGCTTTGTCGAAGGAGCTTGGATTCGAGGTGCGACTCATTTCGCATACGAATTAAACTGACATCCGGCGTACTACGCAACGATGGCCGAAAACGAATCTCACATTCTCGACCGGTTGCGTCGCGATCAGCTCATCACTGGACGTGATGTCCGTCTGACCCCTCTCGGCGGAGGGGTGTCCTCAGACCTGTTCCTTGTCGAAAACCAGGGTAAGCGTTTTGTCGTGAAACAAGCGCTCCCGCGGCTCAGAGTCAGGGAGCCGTGGGAGGCAGACACCTCGCGCAACCGCTACGAATATGAATTCTTACGCTACCTCGGCAGCATCGCTCCACAGGCGGCTCCCAAGGTTTTTTGTATTGGGACCGACTATTTCGTGATGGAATACCTCGGACCCGAATATCGCAACTGGAAGCAGTTGTTGATGAGTGGTGACTGCCAGGCCCTACACGCGGTGATGGCGGCGAAGATCCTCGGTCGATTGCATCGTTGTTCTTGGAGCAATGCCGATCTCGCAAAACGGTTTGATACGACCACCAATTTCCACCAACTTCGCACGGATCCATACCTGGTCACCACTGGACGCCGGCATCCCGCGCTGCGGACATTTTTCGAGCAGGAGGTCGTGCGATTGGAGAACACGAGGGAGTGTCTGGTTCATGGAGATTACAGCCCGAAGAATATGCTCATTGGCAACGGACGGCTAGTGCTCCTGGATTGCGAAGTCGCGTGGTATGGAGATCCAGCATTCGATTTGGCATTCCTGATCAATCATCTTTTGTTAAAGGCGCTCTACCTCGCGCCCGCGGATCGAGGTCTGCAGGATTTAATAGTCGGATTGGTCGAAGCGTATTATGTCGAGCGCGGGAAGTGGAGCTTGAAAGAGGAATTCGACTCAAGAACAGCAAGGTTACTCCTGATGTTGCTTTTGGCCCGCGTTGATGGGAAGTCGCCTGTTGAATATTTAACCAGCGATCATAAGAAAGACTTTGTAAGAACTTTCGGAGGTTCTCAATTATGCGAGCCCACCGTTACGCTCGTTGAGGTCGTCTCTGACTGGTTCGCAGGTCTCCTGACGCGCTTTGGACAATGAGGGCACCATGAGAATTGCGCAAACCACTGCTTTCCAGATTTTTGATTCCCGCGGCAACCCCACCATGGAGGCGGAAGTAGTACTTGATGGCGGAACTCGTGGCCGTGGACTGGTTCCGTCCGGAGCATCCATAGGGGCGCGCGAGGCTTTGGAATTGCGGGATGGTGATGGAGCACGATTTCGCGGTCGATCGGTGCAGCGGGCAGTTCAAAATGTGAATGGTGAAATCGCGAAGGCATTGCAGGGGAAGGATTCCGGGGATCAAGCGGGCATCGATCGCATCCTGGTCGAACTGGATGGTACGCCGAGCAAAGCCCGCCTGGGTGCAAATGCGATTCTTGCTGTGTCCCTGGCGGTCGCGGATGCCGCAGCGAACGCTCGCGGGAAGATGCTTTGCGAGTCTCTGACTCCAGAACCGGGAACTCTTCTACCGCTGCCCCAAATCCAGTTAATCGGAGGCGGTGCCCACGCTGATCATCGCACCGATATTCAGGATTTCTTACTGATTGCGATTGGGGCACAGAGTTATATGGAGAGCCTCGAGATCATATTCAGCACCTACCATGTGGCGAAAGACGTTCTTAGGGAGCGCAACAAGTTGTTTGGTGTTGCCGACGAAGGGGGCTACTGGCCGGAGTTCCAGACGAATGAGGAGGTTCTTCAACTGCTAGTGGAAGTGATCGAACGAGCGGGATATGTGCCGGGTGAAGACGTCGCCATCTCGCTCGACATCGCAGCCAGCAACTTATTTGATCGAGAGACGGGTCACTATCATTTTGCCAGAGAAGAAAGGAAATTCAGTTCAGAGGAATTTGTGGAACTGTTGCTGGGCTGGTGCAAGAAATATCCAATCATTTCCCTGGAAGACCCGATGTCTGAGACCGATTGGGACGGTTGGGGGCGCATTCACACCGCGCTCGGAGAAAAGACTCAGCTTGTCGGCGATGACTTGTTCTGTACGAATGTGGAACTCATCGAGCGTGGCATCGAAGCAGGAATTGCGAATGCAGTGCTGATCAAGCCAAATCAGATAGGAACGGTCACCGAAACACTTGCCGCCATACGGGTCACGCAGCAAGCCGGATGGTTGCCGATCATTAGCGCCCGCTCCGGCGAGACCGAAGACGCGTTCATCAGCCATCTGGCAGTGGCTACCAATGCCGGACAACTGAAGGTTGGTTCGTTTTCCCGCAGCGAGCGTATGGTGAAGTGGAATGAAGTAATCCGGATCGAACGGGCGTTGGGTGCGCATACTCGCTTCCTGGGAGGAGAGATTTTCAAGGGGCTGCGATCAGGAGCCCACAAGATCTAACTGCATCGCGAGCCATTTATTTCCAGTGATTCCAGAAGACTACTTCCCGGCGTTTCCCGGCCCTCCCACCGGATAAATCTTCGGCAAGCGATCCCCCACGGCAGGCATAGGCGGAAAAGCCGCGTGAGGCTCTGTCTGATACCAATACGCCACTGAAGAATAATTATCGGAGCGATGATTCGCGTGTCCGTGCTCGATCGTGGCCTTGAGCGATTTTGTAAAGGGAATGGGTGAATCAAGGTGAAAGCGATAGACAGACGAACCGCGTCCAGCGCGTTCCGCGCCGACGACAGGAGCTCCATAGAGCGGATAGGAAAATGCGTGCCCTCCAAAATCCCACGCGCCTAAGAAATAGTCCTCGGATCCGGTTCCATTGATGGAAGGTGTTTTCTCTCCATCGATGAAAAACATGTCATCGCCTTCTCCCCACCAGCTGTCTTGGTTCTGCTGTACCGACATGGTGACGCCCACGAAGTGTCCGCGTCCGGTTGCTTCCAACCAAACGTAGTTGTCGGCGCCATCCAGATTCTTTTTGCCGTCCACTGCGGGATCGCCGTTGCTTTCCCACAGGTTCGTCCAGCCCTTCGCCGGGGCGGCCTGCCGATATTGCGCATGGAAATACAACGTGTCCGACGGGAATGCCTTCTTATACAGCCGGTAATCGATGTTGAAGTAGAACGCATCGACAGCACGGCTGCCTTCGTTCGTGACCGTCAAACGCGCGGTCTTTTGAAAGGGCATTGGGAAAAAGGCGTTGAGGGCATTATCGGGTGCCACTTGCAAAGGTAAAGATTGGTAAAGAACGTAGTCCCCAAGTCCCAGGCCGAAAAAGTCGCCGACCGGAGTTTCGATGCTTGGAGTGGCCTCACCGTCCCAGTAGGCTCGAAGCACGAGTCTCTTCAGGTGAAACTTTTCGGGCGATGCGATTGTGAACCAGATATGAGTGATGAGGCCCGGTCCTGCGTCCTCGAGTAGAGTGAGGCTTTGGCCTGGAGCAATCGCACGAGCATCGGCGTTGCCTCCGCTGCGGTCATAGCTTGAGGATCGCTTTTGAATGTAGTCGTGAGGTGTCGGGAGCCCGGAGAGCCAGGTGGAACTTCCCATTTCAGTCTGTGCTACTGCGGGCACGCACAGAGTCAAAACTAAAGCGAGGATTCGAATGAACATTTGTGCCTCCTTCATCCAACTCGATAGGAATTAAACTATCGAAAGCCGATTCGCATCAGGCCGGAGTGCCGGTTGCGAGCCTCAATACCTTTTCCTGGCTGGAATCTGCGGTAGTGACAATCCCCGCTTGCCGGCCTTCTCGTAAAACGACGATCCGGTCACAGCAACGCCACAACTCCGGGAGTTCAGAGCTCACCAGAATCACCCCCTTGCCCGTGGAGGCAAGTTCATCGATGATCGTGTAAATCTGTTCCTTCGCAGCGACATCGATGCCCCGTGTGGCATCGTCGAGGAAAAGTACGAGCGGTTCCGCAAGCAGCCAGCGCGTCAAAATGATTTTCTGCTGATTTCCCCCACTCAGGCTTGCGATGCGCACATTGGGGGAAGCCGATACGGCGAGCTTCTTCTGAAATTCGGCAACCTGTTGCTCTTCGATTCGGAAGCGTCCCGAGCCCCACCGGCTGAGCACAACGATCGAGGCATTTTCCTGCACGGACATCTTCGGAAAGATGCCCTGCCAACGACGGTCTTCAGGCAACAGACACATTCCTTCCCGGATCGCCTGCGCAGGGGAATTCGGAGAAAAGGGATGGCCATTTAATTGAATGTCGCCGCCTGTACGTTTGCGCAGACCGAATAGAGTTGCGCCCAATTCGCTTCGGCCAGCGCCAACCAGTCCAGCCACTCCCAGGACCTCACCCGCACGAAGCGTGAAATTTATGTCGGACAAGAAAGCTGTATTCAGGTTCCGCACGTCAAGGACGACATTCGGTCTGAACACTCGATCCGTGCGCTCGTTGCGATCGAGTTTACGGCCAACCATCATGGTTATGAGTTCTTCAGAGGTCAAATCACTGGCATTCCGCGTGCCCACCAACATGCCATCGCGAAGAACCGTTACCCGGTCCGCGATTTGTCGCACCTCTGCCATTTTATGAGAGACGTAAACGAACGAAACGCCATCACGCTTGAGATGTGCGATCAACTCGAATAACGATTGCACTCCATCTTCGGTTAAGGAGCTTGTCGGCTCGTCCAGCAGCAATACGCGGGAATTCAGGCTTAGAGCTCGCGCGATTGCCACGCGCTGGATTTGACCAACCGCGAGATTCCGCAATAACGTGTTCGGCGGAACCTCGAGCCTGACCTTGGCAAGAAAGGTGGAACACCATGCACTCAGGTCCCGTTTACGAACGATGACCTTCTCGCGGGCAGCGGGATTCGCTATGGCGAGGTTTTCTGCAATGGTGAGATGAGGGAAAAGATCGAGTTCCTGAAAGACGATACCAATTCCGAGTGCCTGGGCGCGCAAAGGATGGTCGATAACGACGCTTTCTCCACTGACGAAGAGTTCTCCTTCGTCCGCGATGACGACCCCGGCAAAGATTTTGGCGAGTGTGCTTTTCCCGGCGCCATTCTCTCCCATGAGGGCATGGACTTCGCCCCGGTCGAGCGAAAAGCTGACATTCCAGAGAGCTTGGGTTCCCTGGAATCGCTTGCTGATTTTCCGTGCTTCGAGAACAGGTGGCATCAGAAAGTCAGTTTCTGATACATCTGGATCGCATTGTCAGACGTGATCAACTGAGGCTGCAAAATGTATTGCTTCTCAGGGTGAAAGTTGCGGTCATGCAGGATTTGTTCCCCGACCTCCACCGCTTTGTCAACGCACAAGGGGTAATAGAATGTGGCGGCGAGAACGCCATCCACCACCTTCTTGACGCCACCGGCCGGACCGCCCAGCCCATCCACACCAATGAAGAGCATCTGTTTATCCCGGCCCAGATCGTGGGCTGCGAGGTAGGCTCCCACCGCCATGGGATCGTTGTGCCCGTACACTACGTCAATCTCCGGTTGCGCGCGGAGAACTTCTTGCATTCGTTCCCGGGCATTGCTCTGCAGCCAGTCAGCTACGGCCTCATGCACAACCCGAATCCCGGGGTAACCTCTCAGCACCTCATGTGCTCCGTTATAGCGGTCCATCTCAGCTTCAACTCCCAGGAGGCCGCGGATCTCGACAATTCTTCCCTGCGGCTTGCCATACTTTTTACCAAGGCTGTCTACAATGAATTGTCCCGCCATCTTGCCGATTGCAAGGTTGTCGGCGCTGATGAAAATTGTGTAATTAGGCTGGGTAATATCGCGCTCAAGGCAGATCACGGGGATACCAGCGGCCATGGCCTTTCCCATCACCTCCGTAAGCGGAGCCCGTTCGTTGGGAGCGACAATGAGCAAATCCGGTTT
>Ga0307477_10003153_pt1 | contig 12382 bp, 12 predicted proteins | sample atmos_gasesECM2C_FD_203316 | JGI IMG/M metagenome (GOLD analysis project Ga0307477, IMG submission 203316) | Hardwood forest soil microbial communities from Morgan-Monroe State Forest, Indiana, United States - atmos_gasesECM2C_515 | ecosystem: Environmental > Terrestrial > Soil > Temperate...
CAATATGTTGTCGCGGAAGCGGGGATCTTCCTGTTCGAGGCGCGAAGTGCCGAAGACCGGCCGGCGGCCCTCCTCGTTGCGCAGAAAGATCCGGCACAGACGGCGGGACAGCTCATCAGCCACCTCACCGAGATGATGCAGCCTGCCCGACCCGACCGGGTATTCGACCTTGAAGTCGTCACCATAGTAGCTGTGGAACCGGAGCAAAGATTCGATGATCAGGAAATTCATCGGCATCCAGATCGGGCCGCGCCAATTGGAGTTGCCGCCGAACATGCCCGTATCCGACTCCCCCGGGACGTAGCGGACCTCGAGCCGGTGGCCGGCACGTTCCAACACGTAGGGAGTTTCTTCATAAAATTTGGACAGTGAACGAACCCCAAAGTCGGACAGGAATGCCGTCTCGTCGAGCATCCGGTTGAGCAGGCGTTTCATGCGGTGGCCACGCAGCAGCGACAGCAGGTGCCGCTCGCCGGTACTTGCGTCATGCCAGCGCGACACCAGCCGTGCCAAGTGTGGTCGGTGCTCGAGAAACCAATGCGACCGGGCACTGAATCTCGGCAGTCGAGTGAAGACCGAAGCGTCGAGGACCTCGACGGCAAAGAGGGGTATCAGCCCGACCAGCGAGCGCACGCGCGATGGAATTCGCTCCCCGCCGGGGAGGTGCACGACATCGTAATAGAATTCGTCCTCCTCGTCCCACAAACCGATCCCGTCGCCGCCGATATTGGTCATGGCTTCGGCGATATAGAGGAAGTGCTCGAAAAATTTGGAAGCGATGTCTTCGTAGACGTGGTCCTTGAGCGCCAGCTCGAGCGCAATGCGCATCAGGTTGAGCGTGTACATCGCCATCCAGGCGGTGCCGTCGGCCTGGTTGATGTGACCCCCGCTCGGCAGCGCTTCGTTGCGGTCGAATATGCCGATATTGTCGAGCCCCAGAAACCCGCCCTGGAAAATATTTTTGCCCTCGACGTCCTTGCGGTTGACCCACCAGGTGAAGTTGAGCATCAGCTTGTGGAAGACGCGTTCGAGAAAATCCCAGTCGCCCTCGCCGCCGCGGTGATCCCGGTCGATTTCGTAGACCCGCCAAGTCGCCCAGGCGTGCACCGGCGGATTGACGTCACCGAATGCCCATTCATACGCCGGCAATTGGCCATTGGGGTGCATATACCAGTCGCGCGTCAGCAGCAGCAGCTGGTTCTTGGCGAAGCTCGGATCGATCAGTGCCAGGGTGACGGCGTGAAAGGCGAGATCCCAGGCAGCATACCACGGGTATTCCCACTTGTCCGGCATCACGATGATGTCGGCATTGTTCAGATGCAACCAGTCGGAATTCCGTCCATGCTGCCGCGCAGCGGGCGGCGGGGGCTGGAGTGGGTCACCGTTCAGCCATTCGGGTATGTCGATGTAGTAGAACTGCTTTGACCACAGCATGCCGGCCAGCGCCTGGCGCTGTACGAGCCGCGCATCGGGGTCGGCGATGCCCTGCTGCAGCTCGGCGTAGAATTCGTCGGCTTCACCTCGGCGCTGATCGAATACCCGGTCGAAATCGCCGAGCCCGGATGGGTGGTCAGCCAGGGTCAGCCGCGCACGCACGCGGCCGCTCCCTCCGGCCGGCAGGTTCAGCCGATAATGCGCCGCGACTTTCGTGCCGCGCCGGTCCGCTCCGATGGCCTCGGTGTCGCCATGGATTATATAATCGTTGATGCCGTCCTTGAAATGGTGGCCGGGTGCCTCGATCCCGCACAGACGCCTTATATTCGTCTCGTTCTGACAGAACAGAAATTCGCAACGGCCGTCACAGTATAGCCGCAGCGCCGGCAGCCGCGGATAATCCACCGAGATCGAATGATCCTCGCGCGCGACGAGCTGCGGCCTCATCGAATCGGGCTTCCACGACCAGGTGTTGCGCGCCCAGAGCTGCGGCAGCACATGCAACGGCGCCGGTTCGGCCGCGCGGTTGTGGATCGTTACCCGCATCAGGATGTCGTCGACATCGGCTTTTGCGTATTCGATCTCGACATCGAAATAGCGGTTCTCGTTGAATACGCCGGTGTCGATCAGCTCGAATTCGGGTTCGTCCCTGCCGCGCCGCCGGTTCTCCTCGACCAGCCAGACATAGGGAAACGCCGCCTGCGGATACTTGTAGAGCATGCGCATATAGGAGTGGGTTGGCGTGCCATCGAGATAATAGTAGAGCTCCTTCACGTCCTCGCCGTGGTTGCCCTCGCCATTGGTCAGCCCGAACAGTCGCTCCTTCAAGATCGGGTCGCGACCGTTCCACAGGGCGAGGCCGAGACAAAGCAGCAACCGATCGTCACCAAACCCGCCGATCCCATCTTCGCCCCAGCGATAGGCCCGGCTGCGCGCATGGTCGTGCGGGAAATATCCCCAAGCGTCGCCGTTCTCGCTGTAATCCTCGCGCACCGTTCCCCACTGGCGCTCGCTGAGATACGGTCCCCAGCGCCGCCAATGCACGCCCTGATGTATCTCCTCCAGGCGCCGGGCCTCTGCGGTTCGCGCGATTGTCGCACGCAATCCTGTGCTTGCTGACGTCGCCATCGGCTCAGTCCCTCCGAATGCGCGAACCTGCGCGCTTCCTTACCGCGTTAGCCGAGAGCCTTGCCGCCGTCGACGGTACGGCTCGGGACGATAACCGGAGCGCATCCGCATAATGCCCTATCGGCATTTTTAAGGGAACAATCGACGGTTTACGTATGCGCCATTGCGAGTTAACGGAGCGTAGGTCATGTCTGCCCTTTTTGCCAGCAATGCCGATACCGACAGCGCGCGCTTCAGTCACGAGCATAGGGTTCCAGCGGCGGCATTCGACGTACACCTGGCTTCAGCCGCCCCCGTTCCGGTGGCGGCCTCGACGGCAGCAGCGCTCGAGCCACGCGAGCACGTCGTCATCATCGGCGGTGGCTTTAGCGGTCTCAGTGCGGCCCTTGCTCTGCGCCGTGCTCCGGTGCACGTGACCCTGATCGACCGTCGTAATTACCACTTTTTTCAGCCGTTGCTTTACCAGGTCGCGACCGCGGGTCTGTCGCCCGCCGACATCGCCTCGCCGATCCGCGCGATCCTGCGGCATCAACGCAATACCTCGGTTCTGCTCGGCAAGGTCACAGGGATCGATGTCGCCGGCAAGGCGGTGCTGATCGACGAGAAGCGCGTGGCCTACGACCAGCTCGTCGTCGCCACCGGGGCGCGGTATGCCTATTTCAATCACGAAGAGTGGGAGCAGTTCGCGCCCGGCCTCAAGAAGATCGACGATGCGACCGATATCCGGCGCCGCATCCTGCTTGCCTTCGAGCGGGCCGAAAACAGCAACGACCAGAGCGAGCAGCAACGGCTTCTCAGCTTTGTGATCGTCGGCGGCGGGCCGACCGGCGTCGAGATGGCCGGGGCCATTGCGGAACTCGCGCGCCGGGCTCTCTCGACCGATTTCCGCAACATCGATCCGAGATCGGCACGCATCGTCCTGGTCGAAAGTGGGCCGCGCGTGCTCGCAAGCTTTCCCGAAGGGCTGTCGGTGTTCGCCAAGCGCGCTCTCGAAAAGCTCGGCGTCGAAGTTCGTCTCGGGACTCGCGTCAACCGGTGCGATCCCGCGGGCGTCATCGTCGCCAACGATCGGATCGAGGCCGACACGATCATTTGGGCTGCCGGCGTCATGGCGTCACCCGCGGCGACGTGGCTCGGCGCCGTGAACGACCATGCCGGGCGTGTGGTGGTCGGGCGCGATCTGACGCTCGACGGCCACCCGGAGGTCTTCGTGATCGGCGACACGGCGCTCGCCCTATCGGCAGACGGCACGCCGCTTCCCGGCATCGCCCCGGTCGCCAAACAGGAAGGTGCTTACGTGGCGCGCGTCATCGCGGCGCGGGTGCGCGGGAGGCCGGCGCCTGCGCCGTTCCGCTATCGCCACCTCGGCACGATGGCGACGATCGGCCGAAAGTCGGCGGTCGCCGATTTCGGAAAGTTTCGTCTCAGCGGCTTTGTTGCATGGGTGCTCTGGGGCCTTGTGCACGTCTGCTACCTGGTCGGTTTCCGCAATCGGATCGCCGTGATGCTGGATTGGCTCCGGGCATACGTGACCTTCGAGCGCGGCGCGCGGCTGATTACCGGCCACGAAACCTGAGGATCGGCCGGGGCGAGTCGCGCCGGCTCAGACCGCAGTCTGCTCCGCCTCCGGCCATCTGTACCCGCGGATCGCGCGGGCGAAGGCCGCGACCGCCGGCGAAAAGCGCCGGCCGGCGATCGACACCAGCGAGACCTCGCGGACGACTTCCGGGTCGGCAACGAGCCGAGTGAGAACGCCGGGGATGGTCGGCGAAAATTCCGGGATGAAGCAGATGCCGAACCCGGCGGCGACCATCATCTGAATCCAGTCCTCACGCTCGCTGCGGAAGCCGATCTGGACTGCGAAGCCGTGCTCGCGGCAGCGCTCGTTCAGGTGGTCCTGATATTCACAATTGATCCGCGCGAGATAGGTCTCGCCGGCGACCTCGGGGATGCGGACCCGGTTCTTCTCGCGGAAGCGATGGCCCATCGGGAAGGCGACGCAGAACCGCTCGCGGTACAGCGGGCGGATCTCGAGCCGGTCGCTGAAGGCTTCCGGTTGCGCCATCACCGCGAGATCGAGCTTGCCGTCGAGGAGGAGCTCCGCGAGGTGTCCGGGCACCCCTTCGATCAGCGTCACCTCGCAGCCCGGATGCGTCGCGTGGAACTCGGCGAGAAAGCTCATGAAGCGCATCGGTCCGACCGTGCACATCACGCCCAGATTGATCGGCGCGCTGTCCATGCGCAGGAAGTGCTTCGCTGTCGATTTCGCCGCCTCGGCCTGCGCCATCATCTGCTCGAGATGCGGCCGGACCAGGCGTCCGAAGTCGGTCAGATGCGTCAGATTGTGCTCGCGCCGCAGCAGCAACCCGCCGAGCTCCTCTTCGAGCTTATGCACGGCACGCGTCAACGCCGGCTGAGAGACGTTGCAGCTCTCTGCGGCGCGCGTAAAGTTCAAGGTCTCGCAGACCGCCAGGAAATAGCGCACCTGATGGATCTCCATGCCGAACGATCCTCCATGATCGGCGGACAGCGCGATAACCGGCGCGCATCCACGTAATACCTAGTCGGCATTTCAGGCGGTCAATCCCGCTCAGTACATATCTTCGTGAACAGCAGGCGCGACTTCGGGACCGAACCCGCACCTCGATTCGACGCAGACATGATGAACGGCTGCGTAGTGACACAGAGAATCCGACTATCGAGACCATTGCTGGCCGGCATCTTCCTGCTGGCCGTGACCGGCACCACGAGCGTCAGCGCCAACCCGTTCTTGTGCTGCAGGTCCGGCCCGACCGTGGCGGCAGCAATATCGCAGGTTCCGCCGATCCAAGCCGGGCTGGCGCGGGTCTGGCTCCTGCGTCAATTCGAGCCGTCCGAAACTCTCACCTCGCCAATGATCTCCGCGAACGGCGCGCCCGTGCGTCAAAGCGAACCGGGCACAGCCTTCATCCGCGATTTTCGACCGGGGACCTACACCTTCACGGTGCCGAGCTATGGGGTCGACACCGGCCAAGCAGCGACCGTTCAGCTCGCTCCGGGGACCCAAACCTACCTCGAGGTCCAGTCGCTACGCAGCTGGGCGGAGTTTAGCCAGACCGGCCAGCGAGACACTCTCTATGTCCGGGCAATTTCGCCGTATTGGGCCGAGAAATATTTTCCTGCGCTGACCTATCTGGGTCAGGGCTGATCTTCATGCCGTGGCGAACACGAACCCGGAGGCCGACAGCTCTCCTGTCCTTCGCAATCGGCCAGGGAGAGGATCGCGCGCTGCCGAGCCGGATCACAAAAGCCCTCCCCCTTGATCGGGAGGGCGCCGTGCTCGCCTGTGGTCTGGCGGAGGGCGGACGCCAGGGAGCCAATCGCGCGCTCGCCAACCTGTGGCGCCGGATCGCCGATCGGCTGACTGGAAACCACTCACTCAACGCGCCGCCCACTCTCACAGCGCGATAACCGGGGCGCATTTGGATAATACCTAGTCGGCATTTCCGCTGGTCAATCCCGCGCCGTACATTTCTCCGTGAGCGACAGGTGCGGCTTTCGCGCACTGGCGGCTCGACCAGGAGCGGACAGGATGGACGGCAGCGTGGTGATGGGGCCCTCGACAATCCCCCATAGGACGCCGACCAGAGAGGTCGAGATCAAGTCGATCAACTTAGCCCTGCAAGGCGGCGGCGCGCACGGTGCCTTCACTTGGGGTGTTCTCGACCGCTTGCTCGAGGACGAACGCATCCGATTCGACGGCATCAGCGCGACGAGTGCGGGTGCGATGACTGCGACCGCTCTTGCCGCGGGCATGGCGGCGGATGGCAGTCAAGGCGCGAAAAAGGCGCTCACCAGGTTGTGGCACGGGATCAGCCACGCGGCACTGACGAGCCCGCTGCAGCCGACCTTCTTGGAACGCCTGTTCGGCAATCACTCGATGGCGCAATCGGCGGGCTTCGTTTTCTTCGAACTGATGACGCGACTGTTCTCGCCGTACGAATTCAACCCGCTCAACTGCAATCCTCTGCGCCAAGTCCTGCTGGACACCATCGACTTCGACGCGCTGAGCCCAACGACCTGCCCGATCAAGCTGTACCTGGCGGCGACGAACGTCCGCACTGGAAAGATCAAGGTCTTCGACAATTCCGAGATTGGTGTCGACACGGTGCTCGCTTCGGCTTGTCTGCCGTTCCTCTTCCAGGCCGTGGAGATCGGCGGCGAGGCTTACTGGGACGGCGGCTACGCCCGCAACCCGGCGATCTTCCCGCTGATCAACAACTGCTCGAGCAGCGACGTCGTCATCGTGCAGCTCAGCCCGATGCGGAGAGACGAGCTGCCGCACAGTTCGATGGAAATCCTCGATCGCGTCAATGAGATCAGCTTCAATTCCTCGCTGCTGCGCGAGATGCGGGCGATCCGATTTGTCACTCGGCTGATCGATGACGGCACCGTAGTCGACGGGTCTCTCCGACGCATGCGGATTCACGCAATCGCAGCCGACGACGTGATCGCGAAGCTCAGCATCGCGAGCAAGCTCGACGCCGACTGGGAATTTCTGACCAGCCTGCGCGACACCGGCCGCGAGCGGGCAGCGCAATGGCTCGACGCGCATTTCGACCGCATCGGCGTCCAATCCACCGTGGATCTCCAGTCTGTTTACATGTGACCGATGCCGGAGCGGCGCACGACCGATTGTTTCGCTGGCGTCCGGGCGTCGGCGAGCGGTGCCAAGAGTAGAACCTTTTCCCGGCCACCCCTCAACCAAACCGAAGGAATACGTCATGGAGTTCGACAGCAAGTCTCTCTCATTGGCCGCCGCCGCTTTCGCCGCAGTCGTCGCGTTGCCGGTCCTCGCCAGCGCGGGGCCGGCGGCAACGCCGCAATTCGCGGCCGAGAAGTGCTTTGGCATCGCGGCTGCGTCGCAAAACGACTGCCAGACCGCAACACACTCTTGCGCCGGCGAATCGAAGCAGGCTCGCGATGCGAATTCCTGGGTCTACGTTCCGGTCGGCACCTGCACGAAGATCTCCGGCGGCAGTCTGAAGAGGGCCTAACCACAAGGACCGGGCGGGGCCGCGATCATGACCAAGTGTCGACCGATCCCGAGCTGCAGCGTCGGTATAGGCCTGCGCTCGCCGCACGTGTCGGAGATCGCGGCCACCCGGCCCGAACTCGCCTTCCTCGAAGTGCATGCCGAGAACTATATGGCCGAGACGCCGGCTTTGGACCGGCTCCTCGCGCTGCGGAGCGGCTATCCGGTAAGCCTTCACGGCGTCGCCCTGTCCTTGGGGAGCGCCGAGGAGCTCGACCGTGGTCATCTCAACCGCTTCAAAGCGCTGATCGAACTGCTGGAGCCGATGCTCGTCTCCGAGCACCTGGCGTGGAGCGCGATCGGCGGAGCCTACCTCAATGACCTGCTGCCGCTCCCCTATACCGAGGCGAGCCTCGACCTCTTCTGCCGGCACGTCGAGGAGGCGCAGCAGGCGCTCGGCTGCCGCCTGCTGATCGAGAACCCGTCGACCTATCTCCGCTACCGTCATTCGCCAATCCCCGAGGCGGAATTCATCGCCGAAGTCGCCCGCCAAACCGGCTGCGGGATCCTGTGCGACGTCAACAACATCCATGTCAGCGCGTGGAATTTCGGGTTCGACCCGATCGCCTATCTCGAGGCACTACCCATCGAGGCGATCGGCGAAATCCACCTGGCCGGCCATCACGCGGCCGAGGACGTGGACATTCTGATCGACGACCACGGCTCCCGGGTCGCGCAACCGGTATGGGAGCTCTACGCCGCGGCGCTCCGGCGTTTCGGCCCAGTGCCCACGCTGATCGAGTGGGACACCAACCTCCCCGCGCTCGAGGTCCTGCTGGACGAGGCGCATCATGCCGAAGAGCTGGCCCATGTGCACGGATATGTCGATGCTGCTTGAGCTGCAAATGCGACTTCGCCGCGCCGTGCTGGGCGGAGACACCGCCGAGATTGTCGCCGCAATCCAGGGCGACGGGCTCGATCCGGCGGCGCGATTGGGGATCTACCGCAATCACGCCTTCGCTACGCTCGGCGATGCCTTGCAGGGCACCTTCCCGGTCGTCTGCCGCCTGGTCGACAAGCGCTTCTTCGCCTACGCCGCGCACGAATACCTGCGCGCGCACCCGCCGCATTCGCGTTGCCTCGTCGAATACGGCGCCGACTTTGCCGATTTCCTTGCGGGCTTCAAGCCGTGCAAGGACTTGCCCTACTTGGCGGACGTCGCGCGTTTTGAATGGGCCCTCAACATCGCCGGCACGGTGCGGGAGGCAACCCCGCTGCAGGCAGAGGCGCTGGCCGCGGTTCCAGCGCATGAGGCCGCATACGTCGCGCTGCGCCTGCAGCCTTCGCTGAGCTACTTCGCCTCGCCCTGGCCGATCGACACGATCTGGCAGGCCAACAAAGAGGACCAGGTGCCGACAATCGATCTCACGAGCGGCGGCACCAGCCTGGAGATCCGCCGCGCCGGCGAGGCGGTCGTTTGGCGGCGGATAGACCCGGGGACGTTCGCATTCCGCACGGCGCTCGCCGACGGCCTCGTGCTCGCTGCTGCGATGGCGGCGGCGACCCTGAGGGACGCCGCCTTCGACCTGACAGCGGCGCTTCGACATGTTTTCGCCGAAGGGCTCGCTGTCGCCTTCGTCATCTCACCGCAACAGGAGACCCCACGATGACCGCGCGCAGCATCGTGTTCGGCGAACGCACCAGCCTTGCCATCCGACTCCATCTAGCGATCGCCCTATTGGACCGCTTTCCGCCCTCGATCCTCCAGCTGACGTTTCGTATCGCCATCGCCGCAGTGTTCTGGAGTTCGGGGCTGACGAAAATCGCCAGCTGGGACACAACGATTGCGCTGTTCCGCGACGAGTACATGGTGCCGCTGCTGCCGCCCGAGATCGCCGCTGTAATGAGCGCGACTTTCGAACTTTCCTGCTCGGTGCTGATCGTCGTCGGGTTGGCGACCCGGCTCGCGACCCTGCCGCTCCTCGGCATGACCTTTGTGATCGAGGTCTTCGTCTACCCCGAATACTGGACTCAGCACCTGATGTGGGCTTCTGTACTCCTGTTTCTGCTGACCAAGGGCCCGGGCGTCTTATCGCTCGACCACTACGTCGGGCGCCTTTTTCGGATGAAGGGGCTCGCACGATGACCGCGACGCATGCTCCCGCGGCCGGCGCGGTCGACGCCGAGTCACGGGAATCGCCCGGAGCGAAGGTCCTGCGGAAGCACTGCGCCCGCCACAGAGGTGACAGCACCATGACGCTCAATGAACTGCGGCCGGGTCATCAACGCATCGCCGACATCTACGGCCTGCCGGTCAACATCGTCCGGGACCCTCTCAACGGCAAATTTACCGCTTGGCTTGGGCAACCGGGGACCTTTGGAGCGGCGAGCGGTCGGATAGTCGAAACGATCGTGCCGCAAAGGGCGCCCGAGGGTCCGCCGAAGAATCACGGCCTGAAGAGAGCAATGCTGACCCACGCGCTGTCAGCACCAAAAGCATGAGGGCGAAACGCGTTTCAGACTTCTATGGGCCGGTCGACTGAAGAGATCCAAGAGATGACCACGGCGTCTCAGCGAGGCGACCAAGACGGGCTCAAAAGCGGTTCCCGCCGGCAGTTCGAACGCTCACACTATGCGCAACAACGGTGTCGGTGGCAGGCATCTAAGGTCTCGGATTTGCATTTACTTGGTCTCGGATGTTTGTTGCGCCGGCCCGCGAACCCCGATCTGCTATCGTCCGACCGCGGGTTCAACTTGCGTTGACGTGCAACCCCGTCGCTCGGGAGTTCGCTTCTGATTTCGAAAGAGGGCACGCTATCCACGGCCACAAGAAATGGATCTAGCCTGATCCCGGGAGGGCAGCTGCGCCGAGCATTCGGCCATCCAGCGCCTGGACCAGCACAGCGATACCCTCATCGTCAGCAGGCGGCTCGATGGCGAAGCTGAGCGCCGACCCGTTCCAGCTGCCGAGCGAAGCCAGCATTTCCACCCCGTTGGCATCCTGCAAGGTGCGGCGGGCATTCTCGCCGCCGGTCACCCTCGTCGTGCGGTTCTGGGCGAACCGTACCAAAAGCACATTGCCCCGCCCGTCGCCGGCGCCAATCGAAACCGAGCGGCGATCCGCAGCGAATGTCACCGGCGCGACTGTCTCGGGCCGCGCATTATGTACGGCGGCTAGCACTTCCTTCCGGTCCGATCCGACCATCTCGCGGGTGCCATCGACGACCATTTGCGGCGTATAGACCTGACCAAGCCCGAATAGCCGAGAGTAGGCTCGCTGCCGGTCGGTGGAACTCTTGCTCGAGAACGGGTCCTTCCAGCCGGGTCCGTCCCAGTAGCTGATGTGGAATCCGACGGCGACTACATCGCTGCGTCGTGCCAGTTCGGCGAGCAGAGCGTCAGCAGGCGGACATGAAGAGCAACTTTGCGAAGTGAAGAGCTCGACCACAACGGGCCGCGTGTCGGCATGCGCCGGCGATGACATAACCACCAAACCGCCAAGCAGCGCGCAGGTGATCGGCACGTAGTGAAATGTTGTCACGAAATCCTCCCGAAACCTTCCGATCGATCAGTCGAGACGGCGACGATAAGCGGCGAGTGCGAGGGCCGCGGCGGCAAGGGCAAAGAGTGCCACTGGCCACATTTCGTGTCCGATGAGCGCGCCACCTTCGCCCTTCAGGAGCACGCCGCGGGTCGCGCGCACGAAATGCGTCAGCGGCAGCACCTCGCCGATCGACCGCGCCCAACCCGGCATTCCCTCGAACGGGAACATGAAGCCCGACAGCAGCATTGAGGGGAGATAGAAGAATACGGCTCCCTGCATCGCCTGCATTTGGCTTTCCGCCAAGGCAGAGAAGGCGAAGCCCAGGAGCAAATTGGCGGCTGCGTACACCGGGATGGCACCGAGCAATGCCCAGATGCCGCCGCTCAGTGGCAAGCCGAAGAGCAATTGAGCGAGGCCAATGACAACTGCCCCCTGTGCCGCCCCGATCACGACATAGGGCGACAGCTTGCCGATCAGCGCATCCAGCGCATCTACCGGTGTCGCCAGAAGCGATTCCCAGCTGCCGCGCTCGCGCTCGCGGACCAGCGTCAGCGCCCCCAGCATCAACATGCTGATCATGACGATGACGCCGACCAGCCCTGGGACGATCGTCCAGGCGGTGCGTCCCTCGGGATTGTAAAGCCAGTCGACGTCGATGGAGGCGCCGTCATCCAGCGAAAACGTCGTCGCCCGTTTTCGCCAATAAGCCTTCTCCAGCGCGGCCAGCGCCGGGCGCACAGCGCCGGGATCGGTCGCATCGACGACGACCTTCGCGCGATTTGGTCTACCGCCAGGCTCCTCTTCGTCAGGAGACGGCGGCAGCTCGATCCCGACCAGTGCCTGACCGGCGACGACCATCCGCTCGGCCGCGCCCAACGGCAGCGCCTTGCCCACTATCCTGAAATATCCGGTCTCGCCGACAATGCGAGCGGCGCGCTCGACCGAGGAACCGTCGCCTCCGGCGATGGCAATCGGGACATTCTTCGGATCGAGATTCACAGCGTAGCCGAAGAGCACGATCTGGACCGCCGGCACCAGGGCAATCAAGGATATAGCGACGCGGTCTCGCACCAGCCGCAGTGTTTCAATTCGAGCGACGGCCATTATGCGTCTGAAGCGCCGTTCCGCCGCCCACCGCGGGATGCGGAGCTTCATGTCTGAGGCCAGGCTATCGGGAGGGACCACCCGAGGATAGCGTCCTCGAGGCGTGCCCCCGCTCGGGCGAGGCTCGCGGCGTGCAGCGCCGCGAAGCGGCGCAGGTC
>Ga0307477_10003154_pt1 | contig 12375 bp, 11 predicted proteins | sample atmos_gasesECM2C_FD_203316 | JGI IMG/M metagenome (GOLD analysis project Ga0307477, IMG submission 203316) | Hardwood forest soil microbial communities from Morgan-Monroe State Forest, Indiana, United States - atmos_gasesECM2C_515 | ecosystem: Environmental > Terrestrial > Soil > Temperate...
TTCTAATTAACCGCCCTAACTCGGAGACGTGACAAGAAGCCAGTCACCATCGCGCGGGAGTTGCTTTCCCTTTCGAAGGGACGTGCGCGAATATTAGACTCGTGAAGGACTCGCTAGGAGCGCGCCTTTGGAAGGTGTCCTTTCAGCGTCTGCTCCCACCTCTCGGGGTTGGGCACCTCGAAGTTGGCCACCTCGACCCCGTTCTCCGTCTCTACCGTCACCACGAGCCTGTGGTAGTGCTCTGAGGCGTCTAGGAATGCGGGCTGCTCGTTGATCGTCCTCTCGCCAGAGATCTTCCTCGCAAAGTCGTCCTTCGACTTCCAGTTGGGCCGGCTCTTTTTCGACCTCAAGCCCCGCTCCACGAACACGTCGATCACCCTGTCGAGTGGAAGCGCTATGATGCTCCCGGTGGAGGCGAGCCTCCCGCTCTGGAGCACGCCCGTGTAGCGTGGCTCGTGTATGTGAAAGACGAGATACTTTTGGTTAAGGACCAGCTTCCCGACCATCAGCCCCTGATGGGACGCAAGGTGGCCCTCGTAGTATACGAATGAGTCCCTGGTATCTGGCGTGTTCACGACCTTCTGGCTCATCTCATTGCCCTCCCTGCTCGACCGTGATCTCGCGCCTCCGCTTGTGCACCGGCTCCGGCTGTGAGATCGACTCGATATCGTGAATCCCTCTCGCCGCGATGAGGCAGCCTCCCAAGGTGAGGAGGGCGCACGCCCCCGCCGTCGTGACGGGGAAGTAGATGGCTACGAGCCCGGCCTCGAAGGCCAGCGCGCCGCTCGCGCAGACGATGAGCAGGACCTGGCTGAGGACCGACCGGCTCCTGTTGGCTGCGTAGGTCAGGCCGATCGACCCCAGAGAGAGGGCTGCAAAGCCCAGATAGAGGATCTGGGAGGTTATCATGACCGCCCCGAGGCTGGTGACCATGAAGATGAAGCTGCCAGCAAGGGCCATGGCGAAACCCTTGACCTTCCGGCCCCTCCCCTCCAGCTCGGGGTAGAGTTCAGGGTACAACGGGCTACGCTAACTCATCCTGGTGATGTCTCAGGATGTTCAAAAAGTTAGACCGTTCAGTCGACTAGCGCTACACGTCTTCGTGTCAGGCACCAGCTCGGGTGAGATCATCCGCTGGATCTCGAGGTACTTCGCGACGAAGGCTACCCCCTTGGACGTGGCCACGTACGCCACGGAGTCTTCGGTCCGGACCGAGTCGAGGAGACCGCTCTCGCCGAGCTTGGAGATCATCCTTGTGGCAACGATGCTGTTCAAGTTGGCGAAGAGCATGAGGTGGCTCTTGGTAGAGAGAGAGCGGCAACAGTTGAGCACGTCTGCGATGACGTCTATCCTGCCTCTGTTCTTTGCGATGGTAGGCCGCGCGCTGACCTCGATGGCGTTCCGACCCTCGCCGGTATCCTGGACGGATTGCATGTCGGCGTGCACTTCCCTCGGAGGCGATTAGAAGCGGTGGCGTGTCACACCCGGACATCCTCGGGGAGGGGCTGTCTGTAACCATGTTACAGACGGAACAAACTTATCAACAAGGCTCTGGCCTTGTGCGAGAGCTTGGACGAGAGGGCGCGGAGGCTCCTTGTGCAGTACGGCCTCAGCGAGAGGGAATCGTCCGTATACTTGTACCTCCTGTCCCACGGTCAGCTCAGCGCAGGCGAGATAGCGAAGGGAGTCGAAGTGCGCCGCATGGAGGCTTACAGGGTCGTCAAGAGGCTCGCAGAGGCAGGCATGGTCGCCGCCGCCCCGGGGAACCCGGTGAAGTACCACGCGGAACCGATCGAGGAGGTCGTGGCCAGGATGATGGACCTCCAGATGAAGAAGCTCGACGCGATGGAGAAGGGCCGCGCGGAGGTGATAGCCCTGGGGAAGAGCCTCCCGGCAGAGGGAGGCCCGGTCGCCGAGTACAGGTTCAAGATGGTCCAGGGCAGGGAGCAGATCTACAACCAAGTCCTGAGGATGATCGACGGGGCCTCGGCCAGCTTGGTTATGGTGCTCACGAAGAACGACCTCGTCCAGCTCCACATCATGGGGGCGCTGGAGAGGCTCCGTCAGGCCAACAAGCGGGGGGTAAAGACCAAGGTGATGAGCGTGATCGACTATCAGAGCCTCGAGGCCGCCGAGGCGCTCCAACGGACGGCCGAGCTGAGGCACTCGGACGACTTTGCGTCGGGGCGGATCGTCCTCGCCGACGGCGGACAGGCGCTCGTCTCGCTCGTCCTCGACGAGGACCAGGGGAGGAGGAGCGAGCGCGACGTCGCGATATGGACCGACAGCAAGGCGTACGCCGGCGTGATGGCCTCGATGCTCGGGAGGGCGCTCTCGGCCGGCCTCGACTCGAGGGAAAGGGTGGAGCAGCTGAAGGTCGGGAGGAAGGGAGAGGAGCGGACGAGGGCCCTCATCGACATCATGAAGGTGACCTTCCCGATCGAGGGGTGGAAGGTCGCCAGCCCAGGAAGGGAGCGGGGCGCCTCGGGGAGGGACTATGACTTCCCTGTAGTGGTGACCAAGGGAGACGCCTCCCACGCGATAGAGGTCGTCATAGCGAGCAGCGAGGAGGACGCCAGACCTGCGATAATCTCGGCGATGATGAAGGGGGTGGACGTGAAGGGCTCCGGCGTCATAGTCGTCGCCTCGCCTTACAGCGGGGACGAGCTGACAAAGCTCGCCAAGCTGACAGGGACGACCCTGATCGACGGCGGGGACGTGGTCGCGGCGGTCGCGAAGCTGAGGAACGAGATCCACGCGTAGGTGCTAGCTGGCGATGTACCCGACGGTGATCAGGACGAACTCCTTGAACGCCTCTGTCATCGAGCGTATCGCCTGGACCTCCTCCTTCTTCAGGCCGTGGTATGGGAGGCTGAACGTCATGGAGACCGTGGTGACAGGGATCCGGTCGTTCCCGACTATCGAGACCGCCACGCTCTTGTAGGCCTTCTCGAAGGAGAAGGTGAAAAAGTTCGACCTCTTCATCCCCTTCTCGAAGTGGAGGGTGTGCCCTTCGTCCTCCGTCAGCCTGTACTTGAAGCCGGTGAGGTACTTCACGCACAGCTCGCGGACGTCGCTCCTCTTCGCGTCGATTGTGAACGTCTCCAGATGCTCGGCCACGAGAGGCCGATGGGCGCATTTCCATTAATAGGACTGCTGAACAAGTTGTTCTCCCTCCCGGGGCTGGAAGGTCGATTCCCATGGTCTGGGACCCTGATTGTATGTATTGCAGTTACACAGCCTTTTAAAATGTAAAACGCCCTTCGGAACCTGAGATAGTTGAGCCTCCGCCAGGGATGGGCCTCCCAGCTCGCAATAATAGTGGCCACATGTTTTCTGGTGGGCTACCTCACGGTCGAGACTGTAAACGCCTCGTCCGGGGCCAACATCGCGCTCCCGCTATCGAGGCTGTTGGTGGTCAGGATGGGCCTTGGCCACATCCTGGGGGCCGCCGCTTCTGGGGGAGTCCTGGCCGCGCTCGTCGCCTTGTTCGTCTATTGGGTTTGGAGGTATAGGCCTTTGATTTTCACAAAGTATTTCAGGAATGAGAGGCCAAACAAGCCGAGACCGCTCAAGGTAGAAGATACGAGATTGAAATCTGACGAGGTGAAGTTCACCCCAGGAGGGGGCGGAGGGACGACGGAGCAGTACGTCGACGTGATCCCCCTAGAGGGCGCCCCGCTGAACGTCTACGCCGCCATAACCAAGGAGGAGGGTCGGGAGGGCTTCAAGTACGTCGTGATAGAGCCGACCCTCAGCCCGGAGGAGAAGAAGAGGCTCGAGGAGGTGAAGAAGCTCCTCGTCGACGAGCTCGACGTCGACCTCAGGGGCATATCGACCAGGGTCAAGGCCGAGAGGTACCTATCGGTGAAGGTCAAGGAGATCGTCAGGAGGTACGGCTACAAGATACAGCCCGCCACGCTGACCAAGATGCAGTACTATCTCACCCGGGACTTTATCCGGCTCGGGAAGATCGAGCCCCTCATGCGCGACAAGCTGATCGAGGACATCAGCTGCGACGGCGCGGGAATCCCGATCTACGTCTGGTACAGGGACTACGAGTCAATACCCACCAACATAATTTTCGATACTGACAACGAGCTGGACACCTACGTCTCCAAGCTAGCGTACGCCGCGGGGAAGCACGTCTCCCTCGCCGAGCCCATAGTCGACGCCTCTCTCTCGGACGGGAGCAGGCTCCACCTCACCTACGGGAAAGAGGTAACCCAGAGGGGGAGCACGTTCACGATCAGGAAGTTCAGGGAGGACCCGCTGACAGTCGTCGACCTGATAAAGTACAACACGATGAGCTCGGATATCGCTGCGTACCTCTGGTACCTTATCGAGAAGAAGCTCGCCCTGCTCATCGCGGGTGGGACGGCGTCTGGAAAGACGACGTCACTGAACGGTTTGTCGATGTTCATCGAGCCTGGGGAGAAGGTGGTCTCGGTCGAGGACACCCCTGAGCTCAACCTCCCCCACGAGAACTGGATCCAGTCCGTGAGCAGGGGAGTGGGCACGGCGTCGGAGATCACGATGTTCGACCTCCTGAAGGCTTCGCTGAGGCAGAGGCCCGACGTCATCATCGTGGGAGAGGTCAGGGGCGAGGAGGCCTTCACCCTGTTCCAGTCAATTGCCACGGGGCACGGAGGGCTGGGGACCATCCACGCCGACTCTGTGGAGGCAGTGATCAGCAGGCTCACTACGGAACCGATGAACATACCAAAGTCCCTGCTCGGTTCGACCCTCGACTGCATCGCGATGCAGCTCAAGATCAAAGTCGGCGACAAGTCCCTGAGGAGGATGGTCCATGTCGCCGAGGTCGTAGGGCACGACCCTAGGAGCGACCAGATAATACTCAACGACGCGTTCAAATGGGACCCGAACACCGACAGGTACGTCTTCTCGGGGAGGAGCAGGCTCTTCGACAAGATATCACAAAAGTACGGCATCAGGACGGAGGAGATGAGGAGGGACATCGACGGGAGGAAGACCTTCCTCGACTGGCTCGCCTACAAGGACATCAGGAGCTACGCCGACGTCTCTCAGCAGGTAAGGGAGTTCTACGCGGGCCCCTACGCCATGATAAACAAGGCCAAGGTCGAGCTGGGGGTCCAGCCCGCTTGACGAGGAAGGGCGGAGGGTTCGACTTTTGGGGCACCTCCTTCGTCGTGATGGAGCCGTACCTCAGGCCGTTCGAGAGGTACTTCGAGGACATGACCTCCGACCTCTCCAAGGCTGGGCTCAGGATAACGTACCGTGCGTACGTGGCAGGGATGGTCTTCGCCTCTGCGATAGGCGTCCTCGTTGGGGGGGCAGTCGGGACCCTCCTCGCATTCTACCTGGATACCAACCTCCTCATCAGGATTCTGATGCCGTTCGGGTTCTCGCTGCTAGCCGGAACGACCATCTTCTCAGTGTTCTACGCCCTCCCGCAGGTCAGGGCTAGGTCAAGGAGGGGGAAGGTGGACTCTGAGCTCTCATACACGGTGGGGCACATGGCCGTCCTCGCGGCCGCCGGGATGACCCCAGAGAAGATGTTCCACGAGATCGCCCTGGAGGAGTCGAAGGACGTGATCAACCAAGAGGCCAAGCTCATTGTCAGGGACATGACCCTCCTGGGGAACGACCTCCAGCACGCCCTCCAGGCAGCCGAGAAGAGGTCACCCTCGGAGAGGTTCGTCGAGTTCCTCGAGGGGTTCATCGGCGCCTCGAAGACCGGAGGCGACCTCAAGACCTACCTCTTGCGGACGGCGTCGTCGCTGATGCTCGACAAGAGGCTCAAGGCCCGGGGCGTCAGCGAGAGCGTCGGCCTCGTCGCAGAGCTCTACACGATAGTCCTGGTCGTGATGCCCCTCCTCCTCTTGATCATGTTCTCGGTCGTCGGGATCATCTCGGGGAACATAGGGGGGTTCAGCATCCTCACGCTCATCTACATAGTGACCTACGCGGTGGTCCCGATCGGCGGGATAGCCGTCCTGGTCATCGCCGACACGACCATCACCCAGGAGTCGGCCTAGATGAAGCTCAGAGAGCTCCACAAGAGGAGGCCGCTGCTCTACGGGGTCACGGTTGCCGTCAGCGCGGTCGCTGCGACCCTCGTCGTCTCGGCGAACCTCTTCCTGGGCGTCGTGTTCCCGTTCCCCGTCACTACGATGGCCCTCCTGGTCACGATAGGGGTCTTCATCTTCCCAGGGCTGGCTGAGAGGTCGTACACCCAGTGGAGGAAGAAGATCGACGACAACATACCCAACATGCTCTCGGACGTCGCGGGCAACGTGAGGAACGGGTTCGACTTGACCCGCGCGGTCGAGCTCTCGTCAGCGAACGACTATGGTCCGCTCACCGAGCAGCTCCGGACCGTGAAGGTACAGCTCTCCTGGGGGCAGACCTTCGAGCAGACCATGGAGAGCACAATCAAGAGGGTCGACTCCCAGCTCGCGAAGAGGACCTTCGCCTCGCTCAGGCAGGCCAACACCTCGGGCGGGAACATCCAGGACGTCCTGGACGCGATACAGCGCCACGCGACGGAGCTGCACGAGATAGAGAGGGAGAGGCGAGGCGCCCTCCGCCCTTACATCACGACCACGTACATCGCGGTGGGGATATTCCTCGCGATCTCGGTCGTCCTGATAGACTCGTTTTTCACCCAGATACTAACCACGCAGGCGAAGGCGGGCATCCAGGGGGGCGCCATCTTCGCCGGGCTGGGGGGGCTGAACCTCCCCGCCCTCAAGCAGGCCTTCCTCCAGATGGGGCTCATCGAGGCGGTCTTCGGCGGGCTGGGGGCAGGGAAGCTTGGCGAGGCATCGTTCGCGGCAGGGTTCAAGCACGTGATCCTTCTCTCGGTGACGACCATCGTGGTGTTCTCGGGGTTCGTGAGCTGAGATGATGCAGGTCTCCTCCGATAAAGTCGACAGGCAGAAGGCGTTCAGCGAGCCAAGCACGAGGGAGCTCCTCCGGCGCCTAGTCGTCGACCAGAAGGCGCTCGTCCCGGAGGTCGGGAACGACGGGAGGATACACTACACCCTCGCCGACCAGGTCCTCGGCCCCGAGAGCGACGTCGGGATCTGGATAGCGCAGATGCGCGGGCTCGACATACTCAGGGCGTCGAAGCCCAAGGAGATGGTCATGTGCCCGACCCACCTCAGGGTCGACCCGATGGTCCAGTTCGAGTGCACAAAGTGCAGGGCGAGGAACATGAGAAAGTCGACCCTCGTCGAGCACCTCTTCTGCGGGTACATCGAGGCGGACTCCAAGTTCAACAAGGACGGATTCCTCGTCTGCCCCAACTGCAAGAGGCCCATCAAGAAGCCGGAGGAGCTCAAGGCCTCGGGGGTCTGGTTCGAGTGCCTCAACTGCACGACCAAGACGAGCACCCCTAAGGTCGTCTTCACGTGCAGGGAGGGGCACGAGTTCGGGACCCTCGACGTCTCCCTCACCCCGGTGTACACCTACGAGGTCAACGAGTCGGTGACCAGCCAGCTCCTCAACACGCTCGTCCTCACCCCGGCTCTCGGGGACATGCTCAGGGAGCTCGGGTACGAGGTGGCCTACCCCGCGAGCGTCCAGGGTCGGTCGGGGACGAAGCAGTCGCTCGACATCTACGCCAAGGCGGGCGAGAAGGACATCGCGATCCAGATAGCAGTCGACACGAAGCCGATAGAGCCCACCGGCGTGATAAGCTTCTTCGCCAAGACGTACGACATCAGGCCCAAGCTCGCCATCCTCATCACGATCCCCGCCTCCTCGGATGCGGCAAAGCAGATCAACGCGGGATACGACATCGTCATCGTCGAGGACAAGGACGGGGCTGGCGCTGTGGAAAAGGTCAAGTTCGTTGTCGCAGGGATGCAGGGGGGCCCTCAGGCGGGCGTCCCGCAGTGACAGAGGGCACTCCTTTGACTATCGCTCGTTCCTCAAGCCTCCATCGCCCTCGCGGGCGCCGCGAGAGAGGGGCGGTCAGCGAGATCTTCTCGACCCTGCTACTGGTCGCGATAGTCATCAGCCTCGGGGTGCTCGTGTTCACGTTCGCGAGCGGAGGGCTGGGCTCCCTCAGCCAGAGCTTCACCGGCCTCATCTCCAACCAAGGGAACGCCGTGTCCGAGCACTTTGTTGTGGAACAAGTCTCGTTCTGCACCTCGACAGGTCAGGCGGGGTGTGGCGGGGCAACTGGGGCCAACGTCTACGTGAGGAACACTGGCGCCATTACGTCGACACTCGTCTCCGTCTACGTCGTAGACCAATCGACCGGCACTTACGTGACCCAGGTACCCCTATCGAGCCCGTATCAGGCGTTGAATGTTGGGACCGTGCTGAACATCCCAAACACGGTCGTCACAGGGTTCACTCCTTCGCACGGCCACACCTACTCCTTCACAGTGACCTCGTTCCTCGGCAACAGCGTGATCTTCTACGCAAAGGCGAGCTAGAGTGAGATTGAACCGAGATAGACGGGGGGTCAGCGAGATGGTCGGGGTCCTGCTGATGCTCGCGGTGATCGTGGCCCTGGGCACGGTCGTCTACGCCTTCGGGACGGGGTCGATGCAGAGCCTGAGTCAGAACTACGCCGCCGGGATGAACAACCAGAAGAACGCGGCCGCGGAGCAGTTCAAGATCGAACAGGTGGCGTTCACCTTCCTCGCGAGCCCCGCCCTCGACGGCAGCGCGACGAACAGCGCGACGGGCACCTCGTCATCGATAGCAGCGACCCTTTCCACGAGCAGCTCCAACGACGTGATCATCGCCTATGTCAGTCCCGCGGACACCGGGTCGTCGGCTCCGCCAGCGGTCTCCGGGATATCCGGGGGCGGTCTCACGTGGACCCACAGGGTCACCACCCCGACGGAGACCTTCACCGGGGCGTATTACATCTCGTTCATCCTGACCAACAGCCAGGCGTCCGCGACGCCCAACCCGTTCCAGCAGAAGGTGACGTGGAACCCCTCGACCTACTCAGCAGACGAGACCGCAGACCTGGGCAACATCAGGTTCTGCGCGGACAGCGTCTGCAACACGCCTCTCAGTGCTTGGCTCGAGTCGTGTAGCGCCGCGTGCGCGCCGAGCAACACCTCGGCGACCGCGTGGGTCAAGCTAACCTCCTCAATCGCCGGGAGTGGCGGGACGATGACCGTGTACATGGTCTTCTTCCAGCTAGCGAACACGGAGTTCGACGGCGTGCAATGGGGAGAGGCGCCCAACCTCTCGGGGACGTACGGCAAGTACGACAACGGGGCGAACGTCTTCAACTTCTACGACAACTTCGCCGGGACGACGTTGTCGAGCAAGTGGACAACAGTAGCCTCGGGCGGTGGCTCGGTGACAGTCAACAACGGCGCGACCATCGCCGCAGCGTCCAACGCTGACTACGCATTCGTCGCATCGTCAGCGCAGACGAGCCCCCAGGTCGCCGAGTCGTACTTTGTCTCGGAATCCAGCGCCGGGATAGACCCGAACTTGGGCGTCTCTACCTCGACGTCCTACAACGGTGCTGCCGGAGGGACCGCCCTAAACAACGGATACGAGGTCTCGCCGTTCTCAGGGACTTTGTACCTCGTCGCCCAGTCCGCGACGGGATACACGGTCGTCACGTCAGGGGCGGAGGCCTTCCACGCGGGGATATGGCAGCTGATCTGGTGGGCGACGGGCCATCAATCGGGCTCCGACGGCTCTATCACTCTGACCGGGGCGGACGGGAGTCTCACAATAGGCAACTACGGCATCTACCTCGGCATCTCCGCGGCGGCTACAGGCAACGTAGTTTTCGACTGGGGGAGGATGAGGGCCTACCCGCCCTCCGGCGCGATGCCCTCGCAGGGGGCCTTTAGCGCGACGTCCACCACGAGCTCGACCTTCGACGTTGAAGAATGGTACGCAACGTCCGGCTCCGCTCTGAGCTTGGCCTCGATAACGGCGAACCTGGCGAGTTCCGATACCGCCGAGACATGGATCACCGTCTTCGGGGTGAGCGGGGCGAACACTGCGAGCCCGTTCGACCCGAGCCTGGCCACGCCACCGACCGCCTCGGGGACGAGCAACGTCCAGACCACCATGTCGACAACCAACTCCCAAGACATGCTCCTCTATGGGTGCGGGGCAGGCGCCGGGAGCATGGCCGCGGGCTTCGCCAGCATTACCTCGAGCGACCTCGCGCCTTATCAGAACGATTACGTCGGATACGAGAGGGTCTCGGCCGCCCAGACGAACCTGGTGACCTCGTGCGGCGGGGCGAACACCTACGGCGCGGAGATCACCGACGCCTTGGAGAATACTCCGACCGGGGCGGACGTCTACGTCAGGAACGTGGGGAGCTCAGCCGTGACTCTAGCGGCGGTCTATGTGAGCGACACCACGTCGGGAACTCCAGTCTCCCAAGCGACCGTCCCATCCACCAGCCTGCTAGTGGGGACGTTTGTCGAGATCCCCCATACGACAGTGACCTTCACCCCGACGCACGGCCACGCCTACTCCTTCGTCGTCACCTCCTCCCTGGGGACGAGCCAGACTTTCAGTTTGGGGGCCACATAGGTTGCGCTTCCACTCCCGCAAGAGGCCCGCCGTCTCCTCCATAGTGGGCTCGATATTCTTCGTCCTGATCATGGTCGTCGCCATAGCCTCGCTCGTCACGATATTCAACTCGTTCACAGGTTACAACCAGCAGGTAAACAAGGCAAGCAACGCCAACCTTCAAGCCGCGAATACCCAGCTATCGGTGACGGGAGGTCAGTTCGGGGCCTTCCCGCCGTCCACGACCTCGAACTTCAACGTGGCGACGAACTGCGCGACCACGTCCACGCAGACGACAAACACGGGACACCTCTTCTACGCTGCGAACATGTGGTGGGACTTTTTCACTGGGACAGCGAACTGCGGCACCTCCAGCTACGAGTATTCCACCTCGTTCGACGGGGTGACCTGGCAGGCCGCGACCTCGATCCCCGGCGTGCTTACGACCGGCTACACAGTGGGGCCTTATTGGAACATCGACATCATTGGGACTACGATCTATCTTGTAATTGCTGAGGTGGGGGCATCCGGCTTCCAACTCGGGATAGGCACGCTCTCGCAAGGCGGAACAAACTCGGCGCCGGCAGGCACAATCTCCTGGACGTCGTCCCCGGCCACGGTCGCGACCAGTGCGAACGTGGACACAGTAGCGGGTCCCATACAGATCGAGGTGGACAGCTCTAGCAACACCTGGGTAACGACCGTGCAGGGCGCGACCACGATAGGCGTCTATGAGCGCCAGGCCTGCGCGTCGGGTACCTCCGCAGCAGACGGATGGGCGCCCAATGCCTGTTCGAGCGGATCGGCGCCGACGAACTACCAGCCGGCCGGTCTGACCGGCCTCTCGGCCAACGCGAACATGATAATGATGGCAGCTCCCAGCACACTGAGCGCGACCGGAGTGGCGATCATCTACGAGACGGGCGGCGCGAACGTGCCCTCGACCGGGTCTCTGGGCCTCCTGACCGCGTCGATTTCAGCTGGGGTCCCCGCCTTCAATCCGGCGATATCCATGGCCTCTCTGACCTTCGATTACTCGCTGACCTCTTCCTCCGCAGCATGGGTCTCGAACACGATATACTTCGCCGGCCTTGCCGGCACGGCAGCGAATGATAATACGTGCACGGGCGGCCAAGTCTGCACGCTCAGGTTCTGGACCTCCGCGTTCACATCGATGACGGCGGCCACGATAAGTTCGGACGCCTCAGGGACGAACGGGAACCCGATACAGAGCACCAGCCAGCTGTGGGAAGCAGCTTTGACCGCGTCGGGCGCGACCCTTGCGCTCTTCGACTCCTATCCAACATCTACGGCTATCAACTATTACACGAGCGGGACCCTTGGTTCCATCTGGAGCTCCGCCATTTCGCTCGAGTCAGCTGAGACCGCGGTGAACGGGCTCAATGCAGCATCCTCTGGGGTGCTCGCAGTCACGTGGGCGAGCGCCAGCGGGGCGAACTCGTGCGGAGCTGGAAACACCGGACCGTGTGTCAGGTTCGCAGCTCTCTCGACCTTCACCCTCTCAAACTCCAGCCCGTTCAGCGTCCACGTCGTCGACCTCTACGTCTACAACCCGGCGACGAACGCGATAGTGGCCCACTGGTACTTCAACACGACCGGGACGGGGGCAGAGGACTTTGACTGGTGGGTCGGGCAGGGAGCGACGACGAGCATCCCGGTCCGCTTCATCTGGGCCGCAGCCACCTCCTACTTGATCACGTTCTCGACGGACGCCGGGGTGACCGCCCAGACCACGCTCACCACCCTCCCCGGCGGCACCGTCTCGTGCCCGACGGGGCAGTTCTTCAACGAGATCTCGCCCTTCGACGCCTGCGGGTCGGCCGGCACGACCAACCCCCTCCTCGTCTT
>Ga0307477_10003155_pt1 | contig 12369 bp, 10 predicted proteins | sample atmos_gasesECM2C_FD_203316 | JGI IMG/M metagenome (GOLD analysis project Ga0307477, IMG submission 203316) | Hardwood forest soil microbial communities from Morgan-Monroe State Forest, Indiana, United States - atmos_gasesECM2C_515 | ecosystem: Environmental > Terrestrial > Soil > Temperate...
GCGTTACGCCGGGAAGCTCATGCGGCGATGAAGATCATAGAAGAGCCGGCTCGAGGCAATGTCAGAATGTTCGGAGCGGGCCTTGCGAAACGGAAGCTTCGCGCACACAAGGTGCACGGTCGCCGATTAGCCAGCCGATCCAGCGGCCCGTGCTTTTGCGTTTCTCCTGCGCGGTGATCCTTCAAATGTTTTTACATCCGCGATGGAGTAAATATTCTCGCACTCGCAGAGCTTGCAGCGGACTATGAATGAGTGCGGAGGACTGGTCTCCTCGGACTCGAGTGGGTCTGGGAGACGCGCCACTCTTGCGGGAACGGAAATTGGTTCTCTACACCAAATACAAGTTACGCCACGATAGCTCTTCATTAGTGCTGCAATCATGTGAACCTCGTCGCATGGAATCCGTAGGGGAGGGCGCCGGAGGACACCGCTATAACAGGCCACAATCTACGACGCAAACATTTCCAGATCCGCTTTCATGTAAACATTTCTTCTTATCACTGTTGGTACCACCAAGAGATCAGGCAGCCAGCAATTTTTCTACGCACTGAATTAGCTGGGTCATTCCGTCCGGTTTGGAAATAACAGCGTCGATACCAACGGCCGAAGCGAGCGACTTTCCGACTTGGTCGCCAAATATCGAAAACAAAACAATCGGGACATGTGGCATAGCGCTTTTAATTACGGAAGCGGCTTCCGCGCCGTTCATGCGCGGCATAAGCAAGTCCAAGAGCACCAAGTCAGGCTTGAGTTTTTTGGATTGCTCGATGGCGTCAACGCCGTCAACGGCTTCGCCGCAAACGTCGTATTTCGTTTGGATCCTCAGGAACGTGCGGATCAGAAGGCGGACGCCAGGATTGTCGTCCGCGATCAGAATGCATTTCGACATGGGCACCTTGGTGGGAGCACATAAATTCCCAGCAAACACGAAATCTAAGAGTTTTGTCTATGCAACGCAATACATCGTTTGCTGTAGAGGGAGATTTGCCGTTGATGCTGATAACGAAGAAGTTTAGCGGAGAGTACTGAGCGGAAGAATGCGGGAACCGACTACAGGCCGTAGCCCAGGACGGCCTGTAGCCGAATATTCCCGCCTACCAAACTCCGCGCCACTCAGCTTGCGCTGGCCCGCGAGGTTTTACTGACAGACTGGTCCAGCGTCATGCGTAAACGTATCGTTGTTAGAGAACCACCCATGGATTCCAATGGACGGCGCGCCATAGAACCACGAGAAGAACGCCAATTCCTGCATATGGTAGGTGAAGCCGTTGGGCATGGCGATGGGAGGAGCAAGGGTGCCGCTCAACGGATCACCGACTTCCAGGTTTCCTTGGCAATTAGGCTGCTGTCCAATATGGCCCCAGGCTGGAACAGGATTCTGGCCGAATGGGTCATTCATCCACTCCGCCACTTCGTGGGACATGATGGACACGTCGGGAACCGGGCTCACGAAGATGTCGCTGGTATCGAAATCCGACGGGGAGTAGGTTTGCAGACCGACCGCACTGTGGAATCCCAGAACACAGCAAGCGGTATTGGGAGCAAAGGTGGAACAACCGGGACCTTCGCACTCCACAACGTTGTGGAGAGAAAAGATCGGGAATGTGGACGGGTTAACACCCTGCGAAGCGAGAGTCGGAAGGGCCGCCGTGAGATCAGCTCGAAGGACGGTGAGATCGATAATGGCTTCGGTGCCTGCCGAGCATCCGCCGAAAAGAGCGCTCGGGTAGGCCACACCGCTGGCTGCGGGAATATTGATGACGATCGTCTGGAGGGTGCGGACGGGATCGAGGATCACGTGGTATTTAATGTGGTCGCCGCCATCGTTCTCTCCGTCACCGTTATCGCCGTGTCTTGCCACCAGCTGGAAAAATTCAGAGCGCTGGAAGGCGTCAACGTACTGAGTGGTGCCCACGTCGGTTCCGCCAAAGTTGAAGTCGGCCGGCTGAATGATGGGCGACTGTTGGATGAGTGTTAGGGGAACGTTATTGGGCGCCGACAAGCAGGAATCGGCGACGGTCGGATCGAATTGAGTGACGCCGGGCGCCGTAACGATATTGCCGTTGGCGTCGAAACCGGCGAAAACCGCGTTCGTGACGACTATTACGGGGATGAGCTTGGTGGAGACGCTGGTCTGGCTTTTCGGATCGGTAAAGGGGCTGCCGCCTACCATCGTTCCAGTGTAACTGTTTCCATCTCTGCTGGAGGTAACCGTGTAATTGAAGGTGGCCAGGGTACCGTTACCGTGGTCCTTGTCAAGCGCAGCCCGAGTCGCCGCAGCAGCTTGCGGGTCCGGGGTGGCGGTTAAAAATGGATTTAGTTTCTGGAGCTTAGACTGCTGTTGCGCAAACGCTGCTGGCACCGAAATGAGTAACGCGGCGGCTGCGCAAAAAAATAACAATGTGGCCTTGCGAATCATTATGTTTCCTCCTTGAATTTCAAATAGTTGAAGATTGACGAACCACGACGCATCAATCGTCACCTCGACCGAGGCCGTGGCAGACTGCTCCCATCGCCTAGTTCGCTGACGCAATGTTGGGCACCTTGCGTTGGCAAACGTGGACGCAGGGAACCACCTGATGTTCAGACCAGATGACCGTAGTTTTGCTCAGGTGCCGGGATCCAGCGTTAGGACGTGAGACTGGGGCACCCTATGCAAATCGCTGACGGATTCTGCGCGTGGGAGCTTTTCGGTGTCAACAGAAATCTGCAGATTTCCCCAAGGATATATACGATTTTACAATCATCAACATTTACTATCCGCAACCATTAAACATCGTAACTTTCGCTTAAGCTTCGGCTGCGGGCCTGTCGGCGGCCGGTCGATGGATAATCTTAATCTTCGAGCGTGGGCATGGCCTTCAGCAATTCAGCGGCTCTCGGGCGATTCGACACTCGACCGTCTTTGCGGATTTTGCCGTCACGAAAAACCAGCACGCGTTCCGCGAACTGGGCGATGTCCTGCTCGTGTGTGACAACAACGATGGTTAATCCTTTCGCGTTCAGGTTCTGAAAGATTTCCATAATCTCGACGGAGGTGCGGCTGTCTAGGTTGCCGGTGGGTTCGTCGGCCAGAAGGAGCGAGGGTTGGTTTACGAGCGCTCTCGCTATAGCGACGCGCTGCTGTTGCCCGCCGGACATCTGGGAAGGAAAGTGCTCGGCGCGGTCGGCGAGGCCGACCAAGGCGAGAGCGGCAGCGCTACGCTTTTGCCGCTCAGCGTTGTCGATTCTTGTGTAGAGCGTGGGAAGTTCGGTGTTTTCGAGCGCCGTGGTGCGGGCCAACAAGTTGAATCCCTGAAAAACAAACCCGATCTTCTGGTTGCGAATCAAGGCCAAGGCCTTTTTGTCATGTTTGGAAACATCGATTCCTTCAAGCAGGTAGGTGCCGGAGGTGGGCCGGTCAAGACAGCCCAGTATGTTCATGAACGTGGATTTACCGCTGCCGCTGGCTCCCATGATGGCCACAAATTCGCCACCATGGATTTCGAGACTGACTCCACGGAGCGCGTGCACACGCGTCTCGCCGAGTTGGTAATACTTATGCAGCTCTTCGACGCGTATGACGGCGCCTCGCTCAGAGGTATCGGGCGCGAGTTCGGTTTGTTTAGAAGCGGCCATCGATCACAAGAGCTCTCAGAGCCGGCACATTTAGCGGCCCAGGTTTCCAGGGCCTGAATTCTTGGGGACGATGGAACGGATTACGACCGCGTCTCCATCCTTCAAATCGCCCTTGATTACCGCGAGGATCTCGGTAAACGCGTGATCGGTTATGCCGAGAGAAACGTTTACCGGCTCCATCGTATTATCGGCGTGGAGCTTCCAAACAACCGCGCTATCTGCCTTTGCGGGACGCGACAGATTCTTGGCTTCCGAATTTGGTTGCTGCGAGGCTTGAGCAACCGACGAGTCTGCGGCTGCGGGCGCCGGCTGGTTTCCATCGATGCCATATTGTTTGTAAATCGCCAGGATCTCTTCTGCAGACATGGGAGGCTTGTACCGCAACGCGGTGTTGGGGACTTTCAGAGCATTCTGCACCGTGGCCACCGGGATGGTAACGTAAGCTGTCATTCCCGGAAAAAGTTTCTCTTCGGGGTTGGCGAATTCAATGATGGTGTCGTAGGTGACCACGCTCTGCACGGTGGTCGCGTTCATGCGGACCTGACTGACTGCTCCGTGGAAATTGTCCTTTGGGAAAGCATCGACTTTGAAGGTCACCGGCTTTCCGAGTTTGATATTGCCGACATCGGACTCATCTGTTTTCGCATACACCCACATTTTCGTAAGATCCTGAGCGATGGTGAAGATCGTTGGCGCCTGAAGCGATGCGGCTACCGTTTGTCCCACGTCAACATTTCGCGCCACCACGGTGCCGTCAATAGGGGAGCGAATCACCGTATAGTTCAGATTGGTTTGAGCCACCGTAACCGCAGCGTTTTTCTGGCTGACCTGCGCTTCCGCTTGGGTCACATTTGCAGCAGCACCGTTTACCGTAGCCTTTGCTGAGTCGAAGTTCGCTTTGGCAAGGTCGAGCTGCTGTTGGGGCTGGATGCCAGCCTTGAAGAGGCCCAGCGCTCGATCGTAGTCGGCCTTGGTCTGTACCAAACCGGCGCGTGATTTTTCGAGATTGGCCTGGGCTGCCACGAGATTGGCCTTTGCGTTTTCCAGGTCAGCGGTAGCTTGCAGCAGTGCACCTTGAAACAGGGCAGGATCGATTAGGGCAACGACGTCGCCCTTGTGCACCCTGGAATTGAAGTCGACGTTGAGTTTCGCAATGGTTCCGGAGACCTGCGACCCCACCTGCACGGTAATAACTGCGTTAATTGTGCCGGTTGCTTCGACCACGTCATTGATCTCACCCCGCTCCACCCTCGCGGTGAAATGCTGCGCCTGAATTTTCCTGTTCACGGCAAACAGGGCCAACAGGCCAAGTCCCACCACCGCACTGACCACGATGAGCCACTTGGTCGTTTTGTTCACGGTCCGTCTATCCCAGAAATACAATTAAAATATTCGCTTCATTCGTACCTGAGCGCTTCAATCGGATCAAGCAGAGAGGCTTTTCGCGCCGGGTAGTAACCAAAAAACACGCCGACGGCAATGGAGAAAAGGGCCGCGACAATCATAGCCTCAGCAGACATTTGGATGGGCCACTGAAGCGTCCTTCCCACCAGATAAGAACCGAGAATTCCGAGGAGCACTCCGGCAGCGCCACCAACCAAGCTCAACAGGATGGATTCGCCGAGAAATTGAAGCTGAATGGCTTCTTCGGTTGCCCCTACGGCTACGCGAACTCCAATCTCGCGCGTGCGTTCGGTTACGGAAACCAGCATGACGTTCATGATACCGATGCCTCCAACAAGGAGAGAGACGGAAGCGATCGCGATCAGAAGAGCGGTGAGAGTCTTGCTCGCGTCGAGTTGGGCCTGAATGATGTCTTCGGGGTTGCGAATATTGAAGTCGTCCTCTTCTTCCGGGCGCAGATGATGGCGATCCCGGAGCACGGCCGTGGCTTCCTGGCCGGCGATTTTCACGGCGCTTGGCGAAACAGCCGAGCAGAGAATGTCGTCAAGCCAAGTAATGCCTTTGATTTTCTTCTGAGCGGTGGTGTAGGGCAGAATAATCGTGTCGTCCTGGTCTTGCCCGGAAAGCGAAAGTCCTTTTGGATGGAGTGTAGCCACGACCTTGCAGGGAAGACCGCTGACGCGAATTACCTTTCCCACCGGATCTTCGACGCCAAACAGTTGGTCTCGCACCGTTCGGCCGATAACGCAGACATCCGCGGCGCGGTCCACGTCGTCCTGCGAGAATACGGCCCCGAGATCCAGGTACCAGCGCTTGATATCGAAGTATTCGGGCGAGACTCCGCGATAAGAGGTGTGCCAATTCTGATTGCCATAGACCACTTGCACCGGGTCGTCCACATTTGGCGAAACGCTCTTGATGAGCGAAATTTGGCTCTTGATGGCTACCGCGTCGGCCATAACCAACGTCTTCGTGTCGTGCGTGCCGGTGCGGACGCCATTAACGGCGCGGCCGCCAGCTTCAATCCATACGAAATTGTCGCCGAGATTATTGAGCTGTTTTTCGACCCGCGCCTGTCCGGCTTTGCCGATGGCTACCACACAAATTACCGCCGCAATCCCAATAGTGACTCCCAGGATCGTGAGCGTGCTTCGCATTTTGTTTCTCAGCAGGGCGATCAAAGAGGAGCGAAAAAGTGCCCGGTAATTCACACCCCCTCCTTCTGCCTGAGCCTCGTCAAGCGGTAAGAGTGCCAAACGAACCTGAAAATTAGCTGTAAATGATCTCGAGTGCTTCTCACTGCACCTCCTGCTCAACTGCCTGTTTTAGCCTCATACTGGTTTTTTCAACTCGCATGATCCGGGCTGTCTTGAGGCTGGGTTCCGATTGCAATACCTTAACTCAAACTAGAGTTGCGATGATCCGTGTCACCCACTTGAACGGTCGCGACAAAGAGCAGTGTTCCCATGACTCCAATAACTCCTGCCACAGTAAAGGGGAGCTGTGGACGAATTCTCCAAAGCAGACCTCCGATTGCTGAAGCCGGGGTAATCGACAAGCTCCGCACGAGGTAATAAAGACCTACCGAACGCGCTCGCAAGTTATGGCGTGCAAAATCGACAATCATGGCTTTGCGGGAAGGCTCACCAATTTCACGCAGACCGCCGATGATAAAGGCACACATCAGCCATTGGAAATCAGGAGAGAAAGCAACGGCCACGGGAAAGAAAGCAAAGCACAGAAAAGTGGCGATAACAAATGGCTTTCTCCCCCAGCGATCGGCCATCTTTGCAGAGGGAATGTACACTAGGATAGAGGTCGCCAGCTGTATGGCAACGAGGATCCCGTATCGCGGAATCGAGACGCGCGTAACGTTCGTAACGTACAGAATGACAAAGATGTCGGCCATTCCTTCGCAGGTACGAATTGCTATGTCGGAAATAAGGAGCCGTTTGAGCAGCGGATGAAAGGAATTCCATACGCCGCGCAGCCGAATTGTATCGCGAGGAGAGGCGGATAGATTTATGGTCCAGAGCAATGGAAAGGTGATCGTCACAAGAGCAAGGGTGATTGCAAGTCCAGTTCGGATGCCGGTTCGAAGACCCAGCGTTCCAATCATCGCGCCGCCAACCAGGGGCGAAATGACCATAGGGATGCGCTTCAAGATAGATTGAACACTGAAGCCCATCGCACGCCGTTCTTTGGGAAGTTCGTCGCCAATGGTCGCAAAAATTGCGGGCGATCCCATCGACTGCCACACCATAACGAATCCCAGTCCCAGGAAAAGGAACGGCCAGGAAGGACTAAACAGGTAAATACAGTAGCCCACGCCTGCAGCTGACAGAAAAATCAGGAATGCTTGCCGGCGTCCCCAGTGGTCGGCTATCCAGCCTCCGGGGTATTGGTAGAGCGCGTCGAAGAAATCTTCTCCGGTCCCAAAAAGACCGACAACCAGCGCGCTCGCACCCAAAGATTCGAGGTACTTTGGGAGAAACTTCTTCCACAGTTCTTCGCCCAAACCAATCAAAAAAACAGCAGATGAGGCTGCCGACACATTTCGTCCGAGGCTAAGGAAATGGGCGGCTCGCTCGTGGGGGCGCTTATCTGTAACTTTTGAGTTTTCAGACAAAATCGCTCAGATCATTCCAACTGCGGCTCGATTGTGTGTGGGATGCTCCGCGCGAGACCAGACGGCGCCTTTGAACGCACCGCTCGGCTTTCCCCGTCTCACCATCTCACCGCAATATGCAAACAATGCGTCATAGACAATCCACTCTGCTGCGTTTATTTCGAGATCGTTGCTGAAACCGAGTGCCGAAATCCTTAGGCAAGAGCATTTAGCCCAGCCGATTCGGGTTGATGCCATAGCGTATTGTCGGCGTCCGAGCCGTTGACAATCCTGCCCAAAAGCTGCAAAGCCGGTTCTCCGCTGAGATCGTGTTCTTAAGAATCGCTTCGAACGAGCATTCCTTTCCGTGGTGTCCGAGCTCGCTGTTAGTGACGTCTAGCCAGGGAATTGCTAATGGACCACCGCTTCGTACACGACCATTTTCGCCACGCGTTTGCCGTTTTCTTCTTGCTCCGGCGTGTACACCCGATGGGTGTCCAGGTCGATTGCGAGGCTGTGTACTGCGTGCTGCACTTTGAAATCTTCCAGTTTGCGATAGTGGTTTGGATCGTCCTGGTGAAAAACGGAAATTGCTCCGCTATAGCAGGCGGCATAAATGCGATTCAGGCCCGGATCAAATTTGACGACATCGGGATCCTCTGCCATGGGAAGAAAAGCGATGGGTTCGTGTTTGTCGAGGTCAAAAACCGTCATCAAATTATTCCCTTCGCAGGACAAGAACGCGCGGTGATGTTCCGGATCGAGCGCCATGCCGTGATTTCGCTTGCAGCGACCGACAGCATAGCGGCCAACCACTTCGTCGGTGACCGGGTCAATGAGGGCGAAAATATTCTGGTCCTGAAGGTTTACGTACACCTTGCGCGCAATTGGATCGTACTGTGGCATACCCGTTTCGCTATCGAACCGAAGAGTCTTGATGATTTCATCCTTGTTCACATCGACGATAGCTTCCGCTTTGCCGCGTTCGTCGGAAACATACAGTTTGTGAAACGGAGGTGCGTAAGTGCTGCCGTCAGGCTTGGATTCGGTTTTTAGTTTCTTAATCACCTTCATCTGCTTCAGGTCAACGGCGCCGATGGTGTTGTCGCCGGCGTTGGATGTGTAAAACTTCTTGAGTTCAGGAACATATTCGACGCCTTCCGCACCCGGCGTATCAGCGACGGTTGCGACTACTTTGTCTGTGCGGAGGTCGATGACATAGGTCTGCCCGGCTCCGAGATGGGCGGACAGGAGGTAATGGTCATCCGAGTCGATGGTCAGATAGTCGAAGCGTTTACCGCCGGGCCCGGGGAGATCGAATTCTGAAACTTTTTTAAGCGTTGGCGCGCTCGATTGGGTGAACAATCCTGGAATTCCCGTAAGGACGATGGTCCCGAAGAGAAACAATATTCTGGTTTTCATTTCGCGCTCCTGTGAGATCCTCGATTCCTTCCCCACGTCAGCCCTTGAAAAGGAGCAGGCCGATCAGGCCGGCGGCGAGAATCAAGATGGGTTCTGGCGTCTTGCGGAAGCTGAGCAGCGCAAATGTGGCTAGCGCGATGGCGCCTGTCGGCAGATCCACCAGCGAGCGCCGGCCGAGGATGAACGCGGCCCCTGCGATCGCGCCTACAGCGGCTGCGGTGACTCCCTGTACGAAAGCCTTCACTTGAAGATTTTTGGCGAAGCGGCGGTAGTAAGGCGCGCCCAGAATTACGATGAAGTAGGGAGGGGCGAAAACCGCAAGTACCGCGAGCGTCGCACCTACAGCTCCGGCGACAACGTAGCCGATGAAACCTGCGGTGATGACGACCGGACCGGGCGTAATCATGGCCACCGCTACGGCATCTAAAAATTGCCTCTCGGTTAGCCAATGGTATTTTCCGACCGCGCCCCCGTAAAGAAACGGCACGATTGCCAGGCCGCTACCGAAAACAAATGCGCCGGCTTTGAGGAAAAACAAGAAAAGTGTGCTGACGGTGACTGCGGAGGCAGGGCCGAGACTGCCCGTGAGTAATTGTTTCAGGCTGACGATGTTGGGCATTACTGTTTGAGGAAACTTCCAAGCCGGAGGCGCTTTGATGAACATCGAAATAAATCCGCACAGGATGAACAGCCAAACGATTTCGGCTTCTCTCCAAGCGGTGGTAATCGCTAGAACGGCGAACAGCGTCCGCAGCAGCCAATCTTTATTGAGCGTGGAGCGGATCAGTTTGTAAGCGCTGCGAGCAATGATCGCGATGACGGCAGCTCCAATTCCGTAGAACGCTCCCTGTATCCAAGCGATTTGCCCGTAGTGGACGTACAGGGCGGCCAAGATTAAAACCATAAGGAAAGATGGAAGAACGAACGCGAGGCCGGTGAGCGTTGCTCCAAGAGTTCCGGCGCGCACCCAGCCGAGATACATGGCGAGTTGCGCGGCGAGCGGGCCGGGCGAAAGTTGAGAAAAGGCGAGGCCTTCGAGGTAATCCTCGCGGGAGACCCACTCGCGGTCGTCCACCAAATCTTTCTGCATGTGCGCGGCCAGAGCGATGGGTCCGCCGAAGCCCAACGTGCCGAGATGGAGAAAATAGAAAAGGAACTGACGCAGCGTTGGCTGACTCACCTTCTTATCCGCGGCTATTGCGGTAGATCCCATGCTCTGGATGCCCCGGTAAAGCGACTGGAACTTTTAACGTCTTGCGACAGGGAGCAGGAAATCACGGCGCGCTTTTACCTCGTGTGGACTTTGTCGAGCGCCGACTTCATGCCCGCAGCAACATCTTGCGCCGGGCCCTGTCCCCAGAAGTGCATGAAGAAAAGGCGAGGTTGTTCCGTGAGCATGTGGCTGTGCAACGCCGTCACCAAAATATGGTGCGCTTGAAGTTCGGATATCACTGAATTTACTTCTTCAGCAGTGAGAACGAAATCTCCGGTGGTAGCCACGTTGCCGGAATCGGCGGACTGGAAATTGATAGCTTCAGCAACTCCTGCGGCCGGCGCGATGGTAGTTCCTGCCATGGTGATCGAATCAGCCCGCGGCACTCCATAAGAAAGCACACCGCCTTTGTAGTTTCCTTTGCGGGCGAGGGCATCTTCTACCGTGTCCACCCAGGCGGGCAGAGCCGTGTTTTCAGCAGCACTCTCAGGTTTTTCCAGTGGCGTCTTGGAAACGGCTAGCGCCGTGCGCAGGCCAGTGGCGAGTTGCGATGCGGCTCCGTGGCCCATGTAATGCAGGTACATCACGTGCGGAGTCTCGTCGATGAGATGGTTATGAACCGCGGAGATTTCGATTCCGCTGGAGTGCAATTTTTCCATCACTGGATTTATCTCGTCCTCGAGCAGGACCAAGTCGCCCATGACCATGGCGTCGGCATCTGTTCCAGTGAAAGCTGCCCACGAGCCCAGAGCCAGGCCCGGCTTGATCGCCAATCCGTGAACGGAAACCTGCAGATCCGTTCGGGGGAATCCGAATTTGTAAACGTCGCCAATCTTTTGGCCAGAACGGCCCAGCGCTGCATCGAGTTTCGCGGTGTCTAGTTTCTGAGCTGAAGCAGCGACGGGAAACACGATGACAGCGAGCAGAATCAAAAAACGTTGAAACGAATGCATGGCAATCCTCCCAAGAAATGCAAGATCAACGAAATCATTTTGCAGAAAGCGACTGATACAGCGCGTCGATGAGCTGAATACCGCGCTCGAGAAGTTTGTGGTCTGGAATACGTTGTTGGGCCCAACCCTTCAACACGGCATCTACGCCAAATCCCTCTTTACGGCCAAACTTGTCATCGAGGAGATCGACGTCATGGATAGCTTGGCCGATCCGTGCAACTTTGGCGTCACGAATTCGAAAAGCCTTTTGCAAAGTCTCGAAACTGCAGTCTTCACCGCGGTGACCGAAGCCGCCCGCATGGAACATGTCGAAGGGAACCGCTTCGCGCGGAACATGCTCCTCCTGCGCAAAAGCGAAGCGCGCTTTTTTGTCGATGTAACGCCGAATTAGCCACGCGGAAGCGGAGCGGTCGATGCCGGGGCGCGGACGGGTGACCCAGATTCTGCCTAGGTAGTTCCGAGGGTTTATGTTGGTCGTTTCTTTGGCAGGTGACCGCGCGGTGTCGAGACGCGCCAGGAGCTGTTCTACACGCTTTTGGAGCGGGCTATTAAAAAAATCGACTTCCGCAATTTCTCGGAAGCGGGCCCGGAGACGGCTCACGCGGCCGAAGGAACGCCTGTGAGGCGGAATCGCGGATAGCTTTTGCAGGTCGCGAATCAATTCCTGATATTCGCGGGAGCGCGCTTCGGCGAAACGTCCTACCAGCCGGGGAGTGGAGAGATTGTCGATCGATTGAATCTTCAGGACCGAGGCGTAGCCGCCGTATTTGCGTATCGCCGTTGCCAGCCACTCGAAGTGCTCCTGGGTAATTAAATTATTTGGAAGCAAGTAGCCGGAGTTGCCAAGAGGTACGGAACCGTAGCGTCGCAGTTTTCGCCAGACCTCAACTCTCTGGCTGGCGCGCTTCTTAGGCAGGCTGAAGGTTAACAGGAGCCACGGAGCCTCAGGAGTCGTCGTACGTGGTACGGTCATTTCATAAACATGTTATGCCTATAACCAGCTAATCGTCAAAGGTAAAGACCGAAGCATTCTGGCACACAAACCTATCTGTCGCGGATGAAACGTTGCAGTGCAGTCCAAGGAAGACTGCTCGATATGTCGGCGGTTGATGGTTTGCCGAGGGGGAGGCTTACGCCTACGCCGTAAAGGC
>Ga0307477_10003157_pt1 | contig 12362 bp, 9 predicted proteins | sample atmos_gasesECM2C_FD_203316 | JGI IMG/M metagenome (GOLD analysis project Ga0307477, IMG submission 203316) | Hardwood forest soil microbial communities from Morgan-Monroe State Forest, Indiana, United States - atmos_gasesECM2C_515 | ecosystem: Environmental > Terrestrial > Soil > Temperate...
AGCGAGGCGAAACCCGGTCACCACCTCGTCGAAGATCAGCGGCACGCCGTGCTCCGTCGTGATCTTGCGCAGCCCTTCGAGAAAGCCGGGCATCGGCGGGATGATGCGCTGGAAGGGTTCGAGGATGACACCTGCCAGTTCGTCGCGATGCTCACGCACCATGGCGGCGGCCGCCTCCAGGTCGTTGAACGGAGCCACCAGGATTTCCTCACGGACGCTGCGCGGGATTCCCGCTGAATCGGGGATCGGCTGCGGAAAGTTACCCGGCCGCTTCGGGGCCAGGCTCATCAGCGAATAGTCGCTCATGCCATGATAGCCGCCCTCGAATTTGAGGATCTTGTCGCGCTTGCGGAACGCTCGGGCGGCGCGCATCGCATAAAGGTCCGCCTCGGACCCGGTGGAGACGAAACGCACCTGCTCGGCGCAAGGCACTGCCTCGACAATGGCCTCGGCTAGCTCGATCCCGTATCGGTTGTTGGCGAAGAAGGTCGTGCCGTGCGCGATGCGCGCCTGGGCGGCGGCCGTAACCTCGGGATGAGCGTGGCCAACCAGCATCGGACCAGAGCCGAGCAAGAAATCGACATACTCCCTGCCGCTCTCGTCCCATACCCGCCCGCCGCGGCCTTCGCGGATCACCACATCATACGGGACATTGCCGAAGGTGCCGCCGGGCAGCACCCGCCTCGCCTTATCGATCAGCCCACGCTCGATCTCGCTCTCGGTAACCGGCTTCACTGGCGCGCCTCCTTACTTTCCGGACGTCAGTTGTCTCGTCCCGGCAGGCCCCAGGTCAAGGTCGCGGAGCGGGCAGAGCCAGCGGAGAGCCGATTATCCTGCCGAGTGTTACTTCCTGGGCGTCCGATCGAGCACCTCCCGGACCACACTGGCAAGACCCACCCGCCACGGCGGCAGCGGGATACCAAATGCCTCCTCGATCTTACGGCAATCGAGAACCGAGTTCATCGGACGTCGTGCCGGCGTCGGGTATTGGTCGGTGGTGATCGGCTCGACCGGTGGACGGGCCGCCAGTTGCGCGGCTGCCAGATCGAGGATCGCCTCGGCGAAGCCATGCCAGCTGACGGCGTCGGCGCCGGCGAAATGATAGGTGCCCCACTTCGTCTCGCCGCTTTCGATGTGCCCGGCGATCACCATCAGCGCGGCCGCGACATCGGCTGCGGCGGTCGGACATCCGCGCTGGTCGGCGACGACGCGTAGGACCGGCCGCTCGGCGGCGAGCCGAAGCATCGTCTTGACGAAATTTGCCCCCTGGGCGCCGAACACCCAGGCTGTGCGGAGGATCACGTGCCGCGGCAGAGCCGCCCGCACCGCACGCTCGCCGGCTTCCTTGCTGAGCCCGTAGACACCGAGCGGGCCGACCGCATCCTCCTCCCGATAGGGTCCGGTTTTGCGTCCGTCGAAGACATAGTCCGTCGACAGATGGATGAGCGGCGTCGCACTCTCGTCGCAAGCAGCCGCAATGTGGGCCGCCCCCGCGCAGTTGACCGCCCAAGCCGTCTCCGGCTCACTTTCGGCGCGGTCGACGGCGGTGTAGGCGGCGAGATTGACTGCCAGGTCGGGTGCCTCCCGCGCCAGCACTGCGCTAACGGCAGCGCTTTTGGTGATGTCGATCACCTTTCGGTCGAGCGGCACGATTGCGTACCGAGGAGGCGCAGCGGTGCGACAAACCTCGCGGCCGATCTGCCCGCCGGCGCCGAATACCAGAATTTTCATCGACCCATCCTACCGTCGAGTGCGGTCCGAAGTGATGTTCGTGCGGGAAGGCCCATCGGGCATGCTACGTTGTTGCGCAGCAGCACTTTGGAGCGGCAACACGGATGTCTCAATCGGTTTTAGTCACGGGCGGAGCAGGATATATCGGGAGCCACGCCTGCAAGGTTTTGGCGCGAGCCGGATACCAGCCGGTGGTCTTCGACAATTTGTCGCGCGGGCATCGCGAGGCGGCGCGCTGGGGACCGCTCATCGAAGGCGATCTGGCAGACCGCAACCGACTGGTCATGGCGCTTGAGACGCACCGTGTGACGGCGGTCATGCACTTCGCGGCTTACGCTTACGTCGGCGAATCGGTAGTCGATCCCGCAATGTACTATCGCAATAACCTCGGAGGCAGCCTATCGCTGATCGAGGCGATGCGTGAGACCGGCACAGACAAGATCGTGTTCTCGTCGACTTGCGCCACTTACGGCATCCCAGCCGACAGTCCGATCCGCGAAAGCGCGCCGCAGCTGCCGGTCAACCCATATGGCGAGACCAAGCTCGCGATCGAGCGGGCACTGCACTGGTACGGTGAGGCGTATGGTCTACGCTCTGTTTCGCTGCGCTATTTCAATGCTGCCGGAGCCGACCCCGAGGGCGAGATCGGCGAACTTCACGAGCCCGAAACCCACCTCGTTCCGCTGGTGCTGCAGACAGCCCTCGGGCAACGCCCGCATGTCGACATCTATGGGACCGATTATCCGACGGCGGACGGGACAGCGGTCCGCGACTACATTCACGTCGAGGATCTGGCCGAGGCTCATTTGCGGGCGCTTGAGCATCTCAGCGGCGGGGGTGAGAGCACAGCGCTCAACCTCGGGACCGGGCGTGGTAATTCGGTACGCGAAGTGATCGCCGTGGCCGAGGCGGTCTGCGGGCGGGCGATCCCCCGGCGCGAGGCCGCCCGGCGGCCGGGCGACCCTCCTGTGCTCGTTGCCGATCCGAGCCGTGCAGCCGAGCGGCTCGGCTGGCGGGCGCAGCGCTCGGACCTTCAGACGATCATCCGCACCGCTTTTGCTTGGCACGAGCGTTGCGCGAGCCAGCAAGTCCTGTCCGCTTCGCCGTAATCGCCTGCTCTCTGGCGGCGGGCGGAGGGAATGAAATTTGTTAACGCCCGTTGTGCGGGCGCCGTCTACGTCGGGGTTCGGTCGCGGCGGCAAGCCTCCCGGGAGCTTCCCAGATGGTCACGGTCGAAATCGACGAGGTCGCGATGCGACCCCCACCATTCGAAGCGGCGCGCGTCGATCCGCTGGGTGCGATCCGCGTGCACGGCAAATTTTTCTTCGCCGGAGACCAGAAGCATTTCGTCAGAGGCGTGACTTACGGTCCCTTCTCAAAAGGCAGTCACGGCGCGCAATTCCCCGAATCGGCGGTGGTTGACGAGGATTTCGCGCTGATGGGCGAAGCCGGCGTCAACACCGTCCGGGTCTTCACGGTCCCGCCAGGATGGGTGCTCGACGCCGCTCATCGGGCAGGTTTGAAGCTTCTCGTTGGACTTTCCTGGTCGCAACACATCGCATTTCTCGACAGCGCTGCGACCCAAGCCGAGATCCAGGAGACGGTGGCCGCTGGGGTACGCGATTGCCGCCGCCACCCTGGTGTCTTCGGCTACCTCGTCGGCAATGAGATTCCTCCCGATATCGTACGCTGGCATGGGGCCGACGCGGTACGCCGCTTTGTCCGATCCCTCGTCAGGTGCGTCAGAGACGAGCACCCCGAAGCGCTCGTCAGTTATGCCAACTTCCCGTCGACCGAATATCTGACGATCGACTTCACCGACTTCATCTGCTTCAACGTTTATCTCCACGACGAGTCCGCGTTCCGACGATATATCGCCCGGCTACATAATCTAGCGGTCGATCAGCCGCTGGTATTGACCGAATTCGGTGTGGATTCGATGCGTCAGGGGCAGGAGGAACAGCGGCGCATCCTCTCCTGGCAGGTTCGTTCAGCTTTCGAGAGCGGGGTCGCCGGCACATTTGTCTTCGCCTGGACCGACGAGTGGTTTACCGGAGGGCATCTAATAGAGGATTGGGCTTTTGGTCTGGTCGACCGGCAGCGGCGGCCCAAGCCCGCCTTCGTCGAGGTGGCGGGTCAGTATAAGAGCGCCCTGCCCCCGCTTCTGCCGCGCTACCCTCGCGTCTCTATCGTAGTCTGCGCCTACAACGCCGAGCGTACGATGGATCGCTGCCTCGCCTCCCTTGCGGTGCTCAACTACCCGGATTACGAGGTGATCGTCGTCAATGACGGCTCGCGCGACCGCACCCTCGAGATCGCCGAGGGCTACGGCTTTTGCCGAATCATCAGTCAATCGAACAAGGGGCTGAGCGTCGCGCGCAATGTCGGCGCCGAGGCAGCGACGGGAGAAATCGTCGCCTACACCGACAGCGACTGCGTCGCCGACCCTGATTGGCTGAGTTATCTCGTCGCCAAGATGGAGGCGAGCAACCTCGTCGCTTGTGGAGGACCTAATTTCCCTCCGCCCGAGGAAGCACTCGTCCCGGCGGTGGTAGCCGTTGCGCCGGGCGGTCCGACTCATGTGCTGATCAGCGACGAGCTCGCCGAACACATCGCCGGGTGCAACATGGCGTTCCGCCGCGAGGTGCTAATGCGGCTCGGCGGCTTCGACCCAATCTTTCGCGCGGCCGGCGATGACGTCGACATCTGCTGGCGCTTTCAGGACGCCGGCCATGTCATCGGCTTCAGCCCCGCTGCGATGGTCTGGCATTTCCGCCGCAACACGGTACTCGCTTACTGCAACCAGCAGCGGGGTTACGGCAAGGCCGAGGCGCTCGTGTATGCAAAGCACCCATTCCGCTTCAACCTCTTCGGACAGGCAAAATGGCTTGGGCGCATTTACGGCGACCTCTCAACTTCGCTGCTGCTGTCACGGCGGCCGGTCATCTACTCCGGGGTTTTCGGACGCGGTCTGTTCCAGACCATGTACGAGCCGCCTTCGTCGTTAACTGCATCTCTGCCGTTGACGTTCGAATGGAGCGCCGCCTCGCTGGTCTTGGCACTCGCCGGGATCGCAGGTGGCGGGTGGTTGTGGCTCCTCACCGTTCCGGTTCTCGCAACGTGGGTCACGTGCATCAACGGCGCGTGCCAAGCGCCGATCGACAAGCAGTTTACCGGCTTCAACGTCACCGGAGTCAAAGCCCGGGCGCTCGCGGCTTTGTTGATTTATCTCGGTCCGTTGCTGCGGGGCTGGGAGCGGATCAAATGGCGCGTAAAGGCGATGCGAGCACAAGCGCATATCGGCTTGGTCGAGACTGAGCAGCGCCCGCGGATCTGCTGGAGAGAGCGCAGCTTTCATCTGTCCTATTGGAGCGAGACCGGCGCCGAGAAGGAGGTGCTCCTCGGCGGTCTGAACGATTTTCTAGTACCACAGAAATACCTTGTGGCCACGGATACGGGGTGGAGCAATTGGGACCTCAAGATCGCGCGCGGTCTGTGCAGCCGCTCCCTGGTCACGGTCTGTAGCGAGAATCACGGTGGTAACAAGCGGCTCCTTCGCGTTCGCTGTGCAATGCGTCTGTCCCAGCTCGCCCTGATCCTGCTGCGCGGCTACGCGGCCTTGATGGCGTTCGCTCTAATTCTCGGATGGCCGTTCGTTGCGGCGGTCATTGGAACGGTGGGGATGGTCAATATTTGCGTGATGGGCGGCCAGCTCGTCGGCTTTGGCCGATTGATGCACCGGATCGTCGAGGCCGTAGCCAAGCAGGCTCGGCTGGTGCCGGTGGAGCCGGCGCGGCGCCCCCCATCCCGGATCAGCCATCCCCGCAAAAGCAGCACTCCGTTGGCAACATCCTGCGGAAACTCCGAATCCCCGCCCGTTCGGGGCTGACGACAGCTCGGAAGTTGTCAAACCAGCGTCGACCCCGTACGCCCATGGCGATGAAGCTCCTACCGTATCTGAGGCAGCATCGCTGGAAGATCGCTTGGGCGCTGGTGCAGGTGTTCTTGATCGCCGGCTTCGAACTGCTGAAGCCGTGGCCGCTGCAAGTCGTGATCGACAACGCGCTCGGCGGGAAGCCATTTCCGATCGCCGCACTGTCCTCCCTGGGAAACCTGCTTCTTCTTGCTTCGGCCGGCATCGTTGTTGTCCATTTCGGCACGGGGGCGTTGACGCTACTCCACAATTACACGGCGATCCGCATCGGTCAAAATATGGTAAACGACCTGCGCGGCGCTCTTTATGCCCACCTTCAACGGTTATCTCTCGCCTTCCACAACCGACAGCGGGTGGGTGATCTGCTGTATCGGATCACTGCTGACAGCTTCGCCGTCCAGACGATGATCATGAACGGCGCTTTGCCCATTCTGTCAGCCCTGGTTCTGCTGGCTGGCATGCTCGTCGTCCTCTTTCCACTCGACCCGGCGCTAACTATGCTCTCGCTAACGGTCGTTCCGGTTCTTTTTGCACTGATTTCGCTGTTCAACCGAAAGATTGTCGAAGTCGCCGGCGATGTCCGCACGACCGAGAGCCGGGTGTATTCGCTTGTCCAATCGGCAATGTCGTCGATCAAACTGGTGCAAGCATTCACCAAAGAAGACGAAGAGCATCGGCGCTTTATGGGGGCAAGCCGCGAAAGCCTGCAGGCTACGTTGCGGCTCTACAGCTGGCAGACCCTCTATTCAGGGACCGTCAACCTCGTAATCGCCGGCGGTACGGCGCTCGTCGTCTTTGCCGGGGCCCGGGCTGTGATCTCTGGCACATTGTCGATCGGGCAGCTGATCGTATTTATCTCATACCTCGCCCAGCTTTATGCGCCGATCAATCAGATTACCCAGAGTTGGGGGCTGATCGCAGGTGCCCGGGTAGGAGCTCGCAGGATTTTCGAGATTCTTGACACCGAACCGGATCTCGAAGACGGCACGCGAAACTTCCCTCCGAGCGGGGCGCGCGGGGAAGTTGCCTGGTCCGGGGTCAGTTTCCGCTATCGTCCCGACACCCCAGTCCTGGCAGGCATCGACCTGAAAGTACCGGCGGGGAACAAGATCGCCGTCGTAGGCCCAACTGGAGCAGGCAAATCGACGCTTCTCGGTCTGTTGCCGCGATTCTACGATCCATCGGCAGGCTCCGTGACGATCGACGGCCTTGATGTCCGCGAATACACGCTGAGGTCGCTGCGCAACCAGATCGGGATGGTCCTTCAGCCGCCGCTGATTTTTCCGCTTTCGATGCGCGACAACATTGCCTACGGCCGCCCGGGGGCCGACGACGCGGCGATCGAGCAAGCCGCTCGACTGGCACGGATCGACGATCTGATCGCCTCGCTTCCAGCGGGTTACGATACCCTCCTCGGTGAATCCGGCGCGTCTCTCTCGGAGGGGGAAAAGCAGCGGATCACGATCGCGCGCGCTGTCCTGCGCAATGCTCCGATCCTGATCCTCGACGAGCCGACTTCGGCGCTCGATGTGACGACCGAGGCGCTCGTGATGGCCGGTATCGAGGGGCTGATGGCGGGTCGCACCACCTTTATCATCGCCCACCGCTTGTCGACCGTGCGGCGCTGCGACCGGATCGTCGTATTGCACGGCGGCGCGATTGTCGAAGAGGGAACGTTACCCGAATTGCTGCGTCGCGATGGGTTTTTCGCAGAGTACTACCACGCCCAGTTCGCGCCACAAGAAGAGCGCGCGGAGCAAATTAGGGTAGCGATCTGACCCCGACTCAAGGATTCGGTGAACAAACGAGACGGGAGCGCCTCTCCTGCCGCCGGACCCTCAACGGGCCAAGTCGCTGGCCAGCGAAAAGGCCGAATTGCGACCAACCTGACCCCGATAGATCTGCAGATTTTCGAGCACGCGCTGAACGTAGTTCCGCGTCTCGTTGATCGGGATATTCTCGATCCAGTCGACCATGTCGACATTGCCGCCGCGCGGATCGCCGTAATCATGCAGCCATTGCCGAACTCGGCCAGGACCCGCGTTGTAACCAGCGATCGCAAGCGCGTAGGAGCCCCCGAAATCATCGATCAGGGTGTCTAAATAAGCCCGCCCGAGAAGCACATTATAGCTGCCGTCCGCGGTCAGCCGTTCGGCAGAGAAGGGCAGCTGCATTTTGTTGGCGATATAGCTCGCCGTTGCCGGCATCAGCTGCATCAGCCCGCGCGCGCCGGCCCGGCTCACCGCATAGCGGTCGAACGCGCTTTCCTGGCGCGTGATCGCGAACAGTAGTGAATGTTCCACGGTTCCGCCGTTCGGTATCGCGGTGACCGGATAGCCGTGGATCATCAGCGGTGTCCCGGCCTCGATCGCGCGCTTGGCCACGGCGATCGCGAGATCGATCCGCCCATTGCTTTCGGCAAGGTTTGCCAGCATCGCGAACTGCGTCGGGGTCGTGGCGTTGTCCGCTAAGTTCAGCAGGAAAGCCTTGCCTTGGTCTCGATACCCGAGCTCAAGAAAGATTCGGGTCGCGCGGACTACATCATTCTGACTGAAGCGGGCGATTTCCGTGGGATCCGGAACCGGCTCGGGGACCGGGCGAGGGGGCGCATCGTCGCCGAGCCGATGAGCCGCCAGCTGCCCGTAGAAGGTGACCATATGATCGGCGGCTGCGGCGTACCATTTTGCCGCGAGCTCCGATTTGGCTTGCGCTTCGGCGGCGCGTCCGCCCCAATATCCAGCCCGAGCCTTTGCGTAGGGCGTGCTCACGCGGGTCAGGATGTGCGAAAAGTGATCGAAGGCGAGTGCCGGGTCCTTCATATAGCGCAGCGCTATATAACCCAGCAGAAACTCGGCTTCGGAATAGGCGTTACCCTCGATCAGACCGTGTTGCTCGGCGATGCGATAAGCCAGTCCCGCATTGCCGGTAGCCAAAACCCGCCGGGCAATGGTCTGCCGCTCGCCCCACCATGCAGCGGGCCGGACGAGGTCCCCGGGCTGGGACAAGAGGATCTGCACCGCACTGTCGACCATGTCTTTTTTGGTTCGCCAATGCAGCTCTTCGTAAACGAGTCCGGGGTCGGCGCGCAGCTGGATGGGGACCCGAGCGGCAAGGGTTTCGGCGTTTGGCGCCTGAGCCGCGAGCGCTAAACGCGCTTCGCCCAAGCTGCGCCAATCAGTCGGCAGCAAAGGGAGCATGCGGCGCGCTGCGTCGTTCTGTCCATCCCACAGCAGCCGGTCGAGCCGCTTTTCATTATCCTCTACGCGGATCGCAGCCGAATGATGGGCGAGGAAATTCCGCTCATCGAGCGCGCCGAGATCGCCATCGATCCAGGCCGCTCGCAGCGCCGCAGTGCCGCCCTCCAGGTTGCCGGAGTTCAGCATGATCTCGGAACTGCGGACTTTTCCCGCCGCGCTGATCGGGGGAAACCGTTTGAACCACTCGACAGCCACGCCGTCCGATTCGCCGGCCAACGCCTCCTCGGCATGCGCGCGCAGCGCCTTTTGCCGCGGCCAGTCGGTGTTCTTCTCGATGAACTCGGCAAGGTCGGGAAACCGTCCCGGTGCACCGGGACGGGAATAATCCATCCAGCGCAGGATCTTGAGAGGTAACGGATCAGCGATCGGGGCGAGTTCGGCATAGGCTCGCTTCCAATCGCCACCTTGTGCCGCGGCGAGCGCCGCGCGCGTTTTCTGGAGATCCGTTTCGGACGTCTGTGCCCGTGCCGCCGAAAGATCGATTGTGAAAATGGCCAGGGACAGCGCTAACAGTACGCGGAAAACCGGGAGCAAGACCGGCCGCTCCTGTGCTGGGTCAAAGATGAGGCAAAAATTCTTTACGGTCTTTCGGCAGCCGGGGCAAGTCTGCCGGGGACCCTCGCTCGCCGCCCATCGTCCGACCGTGGCGGCGCTGTTGAAGCCCCTGGCTTCGAGGACTATCGTTGATCGGTTACGCCGCAATCCCGGAGGAAACCATGTTTAAGGGATCGCTCGTCGCGCTGATTACTCCCTTCCGCAACGGCGAGGTCGAAGAAACCGCCTTTCAGGAGCTGGTGGCCTGGCAGATCGGGCAAGGTACGCACGGTTTTGTTCCGTGCGGCACAACCGGCGAGTCACCCGCGCTGCACGACGACGAAGCGCGCCGGATCATCACGCTTTGCGTCGAGGTGGCCAAGGGTCGCGCCCCGGTAATTGCGGGAACCGGCACCAACTCCACCGAACATACGATCGCGTTGACTCGTCAAGCGAAGCAAGCCGGGGCCGATGCCGCCCTGATCGTGTGCCCGTATTACAACAAGCCGACGCAGGAAGGCTTGTTTCATCATTTCAAAGCCGTTCACGATGCGGTCGACCTGCCGATCATTATCTACAACATCCCGGGTCGCTCGGCGGTCGACATGACCAACGCAACGATGGCGCGGCTCGCCAAGCTGCCGAACATCATCGGTGTTAAGGATGCGACGAACGACCTCGCGCGGCCTTTGCGGATGCGCGGTGAAATCGGCGCCGGGTTCTGCTTGCTATCCGGCGAGGACGCTACCGCCGTCGCCTATCTCGCCCAAGGCGGGGACGGCTGCATTTCGGTGACGGCGAATGTCGCGCCGAGGCTGTGTTCGCAAATGCATGAAGCGTGGCAGCGGGGTGATGTCAAAACGGTGCGCGATATAAACCAGCGGCTGATTCCGTTGCACGATGCTCTATTCGCCGAAACCAGCCCGGCGCCGGTAAAATACGCAGCCTCGCTGCTTGGTCGCTGCACCGCCGAGGTGCGCCAGCCGCTTTGGGCGACCACGCCTGAAACGCAGCAAAAGGTGCAACAGGCGATGCGTGGCGCCGGCCTCTTGAACTGATGAGGGCGGCAGACCGCTACGTTGCGCAGAACCGGCGCGCGCGCCATGATTACTTGATCGAGGATACGATCGAGGCGGGGGTCGCGCTGCAAGGCACCGAGGTCAAGGTGCTGCGCCAGGGCCAGGGAAGCATCACTGAGGCCTATGCCGATCAGAGCGGAGGCGAGCTGTTTCTCGTCAACGCCAACATACCTGAATACGCCGCCTCGGCGCACTTCAATCACCAGCCACGGCGGCCGCGCAAATTGCTGCTCCACCGCAAGCAGATCGACCGATTGTTGGGCGCGATCCAGCGCGACGGGATGACGGTGATCCCATTATCCATCTATTTCAACGAACGTGGCCGGGCGAAGGTTGAACTCGGCCTCGCGCGGGGGAAACGGAAGGCTGACAAGCGGCAGGCCGAGAAACAGCGTGATTGGCAGCGCAGCCGGGCCCGTATCCTGCGCGAGTCCAACAGGTGAGAGCCCTATCCCACTGCTATGCAGGTCCGCCCGTTCCTCCTGTCGCAGAGATGGGGCTGAGGTGGGCGAGCTTCCGACGCCTGATCGAGCCAGTGGGCAAGGGAGGTGAACACAGATTCGAACATCGCGACAGTGAGCTTGCCGGTGTTGGTATTCAGCCTGGAGCAGTGATAGCTGTCGGCCAGCAGCGTGCCGTCCGGCAGCCGGTACATACGACCATGCGCGAACGGGAAGCGCCCGCGACGCAACCCCATCGCCGCGAGCACGGCCTGGTGGGCGATCGTGCCGAGTGCGAGGATCGCGCGGCGCCGAGGCATGCCGGTGATCTCGGCAGCGAGAAAGCGCCGGCAAGTTGCGATTTCGCCGGGCTCGGGCTTGTTTTGCGGGGGCACGCAACGAACCGCATTCGTGATACGCGCCCGCCGCAGCTGGACGCCGTCATCTGGACGAGCCTCGTAAATCCCCTCCGCAAGACCGAATTTTCGCAGCGTCTGGTAGAGCAGTCCGCCGGCATAATCGCCGGTGAACGGTCGTCCCGTGCGGTTTGCCCCCCTGAGGCCGGGCGCGAGGCCAACGATCAATAGTTCCGCGGCGTCATCGCCAAAGGATGGGACCGGCGCATTAAACCATTCCGGATGAGCCGCTCGGTGGACCTCACGGAATGCGGCAAGCCGCGGACAGAGCGGGCAGTCGCGCGACGGCACGGCCGCCAATTCTGAGCGTGTCACGCCTCGTCGACGGGTTCGGCTCGCAAACGGTGGGTTTCCTCGCGGGAATGATGATTGCGCATAATATTCGGTGCGAGGTCCTGGAGCTCGATGAAATTGTCAGCCTGGCGACGCAGGTCGTCTGCAACCATCGGCGGCGAGGAACGGATGGTAGACACAACCGATACGCGAACTCCCTTGCGCTGAACCGCTTCGACGAGCCGCCGGAAATCGCCGTCCCCGGAGAACAGGATTGCATGATCAATGTGCTGAGCCATCTCGAGCATGTCGATCGCCAGCTCGATATCCATGTTGCCCTTGATCCGGCGCCGCCCCATCGCGTCGGTGAATTCCTTAGTCGGCTTTGTTACCATCGTGTAGCCGTTGTAATCGAGCCAATCGACGAGCGGGCGAATCGGCGAGTATTCCTGGTCTTCCAGTAGAGCAGTATAGTAGAATGCTCGGATCAGGCGGCCCTTGGAGCTGAACAGATCGAGTAAGCGTTTGTAGTCTATATCGAATGCTAGGCCGCGCGCGGCTGAATAGAGGTTGGCTCCATCGATGAATATGGCGAGCCGCTCTTCCGGGTAGAAAATCATCTGGCACAAATACCCCGTCGAATTCGATAATGTAACCTAAATGTCTTACAGCGCGCAGTCCGGGTCAAGCAGGGTGAA
>Ga0307477_10003158_pt1 | contig 12361 bp, 9 predicted proteins | sample atmos_gasesECM2C_FD_203316 | JGI IMG/M metagenome (GOLD analysis project Ga0307477, IMG submission 203316) | Hardwood forest soil microbial communities from Morgan-Monroe State Forest, Indiana, United States - atmos_gasesECM2C_515 | ecosystem: Environmental > Terrestrial > Soil > Temperate...
GCGTCCACCGTTTCGGTTGGCTACGACAATATCGACCTAGCGGCATGCACCAGGCACAAAGTGGTGGCAACGAATACGCCAGGCGTGCTCGACGACACGACGGCAGATTTTGCCTGGACGCTGCTGATGGCGATTGCGCGGCGATTGCTTGAAGGCGATGCCTGGATGCGCTCCGGGACTTGGCCCGGCTGGGATTTGGATCAACTGGTGGGCGGCGATATTTGGGGGAAGACGCTTGGCGTTCTGGGTTTTGGGCGAATTGGCCGCGGGGTGGCGCGGCGTGCCCGGGGTTTCGAGATGCGGGTGCTTTACAGCGATGCCGTCCGCGCATCGGCGGAGGTAGAAAAGGAGTTGAACGCGGAGTTTGCCGACCGCGATCGGTTGTTCCGCGAATCGGATTTCATAAGCGTGCACGTTCCGCTGCTGCCGGATACGCGGCACCTGATTTCGAAAGATAATCTTGAAAAAATGAAGCGTACTGCGTTTTTAGTGAACACTTCACGCGGGCCGGTGGTGGATGAAGCGGCGCTCGCCGAAGCGTTGGAAAATAAGAAAATAGCCGGCGCGGCGCTGGATGTGTTCGAACACGAACCGAGAGTTCATCCTGCGCTGCTCGCGCGCAAGGATGTGATCCTGACTCCTCACATCGCCAGCGCTTCGGTGGAAACGCGAACGAAAATGGCGGTGATGGCGGCGAATAATGTGGTCGCTCTGTTTGAGGGGCGGCGTCCACCGAACGCGATCAATGCGGACGCTCTGGGCATGAAATAGCGCTTTTACGGCATCGAAGCGCCGATGTGCCGCGGCTGTCATTTTTTCACGGAGTCTTTAACTTTTCAGCGGCGACGTGAATCCGAACACCTTGAAAAAAATAGCCCAACACCTATTCCTGCAAACGCTCACTGGAATTCAAATTCCCACCGTTTTTGCGCGGAAGCTCGATTGCACAGGCTCTATTATTCATGCTGCCGGCGCCACGATTGACCTGCGGGAATTTCGAGAGATTGTTGCGATTGCCTTTGGGAAGGCTTCATTCCCGATGGCTGAAGCGTTAAACGACATTCTCACGCCGGAATTTCGCATCGAAGGAATTCTGGTGGGGCCGACCACGCCGCCGCGGACAATTCCGGGATGGAAGTTCTTTGTGGGCGGGCATCCGCTGCCTTCGGCGGAAAGTTTTGAGGCGGGGCGGGCGATTCTGGATCGCCTGGCGCGCTGCGGCGAGCGCTCGTTAATCTTTTTTTTGATTTCAGGCGGCGGATCGGCCATGGTGGAGCAACCGTTGGGTGAAGGCATCCCCTTGGAAGATTTTCAGAAGTTGCATTTGGCGCTGGTCACCTGTGGCGCACCCATTGAAGAAATTAATATAATCCGAAAGCATCTTTCGGCGACCAAGGGCGGGCGCCTGGCTACAGCGGCGCCCTCCTCCATGAAAATTACGTTCGCAATCAGTGATGTTCCAGAAGGGCATGAGTCAGCGCTGGCGTCAGGGCCAACATTGCCGGATCCCACGACCGTGCCGGATGCGGAGCAAATCGTGCGTAGGTATGGTTTGTTGCCAAAGTTGCCGCCGTCAATTCGCGCGTTGTTCGAACGGGGCGCGATCGGCGAAACACCCAAACCGGGCGATCCTGCTTTTGCACGCTCGCATTTCGAACTGCTGCTTGGCACGCATGATCTGACGCATGCCTGCCACCATGCGTGCGAAGCAGAGGGAATTATTTGCCTCGCCGACAATTCGACGGACAATTGGCCGATCGAAAAGGCTGCCGATTACTTACTGGCACAGCTCGAAGCGCTGCAGAAAGACAATCCCGGCCGGCGCGTGGCGTTGCTTGCCGGCGGGGAGGTGAGCAGTCCGGTGACGGGAGAAGGAATCGGCGGACGCAATTTGGCTTTTGTCCTGGCCTGCGTGCCGAAAATTGCCGGGAAAAATATTGCAGTGTTGAGCGCGGGAACCGATGGGATCGATGGAAACAGCCCGGCGGCCGGCGCGGTAGCCGATGGTGACACACTGCAACGCGCCCGCGAAGGGGGATTAGAACCGAGCGAATTTCTTCGTCGCAGCGACGCTTACAACTTCTTCAAACTTCTTGACGACATCGTGGTTACCGGGCCTACCGGAAATAATCTTCGCGATTTGCGAATTCTTCTCGCCTACTGATTGCTTGCGGCAACGGAATTAGAGAAGGCCTTTCACCAGACCGCCGTCAACTGTGATCGTGGTGCCATTGATATAGCTCGCACGCTCGGAAGCGAGGAATGTTACCAGCGCCGCAAACTCTTCAGGACGGCCCAGCCGGCCAGCAGGGACCTGTGCGCTCATATTTTTGAGCACCTGCTCGCGGTCTACGCCCGCATCCTTTGCGCGGTTTTCCACGAGCTCTTCCAGGCGACCGGTTAAGGTGAAGCCGGGGCACACGTTGTTGACCGTGATTCCGTCGGCGCCGAATTCATTGGCCAGCGTTTTGGCGAGGCCTGCCACGCCCGCGCGCAGGGAATTCGAAAGCAGGAGTCCGTCGATGGGCTGTTTCACCGATACGGATGTAAGCGTAATAAGTCGGCCCCAATGGTTACGCTGCATTCGCGGGAGAACTTCACGCGCGAAATAGACATTGCTGAGCAGGGTCAACTCCACAGCCGCGCGCCAATCTTCCAGGCTAATCTCGAGAAACTTTTTTGCTGGCGGGCCACCTGCGTTTGTGACACAGATATCGATGCGTCCGTATTTTTTGTCCACTTCTTCCACGAAAGCGCTTACTGCTTCGGGTTTGGATACGTCGAGTGCGCGCCAAAATATGGCGCGACCGTTAGACTTTCCGATTTCGCTGGCAGCCCGCTCGAGATCGGCGGGGGTGCGGGCGCAGATGGCCACTTCGCAACCCTCTTTTGCGAATTCCGCAGCTACCGCGCGGCCCAATCCTTTGCTGGCGGCGGCTACCACTGCGACGCGCCCTTTCATTCCGAGATCCATAGGTTACTCCTTGACCGCGCCACCGCGAAGATATGCATCGTCGTTGAGAATCCAGTCTTCGCGGCGCGGAGCGAAGAAGTCGATGTCCACGGTATCTTCCAGCGCTTCAGCTTTGTGCGGCACATTGGCCGGTATTAGCACGATTTCACCGGCGTGCAAAACCATCTCCGAGTCATCAAACATAAATTTCAGCGCGCCCGATAGGATGAACGAGAATTGTTCGCTGCGGTGCGAGTGGCGCGGCACGACCGCTCCGCGTGACAAGAAGATTCGCGCGAGGGTGGCGTCCTCGCCGTGCAACATCTGGCGCGTAATGCGGTCACTTAATTTCTCCAATTCGACTTTTTCAAATGATGTGGCTTCAGGCATTGGTCCTCCTCAGGGCTTTTGGCTCGGCAAGAATCGTCCACTGAAAAGGGGGAATCGTCAATGCTTGTCCGGCTTGAACAGGGCAGCGGGATGCAGCCAAGTTGTCTCGAGGCTCCGATGAAAAAACCTAGTTCTCTGAAGGGACGGCTTCGTCTAAGATGCGCGCGTGGGGTTTCTGGGCTGGATTGCGGCTGTGGTTCTTTTTCTGCAACTGCCGATCCCGCTTTATTGGTTTGTGATGCACCCCCGGGTGGATTATTGGCGGGCTCATCACAGGGCCGGTTACATCACCGGACTGCTACTGTCCTGGCTTCCGGTGAGCGTGCTGCTACTGATTTTCCACCGTGAATTATTTCGAACAACGTGGCCGCCGGTATGGGAAATCACGGCAGGGTTCACGCTGATCATTTGTGAATCGTGGATTTTCCGGCGCGTGCACCAAGATCTGGGTACAAAGCGGCTAGTGGGTCAGACGGAGCTTACCGGCGGCGGGCAAATCGAGGGTAGCGGAATCTACGCGCGCATTCGCCATCCACGGTACGTAGGCTCGTTTTTAGCGATACTCGGAGCCTGCCTTCTGGCGGGAACGCGCGCCACGTGGGTTGTTGCGGCCGTATGGCTGGTGCTTATGAGGATTGCAATTGCGTTGGAAGAGCGCGAATTGCACAAGCGGTTCGGCGTATCTTATGAAGAATATTGCCGCCGAGTGCCGCGGTTGGTCCCCTCTTTTGCGAAGGCCGCTGAAACGGCGGATGGCGAAAAGCTCCGGATCGAATGAAGTGAGGAGGCAATGATGCAACGATCTCTGATTCTTATTGCGTTCTTGCTGAGTGTTGCAGCCACGGCGTCGGCTCAAATCGGCAAGAGCGTTTCGGTGTCCGCGGGCACTCCGGAAGATAAGGCGCTGACGGAAATTTACGGAGCTCCGGACGGGCCTGAAAAAGTGGCTTTGCTCGATAAATTTATGGCGGACTTTGGAAAAGGCGATATGGAATTGCTCGCGGACCAACTTTACGTGCAGACATATCTTGCGCAGAAAAACTATGCAAAGGTTTACGGGTTCGCTTCGAAAGCCCTTGCGCTCGATCCGAGCAATCTTTCGGCGGCCGTCAGCATGGTTCACGCCGCTGAAGAACAAGGCGACGTAAAAAAGCTATACGACGCGGGCGACAAGGTTGCAGAGATTATCGCGCAATACAAAAACTCGCCTGCACCGGAAGGGACTTCGCCGGAGCAGTGGGCGCAGCAGAAGACGGCGAGCTTGAATAATGCGCAGGGCGATGTTGGTTACGTTGAATACGCTCTGGTAAACGCGGCGTACAAAACGACCAACCCGGTAGCTCGCGCCGCACTTTTCGAACGCTACGTCACATCGTTTCCGGATTCGCCTTATACAACCACAGTGCGAGAGCAGACTGCTATCGCTTATCAACAGGCTCAGGACACTCCCAAGATGCTGGACACGGCGCAAAGAATTCTTGTCGCCGACCCGAATAATATTTCCATGCTGCTACTGCTTTCCGACTACTGGACAGAAAATGGTAAGGAACTGGACAAAGCCGCGGCGGACGCTCAGTTGGCGCTCGATCTTTTGGGGCAGGCGAAGAAGCCGGACAACTTGAGCGACGATCAATGGCAGCAGCAAGTGTCCGTGGAAAAAGGACTGGCATATTCCGCTATCGGCGAAGTGAACGTGAATAAAGGGCGCAACCAGCCGGCGGTGGACGCATTCAAACAGGCCAGCCCATTACTTAGGTCGAATACAGTTCTGTACGCGCGCAATCTGTATCGGCTGGGATTCACACTTGCGAAGATGCAACGGATTCCGGAAGCACGCACGGCGCTCACCGAGGCGGTTTCGATCAATAGTCCGTATAAGTCGAAGGCACAGGAGACACTAAATAAAATTGGCGGGTCCACCGCGGGGAAAGGCACGCACAAGAGTTCTTAGCGACGGTGTGGAGCAAAATCTTAGAAGCAGACTGAAACAGGAGATCGAAACGTGGGCATAAGACCCGCATCCAATCGCGAGATTCGTTCTGGAAGACTGCGTTACGTTCGGCTGGGTGCTCATCTAGCATTTTTTGGTTACCTTCTGCTTTTTGCCGCTCTTACGTTGCACGCGCAAACAATACGCGTGGATGCGGCGCCAGAACATTCCACGAATTCGATTGTTCCCGCGCGCGCGATGGGTGCTGGAATTGACCGGCTGCCTTACGGCGCCACCGATAAGCTTTTCGTCGAGCCCATGGTGAAAGAAGTTCTTTCCGCGGGATGGGGAACTGTTTCGTACCGGCAAAACACAGAGCTACATATGGAAGCGTGGCATTGGAATCCTGCTGGCACTTGGAGCGATCCTGCCGGAAAAGGCTATTTCACGGGGAATGCGACTCCGGGCGATTTCGTGCGCCATTCCTACGGCTATCCGCTGCCACATCGCGGCGTGACGCACGACGATGGCACGGACATGGTTGGGTATTCGCGGCTCACCGACGGCGACACGAACACCTATTGGAAGAGTAATCCTTATCTGACGCAAGCATATACGGGCGAGGACGATTCTCTGCATCCCCAATGGATTTTTCTGGATCTTACCAGCCGGCAGGACATCAGCACGATTCGTATCGCCTGGGCTGAGCCTTATGCCAAGAAATATCTCGTGCAGTATTGGACTGGGGAAGACCCGATTAAGAAGCCTACGGTTGGCGTATGGCAAACGTTTTCGGCTGGCGCGGTGTCAGAGGGCAAAGGAGGCACCGCCGTTCTTCGATTGAGCGACACTGCCGTCTCGGTTCAATACGTCCGCGTACTGATGACGCAATCATCCAACACTTGCGACACGCACGGGTCAGCGGACCAGAGAAATTGCGTAGGCTATGCCATCCGCGAAATCTATCTTGGTACGACCACGGCGGCCGGCATGTTCCACGACTTGATCCGTCATACACCGGACCAAGCTCAAACACCGACCTATTGCTCGTCAGTGGATCCGTGGCATGAGCCTTCCGATCTGGACGAGCGTGCCGGAGACCAAGTGGGCTTCGATTTGTTTTTCACCAGCGGCTACACGCGCGGCTTGCCGGCGATGATTCCGATTGCGATGTTATATGCCACTCCGGAAGATTCAGCGGCGGAAATGTCGTACATCGAAAAGCGCGGGTATCCGATTTCGTATGTTGAGATGGGCGAAGAGCCGGACGGGCATTACACCCTGCCGGAAGATTACGCCGCGTTGTACCTGCAATGGGCCACAGCGCTGCACAAAGTGGACCCGAGTCTGAAGCTCGGCGGGCCGATTTTCACAGGCGTGAACAAGGATATAGAAGCCTGGGCGGACGCGAACGGGAAAACTTCGTGGACTACTCGATTCATCGATTATCTGAAATCTCACGGTCGGCTTTCCGATCTTGCGTTCTTTTCTTTCGAGCACTACCCCATGGAGCCTTGCAAGATCCCGTGGAGCAGCCTGTACGAGGAGGCGAATCTTGTTACGCACATCACGCAGGTGTGGCGCGAGGACGGGGTTCCGGCGAACATTCCGATGTTCATCACGGAGTCGAATATTGCGTGGCAATCGGAAGAGGCTTACGTGGATATATGGGGCGCTCTGTGGCTGGCGGATTACGTGGGAGCGTTTTTAAGTAATGGTGGTGACGCGGTATATTTTTTTCATTATTTGCCGCTGGGAATTCATCGCGGTTGTAACAACTCTCTAGGGACATTCGGTTTATTTTCCACGGACGCAAATCTGCAAGTGGAACAGCCGCTCTCGCAATATTTTGCAAGCCAGCTTATCAATTTAGAGTGGGTGCAACCGGGCGATGCGGTGAACCGGCTGTATTCAGCGGCTAGCGACATTCGAGACGGTGCGGGGCACGTTTTAGTGACGGTGTACGCGGCGCTACGCCCGGACGGGCAGTGGTCTTTGCTGATCGTCAATAAGGACCAGGAAAATGCGTACAAGGTGCGCATCGCGTTCGACAATTTGGAACCGCACAAGAGCGAAACCTTTGCAGGCCAGGTAAAGATGGCGACGTTCGGAAGCGCGCAATATCAATGGCATCCGGGAGGCGTGACGGGGAGGGCCGATCCCGATGGGCCGCCGGCGCGGTCGACAATTTCGGCGTCAGCGGAAACCCAGTACGAGCTGCCTGCCGCGTCGATCACGGTGTTAACGGGAACCGTGGGCGCGACAAAGTGACCCGGAACTTTCCGGAAGATTCATTTGTCCGAGGAAATTTAATCATGTCCAGTTGCCGCAGCGGGCGTGGCAGCTGGCGCAACCGGAGTGAAAGCCTTCAAATCGGCGACTTCTTTTAAAACTTTGGCCCATTCCTTCTGGTCTTTCTTGGTAGCGAAGGGCGCGTCGGGATCTTTGTAATAGTCGAGCAAAATAGCGCGCAGCTCCGGCGTCACTTGCGAGAAATGGTCTTCATCCAGTTTGTCGAGCAATTTTGCGTAGGTCTTATCCGCGAGCGGATACTGCCCGGGGCCGGTTACCATGCCGGTATCGAAATTATCGTTGACCAGTTCGACTTGGCCGGAGTCTTTTTGTTCGCGGAGAAAATGTTGGTAATCCGTTAGGGAACCGTTGAAACTCGCCTCGAATAGTTTTTCGGCTTCGGGAGTGGGAGTTTTGAACCGGAAGACAGCAAACGGGCCGATCTTCGGCACTATGCGGAAGAAAAACGCCAGAAGCTGTGCTTTGAACCCAGGCTTCTGATATTTCCGGCCCCAGTTTTTTTCGTAACTCGACCGGGAAATGTGATAGAGGAATTTCTGTCTGGTGATGCCGGGAATGTCTTTCTGGATCTGATCTTTATTCGTTTCCCATGCAACTTTGGTGGCGGTGGGGATCGCATTGCTGACGCTGTAGCGGTAGGTGCCGACGGAAAGATCAAAATCTGAAAATACCGTCTTCAGCGGAAGAGAATAGGTGTCCTGAAACGCTTTTTCAAGCAAGTCCTTGGAAACCTCGAAGCCGATAAAATCACGATAATTGTCAGGGGCGTAACGTCCCTTCGCAACTTCCAAAACGTCGAAGCCGAATTCCGTTTTTAGATGGGAGGGCGGATCTTGATCGTATGCGACGGTATCTCCAAATTTCGCGCGCAATTTGGGATACAGCATGGGTACGGCGCGATTCACGGCGACGCGATGCCCTTGATTGTCCGCCGCATAATGCGCCAGCGCGCCTAAGGCGAATGCATACTCGTTCAGGTCCTTAGAATCTCGGATCAAGGCCTTCACGAAATCGCCAGTGCGGACGTAATGAACCATGTCGCTGAACAAATGGCTGCCGAACGGATAGTAGCCGAGGTCCTGAATCACGCATCCGCCGTAGGCGTAGGAATGCGCCTTTTTCAAGTCGTCGGGAGTAGCGTCAGGGAACCTTTGCAGCAGCAGGGGCTTGATGCCATCGTCCCAGGCCGAATCAATAAGGGCTTCATGCGTGAGGACAGAATAGCCCTGGCAGACAGTGACCACGCAGAAAACCCAGACAAGAATCCAGACAGCGGGGCGAAGAAGGAAAGGTCTGCTCTTCTCTGTGTCAAGGCGGGCAATCATAGGCTCTGAATGACTATATCGCACGTCTCGCCGTTGTTCTTTAGCTGAAATCATCGAACTCAGTACTCATAGGAAAGATGCGCAGAAGGCGCACAAAGACACAGGCCGAATCGGGATGCGCCTCGCGCCGGGAATGGTGCACAGTGGGAATCGATTGCAAAAACGATTGCATGCCCAAGAAAAAGCTCTGTGCGACGTACCTCGAGACTAACTCCAACCTTTGGAGTGGACGAACCGATGGCTTGGTCAAGGAATTTGAGAGTTTTGCCATAAGAGGCCGGAAGCCCAGGCAGCAATCTCGCGAGGCAGAGTTTCGCCAAAGCCTCACGAAATGGAAGCAGACGCCGGTCTCCAGGACGGATCTTGCTCTTGACAAAATAATGGGCCTAAGTAATACTCAGTCCGAATCTGTACTACTATGTCCACCAGCGACCGAAAGCCTCCCAGTGATCTTATGCCGCTGTCTCCTTCCTTCTTCCACATCCTGTTGTCATTGGGCGAGGGCGAACGACACGGCTACGCTCTCAAACGCGAAATAGCTCGCCGCACGGATGGCAAGCTGAAACTAGGTCCAGGGATGTTATACGGCTCCATCAACAAGATGTTGGAGTTAGGGCTTATCGAAGAGTCGGCCGACCGGCCCGATCCCCATCTTGACGACGAACGCCGACACTACTATCGCATCACCAATTATGGCCGCAAGGTAGCCCAAGCAGAAGCAGCTCGTATGCGCGAACTCGCACAGTTGGCGAAGGCGACATTCGGATCGCCCAAACATGCCTGACGCGCCTTTCTCGCTGAAGCTTTACCGGTTCCTGCTGAAGTTCTATCCCGCCGGTTTTCATGACGATTATGCCGGGCCCATGGAGCACGAATTTCGCGACGAACTTGCTGAATCGAGCGGCATTTTCGCTCTTGGAAGACTGTGGATTCGCCTTCTAGCTGATTTGGCGGTATCGATTCCGCTGCAGTTTTTGCGTGAGATATCGCAGGATGCCCGGCACACGCTGCGGCTTTGGGCGAACCGTCCCTGGCAAACAGGGTTTGCGATTTTGGCGTTGGCCATCGGAATCGGCGCAAACACCGGCGTCTTCAGCGTTGTGAACGCGCTGCTCTTGCGTTCGTTGCCATTTCACGATCCAAGTCGTCTGGCTTCACTCGGGAGATTTTTTCCGCCCCATGGCAGCGCGAAAGAATTTCATGAATGGCGACAGCAAAACACGTATCTCGCCGACGCCGCGCTCATCGAGCAATTCGATGCGAACATTGGGGAAGTACAGAGTCCGATGAGGGCGCATATTTCCTATACCTCCTCGAATTTCTTCTCGCTACTCGGCACCCAGCCTGCGATGGGACGATGGTTCAAGGACGGCGAGGATTCGCCTGGAAACAACGCCGTCGCGATAATCAGCTATGGACTTTGGCAACAGCTTTTCGCAGGCGACCGGCGGGCTGTGGGCTCCACGCTTCGTGTCGATGGGGTACCCCTGACCGTAGTCGGGGTGGCCCCAGCCGGGTTCAACTATCCGAGCAAGACCGATCTCTGGAAAGCCGCGGATTATTCTCCGGGCAATAATGGGTGGGAAACGATTGCGCGGCTGAAACCGGGCGTCACATGGCCGCAAGCCCGTGCGGCATTTGCTGTAGAGGCGGATCGGCTCTGGCCGCAGCGAACGAAGATTGGGAATTCCGAGCACTATCCGAGGATGACTTCACTGCAAGACGAACTCGCCGGTCCTGTGAAGAACGCCTCACTGATGTTAATGGCCGGGGTAATGTTGATCCTCCTCATCGCATGTGTAAACGTCGCGAATCTTTTAATGGCGCGCACCGCAGATCGCACAACCGAACTTTCCATACGCTGCACGCTAGGAGCAAGCCGAGCGCGAATCGCGCAGCAGTTGCTAACGGAGTGCCTGCTTCTCTCATTTGTTGCCGCTATCGCGGGCCTATTCGTCGCGTTGTGGACAAGTTCCATAGCGGCGAAGGTTCAACCGGCGCCGTTACCCACGCAGTCTTATTCCATTCTCGACGGACGTGTGCTGGGTTTCGCCGTTGCGGTAGCAATTGGAAGCAGCGTGCTTTTTGGCGTCTTTCCGTCACTCTATGCGAGCCACGTCCATGCGTTCGGAGCCCGCGGATCCAGCGGCATCCGCGGCGCACGGCTGATTCGCGAAACGCTGGTCGCCGCGCAGGTGATGCTCACGATCATCCTTCTGACGGCATCCGTTTCGCTGGGGCGTGCGTTCGTGAACATGATGAGCACCGACCGCGGCTTCGACGTAAAGGGGATCGTCACAGTAAGCGTATCGCTAGACGGCACGACTCGTGGCGTCAAGGGCCACCAACTGCCTTACTTCGAGGAAGCGCTTGATCGAATCCGGAGGATTCCGGGCGTTCGCAGCGCCAGCGAAACAGAGTTCCTTCCGCTCGACGCCAGAGGTTTTGTGGGAGGGCCGTTCGGATTCGATGGGCGTCCCGCGAAACAGAGTTCCACGATGGTTCCGGTATTTTCCGATTATTTCAAAACCATGGGAGGACGCATCCTCTACGGGCGTGAATTCAATGACGCGGAAGTGCGTTCGGACGCCAATGTTGTTGTCGTCAACGAACGATTTGCGGAAGAATTTGGTCCAGCGGCAGATGCTCTGGATCATGAGGTCACGCTGGGAAACGATCCTCCGTGCAAGATCATCGGCGTCGTCAGAGTGATGGACTACATGACCGACACCATGGATACTGCACACTCCAATCAGATTTTCGTTCCCGCCCATTCGCCAGGCGGTTTCGTCTCGACATTCGTGGCGCGTGTGGATGGACGAGCCGAAGATTGGCTGCCGGCCATCCGCGACACGATCCGGTCCGCGGACACGCAGGTCCCCGTGTTCGGCGTCAAAACCATGGAACAGCGCATGGCGGACGCCCTCGGACGCCCGAAGTTTTACCGCACCGCAGTCCTGTTCTTCGCGGGATTCGCGTTGTTGCTGGCTGTGATTGGCATTTACGGCGTCGTTTCCTACGCCGTCGCGCGACGAACACATGAAATGGGTGTGCGTCTGGCGCTAGGGGCTACGCCGGTTCGGCTTCGCGGAACCATGCTGCGGCAGGGCTTACTTAGTGTCGCGGCGGGAGCGTTTTTTGGAATCGCCGGCGCTAGGCTCACTGCGCGATTTCTCGAAAGCTTGGTGGAAGGGGCGAAGTCGGTTAATCTCGCTACTTTAGTTTTTTCGATTCTGTTCATCGCGCTGATAGCGTCGGCAAGCATTTGGGTAGGTACTCGCCGTATTGCGCGGTTCGATATACTGGATGTTTTGCGTACCGAATAGTATTTGACGCTCCATAACCCCCACCGTTGAGCTAGTGCCTGGTTATGATTACCGCTAGACATTGAGGTGCTCTACAGGGAAGCGTTGTTCGATCAATAGCTTAAAGAGTGTTGCATCGACCGGT
>Ga0307477_10003161_pt1 | contig 12358 bp, 9 predicted proteins | sample atmos_gasesECM2C_FD_203316 | JGI IMG/M metagenome (GOLD analysis project Ga0307477, IMG submission 203316) | Hardwood forest soil microbial communities from Morgan-Monroe State Forest, Indiana, United States - atmos_gasesECM2C_515 | ecosystem: Environmental > Terrestrial > Soil > Temperate...
GGCTCCCCTCCGCCGGGGCACCGCCCCGGCGGAGCCGCCTCGCTGACGCGTACCACAGCCGGCTTACCCCGCGATCAAGCCGCGAAGCCGGCGAGGCCGACGCGAGGAGAAACGCGGCCGGTCAGTCATCATCCTCGTCATCCTCATCGTCGTCCTCGTCGCCGTCGTCGTCGTCATCGGCCTCGTCGTCATCGTCGTCGCTGCACGCTTCAGCCAGGAATTGCTCCACGTCCTCGGCCCGATACCGAATGCGCCCATTAAGGCGGACGTAGGGGAGGTCGGGATCACCGGTGCGTCGCCACTCGGTCAAGGTGCTGGGGGCGACGCGGAGAATGGCTGCGACTTCATCGACGGTAAGCAGGGGTTTGGTCATGAGCTTGCTCGCTCTGTAGGTGAAGAAGTTGTTGAGGACAATGCTGAAACCGGCCTAGCGGCGAACCCGGTACTCGGCGGTGTTGTGGCAGACGCGCGCCTCGAGCCAGCCCAGGAGATCTGCTCGGCTATACCGAATGCATCGGCTGGAGAGGCGGCGGAATTCGGGGCCGCGCCCGTTGACGCGCCACTTTTGCAGCGCCCTGGGGCTTACCCTAAGAAATGCTGCTGCTTCGGCTTCGTTAAGCAGCAAGAGCGCCGGATCACGAGGTTCCGTCCGAGTCTGATTCGATGCGCTCGTTCCTCGCGGCATTGGTCGCTCTATTCCGCTTTTGGTTCGATGCGAACGTAGAGCGGGAGCGAACTTCAGTCACGCAGGAAACCTTGTCGGTTTTCAGCGAGGTTTTATGCTTGACTCCCGCAGCGCTTTATGAGGTCCACCGCGCCGCGCGTGTACGAGCGCAGATCGTCGGGAGAAGCCTTTGATCCAATGGTGGTGAGACCGGCCTCAAGACATGCCCGGAACAGAAGCTCAAATGGCCCCTCCGAGGTCGGAGTCGGTTTGACGCCCAGGTGCGCTTGCATCGCGAGAGCGACCCGCCACGCGAGGTTGTGCCGCGCAAGTCGCAACGGCGAGCCGCCCCTGTTCCTCGCAGTGATCCGTCGCTGGGTGGCTATCGTTTCATCAATGGCGCGGCGTAGCCGGCCGAGCGTAACCAACACTGGATCGATGAACAGCGTGCTCGGTGGTGCGGGTTTTCGAGACCTCGTGCGCGCGGCTTTTCTTGGCTTGCGCGTACGTCGCCTCAGCGGGCGTTTGATGAATGGGCGATCAGCGGCCAGAAAATTCTCGGGCATTTCAAAGCCGGGCCAGATCTCGCCGTCAAATTCGTTGCGCGTTTCTTCGGACAACTTCCCGAGAGATGCCCGATACGTGTCAGTACGGCCGGCGAGCTGCCGCAGCTCTCGATTGATCTTGCTGACGCGTCGCCTGCTTTCTCGCCGCTCAGAATCGCAGAAGCGGCATGTGTCAAATTTAAGCGTGACCAACAGCGCTTTGATTGCCTTGGCTGGTCTATTCGGGAAGATCTTTCGGACTTCGGCCTCCAGTTGCTTCGACGATGCCGCCGCTAGGTGCTTGGTCCATTCGCCGTCAGCGGCTTCGGTGAACCACACGACTGAGCCCGCTTATCCGACCCGCCGACGTCCGCGCAGTTCATTCGGCAGGGCGCGCCCGAACGAACGCACGAGCCCTCGGCTGTGCGTCTCCAAGGCAGCGCGCACGTGGTTCTGCCCGAAGCGGGCGTACACCAGGGTGGAAGCCGAGTCCTGGTGGTTCAGAACGCGGCCGATCAGATGCAGCGACTGATTGTTCTGCGCGAGCATCGAACCCACGGTGCGCCGCAAGTCGTGTAGGCGCACGTCGGGAATCCCCGCCGCGGCACGGATGCGCAGCCACGGTTTACTGATATTGACGAGCGGCCGCCCCGCGAGTGCGCCGTGGAAGATGTACGGGTTGCCGTCCTCGCGCGGCAGGCTCTTGAGGAGTTTCACGGCGGGACGGCTCAGGGGGAGCAAGTGCGGCCTTCCGTTCTTGGTCTCAGGGAGCGACCACTCCTCGCGGTGCCAATCGATGTCGCGCCAACGCGCCTTGAGGAGTTCCGTCTTGCGTACACCCGTCAACAGGTACATACAGATCGCAGCGCGTACGTAGATGTCGGGCTCGGCCCGGATCGCAGCTCCCAAGCGCGGCATTTCGTCCGCCGTCACCCAGCGATCCCGCTTGACCTCGCGAAAGGCTTCGATCCGCCGACCCGGATTGGGGTGATCTTCGTCGACGATGCCCCACACGCGCGCCAGCTCGAACATCTTTGAGACGAGTTCGACGATTCGATTGGCGGCGTAGGGGTGCTCGGCGCCGACGCGCCGATGGACCGCGGCGACGTCCATGCGTTTGAGGGCGGCGGCTTTCAGCGGCCCCCAAGCGGGGAGGAGGTACTTGTTGATGCGCTGCTCGTCGTCGCGCCATGAGCGCTTGCGCAGTTTCGCGTAGCGCTCGAGGTACGCCGTGCAAAGCTGCGCCACGGTATCGCCGAGCAAAGCTTTCTCGCGCTGCGCGAGCGGGTCCACGTCCTCTTGCCGTAACCCCAACTTGTGGGTGAGCGCTTGGTCGCGAGCTTGATCGAGCGTGAGTTCAGTGACGCGTCCGAGCGCGATGAGTCGTTTGCGGCCTTGGTGGCGGTAACTGAAGACGTAGGACTTCTCGCCGTTGGGATACACGCGAACCCCAAAACCCTTCACCGCTTCGTCCCAGTGCATCTGACGTGCGGGCGCTGCGCGCGTGTAGGTGAGTGAGTCGATGAGCCGCTTGGTGAGATTCGCCATGTGAGAGTCCCGCGCCTAACGTGCGCTGCGAATCGCGCCGGGCGGGTGAAGAACCAGGGGTTCACCGCGAGTCACCCCAGAGTCACCACGCGGGAGCGAAATCGAGCGAAAACGAGGGTACTTGGCGGTGCCCGACTATGCAATAACCGATTGATTTTGTAGTAGGTTATCGCACTCTGGCGTAGACGGTTCGTGTTAGCTAAAAATGGCTACGAACCAGGAGGTCGGGAGTTCGAATCTCTCCGGGCGCGCCAATAAATCACCCGGCCGCTCGCCAATGACGTCGTGGTGATCGCGATGGGGGCGGTCGAGACCACCGGCGGCGGCGGCGAGCTCGTGCCCCCGGCAGTGCTTCCTCGGGAGCAACCCCAGAGGAGCAAGGCAGTGTGCAGGATCAGGCCAGATGAGTACGGCGTGCGCCGCGGCCGCGGCGCGATTCTCAACATCCGACGATCAGCTTGCGCGGCGAGCGTGCCACGGTTTCGATTCCGTTCGGCGGCCGGTAGTTCCAAAAAATGGCAGACCACCAAAATCCGCAGGAACGCCGCCGCTCGCGTGAGCGTACGATTGCCACGAGCGCCTGCGGCGGCGAACTAACATAGCTGGGTCGTCGGGGCTTTACCATAATCGGAATCACAGATTCGAGCCGCGCCGGACTCGCGCGGCGAACGCGCGCACTCCGAGGAACTGCCTTGCGAAGCCACGCCACGTGACGCTGCTCACGGTCGGATGCGCGATCGACCCCCAGAATGCCGGCTTAGCCGGAAATCTGCGCAAACACGGCCTCCTTATGACCACGATTCAACTCGTTATCGGCACCGCTCTCGGCTTTGTGCTCGCCCAAATCGGGCTGTCGAGCGCCCGAGGGGTGCTCAATTGGCTACGGCACGAGGAAGTGCGCGCGCGTTTGCGCCACCTGACGCCCGCGCTCGGACCGGCCATGATCGGCGGCTTCATCAAATACGCCGGGCCGCTCGGCGCCGGCGCGGCGCTGGTGGCGCTCGGAGTGTGGGCCGTGGGCGATTACTGGCGGGCGAATTCAGCGCGCAGCGCCGCACTGGCGAGTGCGTTCGAGCACCCGGCGACGGCGCTGCCGGCGCCCGCACCGGATTCGCCGAATGCCGCCGACAAGGTTGCCGCGCTGGTGCCGCCGCCCACAGCGGATCTGCTGCCCGTCGCTCCCGTTGCGAAGGTCGACCCCTACGCTGACCCGGACTTCAAAGTGCAGCAGCGCGCGCACCACGGCTCAAAGAGTCTCAGGGAGACCCTCGTGCGGCGCGCCGAAACCAAGGCGCGCACCGAGCTGCTCACGGAGACCCACCAGCACGCGCTGCGCTCGCAGTACGACTGTGAGGCCGCCGAGCGAGCAGTGAAATATCTCAAGTCCGGCCTGGACGTCTGGGGCTTTGCAGCGTGGCAGGTCAAGTACTTCCCGATGGACGGCTACAAGGGGGCCACGCTGGCGCGCTGCAAGGAGCTCAAGAACGTCCTCGACCCGGCGTCGCTCAACCTGCAGGCGGCCGTCACACGCAGCGACCACTCCTGATCCCGGGCGCCGGGAGTGTGACGTCCGTCACTTCCGCTGTCGCCGCGGGCATCGCAGCAGCCGATTTGAGAGGCCCGGACACAAAGAGAAAGGAGTTTCGCCTTAGGTTGAGTTAGTGAAGATTCGCTCCAAAGTCATTCTGTTGACCGGCGCGATTTTCCTGATTCTCGGGGCGGCCGAGGTACTCGTCGAGAAACTGGTGGTCGTGCCGAGCTTCGCCGAGCTCGAGCGTGCCGACGCGCGCACCGCCATGCGGCGCATCGATTACACCCTCGACCGCACGCTGGCGGAGCTCGGAGTGTCGGCGACCGACTGGGGCAACTGGGCGGATATCTATCGCTTCGTCCAGGATCACAATCCGGAATTCGTCGCCGCCAACATCACCGACCTCGCGCTGCGGCAACTCAACGTCAACCTGCTCGTGGTCGTCGACCGTGACGGCCGCTTCGTGCATGCGAGCGATCTGAATCTCGACTCGGATCGGCCGCTCGGCCTCGATCTCACCGCGCGCCGGGCGCTGCCGGCCGACTTTCCCTGGCGCGCGAATCTGCGTGCAGGGATCACGGCACGCGGACTGCTGCTGAGCAACCGCGGGCCTCTGTTGCTGGCCGCGGCCCCGGTGCTCGACGGCCACGGCGGCGGGCCGGTGCGCGGCATGGTGATCCTCGGCCGGCTCCTGTCCTCCGCCGTCGTGCGCACGATCGGCGCGCAGGCCCAGGCGAGTCTCACGCTGCTTGCCCCCGAGCCGGGCGCCCCGGCCGAGCGACTGGTCGAGGACGACGCCACCACACGCGTCTACCGGCGGCTCAACGATCTCTATGGCGAAACGATCCTCAGCCTGCGCGTCGACGTTCCGCGGCGCATCAGTGCGCGCGGTCAGCTGGCCGTCGCCTACGCCTCGACCTGTCTGATCGCCGCGGCGGTGGTCGTCCTGATCCTGCTGGTCGTGGTGCTGAATCGCGTGATTCTCAACCCACTGAGCGCGGTGACGCACCACGCGCAAGCCCTCGGCGAGGACGCGGATCTGACGACACGGCTCGATCTGCGCCGCAAAGACGAATTCGGCGTGTTGGCACGCGAGCTCGATCGCATGGTGAAACGGCTCGCCGAGTCGCGCACGCAGCTCGTCGATCGGTCGTTCGAAGCCGGCTACGCCGAGCTCGCCAAGGGCGTGCTGCACAACCTCGGCAACGCGATGACGCCGATCGGGGTGCGCCTCGCCCACCTGTCCGATCGGCTGCGGTCGGCACCGGCCGCCGATGCGGAGCAAGCCCTGAGCGAGCTGCGTGGCGAAGTGCCGGACGCCGGGCGGCGCGCGGACCTCGAGCAGTTTCTGCGCCTGGCGTGCCACGAGCTCGCCGGCGCGGTCCGGACGGCGCGCGAGGATGTGGCCGTCATCAGCCGCCAGACGACCGTCATCCAGGGGACGCTGGCCGAGCAGCTGCGTGCGCCGCGCAATCAGCATGTGATCGAGCCGGTGAGACTGACCGAGCTCGTGGCGCAGTCGCTCGAGATCGTTCCGGATTCCTGCCGCCAGCGACTCAAGATCGACACCGATGACACGCTGCGACAACTCGGCGTGGTGCGCGTGGCGCGCACGGTGCTGCGGCTGATACTGCAGAACCTGATCATCAACGCCGCCGACGCGGTGCGCGATGCCGGCAAGGAGAGGGGGACATTGCGCCTGCGAGCCGAGATCTTGCACGAGGCGGACCACCAGCAACTGCATCTGCAATGCCAGGATGACGGCGTCGGCATCGCACCGCAAAACCTCCAGCGCGTGTTCGAAAAAGGCTTCTCGACCAAGTCCCCTGAAACCAACCACGGCATCGGCCTGCACTGGTGCGCCAACGCGGTCGGCGCGCTCGGCGGGCGGATCTGGGCCGCGAGCGACGGCCCCGGACGCGGCGCTTCGCTCCATCTGCTGGTGCCGCTCGTCAATCGCGACAACGCTCCGCTGGCCGGAGCAGCCTGAGGTCGCCATGAAGGAACGCAATCCCCCGAAGCCTATTCGCGTGCTGGTGGTAGACGATGAGGCCGAGCTGCGCGAGGCATATCGGCAGGTTCTCTGCGGAGCCGAAGCGAACCTCGAGATGACGGGCTTTCATGAGCTGCGCAGCCGGCTGTTCCGCAAGGACCCGGCCGAGGCGCTGCGCCAGCGCGCCTCCGCCGCGCGCGCCACCGGTTTCGACGTGATGTTCTGCGAGCAGGCGCCGCAAGCGGTCGCCGCGGTGAAGGACAGCCTCGCCCGCAACGAGCCGTTCGCGCTCGCGTTCCTCGATGTGCGGATGCCGCCCGGTCCCGACGGCGTGTGGGCGGCGACGCAAATCCGCGCGCTCGATCCGGCGATCGAAATCGTCATCTGCACCGCCTACTCGGACGTCGACCCGGGCGAGATCGGCGGCTTCGTGCCGCCCGAGGACAAGCTCTCCTATCTGCAGAAGCCCTTCCATCCGCATGAAGTGCGCCAGATGACCATCGCGCTTGCGAGCAAGTGGCGTGCCGAGCGGCGCATCGTCAGGCTGGCTTATTTCGACGCCCTCACCGGGTTGCCCAATCGCGGGCAATCGCACAAACGCCTGGTCGGCGCGTTGCAGGCGGCCAAGGAGGCGGATGGCAACCTGGCGGTGCTGTATCTCGACCTCGACAACTTCAAGCGCGTCAACGACACGCTCGGACATGCGGTGGGAGATGAGTTGCTGTGCGTGGTCGCGGACCGCCTGCGCGGCTCGCTGCGTTACGGCACCGATGCCTCCGCCGGAAATCAGAGCACCCGGCTGGGAGATATCGCACGCCTCGGCGGCGATGAGTTCATGGTGTTGTTGCCGACCCTGCGCAGCTCGCTCGATGCCGGTGGCGTGGCCGAGCGGCTGATACTCGCGCTGCGCGAGCCGATCCAGATCGGTTCGAACTCGCTGGTGGTGACCCCGAGCATCGGTATCGCCATCTTCCCGCAGGACGGCGTTGATGCCGCGACGCTGCTGCGTAACGCGGATCTGGCGATGTACTTTTCCAAGCGGCGCAGCCCCGGCACGCATGCCTTCTTCGACGTCTCGATGAACGCCGCCGCGTTGCACCGCTTCACGGTCGAGGAGCAACTGCGTGGCGCGCTCGAGCGCGACGAGTTCTCGCTGGTGTACCAGCCGCAGTTCGACGTGCGCACGGGCGGGATCTCGGGCGTCGAGGCGCTGCTGCGTTGGACGAATGGAGAGCTCGGCGCGGTGGGTCCGTCCGAGTTCATCCCGGTCGCCGAAGAGACCGGCTTGATACTGCCGATCGGCACGTGGGTGCTGCGACAAGCCTGCCGGCAGGCGCGCCTGTGGCGGGCCGAAGGTCTGCCGCTGCATCGCTTGGCGGTGAACGTCTCGGGGCGGCAGTTCGCTCTGCCCGAGTTCCCGAAGGAGGTCGCCACGATTCTCGAGGAAACGGGGCTTGAACCCCGGGTGCTCGAGCTCGAGATCACCGAGTCGGTCGTTACCGCCAACGAGGCGTGGGCGGAGAAGGCCATCAATCAGCTCAAGGAGCTCGGCATCTCGCTCGCCATCGATGACTTCGGCACCGGCTACTCGAGCTTCGGTCGGCTGCGAAACTTCTCGGTCGACCGGCTGAAGATCGACCGCTCGTTCGTCACCAGCATCACCGAGGGGAGTGATGATCGGGCGATCGCCGCAGCGATCATCGCCATGTCGCGTTCGCTGCACATCAGCGTCACGGCCGAGGGCGTGGAGAGCCACCCGCAACTCGCCTTCCTGCAGGAGCACGAGTGTCACGATGCGCAGGGCTTCCTCCTCAGCCGGCCACTGCCGGCCGATGCAGTGCGCGAGCTGTTGCGCCGGATGAACGAGACCGCCGACGTCACGCGCACGGCACGGCTCAGGGCCATCATCGGCTGACTGCGCGCGCCGCGCCGCGCACGGCGCCGGCGCGCGCCGCTCACCAAAGCCGCGTAGAATCGCTGCCCGCACGACTCCCGCCCGTTGGGGGTTGAGGGGAGCGGGAGACTATGCAGACCGCGCTCGCCGCCGACGTGAGGAGCACTCCCCAGGGGCGCGAGGCGGATGCGATCTTGCGCAGCTGTGTCCACTGCGGCTTCTGCCTGCCGGCCTGCCCGACCTACCAGCTCCTCGGCGACGAGCTCGACAGCCCGCGCGGACGCATCTACCTCGTGAAGCAGCTGCTCGAGGGGGGCGCCGCGAGCGCCCCTACGCAGTTGCACCTCGATCGCTGTCTCACCTGCCGTGCGTGCGAGAGCGCCTGTCCGTCGGGAGTGCAGTACGGCCGTCTGCTCGAGATCGGCCGCGAGCTCGCCGAGCAGCGCGTACGCCGCGCTCCGGTCGCCCGGCTGCGACGCTACCTGTTGCGCAGGCTCCTGCCGTACCGGCGCCGCGTGCACGCGCTGATCGCCCTGGCCGTCGCCGCCCGGCCGCTGCTGCCGCGGTCGCTGCGCGCGCGACTGCCGGCGCGGAGCGAGCGGCGCGCGCCAGCCGGCAGCTGGCCGCCGCCGCGGCATGCGCGCCGGGTGTTGCTGCTCGAGGGCTGCGTGCAGCCCGCGCTTGCCGCGCACATCAACCCGGCGGCGGCGCGCGCACTCGATCACGCCGGCGTCTCGGTGATCCGGGTGCCGGCGGTCGGCTGCTGCGGAGCACTCAACCACCATCTGTCGGACCACGCAGCCACGCGCGCACAGCTGCGGCGCAACGTCGATGCGCTCTGGCCATTGCTCGAGTCGGGCGCGGAGGCGGTGGTGATCACGGCGAGCGCCTGTGCGGCGATGCTGGCCGATTACGGGCGGCTGCTCGCAGACGATGCCGCTTACGCGGCGCGCGCTGCCCGCATCGCCGCGCTGGCGCGCGACATCAGTCAGCCGCTCGCCGTCGAGTCCGCCGCACTGGCACCGGCGCTCGCGGCCGCCGCGGCGCGCGCGCAGGCGCGCGGCGCGAGCGCTGTACGAGTGGCGTTTCAGGCACCCTGCAGCCTGCAGCACGCTCTCAGGCTCACGGGGGTGATCGAGCCGCTGCTGACCGCGGCCGGCTTCACACTCGTGCCAGTCGCCGACGGCCAACGTTGCTGCGGCTCGGCGGGCACTTATTCTCTGCTGCAACCGCAGCTCTCCACACAGCTGCTGCGCGCCAAGGTCAACGCGCTCGAGAGCGCCGTCCCGGACGTGATTGCCACCGCCAACATCGGTTGCCTGGCGCACATCCGCAGCGCGACCGCAGTACCGGTCCATCACTGGGTCGAGCTGCTGGCCGCGAGACTCGATGGCTGACCAGTGGGGCGAGCGCATGCCGCGCTCGGTCGGTCTGCTGCAGACCGTGGCGGTATCGGTGGGGGTCGCGATCGGCAGTGGCATCTTTCGCGTCCCCGCCACGGTCGCCGCGCAGCTCGGCGCTCCCGGACCGATGCTCGCCTGTTGGCTTGTGGGTGGAATCGTCGCGCTCTGTGGCACCCTCAGCGTGGCCGAGCTCGCCGGGGCGCTGCCGCGCTCGGGCGGGGTGTTCGCTTACCTGCTCGAGAGCTACGGGCCGCTGCCGGCGTTCCTGTTCGGCTGGACCGAGCTGATTGTGATTCGCGCCGCAGCCCTCGGTGCCATCGCCACGATCTTCGCCGAGTACCTCGGCTACTTTTTCCCGCTGGCCGCCACGCGCGTACACGCCACGGCGGCGCTCGCGATCGTGGCGATCGGCGTCCTCAACTATCTCGGCGTGCAGCGCGCCGCCGCGGTTCTGAGCGCCACCACCGCCGTCAAGTACGCGCTGCTGCTGACGCTCGGCCTGCTCGCTTTCACTGCCACCGGTGGCAGCAGCGCGCATTTCACGCCGGCGTGGCCGGCCGCCGTGCCGCTGTCGCGCCTCGCCAGCGCGCTCATCCCGGTGATGTGGACCTACGACGGCTGGGCCGATCCCACGGCGCTTGCCGGGGAGATCAGCCGCCCGCAGCGCAACCTGCCGCTCGCCCTGCTGATCGGCGCGGCGTGCGTGATGCTCGCCTACCTCGTGGTCACTGTCGGCTTTCTGTATGCGCTCACCCCGCGGCAGATGGCCGGCGCGCCGCTGATCGCTGCGACCGTCGCGGCGCACATTCCACTGCTCAACGGCGCGGGCGCGGCGCTGGTCGCCGCGGCGGTGGTGCTGGCGGCTTTCAGCGGACTCAACGCCTCGATGCTGACCGGATCGCGCATCTTCTACGCGATGGCCGACCGCGGCCTGTTTTTCGAGATCGTCGGCAAGATCTCGCCGCGCTTCAACAGTCCGTCGGTCGCGATCTCACTCGCGACCGTGCTCGGCGTCGGGTACGTTCTCCAGAACGACTTCGCGCAGCTCGCCGACAAGTTCATCCTGGCGATCTGGCCTTTCTATGCCCTCACCGTCGCGGGCGTGTTTGTTCTGCGCCGCCGCCGTCCGACACTCGCGCGGCCGTATCGGGTGTGGGGCTACCCGTTCGTGCCGGCGCTGTTCCTGCTCGCCTCCGCGTTCATGATCCTGAGCGCGCTGATCACCGACCCGCGCGACACCGGGGTCACCTTCGCCATCATTGTCGCCGGCATACCGGCCTTCTGGCTGCGCCGCTGGGTGATGCGCCGCAGTTGATACGGCACGGCGACGGCCGGCAGCAGCAAGCTACGCGCTGCCGCAGCGCGCGCAGTGCTTCGTATAAGATAGCGCGCCCCGAGGTGCACTCATGCGCGCGCGCAAGGCCGGCCACTCCGCGCTGGCATTCATCTTCGTCACGCTGTTGGTCGATGCGACCGGCTTCGGCATCATTCTGCCGGTGCTGCCGCAGCTGATCATGCAGCTCACCGGCGTCGGCGTCGATCGCGCGGCCACCTACGGCGGCTGGCTGGCGTTCGTCTATGCGCTGATGCAGTTCTTCTGCGCCCCAGTGCTCGGGAATCTCGGCGACCGTTTCGGTCGCCGACCCGTGCTGCTCGCCGCGCTGTTCGCGCTCGGCTGCGACTACCTCATCATGGGGTTTGCACCGACGATCGCCTGGCTGTTCGTTGGACGGACCCTCGCCGGTATCGCCGGCGCGTCATGGACGCCCGCGTACGCCTATGTGGCCGATATCACCGAGCCAGCGAAGCGCGCGCAGGCCTTCGGTCTCCTCGGGGCCGCCTTCGGCGCCGGCTTCATCGCGGGTCCCGCCATCGGTGGCGCGCTCGGGGCCTTCGGACCGCGCGCACCGTTCTTCACCGCCGGCATCATCGCGCTCGCCAACACCGTGTTCGGTTATTTCGCGTTGCCCGAATCGCTGCCGGCCGAGTCGCGGCGCGCGTTTCATTGGGCGCGCGCCAATCCGCTCGGCACACTGCTCGAGATGCGGCGCCGCCCGGTGGTGTTGCTGCTGCTCGGCGCGCTCTTCCTGTGGCAGCTCGCGCATCAGGTGCTCCCGAGTACCTGGGCGTTCTACACCATCTTCAAGTTCCACTGGACGAGTGCCGAGGTCGGCTATTCGCTCGCCTTCGTCGGGGCGCTCATGGCGACTGCCCAGGGGGTGCTGACGCGCGTGCTGATACCGTGGATCGGCGGCGAACGGCGCGCGGCGCTGGCCGGCATGGCAGGCGGGGTGCTCGCGTTCCTCGGCTACGCGTTCGCCACCGCCGGCTGGATGATGTACGTCGTGGCGCTGACGACCTTCCTGTTCGCGCTCACCTACCCATCGATGAACGCCGTCGCCTCGCGGCAGATCGCGGCGAATGCGCAGGGCGAGCTGCAGGGGGCCGTCGCTTGCCTCTACAGCCTGAGCAGCATCGTCGGGCCGCCGCTCATGACGCAGGTGTTCGCCTACTTCTCGACGGCGTCGGCGCCGGTGTACTTTCCGGGTGCCGCGTTCCTGACTGCCGCGGTCCTCACGCTCGGCTGTGCCGCGCTGTTCGTCAGAGCGCTGCGGCGCGCGCCGGCGGGCACTGCCGCCGCCGCGGCTGACTCGATCGCGGAGGAAGCCTGAGTGCGAGCGCGACTGCTGAGCCTGCTGCTCGCCGTGGCCGCGCTGATGGGCGCCAACGCTGCCGCGGCCGCCGCGCCGTCGGCGGCCGCGCAGCCGCCGATCCGCCAC
>Ga0307477_10003162_pt1 | contig 12355 bp, 12 predicted proteins | sample atmos_gasesECM2C_FD_203316 | JGI IMG/M metagenome (GOLD analysis project Ga0307477, IMG submission 203316) | Hardwood forest soil microbial communities from Morgan-Monroe State Forest, Indiana, United States - atmos_gasesECM2C_515 | ecosystem: Environmental > Terrestrial > Soil > Temperate...
AAGTGGACCTGGAAGCCGGAGACGCCGGCCAGGGTGCCGACCGGGGCGCGGATCTCGGCGGGGAAGTCCGGCAGCGTGCTGATGTCGTTGCCGAGGATCGCCGAGGCGTTGGTGAACTGCGTGCCGGCCAGCTGCATGCCGTCGCCCGAGTCGCCGGCAAAACGAATCGTGACGGATTCCTTCTCCTCGACTTCCGCGTGTCGGGCGTCGGGTCTGGTTTCCGTCGCGGACTTGAGCACTGTCATGAAAAACTCTCCACGATTTTCGATTCTCGATTTCAGACGCGGTTCATTTGCCGGTGCCTCTTCCGTTCAGACAACCTCCCATCGAAAATCGAAAATCGTCCATCGAGAATTCTTTCAGGCCCCCTCGCGCTCGTTGGGCACGTTGTCGGGGTCCGGAGGCAAGTTATAGACCGTCGCGGGAAAATGTTCCACCAGGTAACGCACAATGCGCTTGACGGACAGAACGCCCACCGGCCTGCCGAGTTCGTCCACCACCGGCAGGTGCCGGTACCCCCCCTCTTCCATGTGACGCACAGCCGCCGCGATCGGTTCCTTCGGGTGGACAACGATGGGGTGGGGTGTCATACACTGGGCAACGGGCGTGGTCAAGGGCTTCCCCTCGGCCAGGACACGCTTCATCAGGTCGCGCTCGGTGAAGATGCCAAGGAGGCGCTCGCCCTGGCAGACCAGCAGGCAGCCGACCTGTTCGTGCCGCATGAGGCGAACCGCCTCAGCCACCGTCTGTGCGGGGCCCACCTGGAGGGGCGGCGTCGGGTGCAGCCTGGAGATGCTGTCAATCTTGAGGTTTTTGGCCAGGTTCATAAGCGAGGTCTCACCGGCCCCTGGCTGCGGCTCCAGGGCCTCGACCCGGCGCGAGCACGACGCCAGTTCATAGGAAGGCAAGGGGCCGGCTGTCCTGGTAGTGGGCCCGGCCTCCCGCCGGTCGCGCCCGCCTTCTTCAAGGGACCGCCCCCTGTCAAAAGATAGCACCCGCCAACGGGTTTGGCTGGAGATTCCCTGCCGCTTCCCCTGCTTGCCCTTCTGTCTCGTCCGGAGCCGCTCGTGCGGCTCATACATTCCTCTATTCCAATCTTAGAGAAAATCCCTGATAAATGAAGAGCGGCCGGCAAAGGACAAAAGCCCCCAACTTACCTGGATTCCGCGAAACCCAGGGAGTGGACATCTGCTCTTTGGTGGAGATGGATGCGGGTGCGGCGCGGCTTTCCATTGGCGATTGGCGATTGGCAACTTGCAATTGGCCATTTCGCGAGACGCAGCACATGCCTGACCCCTCTCGTCTGCTGCACACGCTGCGGCAAGCGATCCTGAACTTCCAGGAAACCCCGGGTCGCCGCGGCCGCGTCGTCCAGCTGACGGACGCTGTCGACGTGCTCGCGGCCGGCGACTTGCACGGCAGCGTGGAGAACTTCCGGCTGTTGCTGGGGCGAGGCGAGCTCGCCAAGCATCCCGGCCGGCACCTCGTCTTGCAGGAACTGGTCCACGGGCCTCACCGTTACCCCGCGGGCGGCGACAAGTCGCATCAGCTGCTCGACCTCCTGGCCGCTCTGAAATGTCAGTACCCCCGCCAGGTCCACTTCCTCGTGGGCAATCACGAATTGGCCCAGTGGACCGGCCAGTGGATCGCGAAGGGCGACGCCGATTTCAACGAGCTGTTCCACGCGGGTGTGGCGACCGCCTACGGTGCCGCCGCTGAGGAGATCTATGCGGCTTACCTCGAGCTGTTCGCCGCGGCGCCGCTGGCCGTGCGCACGGCCAACCGCGTCCTCCTCAGCCACAGCCTGCCGTCCGCGAGGCGGCTGGAGGCCTTCGAGGCAGCGGACCTGGAGCGGGACACGGCCGACCTGCAAGACCTGCTGCCCGGCGGCGCCGTGCACGCCCTGGTGTGGGGCCGGGACACCACCGCGGCCACGGCAGAGGCCTTCTTGCGGAAGATGGACGCCGATCTCCTCATCACCGGGCACATCCCCTGCGCGGAGGGCTTCGCGGCACCCAACGACCGGCAGCTGATCCTCGACTGCATGGCAACGCCGGCGTGCTACTGCCTCTTCCCCGCCGACCGGCCCCTGACGCACCAGGAACTACTGGGATGTGTCGCGACGCTGTAGGACCGCGTGGCGACAAGCGGCCTCGCTTGTCAGCCCGCAAGCGAGGCCGCTTGCGGTTACGGTCTACCTTCGCCGGATAATGTCGCCGGCAGCGGTTGTCGAGCGGAGCAGGAATCTCAAAATGACAAGAGGACCACTGCCCGGCCGCCGCCCACCACCGTACTGTTCCCGTGAGTAGAGGACCGATCCCCGCAATGAACCCGCTGCCCGAGACTCCGCCCGAGGCGCTGGGCCCAGTGGTCTACGAACAGGTGTTCGTGGACGGGCAGACGTTCGTCATCGCCCGCCCTGGCGACGCGGACCGCCTGCTGGAGGCGCCCGCCGTGCGGTCCACGTTCGCCGCCGACGAGTACCTGCCGTACTGGGCCGACCTGTGGCCCGCGGCGCGGATGCTGGCCAAGGTCGTGCTGCGCGAGCCGTGGCCGCCCGGCCGGGAGGCCCTGGAAGTCGGCTGCGGCCTGGGACTGGCCGGCATCGCCGCCCTGTCGGCCGGCCTGCGCGTCACCTTCAGCGATTACGACGCCACGGCCCTGCGCTTCGCTGCCGATAACGCCCGTGCCAACGGCTTCCACGACTTCCGCCTGCTCCACATGGACTGGTGCTCGCCGCCGGACGACCTGCGCGTGCCGGTGGTGCTGGCCTCCGACCTGCTCTATGAGCTGTGCAACGTCGAACCGCTGGTGGCCCTGATCCGGCGCGTCCTGTCGCCGGGCGGCCTGTGCCTGGTGACCGACCAGGACCGGGCGCCGTCGTACGCGCTCCGGCACGCGCTGGCCTCCGGGGAACTGTCTTTCACGACGCACGGCATGAAGGCCGGCGAGCCCGGAGGCCGCCGCGTACGCGGCACCCTGTACCGCATCACCCACGCCAGGTGAACCTCGCTTTACCAAGTGGCCGCTTCCCCGCTACCATAGACTGGAGAGTCATCCGGCGGCGCTGGCTCCAGGGGCGAACGCCCCCGGCTCGCCCGCCGCCACGGTTTTCACAAGGAGAGAACGGATGCGAGCATTGATGCGATGTCGCAGGGCAGGGCTGCTGTCGCTGCTAATCCTGGCGGGCGCCGCGGGTTGTGCCGACAACCCCGCGCCCATCCCCGCCCCCGAGGACGAGCAGCCGGTGGCCGTGCAGCTCAAGCACGTCGATTTCAGCGGCTACCAGGACACGCTCAAGCAGTTCAAGGGCAAAGTCATCCTGGTGGACTTCTGGGAAAACTCCTGAACGGTGTGCAAAAAGGAGTTCCCGCATCTGGTCGAGATGCACGAGAAGTATGCCAAGGACGGCCTGGCCGTGGTTTCCCTCAACATTGACGATCCCGAGGAGAAGGGCATCGAGGACAAGACCCGCGACTTCCTGGCGAAAAAGCACGCCACCCTTACCAACCTGGCCCTGGCCAAGGGCGAGGATTACAAGGACTGGTATGATAACAAATTGAATCTGACCGAGGGTCTGCCCAGCGCCGCCGTGTTCGACCGCCAGGGCAAACTCGTGCAGCAGTACAATGGCAAGGTCGATTACGCGAAGATCGAGCCGGTGGTGGTGGAGCAATTGCAGAGGAAGTGACCCGGATGAGCGAGCGCGACCCGCACAAGCAGCTGGCCGGCGCCCTGGGCAGGATCCCCAGCGGCCTGTTCGTCGTCACGGTCCGCCACGGCGACGCCGAAACCGGCATGCTGGCCAGCTGGGTGCAGCAGTGCTCGTTCGAGCCGCCGCAGATCACCCTGGCCGTCCGCAGCGGCCGGGACATCCTCGACTGGCTGGTCGACGGCGCGGTGTTCACGCTGAACATCCTCGACGACAGCCAGACCGACATGATCGTCCACTTCGGCCGGGGGTTCGCCCTGGGCGAGCCGGCGTTCGAGGGCCTGGAGATCGAGCACCCCGACGGCGGGCCGGCCGTGCTGAGCGAGGCCCTGGCCTACCTGCGCTGCCGCGTGGCCGGCCGGATGACCGCGAGCGACCATGAGCTGTTCCTCGGCCGCGTGCTCGCCGGCCGGCTGCTGGGCGAGGGCAGTCCCATGGTCCACGTCCGCAAGAGCGGCTTTCATTATTGACGATTGCCATGCTGAGCGACCGCCTTCGTGATGTCGTGGGCCGCGACGCCGTTCTCACATCGGCCAGCGACCTGATGGTCTATGAGTGCGACGGCTACACGATCGCGAAGAACAAGCCCGACGTGGTCGTCTTCCCGACCTCGACGGAGCAGGTGGTGCAGGTCGTCAAGCTCTGCAACGAGTACGACGTCCCCTTCCTGCCGCGCGGCGCCGGCACCAGCCTGGCGGGCGGCTGCCTGCCGGTCGGCGGCGGCGTCATGATCGCCCTGACGCGCATGAAGCGCATCCTGGAGGTCAACACCCGCGACCGCTATGCCGTGGTCGAGTCCGGCGTCGTCAACCTGTGGCTGAGCAACCACCTCCGGCCGCACGGCTTCCACTTCGCCCCCGACCCGTCCAGCCAGGGCGCCTGCACGATCGGCGGCAACGTCGCCACCAACTCCGGGGGGCCCCACACTCTCAAGTACGGCGTCACGGTCAACCACATCCTGGGGCTGGAGTTCGTCCTGCCCGACGGCCGGGTGGTACACACCGGCGGCCCGGCCGAGGACAACCCGGGCTACGACTTGACCGGCACCATCGTCGGCTCCGAGGGGACGTTCGGGGTAGCGACCAAGGCCTGGGTGCGCATCACCCGCAACCCGGAGGCCTACCGTACGCTGCTCGGGGTCTTCGAGACGGTGGACGACGCCACCAACACGATCAGCGACATCATCGGGGCAGGCATCATCCCGGGCGCCCTGGAAATGCTCGACCAGCTCATCTTGCAGGCCGTCGAGGCGGCGTTCCACTTTGGTTTTCCGCTCGATGCCGGTGCCGTACTGATCATGGAGGTGGACGGCCTGGAGGCGGGCCTGGACGCCGACGCCGAGCGCATTGTGGCCATCGCGCGTAAGAACGGCGCCCGCGAGGTCCGCCGGGCCGCGAGCGACGCCGAGCGGCTGCTGCTATGGAAGTGCCGCAAGCAGGCCTTCGGCGCGGTCGGCCGGCTGGCGCCGAGCTACTGCACCCAGGACGGCGTCGTGCCGCGCACCAAGCTGCCGCACATCCTCCGCGAGATCCAGCGCATTGGCGCCAAGTACCAGGTGCGTATCGCCAACGTCTTCCACGCCGGCGATGGCAACATCCACCCCATCCTCCTCTTTGACGAGCGCGACCCCGACCAAGTGAAGCGCGTCTTGCAGGCCAGTCACGAGATCCTCGACGAGTGCATCCACTGCGGCGGCAGCGTTACCGGCGAACACGGCATCGGCGTCGAGAAAATCGACTTCATGCCGCGGCTGTTCACGCCGGAGGACCTTGCAATGATGCTGCGGCTGCGGTCGGCGTTCAACCCAGACGGGCGGTGCAGCCCGCGGAAGGTGTTCCCCACCGCCGGGGCCTGCATCGAGCCGAGTCGGGCGGGGAGGAGGGCGGCCTTGTAAGATGAAGGAAATGCAATAGCTTGGATCAGAACCTCTGCTTCATCGACGCCTTTGGCCCCCTGCCCGTTATCCAGCCTCAAACCGTGGCGGAATTGGGCGACCTCGTCCGCCGCGCCGCGGCTGAGAACCAGGCCGTCTATCCCCTCGGCGGCCAAACCATGCTGACCTACGGCCTGCCGCCCACTCGCCCCGGGATTGGCGTCAATCTCCGCGGCCTGTCCCGGGTAATCGACTACCCCGCCCGCGACATGACCGTCACCGTGCAGGCAGGGATTACGCTCGCCGAGCTGCAAGAGCTGCTCCGGACCGAGAACCAGCGGCTACCCATCGACGTGCCGCGCGCCGACCGCGCCACCCTTGGCGGCGTCCTGGCCACGAACACCAGCGGGCCGCGCCGCTACGGCTTCGGCACCCTCCGCGATTACGTCATCGGCATCAGCGCCGTCAACGACCAGGGCCAGGACATCAAAGCCGGCGGCCGCGTCGTCAAGAACGTCGCCGGCTACGACCTGTGCAAGCTCTACGTCGGCTCGCTGGGCACCCTCGGCGTCATCACGCAGGCGACCCTCAAGCTGAGGCCGCGGCCCGAGGAACAGGCGCTGCTCACCCTGGGCTGTCGTGCTGAGGCGGTCGGCCCGCTCCTGGACCAGCTGCACCGCTCGCGGACCCAGCCAGTCTGTCTCGACGTGCTCAACGGCGCCGCCGCCCGCTGGGTGACCCGGCAGACCGGGATCGCGCTGCCCGACGCGGACTGGATCGTGGCGGTTGGGTTCGAAGACAACCGCGAGGCCGTAGCCTGGCAGGTGCGGCAGCTCATCCAGGAATTGCCGGCCGGCCAGGTGCCGGGCCTCGAGGCGCGTGTCAGTCACGCCGCCGAGCCGCTCTGGCGCGGCCTGGTTGAGTTCCCGCACCGGCCCGAGGCCCGGCTGACGATCAAGGCCAACCTGCTCCCCAGTGCCACGGCCGCTTTCTGCCTCCAGGCGGCCGCGCTGCCCGAGGCGCCTCTGCTCCACGCCCACGCCGGCAGCGGCATCGTGGTCGGCCACGTGGACGCCGACTTGACGCCGGACCGCGCCCGCGCCATGCTGAAAGAGCTGCAAGACTCGGCCGCGGCGGCCCGGGGCAACGTGGTCATCCTCCATTGCCCGGCCGCGTGGAAGACCGCCTTGCCGGTCTGGGGCGCCCCGCGCGGCGACGCCTGGCTGATGCGCTCCATCAAGGAGCGGTTGGATCCCCGGCGGCTGTTCAACCCGGGCCGCTTCGTGGACGGCATTTGAAAGAGATTGCACTCGCATGACTGCCGCCGTTGATGCATCGCGCACCCCTTTGCCCACGCTGCCCGCGCCCCAGGCAAAGGGCGCCGGCATCGACTACCAGCTGTTTCTCGACTGCGTCCACTGCGGCTTGTGTACGTCGGCCTGTCCCACCTACGTCGAGCTGGGCACCGAAATGGACAGCCCCCGCGGCCGCATCTACCTCATGCGTGCCGTGACCGACGGCCGGCTGGACCTACGCGACAAGGACGTGCGCCGCCACCTCGACCTGTGCCTCGACTGCCGGGCTTGTGAGTCGGCCTGTCCGTCCGGCGTACAGTACGGCAAGCTGATCGAGCCGTTCCGGGTGCACATGACCAAGGCGCTGCCTGCGGCCGGCACGCTCAGCGCGCTGGAGCGGCTGAACCTGTTCCACGTGACGCCCTACGCCCGCCGCACGCGCTGGGCTTTGGCGCCGCTGCGGCTGTTGCAGTGGAGCGGGCTCGACTGCCTGCTGGAGAAGACGGGCGCCTTGCGCCTGCTGCCTCGGTCGCTGCGGCAGATGCACGAGATGTTGCCGCGCCTCAAACGCCACTACGGCCGCCTGCCTGAGGTCCTGCCGGCCGAGGGCAAACGGCGGGCGCGGGTGACCCTGTTCCTGGGCTGCGCCGCCGACGCCATCTTCCCCGAGACGAACCTGGCCACTGCCCGCGTTTTGCAGCGCAACGGCTGCGAGGTCTGGGTGCCGCGCGCCCAGGGCTGCTGCGGCGCCTTGCACTACCATTCCGGCCTGGAGGAGCCGGCCCGGGCGTTCGCCTCGGCCAACTGCGAGGCCTTTGGCCAGGATGTCGACGCCATCATCGTCAACGCCGCCGGTTGTGGCGCCATGCTGAGGGATTACGGGCACCTGCTGCACGACACGCCGCTGGCGGCCGCCGGCCAAGCCTTTGCCGCCAAGGTCCGCGACGTCAGCGAGTTCCTGGTGGCGCTGGGGCCGGTCCAGCCGGAGCACCCGCTGCCGGTCCGGGCGGTCTACCACGACGCCTGCCATTTGTGCCACGCCCAGCAGATCCGCAAACAGCCCCGGCAGCTGCTTGAGATGATCCCCGGCCTTGAGCTGGTACCGCTGAACGAGACGGAAATCTGCTGCGGTGCCGCCGGCAGTTACAACATGACGCAGCCGGACATGGCCGAGCGCCTCGGCGAGCGCAAGATGAGGAACATCCTCGACACGGGGGCCCGGGTTGTTTTCACCGGCAACGTCGGCTGCCTGCTCCAGATCGGCCGCCACCTGCGCCGCCACCGGGCCAACCTCTCGGTCGCCCATCCCGTCGATGCCCTGTGGGCGAGCTACAGCGGATCTTCGAGTTGCTTGGTTCAGAACAAGAAGCAATAAGGAAAGCAGAAAGAAGAGGAGAATGTTTCCCTTTCCTGCCTTCCTCCCTTCCTGCTTTCCTTATTGCTTGGATTCCTGCGCCCCTGCAGGCGCCAGGCGCAGGTCGCCCTCCCGCCGGGTCACGCCGACGCGGTCGAGGTACTCACACAGGGGGACCGCGAACTTCCGCGTGGTGCCCAGCAGGTCGCGGATCTCGGCCACAGTCAGGCCCGGCCCGTGGGCCAGTTTCTCCGTGATCAGCCGCCGCATCTCCGCGTCCGCGTCGGCGTGCAGGTAAATGTCCTCGGCGATGTGCACCAGATCCCCCTCGGCGACGCATAGCTCGAACAGGTCGGCGAGGCTGGCGGCGTTGCCCCCGGCCTGTCCGGCGAAGCTGGCCGGGTCGGGCGGCTGGAAGCGTGCCGCCTGGTAGGCGGCCACCAGCCTGTCCTTGAGTTTGCGCTGGTTGCCGCTCAGCTTGGGCTTATGATCGGCGCGGGCGATGCGGCGGAAGTCGCCTGCTAGCCGACCGCGCTGGAGGAGCCGGTCCACCGCTGCGTGTACCAGGGCGTCGTCGCCCAGGTAGTCGAGCTGCGATTGGAGCTTCTGCCGGTCGTGGGACGACATGAGCGGAAATTGTTCGTGCAGCCGGCCGAGAATCTGGAGGATGCGGTCGTCCAGTTCCCTGAGCATGTCGGCGTGCAGCAGCAGGCGGCGGGCCTGGCCGGTCGCCACCTCGATCAGGTCGCCGCGGGCGGTCAGCTGGGTGATCAGCTCCCGGGCCCGGTTGGGGCCGATGTTGGCGCCGCGCACGAGGTCGGCCGGTGTGAACCCGGAGAAGCCGGCGAACCACGCCACCGTCAGGGCCCGCTCCTCGGGGTTGCCGCTCCAAAGGCGCTCGATCCGCTCCAGCATGTCGAGGTGCCGGCGGCGGACCTTGCGGGCGACCGGCTGCAAGACCTGGCCGCCGCCCAGCGTCTGAGTCGCTGACGGACCGCGGACCACGAACGGCTGGCCCCAAGTGGCCGTCGCCGGCTCCTCCAGGAACACCTGGGCCAGTGCCCACTTGCCGGGTTCCACGCTGTCGCAGTCGAGGAGCGAGACGGTGCCCATGATTTCGGCCGTGCCGATGTGGAAGCGGACCGGGGCCCGGTGCTTGATCGCCCGCCGGGCGTCGGCCAGGCAGTGCAGACGGACCGTCAGGGTGCGCGACGGCACCAGGTAGCCGGGCGTCGCCAGCTCCTGGCCGCGGACCACGTCCTCATGGTGGACGCCCGCGAGGTTCACGGCCGCCCGCTGGCCGCGGTGGACCTCCTCGACCGGCCGGTCGTGGTTCTCCAGGGACCGCACGCGCACCTTCTCACCGCGCGGCTGCCAGTCCAGCTCGTCGCCGACCCGCGCGCTGCCGGACGTCACCGACCCTGTCACCACTGTGCCGTGGCCCTGGACAATGAAGGAACGGTCGATGGCCATGCGGAAGTACTGCCCCTCACCCCAACCCTCTCCCCGGAGGGGAGAGGGAGCAGGCTTCTCCCCCTCTCCCCGGAGGGGAGAGGGAGCACCGAGCTTCTCCCCTCTCCCCTCCGGGGAGAGGGGTCGGGGGTGAGGGGTCCGCTCCTCGACCTTCCGGCATGCCTCGGCGATGGCCGCCTTCAGCTGCGGGATGCCCTCGCCCGTTTGCGCAGACGTACGAACGATCAGGGCGTGTTCCAGAAAGCTGCCCTGCACCAGCTCGCGGATCTCCAGCTCGACGACCTCTCGGGTGGTCTCGTCGACCAGGTCGCACTTCGTGAGCGCGACGAGTCCGTGGCGGAGGCCGAGGAGGCGGAGGATCTCCAGGTGCTCGCGGGTCTGGGGCATGACCGAGTCGTCGGCGGCCACCACGAGCACGGCCAGGTCGATACCGGTGGCGCCGGCCAGCATGTTCTTGATGAACCGCTCGTGACCGGGCACGTCCACGATCCCGAGGCGGTACTCCCCCAGGTCGAGCGTGGCGAAACCGATGTCGATGGTGATGCCGCGGCGTTTCTCTTCCGGCAGGCGGTCGCAGTCGATGCCGGTCAGGGCCTTGACGAGCGATGTCTTGCCATGGTCGATGTGGCCGGCGGTGCCGAGGATGAGGTCGCGTGGCATGGTGAACGAAGGCAAAAGGAAAAAGGAAAGCAACATTTCCCTGTCTGCGGGTCTTGTGCTATTTTACCTCTCGGGTCCGCGAGGCGATATGCAGATAAGACGCCAGCCTTTTACCTTTTGGACTGGACAAGCATGCTCGGAATCAAGCTGGACGTTCGGCCGTTCCTGGAGCGCGTCAGCGAGGAGCTGATGCGCATCGACCCGGCCGAGGTCAAGGCCCTGGCCGATGCCATTTACGAGTGCTACGAGCACCGGCGGTTCGTCTTCCTGTGCGGCAACGGCGGCAGCGGCTCGAACGCCTCGCACTTTTGCGAGGACCTGGGCAAGGGCACGCTGCGGCGCGAGGATTTCAACAACGACCGCAAGAAGCGGCTGCGGATCGTGAGCCTCACCGACAACACGCCCTACATCCTGGCCTGGGGCAACGACGAGGGCTTCGAGTGCATCTTCGTCGAGCAGCTCAAGAACCTGGCCGGGCCGCAGGACCTGCTCATCGCCATCAGTGGCTCGGGCAACAGCCCCAACGTGCTGCGGGCGGTGGAGTGGGCCAACCGCAACGGCGTCAAGACGTTCGGCTGCACCGGCTTCAGCGGCGGCAAGCTGCGGGCGCTGGCCCAGCAGGGGCTGCACGTGCCACTGGACGACATGGGCATCGTGGAGTCGATCCACCTGGCGGTCTTCCATTGGGTGGTGGACGACCTGCACCGGCGGATCTCGTAGTGACGGCCCATGCACTACCTCGGCATCGAGATCGGCGGCACAAAGCTTCAGCTCGGCGTCGGGCCCGGCGACGGCACTCTTGCAGGCCTTTGGCGGGAGACGGTGGACGTGGCCGCCGGGCCGGAGGGCATCCGCCGGCAGATCGTCGCGGCCGTGCCCGAGTTGCTGGCCCGGTCGGCCGTCGAACGTTCGCAGGTCCGGGGCGTCGGCATCGGCTTCGGCGGCCCGGTGGACGACGCTACGCACACGATCATCAAGTCGCACCAGATCGAGGGCTGGGACGGCTTCCCGTTGGCCGACTGGATCACGGACCTGCTCGGCTGGCCGGCGGTGCTCGGCAATGACGCAGACGTGGCGGGTTTGGCCGAGGCGCTGTTCGGGGCGGGCAAGGGGCTGTCGCCGATCTTCTACATCACGATCGGCTCGGGCATCGGCGGCGGACTGATCATTAACGGTGAGATTTACCGCGGCTGCGGCCGGGGAGCGGCGGAGATCGGGCACCTACAATTCGACGTCATTTGGGTCAAGGATCCTCAACTCGTCTACAAGAGTCCGAAAGAAACGCTTGAGCAACTTGCCTCGGGATGGGGAATCGCGGAAACCGCCAAGCGTTCCATTGCCCACGAGCGGCCGATTCACTCAATCTTGTATTCCAGGGCGAAGGACCGAAAACGCCCGTTGACTGCGAAGCAGGTGGCCACCGCGGCACGTCAGGGGGATGCGTTTGCGGAATCCATCTTGAACATGTCTATTGGATACTTGGCTGATGCCATCTGCCATGTCATTGCCTTGCTCTGCCCGCGCCGCATCGTCATCGGCGGAGGCGTCTCGCTCATGGGTGAGAAGCTTCTGTTCGAGCCGCTACGAGAGCGGGTGGCCGAGCGGGTCTTCAAACCCTTCGCCGACTGCTACGACATCGTCCCCGCCGCCCTGGGTGAGGAAGTGGTCGTACATGGGGCCCTGGCACTGGCCCGAAGACGGCTCGGTGAGTAAGAAGAGTTTCGCGCAGAGGTGCAGAGAGCGCGGAGACCATCGATAACTCTGCGCCCTCTGCGCTCTCTGCGCGAAATCCTTGGCTTTCCTGGGGATCACACCATGAAGCTCGCGCAGATGTCCGTCGCCGTCATGGGCAGCGCCTGGCGCAACCTGACCTTCCTGAAGCTAACCACCGACGAGGGCCTGGCCGGCGTCAGCGAGGTCCGCCTGTCTAACCGCACCAACGCCCTGCTCGGCTACCTGGAAGAGGTCAAGAAGCGCTACATCCTCGG
>Ga0307477_10003163_pt1 | contig 12353 bp, 12 predicted proteins | sample atmos_gasesECM2C_FD_203316 | JGI IMG/M metagenome (GOLD analysis project Ga0307477, IMG submission 203316) | Hardwood forest soil microbial communities from Morgan-Monroe State Forest, Indiana, United States - atmos_gasesECM2C_515 | ecosystem: Environmental > Terrestrial > Soil > Temperate...
GTCACGCTCACCGTCTATCATATCAATTGGTGCTTGCTGCTCCCATTCTAGCGCGACATAGCCCTGCGCCTGCGCGCCGGGCGCGCGGGCAGCTTCCACTTCCTTGCGATGAATGATGAAGGTCGCGCGCTTGAAGAAGCTATTGCAGCCGCAATGATCAGGATGCAGGTGCGAGCACACGACGAGATCAATGTCGTCACAGCTAAGTCCGAGACCGGACAACGCTTCCACGACATTCTCGTTGGCCGGCATGATCGGCGTCATCAGCCGCGCCAGCCCGGCCCAGCGCGCTTCGGCATGTTCGGCCACTGTTGGGTGGCAGCCGGTATCGAACAGCACATTGCCTCGAGGATGCCGAATGAGCGCGCATGGAACGGACAGTTCGATGGTCTCGCTCTTATCGGCCTCGGGCACAAAAATACTCTTGCGCATGCGCAGCCGGCCGCCGGAGAGAAGATGCATTTTCATTGCTTCTTTCCCGTTTTGACGACTGCGCGGATCGCTTTGACAATATGTTCGTAGCCGGTGCAGCGGCAGAGATTGCCCGACAGGCCTTTGCGGATGTCATCGTCCGTGGCGAGCGGATATTTGCGCAGGAGATCAGTCGCGGTCATCAGCATGCCTGGGGTGCAAAAGCCGCACTGCAAGGCGTGATGCGCATGAAACGATTCCTGCAACTCGTTCATTTGCCCGATGCTACCGAGGCTCTCGACCGTTTCGACGCTGCGGCCATCGGCTTGCACCGCAAGCATCAGACAGGAACGCGCGCTGTCGCCGTCTACCAAGACCGTACAGGCGCCACAGACGCCGTGCTCACAACCCACATGGGTGCCGGTGAGGCCTAGCGTGTGGCGCAGAAAATCGGCAAGGAGCAGCCGCGGCTCGACGGCGGCTTCGTAGACCGCGCCGTTCACGGTCACAGCGATCTCGCAGGTCTTTTTCATGCCGCGCTCTTATCGGGGCGCCCGCGTCGCCAGGCAGCCGTCAGCGCGCGGCTGGTGAGCACGCCGGCCAAATGCCGACGTAAATCGGCCGAGGCATGCAAATCGGTTTCGGGCGAGATCGCTTCGCGGACCGCTGCGATCGCGCGCCGGCAGAGGTTTTCATCAAACCCGCGTCCAACCAGGAGCGATTCTGCGTCTGCCGCTCGCAACGGGGTCGGGCCCACACCAGTCAAAGCGATGCGTGCCTGTACGATCTCGTTGGCGGATAAAGTCAGCGTCGCCGCCGCCGCGGCGAGCGCAAAGTCGCCGTGCCGTCGCACGATCTCGTCGAAGCCCCAGCCGGTTTGCGCAGGCAGTTTCGGCAGGACGATCTCTGTCAGGAGTTCCGTGCCATTAAGATCTACCGTCATAGCGTCGAGAAAGAAATCGCGCGCGGCAACGGTGCGCGAGCCCGCAGCGGAAACGATGCGCAGCGTCGCATCAAGCAGGACTGCCATCATCGGCAGTTCTGCCGCCGGATCAGCATGCGACAGACTGCCGCCGATGGTGCCGCGATTGCGGATCGCGAGATGTCCCACATGCGCAACAGCGCAGGAAAGGACCGGAAAATGCCGCGCGATAAGCGACGCGGTCTCAAGCTGGAAATGCCGCGTCAGCGCGCCGATGCGGATGCTGTCCCGCGTTTCGTCGATAAAACCGAGGCCAGGGATACGATTGATGTCGACGAGAATAGAGGGGTGCAGCAGACGGAAATTCAGCATCGGCATGAGACTCTGCCCACCGGCGAGAATCTTGGCCTCCCCGCCCGCTCGCGCCAGGGCCGCAACCGCCGTGTCACAATCAGTTGCGACGATATAGTCGAACTCCGGCGGCTTCATCACTCACCTGGAACGGTTTAGTAATAGCCGACGGTCGAGCCACCATCGACCGCGATAGCAGTGCCCTGGATGTGTTGCGCTTTTCCCGAACAGAGAAATAGCGCGAGTGCGGCAATGTCGGCAGGCTTGCCCAGCCGACGCAGGCCGTCTTTGGCGGTGGCCTCTTGCTTCAGTTGTTCTACTGATTTTCCCGATGCTTTCGATCGTTGCTCCAGCAGCTGATAGAAACGCTCCGTCTCGGTCGCGCCAGGGTGGATGACATTAACATTCACGCCATCACGCTTCCCAAGCTGAGAGAGCGCCTTAGAAAAATTGCCCATGGCAGCATTGACCGAAGCGCCAATCGAAAAATCGGCGCCCGGGGAGCGTGCGGCGCCACCGCCAATATTGACGATTGAGCCCTGCGCTGCCTTGAGCAGCGGCCAAAACAGCCGGCACATGCGCACACAGCCAAAAAATTTTAACGCGTAACCGTCGATCCAAGCCTGATCTGGCAGTTCGGTGAAGTTCCCAGCACGGGTGGCGCCGGCCGAGCAGACCAAAATGTCACATCGGTTGAATTTGTCCCTGACGCCCTCGAAAGCCTGCTGACAGCCTTCTAGCGTCCGCAGATCGGCGGCGATGGTGAGGGGCGCGAGGCCCGCCGAGGCGATCGTCTTGGCAGCACTGGCAAGATTGTCGGCCGAAAAAGAAACGATAACCGTCTGGGCACCCGAGCGGGCAAGTTCAACCGCGATCTCGCGGCCGATGCCGCGACTGCCACCGGTAACGACAGCCACTTTGTTCGAAAACTCTCCCACCAGGCTTCCTCCTCTTTCAGTTACCGCGTCCCAAATACGCGTTCCACGCGAGGTCCACTTGCAGTCCCCGTGCTCGCACGCGGTGCGGTCTCAACTCCGAATTCAAAGCAAAGCGCATTCGTGACCGGCGAAAATTATCAGCGACTGCGAGCACTCTTCATGCCGGCGGTGTGCCCATGAAATCGCGTTTTCCGATCTCGACACCACACTGCCGAAGAATGTCGTAAGCCGTTGTGGTGTGGAAGTAAAAATTGGGCAAGCTGTTGCCAAGCAAAAGGCTCTGACCTGTGAACTGGCGTGTCTGCCCGCTCGGGAAGCTGATGCTGATGTCCTTAGTCTCGGTGCCGTCGATTTCGGTCGGTTTGATGCTCTTGAGGTAATCGATGGCTTTGGCAATCCGATCCTTCAGTTGTGGAATCGTGGCCTCGTCGTTGGCGAATTTCAAAAGCTCTTTGCCGGACAAACGTCCGGCCACATTCACGGCGTGATCGGTGGCAGCCCGCACTTGCCGCGCCAAATTGAACATGTCGGGCGATAGCCGCATGTTCAACAGATCAGTCTCGTTGACCTTGCGCGCGGCGGCCCAACTGGCGGCCTTGTCGAGGACCGTATTGAGTCCGTTCAGGTGTTGCATAAATACCGGAATGGAGACGGTGTACATGGAAACAGTCATTGTCAGCACCCTTTACTTCGATTGTAATCTGGGCCGTGAATCCTAGACTAATTGACCTAACCTCGGCATCCCAATTTTTGACACTGAGGCCATGCAGACGATCAAATTCGGCTTCGGCCAATCGGTCCTGCGTAAGGAAGACGACCCGCTTCTGCGCGGCGTCGGACGCTATGTTGCCGATATTGCAGCGCGCGAGACGCTTCAGGCAGTCGTCTTGCGCTCGCCCCACGCCCATGCGCGGTTTCAGATCGATGCTGCGCAGGCACGAGCAATGCCGGGCGTTAACTTAGTGCTCACCGGTGCCGAAATAGATGATTTCGGCCTTTTGCCGTGCACTGTTGAGCTTCCAAACGCCGCCCTCGACGTACCGCCATATCCGATCCTGGCGCGCAACGAGGTGCGTCACGTCGGAGATGCCATTGCTTTTATTGTCGCCGATACGCCCGAGCGAGCCAAAGATGCCGCCGAAGCCATCACGGTCAATTGGAAAGCGTTGCCCCATGTGACCGGGACTGCTGAGACGCTCATGCCCGATGCACCGCTGGTTTGGGCGGAGCACAAGGACAACGTCGTTTTTGACATCTCTCTTGGTGACAAAGCTGCGACTGATCGAGCTTTTGCCGAGGCTGTGAAAATTGTCTCTCTTACTCTCATCAATCAACGCGTAGTCGCGAATTATCTCGACACCCGTGGCGTAGTGGCCGAGTACGATCTTGCCGACGACCGCCTAACACTCACGCTGTCGAGCCAGGGACCGCACGCCATCCGGGACGTGCTCCTCCAAGTTCTTAAACTGGCTGCGGAAAAGCTGCGTGTGATCACGCCCGATGTAGGCGGTGGCTTCGGCACCAAATTATTTCCGTACCGCGAATACGCGCTCGCTGCGGTCGCAGCGAAGGAGTTGCGGAGGCCGGTAACATGGATCGCCGAGCGGTCAGATCATTTTGTCGGTGACGCGCAGGGTCGTGACAATGTAACGACCGCGCGTCTTGCGCTCAACGAAGACCACCGCTTCCTCGCGCTCGACGTCGATCTGGTTGCGAACATGGGCGCCTATCTGTCCCAGTTCGCGCCACTTATTCCCACACTCGGGGCCGTTTTGTCGCCCGGTGTCTACGATATTTCCACCTGCCACGTCCGCGTGCGCGGTGTCTATACCAACACCGTGCCGGTTGACGCCTACCGCGGGGCTGGGCGGCCGGAAGCGGCTTACGTCATTGAGCGGCTAGTCGATCACGCGGCGCGTGAGGTTGGCATCGCGCCGGATGCGCTGCGGCGGCGCAACTTCGTCAAGCCGGGCGCGATGCCATATCAGAGCGCGACAGGACAGAACTACGATTCAGGAAATTTCGCTGCCCATCTTAAACGTGCCCAGGAGCTCGCCGACTGGTCAGGGTTTCCTAAGCGGCTGCGGCAATCAAGGAAAGCAAGGCGACTGCGCGGCATTGGGCTTTCGACCTACATTGAGGCTTGCGGCAACGCCGGAGCGGAGACAGCGAGCCTCAAGCTTGAGCCCGACGGCTCGGTCACGCTGCTGATCGGTTCGCAATCGACGGGCCAAGGGCATGCGACGGCCTACGCACAGCTTGTTGCCGATCATCTGGGCTTGCCGCCCGAGAAGGTGAATATGCTGCAAGGTGATACTGACCGCATCAAGACTGGCCTCGGCACCGGCGGCTCAAGCTCGATCCCTTGCGGTGGCGCCTCCCTTGCCGGCGCGTCCGAAAAACTTGCCGATAATCTCAAAAGGCTCGCGGCGGAAGCGCTGGAGGCGGGTGCAGAGGATCTCGAGATGGTCGATGGGTCGGTACGGGTTAGCGGCACCGATCGCATGATTTCATTTGCTGCGCTTGCACAGCGTCCCGATGCCGGGAATCGTCTGACTGCCGCTTATGCGTTTACACCACCACAGGCGACTTACCCAAACGGGACTCATATCGCGGAGGTCGAGATCGATCCGGCGACCGGAGAGAGCCGGATCGTCAACTACGTTGCCGTGGATGATTTCGGCGCCACGCTCAATCCGCTGCTGCTCGCCGGCCAGGTTCACGGCGGCACCGCACAGGGCGTCGGCCAGGCGCTTATGGAGCACGCCATCTATGATCCGGATTCCGGTCAGCTCGTGAACGCAAGCCTGATGGATTATGCGGTGCCGCGGGCCGACGAGGTGCCTACAATCGAGTTCGACACGCGCAACGTCCGTTGCAGGCACAATCCCCTTGGAGTCAAAGGAGCCGGCGAAGCGGGTGCGATCGGCTCCTGCCCGGCGGTGATGAATGCGGTGATTGACGCGCTCTGGCGCGCGCAGCGGATTGCGCACCTCGACATGCCAGCAACGCCGCAACGTGTCTGGTCGGCAATCAACGCCGCTTCCGGATCAAAGGGGCATTGAAAGAGCACGGCGGTTCTGCGAGCGGACCCAGATCAACGGTTTTCACGACGGCAGGGCCACGAACCTAATCCCAGATGAATGCGATCAACGTTATTGCGCCATATAAGCACCACGGCCAATGGGTCTTTGACGACCCGCGGGTTGGACTGTCGCAAGAGCCTTTTGTTGCCGGCGCCGATACTTGGATTGATCGTGTAGTGGCCGAGATCCCCGATGCCGAGCGTGGATTCACTCTGATCTTTTCCAGCGCACCTTTTCCCGGACATCAATACCGCCTCGATTGGCAACGTGAGGAAGGCGGTGGGAATTGGTATTATTCCGCGGACCTCGACATGGAAGGCTGGCTGTGTCCAGCTCTCTTTAAATATTTCTCCGAGACCCCCAAAACTCTTTACGCGCAAATAAAAGCACGTAGCTAGACTGTCCAATTCGTTGCGGAGCGCGCCGGAGGTTAATCGTGGAAGCCCTCTTCGACATCACGGTCTTATACAACACAAAGCCCTCGGCCCATCAGTTCGGCTTTTCGTCGGCGCGCCTCGCGCAGCTGATTCGCCGGCGGGCCGTCGCATGTTCGCCGACAGCCCCAATTGATCGGCGAGCCAGATCTTATCTCTCGATCCTTTCCTCGAACACCATGACCTCTGGTGGCTTGCCCGGCAGATCCAACTCTTTCCAGCGTGAAACAACCTGGTCGTATGTCTTCTTATCCAGCTTTGTGCGTGGCGAGAATGTCTTTATGTGTTTGTAATCCATGCAGGCATTGATAAGTGCTTTCGATCCCCACGGTCGGATTTCCGGGGGATTGAGACTTGGATCGAGGAACGTGCTCCAAGTCTCACGCAGAATGTCGATCGATTGTGCTGGCCTTGAACGCGTGGCCATCGCCCACAACACCTGACCAATGTTGGTTGGGTCAATGTCGTCGTCCACCACGATGACATACTTGCCAAAATAAGCGCCGGCAGTGCACTGCGCAGCGAGCGCCATAACTTGTGATGCGTGACCGGGATACATCTGTTTGATTGAAGCAACAGTCATTCCCCAGCCGGCAGCCTCCGGAATCGACCACACGCCCTGAATGCCGGGTACGCCGAGCTTTTGTAGGTCCGCCCAAATTCCGGCTGAGCGCACTGCAGCCCAGAAAAGACCACACTCGTTCGATGGCCCGTCGGCCATTAGTGCGCACGTTAGTGTAGGGTTGTTTCGATAACGCAGACGTTCGACACGCATGTAAGGCGTCGCGCCACTTGGCCTTCCATAATAGCCAGTGAATTCGCCGAATGGGCCTTCGGCAAATGTCTCATCCGGATAGAGGTGACCTTCGAGGATAATCTCAGCGTGGGCTGGTAATGGCAGACCAGTGAGGTCGGACGTGAACAGCTCGATTGGCGTGCCCTTGATACCAGAATAATACTCGTACTCGCTTTCTGTCTTCGGCAGGCTTGTCGCGCCGACAAGGAACAGCAGTGGGTCAATGCCGTATGCCGCTGCGATCGGAGCCGGCTTGCCCAGCTGCCACCACTTGTCGCGATCGGCGCCAGCATCCTTGCCCGGCGAAGTGTACACGCCGATTTCTCGTGGCCCTTTGATCATCATACGATAGGTGCCGACATTGACGCGGCCAGACTCCGGATCTTTGGTGATGACGGCGTCATTGGTGCCGAGATACATGCCGCCATCAAGCGGCCACATGCGCTGCGCCGGGAATTGGCGGATGTCGATTTTGTCTCCTTCGACGATATTTTGACTGGACACGGCACGGTCGGCCGATACTTCAACCGGTGCCATCTTGCGCCCAAATTTTCTTTGCAAAAACTGCACGGCCTTAAGCGGATGATCGACCGGCTCTTCTCCGATCATCAAGCAGAACCGCGACAAATTACAACCGATCATGTTGTAGAGCACTTTGTGGCCTGGATGGCCCTTGATGTTCTCAAACAAGAGAGCCGGGTTTTTTGCCAAGCCGACCAGATAAGTGATGTGCGCGGCTTCGAGGTCAGGGCTGACCTCGGCCGTGATACGCTTGAGCTCGCCCATCGCCTCGGCCTTTTCGAGCCAAGCGTCAAGTTCACTGGCATTGCGCCGGTCACCGCCCGCGCGCTCTTTCGGTTGTTCTATAGTGGTGGCGTTGCCGCCCGCTTTTGCTGACATTTCCATAACGCTGCTCCTTAGATCAATCCAGATGCAACAGCACCATCGAAATCGCTGGCACGTAGGTAATGATCATCAGCGCCACGAAATTCAGCAGCAAAAACGGTAATACTCCTAGATAGATTCGGCTCAGTGGCGCATCGAAGATCGCCTGAGACGAAAACAGGTTCAAGCCGAACGGCGGAGTGTACATACCGAGACTGAGATTGACGGCGACGATGATGCCGAAATGAATGGGGTTCACCCCCACATCGCGAACGATGGGTAAGAGCAATGGCGTCAAGATCAGGATCGCTGCCGGGGGTTCAAGAAAGCTGCCCGCGAGTAAAAGGCCGACATTAAGACTAAGCAGCAACTCCCACTTCGGCATGTGCAGTGCATTGATCGCTGCGACGACCTGTTGCGGTATTCCACTGGTCGTCAGCAACCACGAATAAATTCCCGCAGAGGTCACGATGAGAAGGATTTGCGAGATGAGATAAGCGGACGCCAGCAGGATACGCCAGAACCCAGCGAGATCGACTTCGCGGTAGACGACCATAGTCACGAATAGCGAATAGATCACCGCGACGCCGGCGGCTTCCGTAGGCGTGAAAACACCGCCGTAGATACCGCCGAATATCACGGCCAGCGAGCCGATCGACCAGCTGGCCTCCTTGGTGGTTTTCCAGATTGTCTCCCAACGCGCGCTGGTCCCGAGCGGTACCCGTTTGAACTTGGCATAGCTCATGACGAAGGTGGCATCGATGATTCCGATCAGAATGCTGGGCAGAATACCCGCCGTGAACAGAAGAACAGCGGATTGTTCCGCGGACACGGCATACAGGATCATCGCGATCGACGGCGGAATCACCACCGCGATAGCGCCGGAAGAAGCGATCAGCCCGACCGCGAAACGCTCATTGTAGCCGCCCGCTTTGAGCTCGGGATAAATCATTCGGCCCATTGCGACCACGGTACCGACTGCGGTATGCGACATCGCACCGAACAGCTCAGAGGCTGCCACCGTAGTCACGGCAAGCGAGCCGCGAACGCCGCCAACCATCGCGATCACCATCGCAATAATCCGCCGCGCGATCCCACCTTGCGCCATGATTTCGCCGGCGAGCACAAAAAATGGCACGGCAAGCAGCGGAAAGTTGTCCAAGCTACCGAACATGTACGTTTGGATAACCTCGATTGGCACGTCGGCAACAGTGAGAACCGCGATGATCGAGGTGACGAGCAGAATGAGAAATATTGGAAAGCCAAGGATAAGAAGCGCCACCGGCAGACCGAAGAAAACTAGATAGGCCATGGCCGCGAGCTCCCTAATGCGATCCCACAGCGCGGTTCCCAGAACCGCGCTGTGATCGCACGAGAAGACGCATCGCGACCATTAGTCCCATCAAACTGTAGCCGATCGGAACCATCGCCTGCGGAATGTAGAGCGGGAAGTTCGCAGCTTGGCTGCGCTGATCGAATGCCGCGAGCTGAGTGATGACCGGCCAGGCGAATATCGTCACCGCGGCAGCAGCCGCGATCATCACGAGTTCTGACAGGACGTTGATGAATTCGCGCAGCCGCGGGGGCAATATCACCAGCACGACATCCATTCGGATTTGGCGGCCTTCCCAAGCCACGGCGCAGCAGCCTGTGAATACGCAGCCGACCATTAGGAACAGCATGATTTCCTCAGCCCACGGGATCGAAACGCTGAAGAAGTAACGGCCGACGATATTTACAAAATTGATCGCAACGCTCGTGATCAGAAAGAGCGCCGCCGCCGCGCGGGTAACGGCAAGAAGCCAGCGAACGCCTGTTGTGATGTGATCGATCACTGCAGCCAAGCACCTTAACGGTTTCGTTGCACTGCCTCAGTGACAATTTGATATGCAGCATGGAGTTCCGGCTTTGGCGCGGAAATATCGTCACCCACACTTGCCAGCGCATTGATCATTGACGATTGCTCCTCGGGCGACAGGCTAATCAATGCTCCGCCTCCGGAAACCCAGTCCTGCCGGGCCTTAGCATTGAAATCGATCACCCATGGATTGATTCTCACTGACACCGCGCTCGCCGCTCTGTCGACGATCTGCTGAAGATCCGCGGGCAATTTATCGTACCATTTCTTGCTGAGCTCAGTGATTCCGAAGATAGCCGGCTGGCCTGTCTCGGTAACAAATTTTGCCGCGTCCTGGTAATGCATGGTGGCGAAGACTGTTGTGGCAGCAACGGCAGCGTCGAGGACATTGTCCTGGAGCGCCGGTAAGACTTCGCCTAACGTCATCGGCTTTGGCGTCGCCCCGAGGCGCTGCAGTGCTTCTCTCTGGAATTGGGAGGGAAAAACTCGAATCTTTTTGCCTTTAAAGTCATCGAGATGCCGAATGGGTTTTATGGCGACGACGGACGATGGCGTTGCCATGAACAGTCCCACGCCATGCAGCCCTTTGTCACCGCCAAGGCCGAGCATCAACTGCTTGAGGGCAGTATCGGCGGCCGCCCGTTGTCCATTGGCCATTGAGTTCACCAGACCTGGGGCAGCCAAAAGCTCGAAACGTTCATCGATGCCCGCCAGAAACTCGGGCGGAACGACGATGCATTGTATTGCGCCGAACTGAACGGCCTCGACCTGCCTCTGGGTTGAACCTAATTGGCTGCCGGGATAAATCTCGGCTTTGATGCGGCCACCAGAATCCTTTTCAACCGCAGCCGCATACTCCTTGGCAAACTGGTGCAACGCGTCGTTGAAGGTGGCTAGCGATATTTTCATCACAGCGGGTTTGTCGTCCGCGGCGAATGCAGACGGTCGCGGCCCAAGCAAGATCACCAGCGCGGCGAAAATCACGCGGGTTACGGCCAGGCGTGTCGTTGCCAATATCAGTGTTGTTCGCACGGCCGGCACTTCCCCAGTCTGCGCGCGGTTGCCGTCTATTTATTTTCGCCTTGCTGCGCGCGCGCTGCGGCCTCGGTCACAACCTTATAAGCTGCCGCGAGTTGCGGGTTTGATTTCGAGACGTCCGCTCCGACGCTGGAAATCGTTTTTAGGAATGACGATAGTTCGTCCGGCGGCAGTTTGATCTCCTCGCCGCCACTAGCCGTATAGGCAGCCTCGGCTTTGTTACGGTGGTCAATCGCAAACTGGCGGATCGCTGCCGATTCCTGTAAGGCGTCGCGTTCCACGATCTCCTGCAAATCTTTCGGCAAACTGTCGTACCATTTCTTATTGACCTCGACGATGAGGAAAATCGCAGGTTGATTGGTCATAGTCACGTATTTTGCAGCGTCGACAAAGTGCATGTGCGTGATGGGTCCCATTCCACTAATAGCGCCATCGATCGTGCCTTGCTGGATCGCCGGCAGGACGTCGCCAAGTGTCATTGCTACCGGCGTCACGCCAAGACGCTCGAACGCCTCACTTTGAAACTTCGATGCAAAAATTCTGATTTTCTTGCCCTTGAAATCGCCAATCCGGCGAATCGGATTCTTGGTCACGAGAACTGCAGATTCAGCCATGAACAAGCCGACGCCGCGCAAGCCTCTGTCGGCGCCGAGACCCAGCATCAGCTTGCGAACCTCGGAATCCTCGGCGACGTTCTGTCCTTGCGCCAGCGAGTTCACAAGACCCGGCGCTGCGAGCACCTCGAAGCGCTGATCGAGGCCGACCATGAATTCTGGCGGAACGACTTCGCACTGAATCGCTCCAAATTGAGTACCCTCGATCTGCCGCGGGATCGAGCCGAGCTGGCTTGCCGGATAAACTTCGACCTTGATACGACCGCCCGAGTCCCGCTCAATGGCCACTCCTAAATTGCGGGCATAGGTATCGGGAACGTCATTGATAGTCGGCGTCGAAACCTTCATGACATAAGTGGCTGTGCCCGAAGCTTTATCCTGTGCTTGTACTGCACACAGCATCAAAGCCAATGATCCCGCCGCCGCGCCAGTAGCGACAAGCGAATGCGCAAAATGCCATCTTTTCAAAGGATGCATGTCGTCCTCCCTGGCCGGCCACGCGAAAGCCGCAACGATTGGCACTGCCCCTTTCGCGACGCTTCAGGATAGCGCAATCCGATATGACGGGTGCACGGAATCGCATTCTGTGACGCGCTGCCGCGCCGTCCGGTTTTGCGCGCCAAAGACTGCGGCCGGCTTAGCGCTTTAGCAATAGGCCCTGAGTTGCTCTGGGCTCGGTGTCAGCAACCCGCTAGATCTTAAAAGCGAACTTGTCCGAATGACTCGAGCCGCTCCCCAGTGTGCTTGAAATCAGCCAGCTGGACGCGCTCCAAGCGCTGAAACAAGATCAACCGTCCGGCCACCTAGCTGGCCGTTGATTGGGTTCTTTGTATATTGCGGGACTACAAGGCGACCCTAACTTTGCCGGCTTGCATGAGATCGGCGACCCGCGGATCGGTGGCTAGCCGCGCGCCGTTAATGTAGCCGACCCGTCTATTTCGTCCGTTTTGCCAGTGCAGCGAATACGTTGTATGCGTTTTCAAGCTCGGGTTTGCGCTTTGCCACGTCTTGGCCGACCGA
>Ga0307477_10003164_pt1 | contig 12351 bp, 6 predicted proteins | sample atmos_gasesECM2C_FD_203316 | JGI IMG/M metagenome (GOLD analysis project Ga0307477, IMG submission 203316) | Hardwood forest soil microbial communities from Morgan-Monroe State Forest, Indiana, United States - atmos_gasesECM2C_515 | ecosystem: Environmental > Terrestrial > Soil > Temperate...
TCGACCGGATCGATCCCGGCAACAGCCGACTTGATCGCGGCTATCGCGCAACTGCCGCACGGCGCCGTGGTGCTGCCAGGGCTCGATACCGAACTCGACGAGGACAGCTGGCGGCTGATTGCGGGCGACGAAAGCAAAGGCGTGGCTCCGGCGCCGGGGCATCCTCAGTTCGCGATGCAAGCGCTGTTGGCCCGCATGGGGGTAAAGCGCGACGCGGTGGTCGCCTTGGCTCCTGCACGCGGGCGCGAACGGCTGATCTCGGAGGCCCTGCGGCCCGCGGACGCAACCGAGAAATGGCGCGCGAATGCTGCCGACGCCGGATTTACGGCGCACATGACCGAGGGGCTGGCGAATGTAAGCATTATTGAAGCGGCCAATCCCGAGGAAGAAGCGCTTGCCATCGCAGTGGCGCTGCGCGAGGCGGTGCAAGAGGAAAAGACCGCGGCTCTCGTCACTTCGGATCGGGGATTGGCGCGCCGCGTCGCCACCGCACTGGGTCGTTGGGATATCACCGCGGAAGATTCAGGAGGCCAAGCGCTCGCCGATGGGCCGGCGGGGGTCTTTGCCCGGCTGGCCGCGCTCGCAGCGCTCCACGGCGCCGCCCCGATCCATTCGCTGGCGTTGCTCAAACATCCGCTGCTGCGCCTTGATTTCGAGCGGGGTGAGCGCGCGATCGCCGTACTTGAACGCGCGATCCTGCGTGGACCGCAGCCGCGTCCGGGAACGCGTGGCTTGGCGCGCGCGCTGGAGAGCTTTCGCGCGCAGCTCGGCAAATTCCGCCACGGTGAAGCGAGCGAGCTGCATCCGTCCGATCAGCGTTCGACGCTGACTGACGATGCGCTTGCCGAGGTGACTGAACTCGTCGCGCGGCTCGCAACCGCGCTTGAGCCGCTCGAAGCGATGGACGACGCACCCTACCCGCTTGCGGAGTTTGCACAGCGGCATCGCGACGTGATTGCCGCGCTGTCGAAACAGCGCGATGCGGAGGCTGTGTTTCTGGGTCCAGAAGGAACGAAACTCGCGGAGGCGTTCGACGAACTCGCGGCCAGCAGCGCCGCGGCGCAGCTGCAGGTCGTGAAATCCGAGTATATGGAATTGTTCAAGGCCCTGCTCATGGGAAAAGTTGTGCGGCGGGCCACAGCGACCGGCGCTCAGGTGCGCATTTTTGGTCTGCTCGAAGCCCGCCTCACCGAGAGCGACCGCGTCGTACTTGGCGGCCTGGTCGAGGGTAAGTGGCCGCCGGAGGCCAATTCCGATGCCTGGCTTAGCCGGCGGATGCGGCTTGCGCTCGGACTCGATCTGCCGGAGCGACGCATCGGGCTTAGCGCTCACGACTTCGCACAGCTCATCAACGCCCGCGAAGTGGTGCTCAGCCGCGCCGCGAAGATTGGCGGCGCACCGGCAATGCCGTCGCGTTTCATCCAGCGGCTTGCAGCGCTTGCGGGTGAGCGCTGGAACGAGGTGGTGACGCGCGGTGCTCGTTATCTGTCCTGGGCGCGGGAGCTGGACCGGCCCGAACGCATCGCGGCGGCGGCGCAGCCCGCGCCCACGCCGCCGCGCGCGGCACGACCGAAAACTCTCTCGGTCACGGAGATCGAGGACTGGCTGCGCGATCCGTATACGATCTACGCCAAGCATGTGTTGCGGCTGCGCCCGATCGATCCTGTCGACACCGAACCTGGCGCCGCCGAGCGTGGCACCATCATTCATGCCGCCATCGCCGAATTTACCCAGGCCCACGTCAAGGAACCGCCAACCGACGCCGTCGATGCGCTGATTGCGCTGGGTGAGCCGCGGTTTGCCGCGTTGGAAGATTTTCCGGAGGCCCGCGCGTTCTGGTGGCCGCGCTTTGTGCGCATCGCGCACTGGTTCGCACGCTGGGAGGCCGAGCGCCGCGGAACTATCGCCTCACTCGCCGCGGAAGCGCGCGGCGAGATCCCAATTGCACTGCGCGACGGCACGTTCACGCTGCGCGGCGTTGCCGATCGGATCGAACTTTGCCGCGATGGCCGCTACATCATCCTCGATTACAAGACCGGCGCGGCGCGCACCGAGAAGCAGGTGCGCACGGGCCTCGCCCCGCAGCTGACATTGGAAGCCGCGATGCTGCGTAAGGGTGGCTTTGGCGGGATTGCAGCCGGCGGCTCGGTCGCCGAACTGCTCTACGTGCAGTTAAGAGGCGGCGACCCCGCGGGTGAGCTTAAGCCGATCCAATTCAAGGACGGCACTACGCCGGACAGTCAGGCCGATCGTGCTTTGGCCAAGCTGACGGAGCTTGCGCAGCTTTTCGACGATGACAAGACGCCGTATCGCTCGCTCGTCCATCCGATGTGGCGCACACACTACGGCGACTACGATCATCTCGCACGCGTGAAGGAGTGGTCGAGCTCGGGCGGCGTGACGGATGATTTTATTGGTGGCGAATGATCAAGCCGGACATCATCCCGCTTCAAATTCGTGATTTGCAGCGCGCCGTCGCCGATCCCGCGGTGTCGGCTTGGGTCGCGGCCAATGCTGGATCGGGCAAGACGCATGTTCTGGCGCAGCGCGTCATCAACCTCCTCTTGGAAGGCGTCGCGCCCGAGAAAATTCTCTGCATCACTTTCACCAAGGCCGCCGCCGCCAACATGGCCAAGCGTGTGTTCGACACGCTTGCCGAATGGACCACGCTCGATGACGCCGCCCTCGACGAGGCAATCAGTTCCCGCTCCGAGATCAAGCCCAACGCTGCCCGTCGCGCTTTGGCGCGGCGTTTGTTCGCCCGGGCGCTGGAGACGCCCGGCGGGCTGAAAGTGCAGACGATCCATGCCTTCTGCACGCAACTTCTTCATCAGTTTCCGTTCGAGGCCAATGTCGCCGCGCGTTTCGACGTGCTTGATGAGACCGAACAGACGCAGCTTTTAGAGCGATTGACACTTGATTTGTTACTCGAGGCGGCGCGAACTCCGGAGAGCCCGGTCGGCCGCGCTTTGGCAGCGGCCATCACCGCTGCGTCCGATCAGAGCTTCCGCGACGCCATCCGGGCAGCAATCAGCGACCGCGAGGCCGTCGCGCGTTGGGTCATCGATAGCGGCGGCGTGGAAGCGGCAATCGCCGCGATGTCGCGACAGCTTGGCCTTGAGCCTGGCGAAACCCGCGACAGCATCGAGGCCGAGTTCTTCACTCAATCGCTCATTGCGTCCGACGAATGGCCGGCGGTTGCCGCCGCGCTTGAACAAGGCATCAAAAGTGATCGCGACCAAGCGCGCCGGTTTCGGCAGCTTGCCGCGTTGCCGCGATCCGACCGCGTCGATGTCTATCTCGAGATTTTCTGCACCGCGAACGAACGTACCGCGCGGCGTTCGATCGTTACGCAGGCCATCAAAGATAAGGGTCTGGTTGAACGGCTCACGGCCGAACAGGCGCGTGTCTGTGCGCTCTTGGAGCGGCTTCGCGCCGTGATTTGCCGGAATCGCTCGGCCGCGCTGCTCACCATTGTGCACGAGATTTTGCGCCGTTATCAAAGCGAGAAGGATCGCCGCGGCCTCGTCGATTACGACGATCTGATCGACAAGACGCTCGCGCTTCTCAGCAATGTCGACGCCGCCTGGGTTCATTACAAGCTCGACTTCGGCGTCGACCATCTTCTGATCGACGAGGCTCAGGACACCAGCGCCAAGCAATGGCAGATCGTGCGCAACCTGGTTGCGGAATTCACCGCCGGCGCCGGCGCCCGGCCCGCGACGCGAACCGTATTCGCGGTCGGTGACGAGAAACAATCGATCTATTCGTTCCAGAACGCCGCACCGCAGGAGTTCGCCGAAATGCGCCGCTACTTTGAGCGCGCGCATCAAGCGGGACGGCGAAGCTTCGTGTTTCGCGAGTTCAAGCATTCGTTCCGCTCCGGAGCAAACATTCTTGCTGCCGTCGATGCTGTCTTCAGCGATAAAGCCATTGCGGCGAGCGTCTCGTCCGACGCCGACGGATTTCCCCCGCATATCGCGCTGCCTATCGCGCCTCCCGGCCTAGTCGAGATCTGGGAGCCGGTCGAGCCGGAGAAAAGCGCCGCGATCGACGGCTGGGACGCGCCATTCGATCAGGTCAGCGAGACCAGCCCGCGGGTGCGACTGGCGCGGCGGATCGCGCGTACCGTGCGGCGGCTCGTCGAAGCGCGCGAGCCGGCCGGGACGGAGAGCCGCGCTTTGCGCTATGGCGACGTGCTGGTGCTGGTGCGCCAGCGCGGCGAATTGTTCGAGGCCATCATTCGCGCCTTGAAAAATGAAAATGTCGAGGTCGCGGGCGCCGATCGTCTCATGCTCACCGAGCATATTGCGGTCATGGACTTGATGGTGCTGGCCGACGCGCTGCTCTTGCCGGACGACGATCTCGCGCTTGCCACGGTGTTGCGCAGCCCGCTGTTCGGTTTCAGCGACGACGATCTGTTTGCGCTCGCCTGGGATCGCGGGCCAGTGCCATTGCGTACCGCACTCTACCGCAGAGCCGGCGAGACGCCGCTGTTCGCGGAGGCGGCGGCGCGCCTCGGTGAGCTCGCCGAACTGGCCAAGCGCGAGACCCCGTTCGATTTTTACGCGCAGATTCTCGGGGCACGCGGCGCCAGACGCCGCTTTCTCGCCCGCCTCGGCCCCGAAGCCAACGATGCGCTCGATGAGTTTCTCAATCTGGCGCTTGAATATGAACGCCGCGAGACGCCATCGCTGCAGGGCTTTCTCGCCTGGCTGCGTCAGGCGCGCGCGGAAGTGAAGCGCGACATGGAAATCGCCCGCGACGAGGTCCGCGTCATGACCGTGCATGGCGCCAAGGGTCTCGAAGCGCCGCTGGTGATCTTGGCCGACACCATGACGCCGCCGGCCGGGCCGCGGCAACCGCGGCTGCTCACACTCTCCGGCGGTGCCGTAGTCTGGGCGGGGAGAAAAGCCGACGACTCGTCCGCCATGGCGGGCGCGCGGCTGGCGGCGCTCGCGGAGGCCCGGGACGAATATCGCCGGCTTCTTTATGTGGCGATGACGCGCGCCGCGGATCGCTTGATCATTTGCGGCGCCGACGGCGAAAGAAGGCGGCCGGACGGTTGCTGGTACGATCTCGTCCGCGCGGCGCTCGATCCGCATTTGGTCGAAGAGACCGATGACGGTGAGAAAGTCTTGCGCTTCCGCCCGACTGCGGCGGAGTCCGCAGAAGTGGCGCCAGCGGCCGCGCCGGTCAGGACCGCAGAGCCGGAATTGCCGTCCTGGCTGCGCCAAGCCGCACCCGTTCAAGCGCTGCGGCCTGCGCCATTGGCGCCATCCTCGGCTTTTGACGAGGAGATCGCGCGGACGGTGCCGGGCACCGCAGGCGATCGGCAGAAGGCATTGCTGCGCGGACAACTCGTGCATCGGCTGATGCAGTCGCTGCCTGACATTGCGCCGGCGGCGCGCAAGCCGGCGCTCGAGCATTATCTCGGCAACGCCGCCCGCGACATTTCACCGGACGAGCGCGCCGAAATCGCCCGGCACGTTCTCGCCATTCTCGAAGACGACAAATTTGAGGATGTCTTTGTCGCGGGAAGCCGGCCGGAAGTGCCGATCGTCGGTCGAATTTCGCGGCCAAATTCCGAACCCATTCTTGTCGCCGGGCAAGTGGATCGGCTGATCGCCACCGAAGGGGCTGTCATCGTCGTCGATTACAAGACCGACAGCCTCGCGCCGGGCCGCCTGGACGACGTGCCGGCCGCCTATATCGCCCAACTGGCGCTCTATCGCGCGGTCCTGATGCGAATCTATCCAGGCAAAAATGTGCGGGCCGGACTTATTTTCACGGCCGGTCCGCTTTTGCTGGAAATTCCCGCGCCAACCCTCGATGTCGCGCTTGAGGCCGAGCTCAGGCGGCACGGAACGCGGTGCCGTCACGCTCCGGTGAGCGCGGCTTGACGCCCAAGCAGCGCATTCATACGTTCAGCGCCCGATTCATTTGGGCAGCCGATTCTGAGCTTTTCCCCGGAACCGACGACTCCCTGAAAGGCGAGGTACTCCATGGTCGAGAAGGTAACTGATGCCACGTTTGAGAAGGACGTGCTCAAGGCAAACGGCCCTGTCGTCGTTGATTTCTGGGCGGAATGGTGCGGCCCGTGCCGGATGATCGCGCCTGCGCTTGAAGAGATTTCCAGCTCGCTCAATGGCAAGGTGAAAATCGTCAAGCTCAATGTCGATGAGAACCCCGGGACGGCGGCCAAATACGGGATCATGTCGATTCCGACCTTGATGCTGTTCAAGGACGGCCAGCTGGCGTCGCGGCAGATCGGCGCGCAGCCGAAGCAGAAGCTCGAGCAGTGGATCAGCAGCTCGATCTGAGGTAACGCGCGCAGCGGCGCGTCTTCCACGCTAGTGCCGGAAATGCCGCGTGCCGGTGAAGACCATGGCGATGCCATGGGCGTCGGCGGCCGCGATCACTTCATCATCGCGCATCGACCCGCCGGGTTGGATCACCGCGGTCGCGCCGGCTTCGATGGCGACGAGCAAACCGTCGGCAAATGGGAAAAAAGCGTCGGAAGCGACCACCGACCCTTTGGTGGCTGGCTCTTTCAGTCCGGCCTCGCGCGCGGCGTCCTGCGCCTTGCGCGCCGCGATACGCGCGGCATCGACGCGGCTCATCTGACCGGCGCCGATGCCGACCGTCCCCAGGTCTTTGGCATAGACGATCGTATTCGACTTCACGTGCTTGGCGACACGGAACGCGAAACGTAAATCGCGCAATTCGGCATTGGTCGGCGCGCGCCGGGTCACCGGCCGCAAATCCATGTCGTCGACCACCGCGTTGTCGCGGGTCTGCACCAGAAGTCCGCCGGCAACGGTCTTTGCCGTCAAGCCGGTGGCACGCGGATCGGGCAGCCCGGCGGCAAGCAGAAGCCGCAAGTTCTTCTTCGCGGCAACGAGCGCGATCGCCTCCTCGGTCGCATCCGGCGCAATGATCACTTCGGTAAAAATCTCGGTCATGGCGCGCGCCGCCTCGGCATCGAGCGTGCGATTGAGCGCAACGATACCGCCGAAAGCCGAGGTGCGGTCGCAGGCAAAGGCCCTGCGATAGGCGTCGACCAGAGTTTCCGCCTCCGCCACGCCGCAGGGATTGGCGTGCTTGATGATGGCGCAGGCGGCGGTGCGTGCCGGATCGAACTCGGCGACGCATTCATAGGCCGCGTCGGTATCGTTGATGTTGTTATAGGAGAGCTGCTTGCCCTGAACCTGGCGCGCGGTGGCGACGCCAAAGCGCGGCTCGGGCGTACGATAGAATGCCGCCGACTGATGCGGATTCTCGCCATAGCGGAGCGCTTCCACAAGGCGGCCGCCGAACGCGCGATAGTCAGGCGCGAGCTCCTTGATCGCGCCGGCGAACCAGTTGGCAATTGCCGCGTCATAGGCGGCGGTGCGCGCATAGGCCTTGGCGGCAAGCCAGCGGCGCAGCGCCAAACTCGTGGCGCCGCCATGGCGCTTGAGCTCTTCAATCAGCGCGGCGTAATCGTCGGCGTCCACCAGCACCGCAACGTCGTCGTGGTTCTTAGCGGCCGCGCGGATCATCGCCGGGCCGCCGATGTCGATGTTCTCGATGCAAGCGGCGAAATCGCCGCCGCCGGCGACCGTTGCTTCGAACGGATAGAGGTTCACCACCACAATATCGATCGGGCGGATGTCATGCGCCCGCATGGCTTCGACGTGTTCGGAATTGCCGCGCCTGGCCAATAGTCCGCCGTGCACCGCCGGATGCAGCGTCTTGACGCGGCCGTCCATCATTTCCGGAAAGCCGGTGAGCTCGCTGACATCGAGTACTTTCAATCCGGCATCGCTGAGGATCTTCCGTGTGCCGCCGGTCGAAATCAGCTCGATGCCGAATCCGGCGAGCGAGCGTGCGAAATCCACGACGCCGGATTTGTCCGAAACCGAAACCAGCGCGCGCGAGGCCCGGCGCAAATTCTCGCTCATCGTGCTCCTTTTATGCGTTGCATTCGCTTACCGAAACTCTTCTCACAACGGCAGCCTCATAACGGCAATCTTATAAGGGTAGTCTTGGCTCCTCCTCATCCGCTTGCCGGGCTCCGCCATTTGCGCCTGCTGCCGGATAGCCTTGTAGCAACCATTGGACGCGCGCGGCGTCGCGCGCGTGTCCGCGGATGACGAGTTGCAGGGTTCGCCGCGGGCCTTCGCTCCCAGCAAGGTAGACGCTGTCCTCGAGCTCGACCTGGTCGTTATACGCACTGAACGTCCACACTTCCTTGTTCGGCGTCATCAGCATCACACCATGCCCGTCGGTCAAGCGTGTTGCTCTCACCGTGGGATGCAGGTGGAAACGAATGGCGAATTCGTCGCGCGTGCTGCGCAGGCGCGGTTCGCCGTCGGGGTCCAGGAAAATGTCCTCGCCTTCGAGCCGCAAGCCGTCAGTCGACAACACCAAAACGCGTTCGTGGAGAATGCCAAAGCGCGTCGCGTAGCCGTCATGCATCGCGCGCAAGGCGATCGCGCCGGGAGTCTCCTCGCGATTCACCGTCACGCGCGTTGGTCCGCCGACAATCGGGGAGCCGCCAAGCATGCGCCGAAACGTCGCCAATTCGACAAAGCGCGCCGAAGACGCATCGTTGAACGTCACCGTTGAGTGCGCGGCCGTCGCGCGCGCGATCGGGCGCCAGTTTTCGCGGCCGATCGCCGGCATGCCGCAATTGACGATGATCAGGCTCTGTCTTGGCGAGGAAAACTCAAACGACAGGCCTCCGGCATGAGCGTCGAGACTCATTTCGATCGGCGGGGCAGTTCCGGTATCGACAACGGCAACGGCGCCGCCCGCCGCCAACCGCTGATAGCCCGAATAGGGCGCATTGGCGAATGGTGCGCCGCGCGCCTCGTCATAGGCCAATAGCGTCAGCAGCAAATCGGCCGGCGTCGCTCCCATGCCGTTGAAATGCGCGAAGGTGCCCTCGGTGTGGCGGAAGAAACGCAACATCGGCATCATGCGATCGATCGCATTCTGCAGCGCCTGCGGCGGTACGATATTCCGCGAGGCGAAGGCTTGGCGCAGCGGCAATAAGTCCAGAAGGATTTCAACGACCGCACCGGGATCGCGGCTGGCATGCCCGCCGTCTGGAAGAATCTGTCGTTCGAGCTCGCCTTTGAGGCGTTCGGTCGTCGATTTGATATGACGGGCCTGACCGGCAATGCAGAGCGCCGCATAGGTCAGCGCGATTACGGCCTGCAGGCGCGCGACGCCGCGGCGCGCATCGCCGGCGGTGTGGCGAAGATAACGGACCTGGCGCAGCAGGCTGCGCAGGTACCGTCGATAAAACCGCACATCGGCGTCCTGCAACACCAAAGTCGACTGGCTGAGCCAGGAAATGATGCGGCGCGCCAGCACCTCCGGACGCCAGGCGATCGAATGCCAGGAGCCCTGGAATGAAATCCACTCGTCGACCAATGCGCGCGCATTAGCGCGGGTGATTCCAGATTCGGCGGCGCGCAGATGGCGAAGCCAGCCGAAGCCGAGCAAGGCCGCGGCCCACTCGTCCGACGGCGGCTCCATTTCGAAAATCGAGCGGCGGTCGCACACGACGACCTTTCCGGCAAAAGCAAAGCGCCCGGAATAGATTTCAGTGGCCCGGGTTGCATCGGCGGTGCGCAGATCCTGCGGCGCGATGACCAGGCGGTCGGACTTGAGCGGCGTGAACGGCCAGCGAAACAGCGGGTGACCATTGGCGCGGCCGGCGATGCGCCGCAACGCGCCGCGAAGCAGAAGCCACGACAGCTTCGCATGGTTCGCGACCGCAATGCGCGACATCGGCTTCGCTCGCCCTCTTCCGCAACCCCTCCCGCGCGACCATAACGAAACGCTCGCGCCCCGGCCAATGGTGGCCCAAACTCTTAAGTTTACTGGCGTTTTAGCAGCCGGGCGGCATAGAAGCCATCGATCCCGGCAAATCGCGAATCGCTATCGGGAAAGTGGCACGGCAAGGTGCGCAGGTCGCCCTCTTTGCTGATGAACTCCGCGCAACCGAAAACTTCCGCGGCAGCAATCGGCGTGCGCCGCACATTAGGCGCGCGCGCGCGCAAATCGGCGACGATCGCTTCATTTTCGTCCGGCTCAAGCGAACAGGTGCAGTAAACGAGCGTCCCGCCGGGCTTGGTCAGAGCGAGTGCGCGATCGAGCAAGCGGCGCTGCAACGCGGAGAGTTTGACGATGTCCTCGGCATTTTTGAGCCACGGCAAGTCGGGATGGCGGCGAATGGTCCCGGTCGCGGAGCACGGCGCGTCGAGGAGCACGGCATCGAACGGCTCGGCGGACCATTCCTCGACATCCGCGGCGATTATTTCGGCCTTGAGCGCAAGGCGCGCGAGATTGTCGCGCAATCGTTGCAACCGCGCTCGTGCGCGATCAACCGCGGTCACATGAGCGCCGGCAAGCGCCAGTTGCGCGGTCTTGCCGCCGGGCGCCGCGCATAGATCGGCGACACGCCGGCCGCGGACCTCGCCGAGGAGCCGCACTGGCAGCGCTGCGCCGGCATCTTGAACCCACCACGCGCCTTCGGCAAAACCAGGCAACGCGCTCACCGCGCCGGTCGCGATCACACGCACCGAGCCGGTCGGAAGCACGCGGCCGCCGAGCTTTTCGGCCCAATGTTCGGGATTGCTTTTGACGGTGAGGTCGAGCGCGGGCTCGGCGCGGTTGGCGGCGGCAATCGCGCGAGCGGTCGCCGCGCCGTAAGACGCGGTCCAGCGCGTCATCAGCCAATCCGGTGTGTCGAGTACCGATGTATCGAGCGCGGCGAGGCGCGCGGCGCCTTCCCGCGCCACGCGCCGCAACACAGCATTGATCAGACCGGCAAATCCGGCGGCACGCCGATCGGCTTGCGCGAGCCGGACCGAAAGGTCGACGGCGGCATGGTCGGGTACATTGAGAAATAAGATTTGTGACGCGCCGATGAGCAGCGCCGTCTCGACCCGCGGCGTTTGGGCGGGCAAGCCGCGATCAAGGAACAGCCCGAGAAGATGACGCAGCGTGCCGAGCCGGCGCAGCACCGTGGCGACCAAAACACGCACCAATGCGCGGTCGCGCTCCGCGAGGCTCACGAATTCGCTTGTTGAATCGAGAAGCTCATCCAACGCGCGATGCCGGTGCAGCACGCTATCGATCATATCGGCGGCTACGCGGCGAACCGCAAAGCCCGGCGCTTCACCGGAACGCGTCCGTGTCGTGGCCGGCCGGCGCGGCTTGCGCATTGCGGCGAGATCCTTCTTGCAGCCGCGGCAGGGCTACGCCAAATCAATGGGGATGCCAACGTCAAGCACAGCCGATCCGTCATCGGCGACACCCGCGGCGAAAGCGAGCGAGCAGCCGACCAACAAACGGCCGTTGCCGGAGGCCGCCGCTCGCGCCCTCGCCGAAGCCGCGGCACGGCGAACCGAACTTGAGCGCGGCAAGGCCGAAACTCAGACGCCGCAACCCACGAACGAAGTCGGCGGCCGCGGCGGCCTCGATCCGACGCGTTACGGCGACTGGGAGATCAACGGGTTGGCTTCGGATTTTTGAGTTTTATGGATTACCGCGTCACCACTACGCGCGTGCCGACGCTCACCCGGCTGTACAAATCCATAATGTCCTCGTTGTACATGCGGATGCAGCCGTGGGAGACGAAACCGCCGATCGTGCCCGGCGCATTGGTGCCGTGAATGGCGTATTCACCACCGCCGGACAGCGTCATGGCCGCCACGCCCATTGGATTGTGCGATGACCCAGCGGGAACGACGGGCGGGAGTCTTCGGTAATCGCCTCTGATCGAGGCCGGCGGCGTCCAGGCCGGCCTGATATATTTCCCGTCGATATACGCGGTGCCGGCCCATTGCATGCCGGCACGGCCGACGCCGACCGGATAGCGGATCGCCTCGCCGGTGCCGACAAAATAATAGAGCCGGCGTTCGCCGGTGCGGATGAGAATGGTCCCGGGTAAATAGCTGTCCTTCACCGACACCCGATCGCCATGTGCTTGCGCGGGCACGGACGCGAAACCGAGTACCGCGACGACAGCGGCAAAGCCATAAACCAGAATCTTTCCCCGCATTTTCACAGTCCCTAACTTTCAATCGCCTCTACCCGAGCGCCAAAGTGGCGTTTTCGGCGTCAAACATCTTAGCGGAATCGGCCGCCGCACTCAGTAGGACCGCGACAATAGGGTTGACGTTTTCCTAGATTTTTCCGCGCAGTGTGTTCTCCGCGCACCACTTCCCTGCTGCTGCGCAGCAAAAGCGCAAATAGCCGAAAGGTTCCGCGGCAAGCTTGCCAGGCGGCTCGCTTGCGCGACGCATAGCGCGGCGGGAATGCTATGCGCTTTTGCGGTTCTGCCGGTTA
>Ga0307477_10003165_pt1 | contig 12349 bp, 10 predicted proteins | sample atmos_gasesECM2C_FD_203316 | JGI IMG/M metagenome (GOLD analysis project Ga0307477, IMG submission 203316) | Hardwood forest soil microbial communities from Morgan-Monroe State Forest, Indiana, United States - atmos_gasesECM2C_515 | ecosystem: Environmental > Terrestrial > Soil > Temperate...
AACCGATTGCGCGAATTCAGGCGGGGCAGATGGACGCCGCCGAGATGTGGCGCGACCTGGTGCGCGATATGCCGAAGGGGCAACCGGAAGCGGGCGACAAGGGTCTGGACCATACGCATACGTGGGGCAGAACCTACTGGGGCGGCGCGCTGTTTTGTATCGAGGCGGACGTGGAGATCCGGAGGCAAACGCAGAACGTGAGGGGATTGCAGGACGCGCTGCACGGGATTCTCAACGCCGGCGGAGATATCCGCAAGGATTGGGAATTGCGGAAGGCGCTCGAGACGGGAGACCGCGCGACGGGCACGCACGTGTTGACGAATTTATACGAAAGCATGAAAGACAAGCCGGTGGAGGTGGATCTGGACGCGCTGTGGAAGCAGCTCGGCGTAAAGATGGAAAACGGCAAGGTCACGCTGTTGGACGATGCGCCACTCGCGGGAGTGCGTCGAGCGATCACGGCGCCGCCCGCGGGTTCGCAGTGATCCTGCTCGTATCTGTCATTCCAAGCGGAGCGAGGAATCTGCTTTTTCGCTCCATCGAGCAGCGATGCTGCAAGCTGCGCTGGTTGGCAAGCTGGGGCGCAGCATGCTGCGCCCCTACGAGTTCAAGCCTCGCTTGGCGCGGGGAGTGCAGTTTATGGCGCTAGCCCGGAGCCTGTCGGCGTATTGCGAACCTTCTCGGCAGCCAGAAACGCAGCGCCCTCCGGCGTGGTTTTCCAGAGAGCCAGCTCGGGGCTCGCATGCGAAACCTGCAAGGTGCGGAGGTAGTGGACCAGGTCCCAAGCCTCCTCGGGTTTGATGACGGAGGCGAACGAGGGCATGGGCGTGCCGTCAAGGCCGGTCATAAAAATCTTGTAGAGGTCCTGATTCGTAGTGCCGCACTTGAAACGCGTGCCCTGCGCAAAGTCATAAGGACGAATGGGCTGATCGAAGCTGTCGGTAAGAGTGGCGGCGGAAGGGCCGTCGCCGCGGCCTTCCTGGCCATGGCATTTCCAGCATTCCATCTTCTGGAACACTTCCTTGCCATGCTTGATGCTTTCTACTGTCAATTTGGGTTCAGGCGGAATTTGAATCGGCTCGCCGGCTTTGTCAGTGGCCCAACGCGCGGAGAAGGTTTTGATAAACGCGACGAGGTCCGCGCGGTTCTGCGCCGTGAGGGTAATCCAGGACGGCATGGTGGTGGTGTAGAAGCCGCGTTCGATGGAGTGGTAGAGATCGTCGTCGGTTGGAAGTGTGCCGGTCGGCGTGGAACGACACTTAAAGATCCCAGCCACGAAATTGCGCGGAGTGGGATTGAGGTAGGGCGCGTTTTCGCCATCGCCGTTGCCGCGCGCTCCATGGCAGCCCCAGCAGTAGCGGTAGTAAAGGTCAGAGCCGGCATCGGGATGGCCGGTAACATCGCCGACGTGCGCTTCGATGTGGGGATTGGGCTTTGCGGCCGGCGCCTGATCGGACTGCTGCGCGGGAAGAGCCGCGGGGAGGATGAGAACAGCCACGAGACTCACGAAGATTCCTTTAAATTTGGTGATTCGCATGATCATCCTCCCTTAGAAGGCGAAGTCGAGGCCGAACATCAGACTGCTGCTGGTCAGGTCGACCGGCAATCCCGTCGTGGGCGACACAACGATTTTTCGCTGCCAGACGATGGAGTATTCGTTGTGAAAAGCGAGGCCCGCGCGACTGCTGACGAAGGGATAGTAGCGGAATCCGAAAGTCAGCGCGTCGATGTTGCCCAAGTCGCCGGGATTCGTGTCCAGCGCCTGCTGACTCATGCGGATGAGCTCATACCTGTTGACGAAGATCATCTGGGGATTGAAGGTGTAATGCGTCTCGAATAATGCGCCGTTCCAGGAAGGCGCGTGCGAGCCTGCAGGCAAGCCGGCGCTGCCGGCGTTTGAGGGCGTATTGGTCCCTAGATATACGCTATCGTGACCGTAGAAGTACATGGTGGTGACGTCCAACTTCTTGAGGTACCACATGCCGATAAATCCGGCCCGGTAGTAGGGTTCGTTGCCGGCTCCTGTGCCATTAATGGGCACGCTGCCACTGGTGTACTTGGGAAAGGTCGTGGCTTGCCCAAAATAGGCAAAACCACCGACGCGCTGCAGACCCAGGTTGCCGACCTGGAAGGCCCGGCTCGCGGTAATGAAGCCTTCGTAAGCACTGCTCGCGGCCAGACCGGTTCCGGATTGAAAATCCGGGTTGCCGTCGGTGGCGCTGAGCAACGAGGCGGAAATACGCGTTCGGTCATTCTTCGAATGGCCCATCCATTCGAGGCCTACCTGGTTATCGCCTATCCCGAAGGCATAGGAGCTGGAGGCCACGCCGGGAGCAACCCAAGGTTGGAAATGGTAGTTTTGATAAAAGCTGCCGTTCGCTGAAAGGGTGAGAATGCGCTTCTCGGAGAGCAAATTATCGAGCTCGAACTTACCGGCTTTGATGTTGAGCCAACTGGAGTTCAAGAGATTGTCGAAGCGAACGTTTACGGCTTCGAGGTGAAAGGCACCAGTTTCGTCGGAGGAGGGCACCAGCTGGAAGCTAATGTTTTTTGCGAGGGTACCCTCAGTCAGAATGTCCAAGCCGCCGAAATCAAAGCCATGGGTTGTGACATTCGCCAGGCCGCTACCCTGATCAACGATGACGTTGTCCTGATGTTCCAGATGCCAGTTGGGAGTAATGCGCATGGCGATGGGCCAATAGGCCGGGCTCTGGAAGATGGGAGCGTCGCGGTCGTTGCCCATCTGGAAGCCATTGTCTTTGAACTGCTGGCCAAAGGGACTGAGTTTTGGCCAGGCCTCGTGGCAGGAAGAGCACGGCATGCCGTACTTTCGCGCAAAAGCAGGGATGGCGCGGGCCGGTGAGGAATCTATGAGCGCGATGAAGAGCAGAAGAAGTGCGCTGAAAAGGATAGACCCGGCGCGACTGCGTCTATCTCTGAAGTTGATAAGCTTCGACCAATCCATACGGCCCTCCTCGTACGGCTAAATAACGTGTTTAGAATTTTCGCAATTCCCTGATTTTTGAATCGACCGATGCGGCGCCCAATGTCAGTACTGCTCCTCTCCCCCACGGGGTTCATCACACGCTCCGAGCGAGTGAATGAACTGGTCATGCGCGAAGGGTGGAGGCGGGCCAGCGAAGGCCGCTCTCGCCGTACATTCGCGAAGACATATTTTCCGAGCATGAGGGGACATCAGGATTTTCCTTCGAGCAATAATTTCGCCGTTCCACAGAGTGATGCATCTGCGCAGCGTTAAACTGTATAAGGTGAGGCGGAAGGGTTGGTCTTTGTGGCAGCGCAAGCTGAAGCGAGGAAATTACAATTTTGATAACAGCGGGCAAAGGGAGCACCACGGAGGCCCGGCATCAAATAGGCGCTACAGCATTGGCGAAATGTATTGCGGCGGAACTGGGACCCTGGCAAAAAATACTCGAGTCGAACTGCCTTTACAACGTATTTACCATCTGTGTACAGGGGAATTTCATCGCTTTACACGACGCTTACATTTTTTACCGCGGCCTTACGTTCCAGGGCGGCGAAGAAAAATTTGTTTTTTGAGGATAATTTAGTTGCTTGTTCGCAACGACACAATTACATTCGCTCTCCATCTTGGTCCTTGTTCGTCTCATAGTATTGCGGAGGATTCCGCCGCCGAACGCACACGATAAGCGGATTTGTCTCAGCGGCAAGTCTTGTGCCTCGTGCCGTTGAGCAAAGCGTTGGATCCCTGAACCGGAGAGTCGGGCGTTCCCCAAAACGCCCGACCAACGCTCTCTCGAGCGGCGCACGCCTGCAAATTTCTTTTCCACAGCAAAGCCTCGGTGAACCTTGCCGCGAGGTCGAGCCTTTGTCAGACCTTTGCGACGCATACCTTACAGGATGGAACGGATGGCGGGGTCGAAGGAGACGTGGGTCACCGGTTCGCCGCTGACCAGGTAAGTGATGCCATCGCCGCGAGAGAAACGCAGAAAGCGGCTGATGTGGTAGTCCTCATCGAGGCTGGAGAACAGAGCTTGCGTTTCTTCAGGAGAGAGGGCGAAAGCGGAAAGGACGACGGGTTCGCCGAAATTTCCAGCCAGTGAAGCGTAGCGGTCCACAATGTCGCGGATGTTCTTCATTGGCGAGCGGCTTCGGCGCTTGTGGTTGCCTCTGGCGGAAGTGTAACGCGCCTGGGGGGCCGGAGAAAGTGGCGCGCGTGCTGCCTGAGCGGGCAAGAGGCGGGGCCTGTAAAGGCAAGATGGAAATTGGCGCGAGGCGCGCTGTTTCGATAAGATGCAGTGCGGCATCAAATCGAAGGGAGGCAAGACAAACATGAGCTTGTCGGTCGGACAAACAGCGCCGGATTTCACGTTGAAGGATCAGAGCCAGAAGGAAGTGAAGCTATCGGATTTTGCGGGAAAGAAAAAGGTGGTGCTGGTGTTTTACCCGCTGGACTGGAGCCCCACGTGCACGAACGAGCATGCATGCTTCGTGAACGACATGAAGCAGTTTGAGACGCTGGATGCAGAAGTGCTTGGTGTGAGCGTAGACAGCGTGTGGTCGCACAAGGCTTACGCGGAAAAAATGGGAATTAAATATTCGCTGCTGGCGGATTTCCATCCGCGCGGGGCAATGAGCGAGAAGTACGGCGTGTACATGCCCGATCGCGGGATCACCGGGCGCGCCATCATCATCGTCGATAAGAATGGAAAAGTGGCATGGGCGAAGAATTACGATATTCCCGTGGTGCCGGATGTGAAGGAAGTGGCTAGCGCGCTGGCCAAAGTCGGAGGCTAGAGGTTTCGAGGACGGATTTGTCGAAATTCTGGCGATAACGGGCCGGGGGGATTCGGGATGACAGGCCCAGCCGTTTGCGGACGGGACTGCAACGGAGCCGCAGAGAGTGGAAGTTAGAAGAAGTTAGAGATTAAAAGATACAAACCGGAAATTAATGCTGTTGATTGCTGGAGGAGGGTGGAACGGTTTTTTTGTCTTCGGGCCGGAGGTCGGGCTTTTTGGCGGGAAGTGGAGGAGCGATTGCGCCTGCCAGAGAGCGGACGAAAATCACCATTTGCCAGCGCTGATCTTCGGTGAGGCGCTTCCTGAAGGAAGGCATCGGTTTGCGGCCTTCCGTGATCTGGTAATAGATTTCTCCATCCGTGATCTTGTTCATCTTGGCGGCGTCGGTCAGGTCGGAAGGCGTGGGATCGTACATCATGGCTTCCGAGCCGTCGCCCTTCCCCGAATCTCCATGGCAGTTGGAACAATTATCGGTATAGAGCTGTTTCACGGCGTTCAGGTTGACGTCGGCAGCGTGTAGTGGATTCTTCCGCTCCTTAGCCTCAGGGGGAACAACCCACGGAGTTCTATGGAAAGCGGCGAATCCGATGGACAGGCAAATCAGCGCGAGCACGCAAGCCAGGAGAACTTTGCGGAGGCGAAGGCTAGTTGGGGAGATGGCGCTCATAACCGACTCAAAAAGTTTCGCACAAACGGGCTGGCGCGGGAAGACGGAAACGACAGTGCTGGGAAGGATTTCAGGCGCCGCGGTAGATCAGCCAGAGAAGTTCGGCATTAAAGAAGAGAATAGCCGCGGTAATCAGCCAGGCTACCGCGGCGGTGAAACGCGAATTCACGAACTCGCCCATTTTGTCGCGATCACTGGTGAAGAGCACGAGAGGGATGATGGCGAAGGGCAACTGGAAGCTGAGCACGACCTGACTGAGGATCAAGAGCGAAGTGAGTTTGCCCTCACCGGCGATGCCGATCACGAGAATGGCCGGAAGAATGGCGATCAGGCGCGTGATGAGCCGGCGGATCCAGGGTTTCAGGCGAATGTGCAAAAACCCTTCCATCACGATCTGGCCGGCGAGCGTGCCCGTCAGCGTGGAGTTCTGGCCAGAAGCGAGGAGAGCGAAAGCAAATAAGGTGCTGGCGAGGCTCGCGCCGAGCACCGGGCTGAGCAGCTTGTAGGCCTCGGCGATATCCGCCACTTCATGCAGGCCCCGGGAGTGAAATGCCGCAGCGCCGAGAACGAGAATCGCCGCGTTGATGAAGAGCGCAAAGACCAGCGCCACGGTCGAATCAATTACCGAGTACTTGATGGCTTCGCGGCGGCCGCCGTTGCTCTGGCCAAAGGCGCGTGTCTGCACAATGCTCGAATGGAGGTAAAGATTGTGCGGCATGACCGTAGCACCAACGATGCCGATGGCGATGTAAAGCATCTCTTTGTTGCGAAGGATTTCGATGCGCGGCATGAAACCATGGGCGGCTTCGAGCCACAGCGGACGCGCAATGAAGATTTCATAGGCGAAACAGACGCTGATAGTGCCGATCAGCGTGACCACGAAAGCCTCAACAAGACGGAAGCCGCGACCCTGGAGCGCCAGGACCACGAGAACGTCAACCGCGGTGATAATGACGCCGAGAAGCACGGGTATACCAAAGAGAAGTTTCAGCGCCACGGCAGAACCCAGCACTTCGGCAAGGTCGCAGGCAGCAATGGCCAGCTCGCACACAATCCAAAGGACAATGGCGGTGCGCCGGGAATAGTGGTCGCGGCAGGCCTGGGCGAGATCGCGGCCGGTAGCAATGCCGAACTTGGCCGAGAGCGCCTGGAGAAACATGGCCATGAGGCTGCTAATGAGGACGGCGCTCAGCAGCGTGTAGCCAAATTTGGAGCCGCCGCCAATGTCCGTAGCCCAGTTACCAGGGTCCATGTAGCCAACGGCGATAAGGTAACCGGGTCCGGCAAAGGCAAGGACTTTGCGGAACCAGGAAGAACTCGGCGCAATCGGAATCGTGCGGTACGCTTCGGGAAGAGAGGGAGTGGTGAACGCGCGGCGCCATCCGGTGAGGGAGGCGTCCTCTCCGGCGAGCTGCGGTTGTACAGCGAGCGATTTGGAAACCAGGTCCCCCACGGCTATGTTAACTATAGTGAATCTCACATATAAACTAGACTTAACGTTTGCCGCTGTCAATAGAACTTTACAGTGAAAAACGCCCGAATGTGTAATCCCAACAGGCGACGCGGGGAAATGCGGTTTTCCTGTGATACCTTGGAGATGGAAATTACGGGAGAACCGCAATGGATGAACAACAGGGAGCGCCAGCACCGGGACAAGTTCAAATCAAGGCCGACGAGAAAGAGTTGCAGGGCATGTACTGCAATCTTGTCATGATCCATCACCACGCCGAAGAGTTCACGCTGAATTTCGTGTACGTTTTTCCCAATGGAACGCAGGGGAAGCTGATGGCCAGCGTGATCGTGAGCCCCGGCCACGCCAAGCGCATTTGGAGGGCTTTGGGTGAAAACATCACGCGCTTTGAGGCGCAGTTTGGCCCGATCAAGGAAGGGCCAGAGGGCGTACCGGGTGCCAACATCGGATTCGTTCAGTAAGTGGGAGTGATTGCGTGAGATTTCGCGCCGCGAGCGACCAGTCTATCCTCGTCTATCTCGGCGAAGAAATCGGGCCTGCCGCGCACGAACGCGTCGTGAAATTGCTTCGTCTATTGCAGAAAGAGCGGCCGCGTTGGGTTCGAAACGTCCAGCCTGCCTACTGTTCCCTACTGGTGAATTTTGACGTTTGCCTGACCGATCACACTGAGGTCGAAGCCACAATCCGCGGTTATGAACAGCGCGCCGAGGATCTGCGCGCGACGAAAGCCCGCACCGTGGAAATTCCCGTGTGCTACGGGGGAGAGTTCGGCCCCGACCTGGAAGAGGTTGCGGCGGCGCATGGGTTGAAGCCGTCGCGGGTGATCGAGTTCCACAGCTCTGCGACGTATCACGCGTATTTCCTCGGGTTCGCCCCCGGATTTGCTTATCTGGGAGATTTGCCTGCGGAGATCGCGACACCTCGTCTCGCGACGCCTCGGAAAAAAGTGCCGATTGGAAGTGTGGCAATCGCCGGGAGGCAGACGGCGGTCTATCCGTTTCCCACGCCCGGAGGTTGGAGATTGCTCGGGCGGACGCCACTCGCGGTGTTCCGCGCGGATCGAAAACCGATGGGGTTGATTTCGATTGGCGATCAGGTGCGTTTCAGTCCGATCAGCGGTGATGAGTTCAGGAAACTGGAGCGGGGATGAGTTCGCTGCTGGTGGAATCGCCAGGCCTGCTGACGAGCGTTCAGGATTTGGGCCGGCCAGAATTTGGGCCGCAAGGCGTTTCCCCTTCAGGAGCGGCGGATGCTGTCGCATTGCGAGTGGGAAATTCGCTGGTCGACAACGAGCCTGGCGCGGCGGGGCTGGAATTGACGCTGGTAGGGGGCAGCTTTGTGTTCCCGGAAGGCGCGGTCGTCGCGCTGACGGGCGCGGATCTCGGAGCCGCGGTGAGCGGGCGGCCGCTGGAAATGTGGACATCACATGCGTTGCTGCCGGGAGCGAAGCTTGTGTTTGGCGCGACAAAGGATTTTGCGCGCGGATACCTTGCGATTGCGGGCGGAGTCGAGGTTGAGCCGTTTCTGGGAAGCGCTTCGACGCATCTTCTGAGCGGCTTGGGCGGATTCAAAGGCCGGGCGTTGTGGAAAGGCGATGTGTTACGCATCGGGAAACCGGCGAAACCGATTCGCCGCAAAAAGATTTCGCAGGCGGCGCTGTATGCATTGAAGCCGCGAAAGATTCTGCGCGTGACTGAGGGACCGCAGGCGGACTGGTTCACTGAAGAGGCGAAACAGGTTTTCTATCGAGACGTTTTCCGGGTGACGGAAGAATCGGACCGGGTGGGCTTGCGGCTTGAAGGGCCGGCATTGGCGGGGAGCGCATCGCGGGAAATGATTACCGAAGGCGTTTCGTTGGGAGCGGTGCAAGTGACCCCGTCGGGCCAACCTATTATTTTGTTCGTGGAGCAACAGACGACGGGCGGTTACCCCAAAATTGCCAACGTGATTGGAGCAGACCTGCACCGGATTGGGCAGCTTCGGCCACGCGCGGAAATCCGCTTTGAACGGACTTCGCTCGCGGTGGCGCGGTCGCTCTGGATCGCGCAAGAGCGGCTATTAAACTCGACGGAGCAACTCTTCGGATGAAATATATCGATCTAAATTGCGACATGGGGGAAATGCCGGATATGCTGGCCGATGGGGGGCAGGAGGCGCTGATGCAGCATGTCTCCTCCGCAAACGTGGCGTGTGGCGGGCACGCCGGCGATGCAGGGACCATGCGCAGGACCATCGAGGAGGCCATGCATGCGAAAGTTGCGATTGGCGCGCACCCGGGCTATGAAGATCGCGCGAATTTCGGGCGGGTGACCTTGAATTTGAGTGGAGAAGAGATCGCGGCGTCGGTTCATAGGCAATTGGCTGCGCTCGACGCCGTCGCGAAACAGTGCGGCGCGGTGGTTGCTCATGTGAAACCGCACGGCGCGCTCTACAACCAGGCAGCGCGAAACGCGGAGATCGCCCGGGCTATCGCGGAAGGCGTGAGCAGGTGGCGTAAAGATCTTGTGCTCATTGGACTCGCGGGATCCGTGATGCTCGATGAATTCCGCTCAGCGGGTTTTCGCGTGGCAGCTGAGGCGTTTGCGGATCGGCGGTACGAGGCCGATGGAAGCTTGCGCTCACGGAAATTCGAAGACGCGCTGCTCTGCGAGCCGGAGTTGGCTGCGACGCAGGCGTTGCGGATTGTGGAAGAGGGGAACGCCATCGCGGCGGATGGCAGCGTCGTGCCGTTGTGCGCGCAGACGATCTGCATTCACGGGGACACGCCGGGAGCGGTGGAAATTGCGTCGGCAGTTTACCGGCGGTTGGCTGGGGCCGGAGTCCGTGTGAGGAGTTTGGGCAGCGGAAAGTAGCGTTGCGGCGTTTCGGGGGCGGGGGAGCGCGAGTGGATGGAGCTCGGCTGAACTCAAGGCGCAAAGGAGGCACGTGGGGCATCGGTGTTGAGAGAGAATTGCCAGGAACTGAGGTTGTACGGCAGAGTAATGAAAGTTGATTGCCACGCGAGTTTTGGGCCTGTAGCTTAAGAGCCTGTTGTTGATTCTTCGTTGCTTAGATCCATTTTCAGGCCCTTCAAACCCTCCTTCTTGTACACAACTTGTACACAATCGCCCCCGCGAGGAACGTGCCACATTACTTCTGGGTTGCTCAATCGGGACTGATTCACTTCACGCCATGATTAGCGATCCCTTTTGCGTGGTCCCCTCACGCGGACACCTTCGATCAGCAGGGTTACAAAATCGGTCCGATAATTGAGTTCATCGCGGCATTGGCCCCTTGGATGGCCCCACGATCAGCGGCAACCTCAGGAATGACCAACACTGCGGGAGCGACTTCTTGTGTCATTCATCTGCCCGGCTTTGGTGGGTAGGGTGAAACAAAAGGTTGCGCCGCGCGGAGAGTTGTCGGCAGCCCACAAGCGGCCACCATGCGATTCGATAATAGAGCGGCTGATGCGAAGCCCCATGCCGGTGCCGTGAGTCTTGGTGGTAAAGAAGGCGTTAAAGATCTGATCCGCCTGGTGCCGGGGCAGTCCCACGCCGGTATCGCTGACCGACATCAGCAATTCGTTGTTTTCGGCTGGCTGCGACTTGATGATTAGCTCACGCGGCCGATCCACGTCGTGCATCGCATCGACGCCGTTCACGATGAGGTTCATCAGCACCTGCTGCAATTGCACGCGATCTCCTATGACATGGGGAAGATCTTCCGCCAGCTCCGTTCGGACTGATATGGAGTGCCGCGATGCCTCGTCCTCCAGGAGGACGATCATCTCTCGAGCAACTTCGTTTACGTCAACCAGCTCCCGTTGCGGAGTGCCCTTCTTGAAGAGCATGCGGATTCGGCTGATGATCTCCGCCGCTCGCGTTCCGTCGTTCACGATCCTAATGGCGGCCGCGCGGGCTTTGTCGAGATTCGGGACCTCGCCCTCCAGCCAGCGGAGACAACTGTTGGCGCTGGTGACCGCAGCGGCGATGGGCTGATTCACTTCATGCGCGAGAGAGGCAGTGAACTCTCCCATTGTGGTCAGCCGGCTGGCGTGCGCGAGATCCGTCTGCGCCTGACGCAGCGCTTCTTCGGCATGTTTGCGTTCGGTTATGTCCCGCGCCAGTTTTGATGCCCCAACCACCTGGCCCGAGGCATCTTTCATCGGGGAAATTGTCAGGGAAACGTCGAGCAGGCTGCCATCCTTGCGCATGCGGACCGTCTCGAAGTGGTCGACCCGCTCGCCTCGCGTGAGCTGCTCAAGAATCCTTCTTTCTTCGTCACGACGCTCAGGAGGAATAATCAGTGTGATGTTCTGGCCAACCACTTCTTCCGCTGCGTAGCCGAACAGCCGTTCTGCGCCCTTGTTCCAACTGGTAACGACACCATCCAGACTCTTGCTCACAATCGCATCGTGCGACGATTCCACAATCGCAGCCAGCAAAAGGGTCGCCTGCTCTGCCCGCTTGCGCTCGGTGATGTCCGTCGAGCTACCCACAAATTGCACTAAATCTCCGGATGCGTTCAAAACAGGATGGCCGACAGTGTGGATGTGTTTGACAGAGCCCTCTGGAAGAAGGATTCGGAATTCCACTTCGTATTCCGACTTTTCAGCGATTGCTCGATCGATTGCCCCTTGCCACCTAGCTCGATCCTCCTGATGAGTGCGCTGCCGAGTTTCTTCAAAAGCCGGCGGGCCATTTTCCGGATCGAAGCCATAAATCCGGTACCATTCCTCGGACAGATGCACGGCGTCTCCCCCCGCTACCCGCCAGGCCCAACTCCCTGTGTGCGTGAGCCTCTGCGCCTCCGCCAAGTACGCCTCGCTTCGCTGCAGCTTCTCTTCCTGGAGTTCCAAGGTCTGGGCAGCGAATCGCCTATCCACCGAGGACGTCAGTAGAGCCAGTCCGAGGACGACAAAGGTGACGGCGGCAATTCCGGCAGTGCCAAGTGTGGAGATGCTTACGGCACGAGACAGGTCCGCAGGCATGCTCGAGGGCGTGAAACTAGCGGCGGCCATGCCGGTGTAATGCATGACGGGGATCGCAACACCCATCACGACGGCTCCGGCTAACTTTTCCCGGCCGATCCCCGTTTTCTCATCTCGGAAGTGAAAGGTAATCCATAGCGCTGCGAAAGAAATCAGAACCGCGAACACGACAGACATGACGACGAGGGAGGAATTAAACTGGCATATAGCCGGTAAACGCATCGCGGCCATGCCGATGTAATGCATACTCGCAATACCCGCACCCATCAGGACACTCCCAGCGACCGCTCGGGCGGCGCCCATTTTCTGCCGGCTCACCACGTACAGCGCAATGACCGACGCAAGGACAGCCGCAAACAGTGACAGCAGAACGGTCGGCCAATGGTAGGCCACGGGAATCGGCAGGATGAACGCCAGCATCCCAATGTAGTGCATGGACCAAATGCCAGTCCCCATC
>Ga0307477_10003166_pt1 | contig 12346 bp, 10 predicted proteins | sample atmos_gasesECM2C_FD_203316 | JGI IMG/M metagenome (GOLD analysis project Ga0307477, IMG submission 203316) | Hardwood forest soil microbial communities from Morgan-Monroe State Forest, Indiana, United States - atmos_gasesECM2C_515 | ecosystem: Environmental > Terrestrial > Soil > Temperate...
ATTTCCGAGTTAGTCTCATCGGCGCCCGGATATTTCGTGACCAGATGCTGCCGATAACGGTCGAGCCAGACGTGAAGGGAATGATCGGTGCGCCTCTGGGAATCGGCGAAGAGTAGTGCGAGATAGTTGGCGATGGCCTCGTCGATCCATTGGTCGCGGTAGGAGTCCCAGCCAACGATGTTGCCCCACCACTGGTGCGCGACCTCGTGAAAGGGAACGAGTTCTGTGAAACTCTCCTGGCCGGTAGCAGAAAGGCCGGCGCGCTGTTGGGCCTCTGCGGGCAGGAAGGAGTACGTAGAGAGATAGAGCAGGCCCGGCCAGCCTTGGCCGAAGGAGCCCGGGATCTGGGACACGCCGAGCTTTTGAAAAGGAAAGGGCCCGCTGAAGGTTTCATAAAAGCGGATAGAGGAGTCAATCTCCCGACCGAGCTGTTTGAGAGCTTCGGCGGGACTCGGTGTCGTCGGGGCGATCCGCATCATGTTTGTGCCACTGCCGGGGCCCTCGGCTGCGCTGAAGAAGGGAACGCGGGGCTGCGGTTCGACTTGAGCTGAATCCAGGCGGTTGTCGATGGCGCGTTCGAGCTGGCGATTGGCGTACACCTCGACCGAGCGCGACCCGGAACTGAGGGAAGAGGAAGCGTAGTCGCCGAGGTTGAAGCCGGCGACGGCGGCAGGGTGCTCGGTGTGCCAATGGCCGACGCGGAAGTCGCCCTCATCGCGCTCGTCGGTCTTGATACCTGTGGCGACGAGGCGCAGGCGGCGCGGCCAGCGCAGAGTCAGATCGTAGTTGGCAAAGTCAGCAGTACTGCCAAAGTGGGGATACCAACTGGCTCGCGCGCCGACAAACAGGACACCGTTTCCGGCGTTTTCGATGACATTGCCTCGATAGTGAAAGTGCAGGGTGAATTCCGTTCCACGCTCGGGCGCTGTCGGCAGTGTTAGGTAGAGATAGTCGTTGCCGTGCGCGCTGCGCTCCTGGAGGTTCATTCCCTCGTTCTGGAAAAAGGTGAGGGATTCGCCGCCTGCTCCTATGACAGAGTCGACATTCAGTGCTCGCGATAGCTCGAAGACCAGCACACGTTCGCCGGAGACCTCCGCGCGCAGACGAATCTCAGCCTTGGCGTCGAGCGAATTGTCGGCCAACAAGGAGGTATCGATGTTGTACTGGAGCGCGTGGAACGCCGGAGGTCGCGGCGAAGCGCCCGGGATTTGGTAGGAAGCCCAAACGTCGTAGAAGCCGCGAGCGCCCGATTTTTTAGGCTGACCGAGAAGAACCGGCTCGAAACGGTCGAGGTCAACCACGGCATCGAAAGGACCCGTGTTAATGCCGTCGGCGGCCGCGTAGAAGTAGGGGCGGGGATCTCGGGAAAGGCTGGCGAACAGGATGCGGAGAGACTGCGGCGGATTCGTGGCAGCGAGTGTCGAATTCCAACGCATTGCGAATTCGGGGTCTTGGCTGGGCGCGAGGTTCGCGTTGCTGAACTGACGGAGCAATTCCTCGGCGGTTGCATCGGTGAAGCGCAGGCAAACGTTCGTGAAGTCCTCGTCCAAGATGGGAGCGCCGAGGAAGCGGGCCATCTGCTGTTTTTCAACGGCGACGCGCGGTGCGGAAAGAACGTGGCCGCGGCCGGAAAACACCACACCGGTAGTGCGACCATTCAAGGGACTGAAAAACGCGATCTTGCCGTGCTCGAAGGAGAACAGTAAATCCGCGCGGCGAAGCTCGATCCGATTTGGGACTTCAATCTGGTAGGTGGATGCGGGGTCGACGCGAAGGGCGTTGAGCGCCTCGTAAAGCTCGCGCGGAGACCTCTCCGCAGGTGTGGCCACAGCCGACATGGCCAGCCAACAAAGTCCGTAAAGGGCCACCCCAGCCCGCATGCATAAGTGTAGTCACTTTCGGCATGCCGAGACAAGGCGTGAGAAGCGGTGCGGGGCACGCGGGCCTAAAATTGGGAAATGCAGCGATTGTTGAGCAAAGTGTCCGCTGAGGTGCGCCTGCTGGGTCGCGTTTTCTGTTTTGCGCTCGCGGTGCTGCTCGCTGCGGTGGCGCCCGCCAAGGCTGACACCATCGTCTTGAAAAATGGGCGCCGCATCGTGGCGCTCAGCGTCGTCGAAGAAGGCGACAAAGTGAGGTATCAGACGCCCGCCGGGGAACTGACGCTGCCTAAATCGATCGTCGATCACATCGAGAAGGGAAGCGCGCCGATGCCGGACTCACCGGCGGCTGCGGCGGCAAATCTGAAGATCACGCCGCCGACGATGGAGGCAAGCGCAGCGATCGAGAAGAGCACGGTGCATGACGGTGCGATCGACCGCGAATACCTTGCCAAGGTGGAAGGCGAGGCGCGGTCGCGCTCGTCGGAAGCAAATGGAGTAGCGGCCCTGGCGTTGCACGCCGCAGCACAGTTTGAGTTATCGCGAGGTGACACCGAACACGCCTTGGCAGACGAACGGACGGCGCTGACGTACGCGCCGGAAGATCCGGTGATCTTGATGAACGTGGCGTACTTGCATTTGCGGCGAAGCGAATACAAGGCTTCCGTGGAATATCTGGAGCGTGCGCGTAGCGTCGCTCCGGATAACCCAGACGTGGCGAAGTTGGCGGGCTGGGCCTATTACGGAACGAACAAATTGGATGAGGCGGTGAGGGAATGGCAGCGGGCGCTGGCGCTGCGGCCCGACGCAGAAGTACAGCGGGCGCTGGACAAAGCGCAACGCGACCGGCGCGAAGAAGAAAACTACCGAGAAAATGAGAGCAGCCATTTTACGCTGAGGTACAGCGGAGGGGCGCAACCCGATCTGGCCCGCGAAATATTGCGAGCGCTGGAGGCGCATTTCTCCGCGATTGAGTCGGAGCTGAATTTCACACCACCCGATCCGATCGCCGTCATCCTGTACACGGACCAGGCATTTGCAGACATCACACGCGCGCCAAGTTGGGCAGGCGCGATCAACGACGGCCGGATCCGCGTACCGGTACAAGGGCTGACAAACCTGACGCCGGACCTTTCGCGGGTGCTGAAACACGAACTGACGCACAGCTTCATTCAGCAGAAGACGCACGGCCGCGCCCCCACCTGGGTTCAAGAAGGACTGGCGCAATGGATGGAAGGGCAGCGAAGCGGCGGGAATTTCAACGTGCTGGTACAGATTTACGATCAGAAGCAGTTCATGACGCTGGAGGAACTGGAAGGCCCGTGGATGCGGCTTCCGGGCGATGTGGCCAGCTACGCTTACGCTTGGGCACTGGCGAATATCGAATATATCGTGCAGGCCGATGGCATGAGCGACCTCGAGCGGATACTGAACCGCATCGCGGCTGGCAGCACGACCGAAGCTGCAGTCCAAGAAACCCTCCACAGTAATTACGATGAACTGATGTTGTCTACCGTCAACTATCTGAAGAAAAATTACGGAAGGTAAGGCGTGTTCCGCACAGATAGATCGATGGAGCACAGGGCGCAAGAACCCGCACAGCAGTGCCTAGCTGCGGTAAGCAGGCTGCGCGCTGACAGCGTCGATCCGTGCCGCGATCTTGCCAAAAAAAGGCAGAGGGGCGCTTCTTCTAGGCCGCGCCCTAGCAAGTTTGCAAAAGCGCGGCTAGGAGCGCCGCACGAACGGGCATCGTTTTTGCGATGACGTGCTCATGCAAGGCGTGAGCGCCGTCACCGACCGCGCCCATGCCGTCAAGCGTGGGGATGCCGAGGGCGGCGGTGAGGTTGCCGTCGGAGCCGCCACCAGCGGCGCACTCGCCGAGCGCCAGGCCGACTTGGGCGGCGAGGGATTTGGCGCGAGCGAATAGGGCGCCACTCACTTTGCGCTCCAGCGGAGGGCGGTTGAAGCCGCCGCGAACTTCAAGGCGAGCCCCGGGCAGGATCGGACGAAGCACGTGCAAGCGGCGCTCGATGCGGCGCATGTCCGCGGTGTTCAACGCGCGGAGATCGAGCACGGCACGGGCGCGCTCTGGGATCACGTTGCTGCGCGTGCCGCCTTCGATGATGCAAGCGTGAATAGCGGCGCCTCTGCCCAAGCCGTTCCACGCACGAATCCGGGTGATCTGCTGCGCCAGTTCGTGGACGGCGTTGATGCCCTCCTGCGGCGCGAGTCCCGCATGAGATGATCGGCCGCGCACGATAATCTCGGCCTCGCCGACGCCTTTACGGGCGGTCTTGAGTAGCCCGCGGCCTCCGAACGATGGCTCCAGCACAAACACTGCGTCGCTTCGGCGGGCCTCTGACTCGATGATTTTGCGCGAGGCGTCGCTGCCGATTTCTTCGTCAGATGTCCAAAGAAAGACGATGCGCTTGTGGAAGGGCGTAGCAGAGCGTTGCAGGGCGTCGAGCGCGAAGAGCGCCTGAACCAGGCCCGCTTTCATATCGAATGTTCCGGGACCATAGACTCTGCCGGCGGCCATACGAAATGGCATGTGCGCGAGCGTGCCCCGCGCATAGACGGTGTCGTAGTGGCCCAGAACCAGAAGCTGTCCTTGCGGGCGTGACCTTTGCGGCCACCAGGCGATGCGAAGAAGATCGCCGCGATGTTTATTGGCTATCCGCGCGACGTGGGCGCCGCGCTTGCGCCATTCAGACGCGATCACACTGCAACAATGATCGGCCGGAGCTTTATCGAGACTCGGCGATTCGGCGATGACAAAGTTGCGCAGGGTCAACAGCATTTGCGGTAGGCGGGGTTTCAGGATTTGCAGGAACGCTTTGGCGGGATGCGCTTCGGGCATGCTCCGCACATGCTAGCAGCGCAAGGAATAACCGGCAACCGTGCCGGCAATTCCCCAGGGTAATTCGCGGGACAATGCGCACGGATGAATGTCCCCGGCAGCGGGCTTCGCATATAATCATACGTTTGCCGGGCAACTAAAGGCGCCGCAGAGCGGGTGTGTGCGGTGCGACGGGAGCGCCGATGATTTTTGACGTGATCGAGATTCAGAAAATTTTGCCACACCGCTATCCGTTTCTCATGGTGGACGGAATCCTCGAGATGGAGCGGTTGAAGCACATCGTGGGCATCAAGAACGTGACCATCAATGAGTCGCATTTTCAAGGGCACTTCCCTGGCAAGCCGATCATGCCGGGCGTGCTGATCATCGAGGCCATGGCGCAGACCGGCGGATTGTTACTGCTGCTGGAAATTCCCGACCGCGAAAGCAAGCTGCTGTACTTCGTGGCGGTGGACGGTGCGCGTTTCCGGCGACCGGTGGTTCCGGGCGACCAGCTGAGGCTGGAGATCAAAGTGCTCTCCTGGCGCGGGGACTTCTGCAAGCTGGACGGGCGCGCGACGGTTGATGGGCAGCTCGCCGCCGAGGCAACGCTGATGTGCAAGATGGTGGATCGCGACCCGCCGGCGAAGGCGGATGAAACAAGAAAATGAACGCGGCGCATATCCACGTCCAGGCCATCGTAGCGCCAGGTGCAAAGCTGGGCTCGGGCGTGCAGATTGGCGCCTACGCCGTAGTCGGTGAGGATGTGGAATTGGGCGACGGGTGTGCGTTGCACGCGCATGCGGTGGTGCAAGGTCCATCGAAGTTTGGGCGGAACAATGTCTTTCACCCATTCTGCTCGGTGGGCGGAGATCCGCAGGATTGGGGATTTCGTGGCGAGCGTACGGAGCTGACCGTTGGGGACGAGAACACCTTTCGTGAATATGTGACGATTAGCCGCGGCACCTCGAAAGGCGGCGGAATTACCAGCATTGGCAGCCGGAACCTGTTTTTGGCGTCGTCGCACGTGGGACACGACTGCCGTGTTGGCGACGGCACGTTGTTCGTGAACGGCGCGACGCTGGCGGGTCACGTGACTGTCGAAGACTTTGCCACCATCGGATTTTCATCGCCCGTGCACCAGTTTTGCCGGGTAGGCCGCTATGCATACGTTGGGGCTTCGACGGTGATCACACAGGACGTGCCGCCGTTCTCTCTGGTGGTGACCGAGCGCGAGACTGCCTGCATCGGCGTCAACAAGATCGGGCTGGAGCGCAAAGGATTTTCCGAGGAGCGCACGCAGGCTCTGCAGCGCGCATTTCGCTTGCTAGTGCGATCAAAGCTGAACACGAAGCAAGCGCTCGCGGAGATGCGAAGCACATTGGCGGACTCGGCGGATGTTGCGGAGCTGATTCAGTTCATTGAAACGGCGGAGCGCGGGATCGTCAAGTAGGATCAATCGACGGCTAGTTCATGGCAGACGCAAGCACAACAGGATGGGGACTGATCGCGGGGAACGGGCGCTTTCCATTTCTGGTGCTCGAGGGGGCGCGTACACAGGGTATCGAGATGGCGGTGATCGCGCTGAAAGAAGAAGCGTCGGCCGAATTGGAGAGTTCGGCAAAGCGGCTGCACTGGGTGAGCCTTGGCGAGTTGAGTAAGGCCATCGACTTGATGCATCGCGAGGGTGTGACGCAAGCGGTGATGGCCGGGCAAGTGAAGCACAACAAGATCTTCAGCTCGATCCGGCCGGACTGGCGGCTGGCGAAGCTGCTATTTTCGCTGAAGCGAAAGAACACCAATGCGCTGATCGGCGCGGTGGCGCGAGTGCTGGAGGATGAGGGGATTCGTTTGGTCGACTCCACTTTTTTCTTGAAGCCACTGGTACCCGAAGCCGGTGTGCTGACGCGTCGCGCACCCGATGAGCGCGAAGCGGCAGACATCGCGTATGGACTCGGTGTGGCGCGCCAGGTTGCGGCGATCGACGTTGGGCAAACCGTGGTGGTTTCCGAGCGCGCGTGCGTGGCTGTGGAGGCGATGGAGGGCACCGACGAAACCATCGCTCGTGCAGCCCGCCTAGCAAACGGAAAGCCGCTTATCGTCGTGAAAGTGAGCAAGCCGGGACAAGATATGCGCTTTGATGTACCCGTGATTGGTCTGCCGACCATCGAACAGATGAAGAGTGCCCGCGCCACGGCTTTGGCCCTCGATGCCGGGCGTACCCTGCTGTTTGACCGAACAAAACTGATCGAGCAAGCCGACTCGTCTGGAATCGCCATTCAGGCGTTTCCGCCTGTGATGGCCGTGGAACCGAGAGGCGCTTCCGGGGGAATGAATCAAGAATGAGCGCGGCGGCAGGGCAAACGAAGAGGGTGCGCGTCGCCGTGGTTGGCGCGGGGGAATTTGGCCGCAATCATGCGCGAGTCTATCGCGAAATCGACAGCACGGAGCTGATCGGCGTTTACGATATAGATGCTGAGCGCACCAGCGCGATCGCAACAGAATATGGAACGCAGGCCTTGCGTGGCTTGGAAGAGCTGCGCGGACGCGTCGATGCGGTGAGCGTAGCCGTACCGACGGTGGAGCACGCAGAGGTAGGCTGTCGGTTGATGGAGCTAGGGCTAGATGTTCTCGTCGAGAAGCCCATGGCGACGAACCTGGCGGAGGCCGATGCGCTCCTTGACACCGCGAAGCGCTTTCAACGTATTCTGCAAGTGGGGCACGTCGAGCGATTCAACCCAGCGGTGATCGCGGTTGAGCCGATCCTGAACCATCCGCTGTTTTTTGAAGTGCATCGCCTCGGTGTATTCACGGCGCGGAGCCTCGACGTGGACGTGATCTACGACGTGATGATTCACGATCTGGACATACTCCTGGCGCTCGTGAAGGAGCCGGTGACGGAAGTGAAGGCGGTGGGAATTCCAGTGCTGACCGACAAGGTGGACATCGCGCACGCTCGGCTGGAGTTCGCGGGTGGCGCGGTCGCCAACGTCACTGCCAGCCGGGTTTCCACCGAGCGCGTTCGTAAAATGCGTTTCTTTCAGCAGCACGAATACATTTCGCTGGACTATGCGCGGCGCGATGCACTGCGCGTCGCTGTAAAGAAACCCGGGCCACAACCGGAATTTGCGTTTGAGAAACTGCCAGCGCAGCCAGTCGAGCCCCTACGTGCGGAACTGGAAGCATTCGTTGCAGCGGTGCGGACTCGGCGCGAACCGCGAACCAGCGGCACAACCGGCCGCGCCGCACTGGAGTTGGCCGAACGGGTAATGGCAAGCATCCAGGAGCATGGCGAGCGCGTCCAATTGTTAGCATTCGCCGCAACGCAGAAAACGGACAAATGATTCCCAGATTCCTGGTTCCGCATGGCGCCAAGCCGCCCGCCGCGGATGTTGCGACATCGCGGCGCCGTCCTTCCACGCTGGATGAGCGCACGCTGGTGCCGGCAATGCTGCCGATCGTTCCGTTGGACGGCCACTCGAATATCCCGACATCGCTGCCGCTGGAAGCCATTGCCGCGCGTGTGGTGGTGCCGCGCGACGTGAAGCGCGAAGAGTTCGCCGTCGAAGAAAAGAGCGACCTGCCGCTGCAGGCCACGGACCTTGACGAGCGCATTACCGTGCCGCAGGGAGCCGCGCCCCCTGAAGTCATTGGGCCCCTGGAAAACGTTCCCACCGATCTCGTGGAAGCCGACATTTTCATGACCGGCGAGGTCAATTTCCTCGCCAAGGAGCCAACGCAAGAAAATACTCGCGCCGAGCTGATCAAGAGCGTTTCTTCGTTTGTCTTTCACGTGCTGTTCATCGCGCTGATCATTCTGGAGCCGAAAATCTTTCCGCCCCACGCCCCCACACAGGCCGAGGCAGACCTCGCGCGGCGCCAGATCACGATTTTGCTACCGCCAGGGGCCCTGGATCCGCCGAAGAACGCGCCGCGGCCCAGGGAACCGGTCGTGCGAGTCGATCCGCGAGTGCTGCGCCGCGTAGCACCGTCGGTGCCTGAGCCCACACCTGCGCCGGCGCCGAAGCAGCCCGAGCGAGTCGTGAAAGATCTGCCAAGCGCCCCGGTGCCGCAGCCCAACGCGACTCCCCCGCAGCCGACGGAAAACGCGGCCAAGGCCGACGCACCGAAGGCGCCGCTCAAACTAGAGGCTCCCGAGCAGCAGCCGACGGATCACTCGTTGCTGTTACCGAAGAACTCGTTGGGCCGCTCGCTGCAGGATTCCATCCGCGAGGCCGCCAAGATGAACTCGCCTGGCGCGAGGGGTGGGCAGTTCCCGGGCGGCGGAACTCCCTTGCCGGGCGGTGGCCAGGGCCCAGGCCTCGGCCCGATCGAGATGCTGACGCCTACCGAGGGCGTAGACTTCAGCGACTATCTGCACCGCGTATACATCACCGTCGATCGAAATTGGCGTTCCGTAATGCCGGAGTCGGTGTTTCTAGGCGACAAGGGCGTGGTGTCCTTGCAATTTCGCATCATGCGCAACGGATCCGTCCCCGCAGACGAGCCAGTGCGCGTCCATGCATCAGGAAAGGAACCGCTGGATCGCGCGGCGATTTCGTCGATTCGCACTTCCAATCCGTTCGAGCCGCTGCCCCCGGCGTTCAGCGGACCCTACATCGAGCTGCGATTTACGTATTACTATAATCTGCAGCCAGACTACGCACACTAGTGAAACTCGTACGCCAACAGGTCCTGGGCAGCCTACTGCTGGCACTGTTTGTGTTGATCTTCCTGTTTGTTCGTGCACGCCACCTCTTTTTTCGATGAGTGAAGAAAAATCGCTTTTGCCGCTCGTCGCCGTTGTGGGCCCGACGGCTTCCGGCAAGTCGACGCTGGCCGTGTGGCTTGCTGAGTGCCTCCGCGGAGAAGTGGTGGCGTGCGATTCGACGCAACTGTACCGCGGCTTCGATATCGGCACGTCGAAGCCGGCGCCGAACGAGCGGCGAGGCATTGCGCATCATTTGATTGATGTGCTGGCACCGGAGGAAGAAGCCACTGCAGGCAGATACCGTGAGATGGCGGCCGCACTGCTTGATGCTCTGCGCCAACGCGGGCGCATGCCGATTTTCACAGTGGGTACCGGTTTATATCTGCGTGTGCTGCTCGAAGGACTGGCGGACGTTCCGCAGCGGTCCGACGAGCTTCGCGATCGGTTGCGAACCAGCCGGGACGCCCGCCCGCCGGGGCACTTGCACCGTGTGTTGCGACGGCTTGATCCAGAGGCGGCTCGCAAGATTGCGTCGGGCGACGAACAGAAGTTGATCCGCGCAATCGAGGTCTGCCTCCTGGCGAAGCGTCCGGTGTCGGACGTGCATCGATCGGGCCGCTCACCGCTCCCGGGATGGCGCGCATTGAAAATTGGACTCAAGCCGGACCGTGAAGCGCTCTATGCGCGCATTCATAATCGAACCGATACGATGCTCGCCCATGGCTGGATCGACGAAGTGCGCACCTTGCTCGACGACGGACTGCCGGAAAATGCGAAGCCGTTCGACTTCATCGGCTATCGTGAGCTACGCGCGGTCTTGCGCGGCGAGACCACCATCGAGCAGGCCCGTGCGGCAATTCAGCAGGCCACTCGGCGCTACGCGAAGCGCCAATTCACGTGGTTTCGACGCGAGTTCGGCGTCCAATGGTGCGAGGGCTTCGGCGACGATCCGCGCGTGCAACAGCAGGCGCTGGCGTGGCTCCAGGGGCAGGGGCTAGTTGCGGGTCGCGGCGCAGAAGCGACGAGCGTATAATCTGTGATATGGAAGATTCTCGCCTCCGCGACTTGCGTAGTTGCCGCAAAGACTGATGGCCTAATTTGCTCGATGGCTCCTGGCCCCTCCAGCTATGAAAACGCAGCATAAAACTTCTTCGGCGGAACGAGCGCTGCTTGTCGGCGTGACCTGGAAGAGAGCCCGCCGCGTACCCGGAATGCCCGCGGGCGAGCAGGGTCGAGAATCGCTGGAGGAACTCGTCGAATTGGCACGCAGCGCCGGCGCAGAGGTTGTGGGAACCGTGCACCAAGTCCGCGACGCCGCCGATCCCGCAACTCTGGTAGGGCGGGGCAAATTGGATGAGATTCGCGCCGAGGCAACCGCGCACCAGGCGCCGCTGATCATTTTCGACGGCAACCTATCGCCGGTACAACAGCGGAACATCGAAGAGTCCACGGAACGCCGCGTGATCGACCGCACGCAGTTAATTCTGGACATTTTTGCGCGCCACGCGCGCAGCCGCGAAGGGCAACTGCAGGTCGAGCTTGCCCAGCTGAACTACATGCTGCCGCGTCTGACCGGCCGCGGAGCGGCGATGTCCCGCCTTGGCGGAAAGAGCGGCGGCGGTGGCGCCGGAGGCGCAGGCGGAGGAGCCGGCCGCATCGGCGTACGCGGCCCTGGTGAAAAGAAATTGGAGACCGACCGGCGTCGCATTCGCGACCGGGTGAGCAAGATTCAAGCCAGCATCGAAGCCGTGCGCAAACAGCGCACGCTGCGGCGCGAAGCGCGCAATGCCGTGCCTCTCGGCACGGTCGCTCTCGTTGGCTACACCAATGCCGGGAAGTCGACTTTGTTCAATGCGCTGAGCCGCGCCGAGGTTCTCGTCTCCTCGCGTATGTTCGCGACCCTGGACCCCACCATTCGGGCACTCCGCCTGCCCTCGAACCGCCGCGTACTCGTGTCGGATACCGTCGGATTCATCCGCGATCTTCCCAAAGGCTTGCTGACCGCGTTTCGCGCGACCCTCGAAGAAGTCCAGGAGGCCGCGGTAATCTTGCACGTCAGCGACGTCTCGAATCCTCATCACGACGAGCTGGACGAAGAAGTGGACAAGATTCTGCACGAGCTTGGCGTCACCGACCGGCCGAAGCTGCGCGTGCTGAACAAGGTGGACTTGCTGACGCCGGAACAACGAGAGGCGCTGGAGTCCGGCATAGGAACGGGCGCGAACTGCGGTCCGGTGCTGGTATCGGGCCTCACCGGCCAGGGCATCGACGAACTGCTGCGCCGCATCGACACCACGATGCCCGTCGATCCCGTGGTTACCTTGTCTTTGCGGCTGCCACTGGCGGAGGGGCGCACTCTGGCGCTGGTTCACGCGATGGGACGGGTGCTGCGTTCGGCCGTAGAGGATGCACACATGATCATGGACGCGGAGGTGCCAACGTCCATCGCCCGGCGGTTGCGTCTGAACCAATACCTTGCGCAGGGAACTTCTCGGCCGGCGCTGACGTAGTAAGGGAGAGAGGGAAATCGTCATGGCTGCGTTCTTTCTGTGGTGCATTCTATTTGTCCTGTGCTGGCCTCTCGCTCTGATGGCGCTGGTCCTGTATCCCTTTGTTTGGCTGGTCTTGCTGCCTTTCCGAATCGCGGGAATCGCCGTGGGCGGGGTCCTGGCGTTGTTGAGCGCCCTCTTTTTCCTCCCGATCCGGCTACTTCGCGGACCCAGGCTGATTTAATGCGTTCGTCGAAGCAGACGATAACTCCAAAGTAACGATTGGAAAACGCGGCGATTGTTGGCGGTATTTGGCCCCGGATCTCGTGGCATCGGGCGTCCCTCGAAGGCAGCTATGCTGTGGAAAACACTGTGGAAACTGACGCTCACCAAGAGGTCCCGCCTAGAACGGGTATCGTCGATCCTCCCC
>Ga0307477_10003167_pt1 | contig 12342 bp, 10 predicted proteins | sample atmos_gasesECM2C_FD_203316 | JGI IMG/M metagenome (GOLD analysis project Ga0307477, IMG submission 203316) | Hardwood forest soil microbial communities from Morgan-Monroe State Forest, Indiana, United States - atmos_gasesECM2C_515 | ecosystem: Environmental > Terrestrial > Soil > Temperate...
GCACCTACCACGGTGGCGCGGACCGATCACGAATTGCTGCAAAACTTCGCCGCTGCCCGCGACGAGGCGGCATTCGCAGCCCTTGTGCGGCGACACGGCTCACTCGTGTTCAGCGTCTGCCGTCACGTTCTGCGCCACGAGCAGGACGCCGAAGACGCCTTTCAGGCGACCTTTCTCGTATTGGCCCGCAAGGCGGCGTCGATTCGCAAGCAGGAGGCGGTGGGCGGCTGGCTGCACGGTGTCGCCTACCGAACGGCCATGAATGCTCGCAGGGCGAGGGCATGCCGCCGCAGACGGGACCAGCGAGCCGAGGGGCGCACGCCAGAGGGCCCGGTCGCGGAGGCTTCGTTGCACGAGTTGCAAGCCTTGCTCGACGCCGAGGTGGAGCGGCTGCCCGACTACTACCGCGCTCCGTTCGTGCTCTGCTGCCTGGAAGGGCGGAGCAAGGCGGAAGCGGCGCGCGAGCTGGGCTGGAAAGAAGGCACGGTATCGAGTCGGCTGGCCAGGGCTCGGGAACGATTGCGGCAACGGCTCGTGCGCCACGGCGTGACGCTCTCCGCGGCTCTCACGGCGGGAGCGTTGGTACGCGACGCGACGGCGGTACCAGCGATGCTGACGGCGGCGACGGTGCGCGGCGTGCTGACAGCGGGTGCGCTGTCGCTCCAGGCGACGGCCTGGGCCGAGGCCGTGCTGAGCGCCATGAGCACGGTCAAATGGAAGGCTGGGGCGGTGCTGGCGCTGACCTTGAGCATCCTGGCAGCAGGTGCCTTCGGCTATCGGCAGTGGGCGAGTGGAGAGCCCCAGGAAGAGCAGCCAAAGACGACCAATGCCAGGCCGGCAGCGGAGCGCCGGCAGCCGAGGACCGACCGCTACGGCGATCTGCTGCCCCCTCGGGCGCTTGCTCGCCTGGGCACGCTCCGGTTCCGGCACTGGGCCCCCCTCAGCAGCGTTGCCTATTCGCAGGACGGGAAACTACTCGCGACCGCAGGAACCATTGACAGGCAGGTCCGGCTCTGGGAGGCGACCACGGGACGGCTCCTGGCTTCGGTCCCCGGTAACGGCACTGTCGTGTTTACTTCCAATGGGCAAAGGCTTTTCTACTGCGGCGGCAATGTCAATGGCGCAGCGACGTTCCTGAACATCGCCCGGCTGCGGGAAGAGGGGTCGTCGATCTTTGCCGTGAACTCGAAGTGCCTGGCCCTGTCCCCCGACGGGCGCTACCTGGCGCTGGATTTGTGGAGCAACAAACCTCCACACGAGGTGATGGTTTGCGACGCGACCACAGGAAAAGAGCGATTCCGGCTGACCGGCCATCAGAAACCGGTCTCGTGCGTGGCCTACTCTTCGGACGGCAAAACGATCGCGACCGCAGGGGACGAGGCGGTCATCCGGCTGTGGGACGCGGCGACAGGCAAACGGTTGCTCCGGCTGGAGGGGCACAAACCGGTAGACGGGGAGCAAGGCTACATGCTGGCCGTTGCCTTCTCACCGGACGGCGCGCGGCTCGTGTCCGGCGGGATCGACAAAACCGTTCGGCTGTGGGACGTCGCCAGCGGAAAAGAACTGCAGCGCTTCGGCGAGCACAGAGGAGGGCTCCTGTGTGTGGCATTCACTCCGGACGGCAAACAGGTCCTCACCGGCGGTTTCGACGAGCCCCTTCGGCTGTGGGATGCGGCGACCGGAAAAGAAGCCCTGCGGTTCCCGAAGCGATCGAAATCTGCCGCGCGAATCGCGTTCGCCCCCGGCGGCAAGACGATGGCCGTCGCGCACTGGGGCATTCAGGCGCCACGTTTCTGGGACCTGGCCGGCGGGCGCGAAGTGCCGCTGGCGAGTGGACCGGAGTCGGAAGTGACGAGCATCATCTTTTCGCGCGACGGCCGGACGCTGACGAGCGCCGGACACGACCGTGTAATCCGGCGCTGGAACACCGAGACCGGCCGCGAGCTGCGGCGCTGGGAGAACGTGCCGGACCTTCTGAATTGCCTGGCTTCCTCGCCGGACGGACAGATCGTGGCGGGAGGCGATGCCTACGGGACTGTTTGCCTCTGGCAGGCCGACACGGGGCGGGAGCTACGGCGTCTCAAGGGACCCAAGGGATGGGTATACGACCTAGCCTTCGCTCCCGCTGGCAAAACGCTGGCGTCGGCCGGCGCCGATGGCACCGTGCGCCTCTGGAACGCCGCCACCGGCGCGGAACTTCGCCGCTTCACAGGCCACGAACGGTACGCCCGCGGCGTCGCGTTCACGCCGGACGGCAAGACGCTGGCGACCACCGCGGAAGACCAGACGGTACGCCTGTGGCGGGTCGATACCGGCAAGGAGCTGCGCCGCTTGAAGACAATGCACCTCCAGAACAATGCGGTCGCGATTTCACCGGACGGCCGTCTGCTGCTGGTGGCGTCGGCCGGTGAACGGCCGATCCAGGTCTGGGAGCTTGCGACCGGTCGCGAATTGCCGCCGTTCACCCTGCCGCGTTACCGGGAGCGGATCTTCTCGCTCGCGTTCTCCCCCGACGGCCGTACACTCGCCACGGGCGGCGAGGACGGGGTGGTGCGTCTTTGGGAAGTCGCCAGTGCTCGGCAGCGTCGGCGCTTTACGGGTCATACGGGATGGGCCTACAGTGTCCGGTTTGCGCCGGACGGCAAGCGCCTGGCTTCGGCAAGCAACGACACGACGACGGTCGTTTGGGACCTGGACACGCCAAGCGCGGACGAGCGCAAGCTCGCCGTCGGACTGACGGAAGAACAGGCCAAGGCCCTGTGGGCCGACCTGGCCGGCGACGCCGAACGGGCGGACCGGGCCATTCGGGTACTCGGCGCCGCTCCCGTGCAGGCATTGCCGCTTCTGAAGCGCCGGGTGACAGCAATTCCGAAGGTCGATCCGGAGCACGTGAAAAAGCTGATCGCACAGCTCGACAGCAAACGGTTCGCGGAACGTGAACGGGCGGCCAAGGAACTCGCGGCTGTCGATGAACTCGCCATGCCGTTTCTGCGCGCGGCAGTCACGGAGAGCACCTCGCTTGAACAACGCCGGCGCATCGAGGCACTTTTGAAGCGATCCAGCATTGTGACCAGTCCGGTGATGCTCCGATCCTTGAGAGCAATCGAAGTCCTGGAGCACATCGGCACTTCTGAGGCGCGCGAGGTGTTGCAGGATCTCGCCAAAGGCGCGGCCGAAGCCCGCTTGACGCGCGAAGCGAAAGCGGCCCTGGATCGGCTGACCCAGCGTTGATTTTCTCCGTTACACGCCCCCCATCCCGCGGCAGCGGCCAAGACAAGCATAAACAGCAGGAGCACGGCGTCGAGCAGGCGGGCGGAGCGGCCGAGAAAGCTCCCAACGACGTGCGTCAGCTGGTGTCCTGGACCCCTATTCCCCCCAGCGCAATAAAATCCAGCCCATCGCCTGACGAAAAAATCTTTGTACGGCTCTTTCTCAAGCCGATTTCTCCCAGCGCGGTAAAATACACGCCGTCGAGGTCGAGATCGAGCCCCCGCAAGCCTGTGCCTGCCGAGAGAGCGAGTTCGTGCAGCCACTTGCGTCCCAGTGTTGACCGGCACGTTGTTTTTCTGGGAAACGACCGTCTAGCCGACAGAAAGGACCCGGCATGAAGCGACAATGGATCCTTGGTCTGTGCGTCGGGGCCACTTGCCTGCCGCCGGCGCGGGCGGGTGATTGGCCGCAATTCCGCGGTCCCGATAACGCCGGTGTCTCCGCGGAGACCCGGCTCCCCGTCGAGTGGGGCGCGGAGAAAAACGTTGCCTGGAAGGTCAAGGTCCCCGGCTACGGCTGGTCGTCTCCCATCGTCTGGGGCGACAAGGTATTCGTCACCACGGCCGTCAGCGACAAGCAGCCGCCGCCGCAAGGCTTCCCCGGCCCGGGCGGGTCAGGGGGCGCCCCGCCGGCAGCCCCGTTGCTGGCGCCCGAGACGGCGGCCCGCCTGAAGCTGACGGACGAGCAAAAGGAGCAGGTTCGGAAGCTCCAGAAAGACTTCGCCGGCAAGCAGGGGCCGATGGCCAGGGCCTTTGAGGCCCTGACGAAAGCCCAGGCCGACCCTGACCCCGACGCCATGTCCAGGGCCGGCGAGAAGCTGCGGCAGGCTTTCCAGGCCGGCGAGAAACTGCGGCGCGACTACGAGGCCAAGCTCCGGGACTTGCTCGACGACGGCCAGAAGAAGACTTTCGACCGGGCCCGGCGCGCGCAGGCCGGTGCTATCCCCGGCATGGGGCCGCCCCCCAAGCCGCCGGACACGGTCTACCGCTGGGAGGTCTATTGCCTGGACGCTGCCGACGGCAAGGTACTCTGGAAGCGCGTCGCCGCCCGGCACAAGCCGAACAGGCCGATACAGCCTTCCAACACCTACGCCTCGGAAACCCCCGTGACCGACGGCGAGGGCATCTACGCCTCCTTCGGCATGGCCGGCCTGTACTGCTACGACCTCGCCGGCAAGCTCCTGTGGAACAAGAACCTCGGCTCGTACCCCATGATGGGGGGCTGGGGGACCGGCAGCTCGCCGGCGCTGGACGGCGACCGCCTGTTCGTGCAGTGCGACAACGAGAAGAAGTCGTTCCTGGTGGCCCTGGATAAGAAGACCGGCGACGAACTTTGGCGCGTCGGCCGCGACGAGAAGTCCTCCTGGTGTACGCCCTTCGTGTGGCGGAACAAGGCGCGCACCGAGGTGGTGGCCTGCGGCGCCAGGCGGGTGCGGTCGTACGACCCGGCGACCGGCCGGCTGCTCTGGGAGCTGGGCGGGACGACCGGCGGCATGGCCACGGCCAATGCCACCCCGGTGGCCGGCGGAGGACTGCTCTACGCCAGCTCCGGCGCCTCGTTCGGCACCAACCCCCTGTTCGCCGTGCGGCCGGGCGCGTCCGGCGACCTCACGGTCAAGCAGGGCGAAACCCCGAACACCGGCGTCGCCTGGTCCCGGACCCGCGGCGGGCCGGTGATGGCGTCGCCGCTGTTGTACGGCGGCCATGTCTATATCCTGGACCAGAGCGGCGGCCTGCTGAGCTGCTACGACGCCCAGACGGGCAAGCCGGTCTACCGCGAGCGGCTCCCGGGGGCGCACGGGTTCACCGCGTCGCCCTGGGCCTACGCCGGCAAGGTCTTCTGCCTGGACGGCGACGGGCAGACCTTCGTGGTCCGGGCCGGCCCGAAGTTCAAGGTGCTCGGCAAGAACTCCGTAGGCGAGATGTGCTGGGCCACTCCGGCCGTCGCGAATGGCGCCCTCTTCCTGCGCTGCAGGGACCACCTGTACTGTATCCGCCGGCCGGCGGAGGAAGGGGCGAAGCCGTAGCCCGGTTTTGGCGCGCTGGGCGCGAAGACGGCGGAAGACTCGGCCGAGTGAGACGAAGGAAAGGGGGCCAGGAAAGGGGCCATTCTGGGGCCATTCTGAATCGTCCTCCAGCAATTCACGATGTCCCTTTTTCGGGCCACTCGGCGCGGGTGCTCCGGATGTTCCCTCGGCGCCTTGCACCCACCCGGCCTGCCTCCTTCACTTCCTTGCCCCAGCGCGATCCTTGCGGCGTTTCTGCTTCCGGGGCGATTTGAGGAATCGCTTCAGGCCTTCCAGGACCTCGGTGCGGTCGCCTTTGCGCTTGGCGGCGGCAATCTGCCGCTCCAGGCGCTGAATCGGGTCCCCGCCGGCGGGAGCCAACGCCCCCTCGATCTCTCGCCGAATCGTGCTGAGCTTCTTGGTCCCGATCATAGCAGCGCCTCCAACAGGTCCCACAGCTCCTGAAGCTGACGGTTTGCCGCCTCGGCACTCTGACCGCGGCGGAGCAACTCGGCGGCGGCCTTGGCGAACAGCGTGACACGGTCGGTGTCGTTATGACAAATCATAGCGCCAAGGAGCGACGCCAGAATCTCTTCAGTCGCCTCCGATACCCCGGCGACTCGCTTCGCGATGTGCGGATGCCGCGCCAGCATCTGATGGCCGCATTCGTGGGCGATCATCGCTGCGAGGGAAAAATCCTCCGGGTCGGCATCGCGCTCGAAGGCTTCGGCATAGACTGTGAGCAAGTCCTCTTCCGCCGCGCGGCCCCGGCCGTACTGTGCGCCGCCGGTCTGGCTGTACACGTGGCGGTACTCGATGTGCCCGACGAACCCCAGGCCCCGCGCGAGGCGAGCCACCCGCCTGCGCCGGGCGCGCCGTTCCGGGGCAGTCAGGGCTCGCGGCTCACCGGTGGCCATGAGCGCATTATACTCGGCTTCCCTCCGCCGCCGAACGTGAAGCTCAGCAGTGGCCGCCGCCTCAGTGAGCTATGAACTCGCAGAAACCAACATGGCGGCCGTCTGCTGCCGCGGATGGTTCGGCGTCTGGTCAGCCATCTGCTGGGAACAGCGGGAACACCTTGCGCCGATCCAACTCCACCAGCAGAATCTCCTTGAACGCCCTCGCGTTGTCTGCCCTCGGACGTGCTCGACCCAACCCTGAATCTCCTAGTCGTCCTCACCGGAGTAGTCCCCGCCGAAGACGATCGCCAGCGACCGACCGTCCGTGTAGTGCTTATCGTGCTTCTTCTTGACCATATCCACGATGACGCCGGGGAACTGCAGGTAGTCGGCCGCGTGGTCCGCCCTGCCGACTTGTCGCCCGGGTCTCGGTCGTCCCAGCATGCGGTCCCAAAGGTCGCGCCGGTAGCTCCCGTGCCGCGCCCACCGGCCGAGGCTCAGGACGACGTTCCCGCCGAACCAGAGGAGGACCGCGCCGCCTACGAGCACGCGCATGGCGAGCAGCTGCGGTAGGATATTCTGGCCTGCCGCGGCACCCAGCTGAGCGCTTTGCCAAATCACGAGCAGCCCGGCCATGATCGCCGCGATGGCGAGCGCGCCCAGCAGCGCCACTCTGGCTGCGCTTGCTTTCCCCAGTCCGCCCGGGCAATCCGGTTCTTGATCGAGCGTCTCGTCCACCATGTCCTTCCACCGCCGCCGCAGAGCGGCAACTGGTCCAAGACCAGTCGGAATTATACTTGAAGCAGGTCCAGTTTCCTGGCCGCGACGTCTTCCAACCGCCGCAACGTAGGCCGGCGATCGATCAGGCGACCAGTTGATGTTGATCGAGGATACGCAAACAGAGGGACCGGAGCGTCTCCAACTCACGCTGGAACTCCTTCTGCGCTTCCTGTTCCGGCAGGGCCTCAAACAGATCCTGCAGCTGGACGCCATGACTCATGATCTGGTCGGCAATCTTGTCGCGGAGCTTCTTCCGCACGTAGAGACAATTCGGCGCGTTAAAGAACAGGCGCGTAGCCTCGGCCGAGCCCAGCGTCCCGTTCGCGAGGCATTCGGTGACTCCAAGGGTCAAGTGCGCGAACAGCCCGAGCCGGCGGCGAACGCGCCCGTTCGCGCTAGGCAACAATTCGGATAGGTCGATGGGATTGCTCATGGTTTCGCCTGCTGGGGGGAAGTACTTCACTCCGGCTACTCGGCCCGAGCTGTGCTCGAAATAGTGAACCTCCCCGATGTGCCCAGCCTTGATGACCTTCTGCCACTTTCCAGGCAACAGCTGACGAAGGTAAGCACTTTGGGGTTCCGTACTGGGTACTTTACAGCTCCGCCTTTACTGGGAATCCATCGGGCGGGAACAGAACCCGAGGCGTACACATCGGGGTACAAGTGCAACGGCATTCGCACCTCGACAGGATGCCCGCCCGGTCAACTTGATCGGCTGGTTCGGTCTCGCCCCCCAGTCAGGCGATTGTACCTCGGATGCTTCCGAACCGCATCCCATCACGCTTCAAGCGAATCCGATTGATCGAGCGCGTCGTCCATGGTGTCCTTCCACCCCCGCCGCAGAACGGCACCTGCCCCATGCCCATCAACACCAGGCGGGATTATATTTGAAGCCAGCCCGGTTTCCTGGCCGCCACGATGTCCCCTTGTCCTCTCCGGCCATGCCCGCGTCACTTGCTCCGTTCCTCCGTGAGCCAGCGCACCATCGTTCTGGTCACCAATTCGGCAGCGTCCCGGTGGACGAAATGCCCGGCCTTGGGCACGGTCACGATGGTCAAGTCCTTCTCGACCCATTCCCAGGTGCCGTTCAGGGCCCCTGGCAGCAGGTACGGGTCTTCGAGCCCGTGGATCAGCAACACCGGGCACTTCACGGGCGGAAACGTTCGGTCGTCCTTGTAGGGCTCCGTGGGGTAATTCGCCTTGTAGTAGTTGAGCATCCCCTCCATTGAGGAGCGCCGCATGGCCTTCAGGTACTGTCGCCGGGCCTCGGGCTCTTTGACCCACCAGACGAGCACCTCCGGCTTGAGCTTGCCGGCCGCGTCGGCTGCCTGGAACGCGCGGGCATACTGGCTGCTCTTCCGCTGCCGCGGGTTGTGCACCAGCTCGCGCAGGATCCCCTTGGGGTGCGGCGCGTTCAGGACGACCAGCCGCTCCGCCTTGTCGGGATGCTGCATGGCGAAGGCCCACGCGACCAGGCCGCCCCAGTCGTGGCCGACGATCACGGCCTTCTCCCGCTTGAAGTGCTTCACGACGGCCTCCACGTCCCCCACCAGCTTGTCGACGGCGTAGTTCTCCACGCCCTTGGGCTGGTCGCTCTTGTTATAGCCGCGCTGGTCGATGGCCACGACCTGGAAGTGGCGGGCCAGGGTGGGCATCTGGCCGCGCCAGGTGTACCAGTAATCGGGGAAGCCGTGGATGAGGATCACGAGCGGCCCCTTGCCCTGCGTCACGTAGTGGATGCGGACGCCGCCCGACTCGGCGTAACCCTCCTCGCCAAGGTCCTTCCCCGGCAGCGGCCCCGCCCAGGCAAGCACCAGCGACAGGCACAACCACCATCGGCTCTTCATCGCGATCCCCTCCAAGAAGGCCGCGTCGCGGCCGGGCCGGCTGTCATCGACTGATTCGGCTCTCGGCCAATGCAACATGGCCCAGTAATCCCGTCAACGGTTCCTTGAATTGCTCGTCGAGGGTCGTCGGATCAATGCTCCAGAGGTAAGCGAGCTGCATCACGCCAGCCTCGTCCGGGAGGGTAACATTCTCGTTCCGGGCTTGCTCGACCGCGGGTGAGCCGCCGTCAAAGTACCGGAAGCCGAGGTCGCGCTCTTCCTTCGTCTGCCCGCCTTCGTCCCAGAGGGTAAGGCCCTTCTCACCCAGCCAGCCGTAGCCCCGCACCAGCCTCCCATTCCGCGCTCGTGCCCAGAGGTGCAGCTCGACGTCCCGGTGCGTGCAGAAGTACTGGGCGTCGCCGAACTGCCGGCTCAGCCGTTCCAGGAGCGGTTTGACAAATGCCTCCGCCCGGTCAGGCGGGAACAGCGCGGTGCCCACCGCCAGGGTCCAGTCCGCCAGCGGCGGCGTGACGAAGACCGACGATTGGTGCGCCGCCTCGACTCCCTCCGCCCAGGTCGCGGGCCGTGGTTCCTGAAGGCCCACGGCGGTTGCCACCGCCTCGGTGTCCGTGGTATCCAGCGCCAGCCACGCCGTCCTGGGGCCGAATGGCACCGGCAGGTCGGGGTTGTCTCTCTCGCTAGCGACAAATTCGGAACCGAACCGGAATCCGTTCAGGGCAAAAACGGGGAGGAAACCAACGATCAACCCCAGACTGTAAGGAAGCGGGGGCGAAGGCAAGGGCGGCTGCTCCTCCTCGGCCACCGGGGGTTCCTGGGCGCGTCCCGCCAGGCGCTCCTGGAGGACTTCGCCCGCCGCCGTCATCGCTTCCGCGGACCAGCGCTCTGGGTTGTTGGCCTGCACAATCTTCTGAAGCTGGGCCGACGACTTACGAGCGAAGTGCGCCTTGATTGTGTCAATGAGCTGACGGTCGTGGCTCATACATCCTCTCCAGCGCGTCATGACCGACCTAGGACTTGGCCGCCGGGCCTACCTGCGGGAGCGTGGAACTCCCGGAGACCGACGTGGCGGCCCGGGTCGGCTGCGGCGCCGGATTCGGCGTGCCTTCCAACCGAGCCCTCAGCTCGGCTCGGTGACGGTACAGCACTGCGATGAGCTCATCGTCCTCAATGCAGCCGAGGCCCTTTCCGACGTGGGCTTCACCCAAGAAATCGAGGTGCGCCATCAACTGACCGAGCCGCACGTCCGGCGACAGTGCCCACACTTCGGCCAGCACGGTCAACGCCTCGCGCTGCGTGTCGCTCATGGCAGAAGGTCTCCGATCTTGGGCTCCCCGGCGAACGCCCTGGACGTAGCCGGTCTGCTGCCGCGCCTGGCTCGGCACGGCTTGGGCGCTCTGGAAAGGTGACCACTCGAGGCCCAACTGCCGAACGGCGCCGCACACCGTGCCCATCTTCAAATCCCGGCCACCCCCAATCCGGCACGACGGTCGAGCGATTCGCCCCGGGATTGTGCCATTTGCGATGCGAACCTGGACCCTTGCGCGGTAGCTCCCGGCAGCCCAAAGCCGTCAGCTTCCGAGCTACCTGCCGGTACGTCATGGGCTGCCCACCAAGGTTTCGGACCAAACTACCTCGCTGCGCGCAGGCAGGGAGATGCTTGCTGGCAAACACCGCCCCTGCTCCGCGTATAACTCGACAACCGCCTGGAACGCATCGCGGACGTTGGCCTGCCCTTCTTCCAACGTATCGCCCTCCGTGAGCAGCTCCGGCAAGACGGGACAAGTGACAGTGTAGCCGCCCTCCGGTTGCGGAGTGAACACCAGCGGAACACGGTACATCACGCTGTCAACCCTCCAACAGGCGCGCTTTGCCGGACCAAATAGCTCAGCCGCCGCGAGCGCCTGCAACGGCTGAATGACACCGGTAAGCCCAACGGGGCCCACTTCTCCTGGCGCGGCGACAGCTTCTGCATCCGGGATTATATCGAGGGCCAGGAACGGCGGCAGGGCCGGGCCTGACCACTTCGGATGTCCGCGTGGGCGAACCGCGCGGCCGACGGCATCGAAGGTCGGAGGCCGAGGGTGAAGCAGATGTCAGCGGCAAACTCCCGCAGCTCTGCCTCTATTCATCGCCCGACGGGCCGTACATTCCCGGAACGGGGACGTCGTTCAGCCGGAGATAGACGCACAGGATCGCGCGGTGGTGGATCAGGTGGTTGAGGACAAAGTTCCGCATCACCGTCGCCCGCGGCATGGTGAAGAACGGCTTTCCCGCCTGCAGCAGCGACCACTGCCGCGCCATGTCCTCGTCCTTCACGGCAGCAAGCGCCTTGCGGGCCGCGGCGACGTTCCGGTCAAAGAGGTCGAGGATTTGCTGACGAGTCGTCAGCTTTGGAGACTGGTAGCGTTCCCCGCCGACAGGAGCGATATCCAGGGAGGGCGTCGTGAGCACTCCTGTGGCCCAGCCTGGCAGCTCCGCCAGATGATTGGCATTCCAGCCGATCGTGTTCGACTTGGGATGGGGTCGCCAGCCGAGCTTGTCGTCCGGGAGGCGCTCGAGCGCCTTGCGCGTCTTGGCCATCTCCTGGTCGAATTCCGGCAGAGTCGTTTCAGCGTAGCTCATGGGGTTTTCCTCGACGGGTGGATAATGTTGAAAGCTCACGGCCGATCGTGTAATCAATCGACCCCCGGCTGGATTCTACTACCTATCAGCCGGCGCTTCCACAAATCTCGGCATCGGCGGCGGGCCATCAAGCTGTCATCCCGCGCCCCGCGCAGGCCCCAAATTGGCACCTTTGCTGCCGCGGCGCGAAGGGCGGGCCTCATTCCTGGACCTGCACTTCCCGCAGCACGTCGAGCGCGTGCAGCAGCGCTTCTTCCCGCTCCCCACCGGTGGAAATGAGCCGGAGGGCCTGCCGCGTCAGCGGACCCGGCTGCTCCCAGCGGCCGGCGAGTTCCGTGTAAACCGGCCAGCCGGCGTCCGACGCGTCGCCTCTGCGCTGCCCCAGCCGCGCCCGCGCCGTTGCCGGATCGGCCTCGCAGGAGAGGAATGCCGCCCGCACGCCCCAGCGCCTGGCCGCCTCCAGGAACGCTTGCCGCCAGCTCTCCGCCCGGAAGGTCGCGTCCACGATCACGCGCTCGCCCTCGAACAAGAGCTGCTCCGCCCGCTGCAGGCAGGCGGTATAGGTCCGCTTCGTCCACTCGGCAGTGTAGATTCCGTATCCGAACGAAAAGGGCGGCTCCTGGCCAGGGGAGCCGGCCAGTTCCTTACGCACCAGGTCGGAGCGGATCACCGAGAAGTGCGCCCGCTCCGCCAGGCCCCGGGCCAGGGTGGATTTGCCTGTGCCCGGCAGGCCGCCGACCAGGACCAGGCATGGTCGTCGGCCGGATTCCTCCAACTCGCTCAAGGCCAGGAGCCAGTGGGCCTTCGCCTTCTGCTGGGCGGCGGACCGCTCGGCCTCGGGGATTTCCTTCTCGGCCAGTTCGAACCCTTCCACCTTGCCCCGCACTGCCCCCCGGTACGCGGTGTAGAAGGGGAGCAG